>Ga0181359_1000390_pt1 | contig 9505 bp, 1 predicted proteins | sample Fa13VDMM15SD_FD_141229 | JGI IMG/M metagenome (GOLD analysis project Ga0181359, IMG submission 141229) | Freshwater viral communities from Lake Michigan, USA - Fa13.VD.MM15.S.D | ecosystem: Environmental > Aquatic > Freshwater > Lake | place: USA: Michigan | collected 2013-09-24 | reverse complement strand
CAACGGGCTTTGCTTGGACTTGAGGGTCTGTCCTCAGATCGGGCAGGGCAGGCGCAGCGATTGTCTTCGGCGGAACTTCTGTCCAACCTTGGTGGAAGACAGCAGGAGATGGACCTTCAGCGCCTTGCCGCACTGGGTGGGGTGGGTTCAGAGCGTCGTGGTCTCATGCAGCGTGGTCTGGATACCGGTTACGAGGACTTCCTGCGTCAACAGGCATACGGACGGGAGCAGTTGGGATATCTTAGCAACCTGTTGCAGGGTATCCCTGTTACACCGGGTAGCACGGTCTCGACATTCGGTAGGGTTCCGTCACCGGAACAGCAGGCACTGGGTGCAGGACTTGGTGCGTTGGGTCTATACCAGTCCCTTGGCGGCAGAGGCAGGGGTTAAACAATGAACATCATCGAAGCAGAAGATTTGGTCAAGGGGCTTCCTGATCAGGCGCTGTTCCAAGAAGCCCAGTTTCCTTCTGGTCGCATCCCTCAGTACCTTGCGGTGTCTGAAGTACAGCGCCGTCAGGACATGCGTCAGCGTTTTCAGGCTGCACAGCAGGGACAGCAGTCGTCCGTAAAGGACCAGATCCTTCAGGGCGGTATCGGTTCCACTGGCATGGCTCCAGAGATGAGCAGTATGCCCCCCATGGCACCTCAGATGCCCCCTCAGGGCGGTCCTATGCCACCCCAGATGCCTCCCCCGATGGGCATGGCTATGGGTGGGATTGTTCCATATCGGATGTCCCAAGGAAGCACGGCTCCCGACCTGAGAGCGGAACTTCAAGTTCAACAAATCCTTAAAAAAACACCACGACTAAGAACACAAGATGAAAACGAAGTTCTTCGTAAAGCAGGTTACACGCTAACCACGCCGTCTGGAATAGAACTGGATCCTGATTCTAGTGTTGCAAGGTTTAATAGACTCCTTGGAACTCCTTTTATTAGGGAGAAGTCAGGTCGTCCGTATTTAAGCCCAGAAGAACTTAGTACCGCAAGAGGAACGGGGGCTACTAACGAACGAATAGCCAGAATGCTTGGTGCTTCTCAGGTGACAAAACCTGACAACTTGGTTCCGTATGACCTAAGCCAGAGATCCGTTCCGAGTTCTCGCGGAGATTTTAGTCCTGCAACTGTTACTTCTAATATTGACAGATTCGCCTCCCCTAATATGGCTTTTAATAGTGTACTTTTTGGTTCAGGAGCGTCTCCGACCGAAGTATCAAGAGTTAATAATGGCAGTGCTGCCGCTACGCCGGTTAACACTCGCGTCGATGCTCGAACATCCGGTGCCACTGATCTCCCCGTTTCTCCGGGCGGTATTGTAAATGTTGGCGCGGCGCTGAACGCTCAGAGACAGCAGGCTGGCGCAGACAATCTAAGACAGCAAACTGGTGCAGGCACTGATCCGATGAGTATTCTAAAGAGTTTGCTTGGCCCTCAAACTCGTCCTGCCGAGGTGCAGGCTGCTATCGATTTACAAAGACAGCAGATGGAGCAAGGACTGCCTCCCCCAATTGATCTCAATCAGTACATTCAATCCTCGCAACAGCGTCAGCAAGAAGCCAAGGACGAGTCTCGTCGCATGGCTATTGCCAATACCCTTATGAACCTTGGCACTGGTCTTTTTGCCGGTGACCCTGCGGCTGGGATGCAACGCGCTACTCAAGCGGTTACTGAGACATTGCGCGAAGGTCGAAGAGAGGCTCAGGCTGAGGGTCGCATGGCGGAGCAGTTGCAGTTGCAGGCCGCACAGCAGGGTCGTCAGAACATCCTTGACACCATGAAGTTCAAGAGTGAGGCGGTTAATGCTGTTGCTAACATCGTTTCTGGAGAAGAGAAGGCTAATCGCGAAACAAGAATTCAGGCTGCTCAGATTGTTTCAAACATCCAAATAAATCTTCAGAAGATGAAAAACGAACTTTCGGTTGCTGGTATGAGTCGCACAGACATCAGTCGCAAACTTGAATCCGAGGCTCGTAACAGGGCTACAGAACTTGTTCTTGAAAGTGCAGAAAGAGTAATATCAACAACTCCTGCTGATCCTGAGGAGTTGGCTAGAAAAGTTAATACAATCACCCGCCAACTCCTTGATGGCATGGATTCTTCTGCCAGCGCGACTCAAAGCGGAAGTCCTAGGTTCACAATTAATCAAGTACCAACACCGAGGCGGTAACAATGCCTACTTACCGCGTTACGGACTCCGTGTCTGGGGTAACACTTGATTTAACAGGCGACTCCTCACCAACTGAGCAAGAACTTCAGGATATTTTCAGAGGCTATAAGCCGCCTGAAGAACCAAAGCCTGAAGATCAATCTGTCTTTCGTCAGGTTGCCGATGTCCCGTTGCAGTTTGGAACCGGTATTGTTCAAGGCGTTCGGGCTATCACCGATTCTTTCGGTTCAGACAATGCTGTCTCACAAAACATCAGGGGTGTAGAGGATTACCTAAGCGGTCTCCTCAGCGCACAGGCAAAGCAGGATCAACAGGAAGTCGCAAGGATATTCCAAGAGGCAGAGGGTCAAGGTCTTGGCAGTCAATTGGCTGCGGGTCTTCGTGCAGTGGCAGTGTCTCCTGTGGACTTCCTTGCCCAAGGTCTTGGTACCGCAGTTCCCACCATCGCTGGCGGTCTTGCCGGTGCTGCTCTCAAGGGCGGAACCTTGGCTGCTCGTGCGGCTACAGCGGCTCGTGTCGGAACCGGTATCGGTGCGGTGAGCGGAACCGGTATCGTCAAAAGCACCATCTATGATGAGGTTAAACGGGAACTAGAAGCGGCTGGTGTTGACGAAGAAACCGCTGAAGAACGCGCCAAGTTGGCTCAGGAATATGGCGGAGAGAACCTCGATCAGATTCTCCTTGGCGCAGGTCTTGGTGGACTTGCTGCCGGAACTGGATTGGAAAAGGTTTTTGCAAGCCGCATACTCAAGAATGCAGGCATTGTTCCGAAGTCTTTAAAGACCGCAGCATTTGCCGGTGCCAAGGAAGCCGCGCCGGAATTCATTCAGGCCGCACAGGAACAGATTGCAGGCAATGTCGCCCTTCAACGGGAAGGGTTTGAAGACATCCCGACGATGCGTGGTGTTGCCACAGCCGCTGCATTGGAAGGCGCTATCGGGTTTGGCCTTGGTGCTGGCATCAATGTCGCGCTTCCTGCACAGCAACAGCAGCAGTATGACGCTGCCCGTGCCAATATCACCAATGAAGTAGACCGCGAACGAGAGGCTGCTCTTCTAGCAGATCAGACCAAACGGGCGCAAGAATTTGTTGCTGCTATCAATGCAGAGAATCAACGCCGTCTTGCTGGTCAGGACCAGCAGATCAACATCGATGCTGAGGCTGCTGCTGCCCGTACCAGAGCGGCAGACATTGCTGCTCCAAATCAGGATGAGGTTGACAAACTTGCCACCCCGATGCGCGGCGTGGATGTCTCCAACGATGTGCAGTTCGGCGTAGCGTATGGACAGAAGATTGCCCGTACCTTGGGCGATTACTTCCCCAACTCCGGTCAGTTTTCTGTCACGCAAGGTGACACTGTACGAGATGAAGCGGGAGAGCCTCAGCCGACATTCGCCATCATTGATACCGAAGGCAACCGCTATGGTCAGCCTCTTCGAACATTCGAACAGGCCAATGCCACGGCATATAGCCTGAACAAGGAAGTCATCAACCAGAATGTTCGGGGTGCAATCCTTAATTCTCTTGAGACTTCAGGACAGCCTTACGACCCTGAGACCACTCAGCGTCTGTTCAGTTACGGCTACCGTACCCTGAACCCGGATGCCAACCTTTTCTCGACCGTCGCTATCAACGAGGCTGCTCAAACGGTAGGGCCGCAATATGCGGAAGCCTTGAGTTGGAGGCAACTTGAAGCACTGCCTCAGGTCAAGAAAAAAGGCAAAGTTGTTGGCTATGAGTACACCCCTGATGGTGGACAGACTCGCATCATCACTGGTCTCACCAAGGCGCAAGAGATCAACAAAGTCCGTTCTCAGGAAGGCAAGGCTGAGAGCAGCGTATTTAATTTGGAAGAAACCCGTGCCAACTTGGGGAACAACTTCTCCCGGTTGACCAAAGACATTCCGATTGACCTTCAGACTACGCCGCTCAGTCAGCCGACCTTAGAGTTCATCCGCAACTACGATGCGGTAACCGGTCGCCCTATCACTTCTTTCTACAAGAACGCTGTGCTGAATGCAGTCACTGACCTGCTGCGTTCGAAGAATGTCACATCGAAAATTGACTCCCCTGAAATCAACGCTCTTTCGAAGAACCTGATTGGCAAGGATTCAGTCAAGGGCATGGACTACGGTGAGTCGCGCCTGTTCCTCAAGAAATTAGCGGGATTGCCAAGATTTGAAAAGCCGACTCAACTTCCTGTCTTTGAGTTCAAGCCCTACAACAGGGAGAACTTCGTTCGTGCTTCGAAGTTCTTGCAGCAGTCCAACGCGAAGGGTGCGAAACCCGACCGCGACCAGATCCTTGAGGCTGCGGGTATCTCCAAGGAAGACCCCAAGGTTGATGAGAAGTTCTCTGCCCTAGAGACTGACCTTGCCAAGCAGGGCGTTCGTAACCAGCCTCAGGAGCCTCTGGCTCTACCCGCCCCTCCGGGTGGGAACATAGACCTAGAGTCGCTGAGAGAGGCTCTCCGGGCGAAACTCAAGGGGTTTGGATTACAGGACATCAACCTGTCCCTTGAGCGCAACCTGATCAAGCCTACCGGTGAGATTGCACCGGAAGAAACCGAAGCCATGTTCATCCCTGCCATGAGGCAGATATTCTTGGCGGTGGATCGCATCGATCCCGATGGTTCTCTTACCCCTGAGCAGCGTTTAAATGCACTCAGCGAGGTGATGGGTCATGAAATTATCCATGCCCTTCGGCTATTGGACCTGTGGAAACCGACTGAGTGGTCGAGCCTTGAGAAGGCTGTTTCCCAGATAAAGAAGCCGGGTACAAACCAGACCTACCTTCAGGTCGCGCAGCGTAACTATGCCGATCAGAACGCGGTAATCCAGATCGAAGAGGCTGTCGCGGACATGTACCGCGACTATGTGGGTAAGCGTCTCAAGATTGCAGGCAAGCCTCAGAACCTTCTGGAGCGTCTTTCCCAGTTCTTCCAGAGACTGAGTTCTGCCCTAGCCGGAACTGGGTTCCAGACCTATGGAGATGTCATCAATCGTCTTGAGAGCGGCCAGATCGGTGCGCGTCAGAGAGGCAAGATCCGCACCCTCCGTGCCACTGAGGAAGCGGTTGCCGAAGCAGGTCGCATTCCTGAGCGATTGCAGGGCATTCTAGGTACCCCTATCCCACGGGCTGCTGCGGTATCCCCTGCTGCGCCGGTCACCCCTGCGGCTACCACCGTTCCTTCTACGGTTAGACCCGGAGACTTCGATGTCGGCGCTCTTGCAGGTGCGGATGTTCGGGAGTCGCGTGTAACCAAGCCTCAACAGATTCTATTTGAGGTTGCACCTGACCCGAACAATCAGTCGCTGACAGAAGCATGGCGCGGCCTTGATCCTTCTGTGCGTTTAACCATCAGTGATCGGGTTGCCAAGAACATTGTTCCCATGGTGCTTGATGCATCAGGTGCTAGGGGTACTGTCATTAGTCAGGTTGGTAGTTACGGAGAAGATACCAATCCCTCATTTGCATTGATGCTTGAGGGTGGAGACCCGTTGGACATTGCGAAGTCTATTGGATTTGCTTTGTCCCAAGACTCCATGATGGTGGTAGCGCCCAACAAGTTTAATGGCGGAGATGTTGTTCAGTCTGTCACTATCAACCTTGGGCAGAAGTCTCCGCAGGAAGTTGAATCAATCTATAACTCTCTCAGAGAGATTGAAGTTGATGACAACAAGCCTGTTGGCGGACAAACTTTTGCAAACGGATTCATGACGATTCTGAATTATTCAGATGTTCAGACCGACACACTTGCAGACCTCATAGACAAAAAACTTAACGGCGGATACAATGTCCTTGTAAGGGATGTTTATTCTGCATTCCCAGAGAAGAAGGATTACGACTATGCCAGTCCGGAAAATGACGGATCAGGAAGCAGAGCAAGTATTCGGCAACGGCTTCGTGATATTAGGGCAGAAGCGACCGACTCCGTCCAAAGAGAACTCCAAGGAATCTCTTCCCAAGGCAGAGCAGCCGGTTCCGCAGAAGCAGCCCTAGTACCTGCTGTCAGGGAATCTCGCCGTAGCCCCAATGTTGTTGGGCTTATAAGTGGCGAGGAAGTCCCACCGCGCAAACTCAAGGGTAAGACTCAGGTCGCGCAGTTTCTACAGGATCGTGCGCTGGAAGCCTTGGGCGGTCGTCCTCGTAATTTAAACAATGAAACTGATCGCGATGCAATTGCGGATGATCTTGTAGAGGAAGCCATCTATGAGATGGAAGCGCAGAAGAATGCGCTTGAGTGGTACGACACAACCATCGAAAGAACGATTGAGTTGTTGTCTCTGAAATATCCAGAGATAAAGACAGACCCGAATGCGCGTACTGCATTCCTCACCGGACTTGCAATCACATCACAGAACCTTGCGGTTCCGGATAACCTCAAGTATGCCGAGGAAGTCTACAACTACTTCAAGCGTAATCGCCGGTTCCCAGAGAAAGGGTTTGGGGATAAGGCTCCATCCATCAAGCGTAATTTCGAAAAGGCGAACATGCTTATCGATTCGCTTGGGTCTATGGAAGCCTTCACAGACTTCTTGCAGACGGAGTTCACAGTTGGTCGGTTAAATCCAATCCTCAAGGAACATCTTGGCAAGGGAGCCAAGGTCGGAGGAGAACTTGTTGGGGCAAATGTCTATGGATCTGCTGTGTTTGGTCCAAAGATTGGCAACGGTTTCTACACAAACCTTCGTGGAGACTTCAGTCCTGTCACCATAGACATGTGGTTCATGCGAACCATCGGTCGTTTGCGTGGCAAAGTCATGGACTTTGAGGAAGCAAAGTTCGGGAAGCAGTTGAACCGTCTTGCCAAGTCAGAGAACATGGAAGGCGCTTCGACAGACGAACTTGTTGCGAGAGCGACACAACTCAAGAAGCAGCATGAAAAGGACTTTAAACAGTTCCGCTCTGAATATGATACTGGTGTCCGCAAGAAGTCGGAAGCCACCAGTGCTGCAATCACCATCGTCAAGTCATTGAAGGCGACCCGTGATGCACCATCAACCGGGAAAGAACGCGAACAACTTCGTGATATCGTCAATCGTGCGATTAACAAGATGCGCGACCGCACTGGTCAGGATATACCTCCTGCTGCGTTTCAGGCTCTCATCTGGTATCCTGAACAGGATCTATATAAGAAACTTGGCGTTAACTTAAAGCATGTTAGGCAGGACTATGCAACAGCCACAAAGCAATTCCTCAGAAATGAAGGACTCTCCGATCGAGAATTCAAGCGATCCGAGGATAGGGTTCGGAGCCGCAGACAGCGTCGAGCAGAACGAGTTCGACCGGGAGCAGTTGCTGCTGTCGAAGCAGCAGTTGCGCCAACAAGTGAACGCATTGGTGAGGCTGTACCGGGAGCAGAAGCAGTCCCGCTGATTCGCGAGTCCCGTCGCCCTAAAGCACAACTTGATCAAGCCGTTGCCAATGCTGAAGCAGATGTCGCTTCTACTCCGTCAATGGCTGTGCCTCTCTACAATCCGGGTGCTTCACCCGAAGCATTGTATGTAGCGCAGAACCCTGAGCAGGGATTGAAACTTACCCCTGATGAGAAGATCCGTTACTCGCGGAACAATCAGCCTCAGTATCAGCCGGGTGTCCAGCAAGTCCTCGACAAGTTGACAAAAGACCCGCCTGCCCAGACCCCGGCGCAGACTGTCATCACTTCGATGCAGATGCCGAAGTTCCGGGACAGCATCGACAAGATTCGTCAGCAACTGATTAACAACTACTCGCGATTGGAGTTCTACATAAAGAATCATCCATCGTTGATGCATATGACTGCGGGAGTCAGTTCACTTGTCGCTGCTGAGTTTGCAGATCGTAACAAGGCTTTGTTCGCTGCTGCCGTAAAGGGTGGCGTTATTGTCTACAAGAATGGTGGTTTCACCATCGAGCCATTCGTACACAACGGTCGCGAGTACAAGAACGGTCTCATCGATGTGCTGGCTCCGCTCTACAACAATCCGTATGGAGTCAGCCTTGAGAAACTGGCGCAGGGATATGCCATCGCCCGTCGAGGTGAGCGTTTAACAAGAGAAGGAAAGTTGGTTCCGGGCGACCCGGCTGATTTCCCGCAGTTGCTTTCTGAGGTCAGGAGGTACACCAACCCTGATACAGGGAACTCCATCATTGAGGATTGGTACGACACATGGCAGGCGTACAACTCCAACACGGTGAAGTTCCTGCGTGACACGGGGGTGATTGATGACGCTGGAGCGCAGTTGTGGTTGAGCCAGTCAGACTACTTCCCGTTCTATCGCACTGATAAGACGGGCAAGGACATCTCCCATCCCAAGGTGTTTGGTGGTCTGACTTCTGTCACCAACCTCAAGGCATTGAAGGGTGGAGAGGAAGCCATCGATGTCCCTCTCATGGAAGCGATCCTGACGAACCTTGATTCGGCTATCGCCATGGGTATGAAGAATGTGGCGCAGCAGAGAATCGTGCGCGACATGATCACCATTGGTTTGGGTCGCATGGTTCAGCCGGGGCAAAGCATCGATGGTCGCCCTGCCGTTACCTTCAAGGTCGGTGGCAAGAAGTACTCTGCGTTCATTGATGACCCGCTTATCTTTGAATCCATGCAGGCTGTCCCTGAAGTCAACATGGACAACCTTCTTGGGAACCTGTTCAGGGTTCCCGCACAGATACTGCGTGAGTTGATCGTCCGTGATCCGGGGTATGTCATTGCAAACATGCTTCGTGACACAGCGTCCGTCGTAATGACGAGCGGTTCCAACATCATCCCCGTTGTGGACACGATTAGGAATTTTGGAAGAGGTCTTGAGAACCTTGAGAAGGTTGGCGTGGCGGGTGGATATGACTTTGCGAGAGACCCCAGCAATGTGGTCAAGTTTGTGTCTGACGAAGCCCGTAAGCAGGGTCATGAGTTCCCAGTCAGGGAGAACACCAAGTGGGATCAGGTAGTCAATTCGAACTACATCCGCCCTCTGACCCGCGTCTGGAATGGTCTTGGAAAAATCTCTGACATGGCTGAAGCCTCGACCCGTAATGCTGTGTATGAGGACACCATGTCTCGTACTGGAGATTGGGTTCAGGCTGCATACGATGCGTTGTCTGTCATCAACTACGGGCGGCGTGGGCGGAACGCTGGTCTGCGTGTCATCACCGCCAGTGTGCCGTTCTTGAATGCCCGTATCCAAGGCTTGGATAAACTGTATCAGGCTGGGACTGGCAGGTCTGGTGTGTTCCCTGAGCGCAAGAAGAACATCCTGCGCTTTGTCACCCGTGCAGGGTTGATGGTTGGACTGACTGGCCTTTACTACGCCATGGTCTCCGATGATGAGTTGTATGAGAACGAGAACCCAGAGGTCCG
>Ga0181359_1000387_pt1 | contig 9539 bp, 11 predicted proteins | sample Fa13VDMM15SD_FD_141229 | JGI IMG/M metagenome (GOLD analysis project Ga0181359, IMG submission 141229) | Freshwater viral communities from Lake Michigan, USA - Fa13.VD.MM15.S.D | ecosystem: Environmental > Aquatic > Freshwater > Lake | place: USA: Michigan | collected 2013-09-24 | reverse complement strand
AGTGTTAGCCTCATTCTCAAGGAAAGCAAGTGTTTGCGGACTTAACGGTTGCTCGGGGCTTCCACCCGCCCCCGCGCTGGCCCCAGAAATACCTCCGGTAGGCGAAACCATTGTGGCCCCCTCGCCGCTTTTCTTGACGTACATCTGTGTAACGGGGTCGTAGGTGTAGCCACCAATTTCGCCGCCTTCGGCAAACTTATCCTGCCCCATGTACGCAGCCATGTTGTTACCGTTTGACATTGCCTCAACGGGACCGCCCACAGCCATGTACTCTGGGCCGGGAGCTTTGTAGGGGGTGAGTGCTGTGTACTGCTCGTTGAAATACTGCCGCTCTTTGGACGACATCGGGTCGTTTGCGGTACGGTCAAAAGCTCCGGGAACCTTAGTGCGGGCGTATGTGTAGGGGCGGATCATGCCCGGGTCGTTTGACATTGCAGTTTTTTTGTCGTCTGAGCCAGAGAGCGCGGCAATACCAAGTGCGGTAAGCGGCATCATATTCTTTTTGAGAAACGCGCCGGGATCGTTTTTAGCAACGTCAAATCCAGCGCTAATCAAGTCCGTCTTATTGGCCAGCGCTTTTGCCACAGCGTTTTGGGCGGCTTGTTCTTGCGCGTACACATTTCCAATGTCTGCGGCGGACTGAGACAGCGCGGTGGGATACGGCGTTGTAGTTTGAATAGGGCTAAGAACGGGATTGGGGATGGTAGCACCCGCCGCCCCGGCAGAAATGTTAGATGCGCCAGAAGCAGCCGCAGGTACAGCCGCCTCAAAAACAGGCGCTTGGGGCACAACTGCTCTGGGGTCAACAGTAGCCCCGGAAGATAACGCGCCCGTACCGGCATTTGCAAAACCTTCTCCCAACCCCGCACCGCCGTACGCGCCCAGACCGGCCATTAAACCTTTTTCCAAGCTGCCAGAAGCTAGACCCGCTATTCCGCCTACAGTCAAAGCCGTACCTGCTGCCGAACCCAAACCAAACATGCCGCCGACAGCCGTTCCAACTCCGGGAGCAAACGCATTTAAAGCAAAACCCGCCACCATTGGCAATATGTTTTTTAGGAAGCCTGCTTCGGCCAGACCCGTCTCTGGGTTGATGGTCAGTGTGCCGCCGTGTTTCATAGCAAGCGCTTGCAGACCCGCGACCTCTTGGGGGGCCATGTGGACCAGCATGGAGTCCGATCCGCGACCAAGCGAAGCGAGTCCTTGTGCAGTTTGTTGGTTCATGGAGTCCTCTGAAATCGGGGGTGAGTCGAGTTTATCATGGTGCTGTCTTTATGCGAAGCATTTGACTGTTAACCTGCACACCATCCTGCGTGTCTCTGTACACATCGCCAAGTCTTAAAGTGGCGAGATTGGCCTCAGTTGGAAGCGTATCAAGGTTTAAGTTTAACGCAGCCCCCGCCATGTCTCCGGGGTTGTCCAACTGGTTGAAATACAGACGTAAAGAGCTAACCAACAGCTCCATGTACTGCTGATTGTATTCAGGCGTGGGGCTGGTTAAGCGCGGAGCACGGACTAGAGGGTTGCTCATGGCTTACCTCCGTCCGTCTGGGCGTATGTCGAGGGAAGGCACACCTAGCTGCCACTGCACCCCAAGGGTGCTTGAGCTGATCCGAAACGCCATTTGACGTCCACGAACACGTACATACACGATCTCGGTGAACTGCTGCACCTCGTAATTACGGGTGGACTGGTAGTTCTGTGTACTGGTGACCGTAGGGGTAGCTGATGTGCTGTAGTTTGACCCGGGGTTTTGCCGGGGTCGCAGCGTCAGCGTGACTGCGGGGTTGTTCACTGTGGAGCCGTTAAACGTAACGTCCGGGATCATCCGGTAACCAAAGCCGTAGTTGTGCCCGTCCCCGATGTTTATGTCGGCAGATTGGCAGAAAGATGTGATGGCTGTGGGCGGATTTGTCGTACCGTCATCTACGCCGCTTTCGTGATATATAAGCTGCCCGTTATATCCTGTAGCCATTGGAGTGTCGCGCAGCGATGAATCCAGCCAAGCCGTTCTGTCAAGGTCCCCATAAGACCAGATTTTTTCCAAATGGTTGTAAATCACGTACCGGTCAATATCTGAAGAATCGGCGGAGCAATAGAACCACCATACCTCGTTGTAACCCTCGTTGGTACCGGAGAAAAACTGAAACCCCTGCGATAAATTAATGTCGTTAAAAATATACTGACGCAGGGGACAATATAGCGTTTCTACCCGCCCAGAGTACATATAGAACTTGTCAACGCCCATCCAGTAAGTTATGTTGTTAACTGTAGAGGTTGCATTTGGACTGACAATAGACAAGTTGTCGGAAAGAATCTGAAAGCCCCAAACATATGGGGGGCCAAGGTACTGCATTGAGTACAGTGCAGAGTCAGTCCAAACCAGAATTTCTTGGCGAGACTGCGTAGCGGTAATAATGACGGAGCCTTCACTAAGTGTGAAGCTGCCAGCTTGATTGGTGATAGCGGGCGTCCACTGCGTGTAGTCTTCTTGGTCTGACCAACGTATCAACATGGGGTTCTGTACGGCGGAGCCGTAGTCGTTTACACCAAAACAAAGTACAAACCGTGAGGAGTCCGACACCATGACAAAATTACAAATGTCTGGGGTGTCTCCGGTGGTAAGTAAAGTTCCACGGTCAAAAATGTTTGGATTGGCGTTGACCTCCCATATAAACAACCCGCCACCTCGTGGGTTAAAGATCAAGTCTTCACCAAAATTGGCTTGGCTCCACAGGCGAAGCTGAGAGCCAAAGCCGACACCAGCGGGTGCGGGCGATCCCCAGCCTACAGCACTAGAATTATCTTGGACTAAAGCAGCGGTTAAGTGAGAAACTGCCAGTGTTCCAGACTGCCCGCGAACACAGCCCGTCAGCGTATTACCGCCACCTATTGCCGCATACGTAATGATCTCAGCGTCAATTATGATTGTGCCTGAAGCAGCAAACGGCGCAGTAGAAACTAACGTAATGGTTGTAACGCTGTTATTAATTGCGCCATTAAGCGTAGACGATACTGGAGACGGCGGATTAATACCGCCCCATCCACCAGCGCCCCAACCTACACTGACTGTAGAGGTGGCGGAGCCGGTTGTAATTTGGTATCTACCCACGGTAGCACCGCCGCCGCTGCCGCTATCAGAACCGTTTGCCGCAACGGTAGAAGTAATCGTGTAGGCGTTGTTACTGGTGACGGCCACTACTTGGTACTCTTTATTGAGCACGGCAGCGGTAATTGCCCCCCCGAGACTGGCTGCGCCGCTGTATGTAACGAAGTCTCCAGCTTGCGCTCCGTGCGAGGCATCGGTAACAGTCAAGGTGGTTGAGCCGTTGGTGGCTGCAAAAGTTACATCTCCAGCAGCGGTGGTGACGCGGAGCGGCGTGACGTCGTGGAAGGTGCCGCCCGTGCTGTTTTGGATGTAGAACTTGAGGTTTGTCCCAACCCCCAACAGGTTGTAGCTAGACAGCGTGATCCAGTTAAACAGAGAACGACAGGTCCCCCAGAACGAACCCGCAGGGGGTGCCAGCGTAGCATTAGATGTGCCGGTGTCGAGGGTCCAACCACCAATCTTCTCGGGATAGCCTGAACGAAAGCGAACCTTGTCCATCTCGAACCAAGTACCCTCATTGGCCAGAGTTGTGGACTCTTTGTTGATTCCCGGTCTTAGCTGGAGTTTTTGAAGTGGCATGGTTCATTTTCCCACGTATCAGGCAAAAGGTCGAGTGCCTGCTTTGTCAATGATAAGCGCCTGCCTACGTGGGGTCCCGTCTGGTGTGTTTGTTACGCTGATATGCGTCCAAGCGTCAAACTCGCGGATGATCTGGTCAAAGGGTAACCCCGCAGCAATTACTGCACGCACCACTTGGTCTGGCGTCATACCGGGAACACGAAAGTCACAAGCGGCTCCAATCCTATGTTGGCTGGAGTCACGGCTACCAACCGAATCATTGACCTGCTTAGACCGGAACCCAGAGTTAATCATAATTGGCTTGCCGTCCAGCACAGTCTTTACCTGCTCCAAGAACTCGGCCAGCCGCTGTAGGTTGGCGGTCTCGGCTTCGTTTGGCGTGTTGTCAAACTGGCGGTGGCTTGTAGCGGTCAGTTCCGCAAGGGTGAAGTGTGGCGTCATTTCTTGCTCAGTTTCATGTCAGCCAACTTCTCGACTGTGCGTCCGCCAAAGTAGGCAAGAAAAATAATCTGTCCCCACTGGCCCAGCAAGTTGACGTAGGACTCTTGTGCGTTGTAGCCAAACGCTGACATCATTGTGAACAGGAAGAACGCTACAAAGATTGCGATCAAAGCCATCGGCCTGATGTTCTTTGACAGCCAAGAATCACTGCCCATGTCAGAGCGCCAGCGGTCTGTGATGTTTTCCTGTTCTGCCTTGTACATTTCCGTGTCGTTTGCCATCTTGGCAAGCTCACCGTCCTGCGCCATCTGTGCAAGTTCAAGTTGCGCCTTGGCCTTAGCCTCTGGGTCAGGAATTAATTTGTCGATGAGCTTGCCACCGACTTCTAAAAGTGCTGTGAGTGGGAACATGGTTTACCTTTTAACAGTTACCGCCGCATTGCTTGAGGATGCCAAAGACAAAGTACACGATGGCCCCAATCATGACAAGAAAGACCAGCCCCAGCAAGGATAGTTCAACGATCTCATCGAGCTCTTTCTTGTGTTTTTCCGCAGCTTCTCTTTCTCTGCGTGCATCATGGGCAGACTCTACATCCATTGCCATTGCGCGGGACTTGATCTTGTTCCAGACGTCGATCTTGCCGCTCTGCATAAACAGGAGTTGTAGCTCATCTTCAAACCGTTTGGCCTGATCCAGCGCCATCTCAATCTGGATAGCAGTGCCCATAGACGACTTGGACTTCTTGGCCTGAACAACAGCTTTGGTCGCCGTGGACTTTGCATCAAAGTACTTGCCTAAAACGGGGCCAAGAGAGCTTACATCATCGACAGTCTTGCTGACTTTTTTAATCAGCGCAACTGCTGCCTGTATGCCTGCAAGGGCCGTGAGTGGATCAATCACTTTCGTTCTCCGCTACTTTCTTTGGTTCGGGCTTGCCTTTCTCACGCCACTTTAAACACCAGACCTGCAACCTGTCAGACGACCAACTCCACCTCACGCACTCAAATACAGGCGCGGGGGCTTGTGCCGTTGGGGGTGAAGGTGGCAAAGCGTCCACAATTTATTGCTTGCCTTCAGCAAAAATATTGACAAACATGATGTGGTTAGCTGGTAATACTGTGTTCATGCTCTATGACCTTTGGTACAGCAACCCACTTACCAGTATAGTTTTGAGTAAGGTAAACATACCTAACTTGCAACTCTTGCTCGCCATTTTCTTTAACCAAGATTCTAAACTCTGGTGATGAGCCGGGGTATATCACAGTGTTTGAGTGCCTTGAGCAACTGGCTGCTGTGATTCTGGCGCAGCAACAATTAGTTCTGGAATTGGGTGAACATAAGGAACAAACACAGTAATTTCGCCATACTCACCAGCTATTGCTTTTGTCCAAATCTCTTTAATATGCGGGTCTTGACATGCTGCGTTTACGCCAGTTGGATGTATCTCATTAAACTCAGCATACTTGACTTGGCACTCTATGACGGTTTGTTCCACATCGCACCACTTTAAATCCGTAACTGTTTCAATTTTAAGCATGATAACTCCTATTAAGAAATACGGACATATAGACTAGTAAAATAAGTTTTGGTTGTTATTTGACTGTCGGGGTCAAAATTCGAAGTAAAAATTGTTCCAGAACTCATTCGCCGCCATGTACCAGATAGAGATACGCCGCCGCCGTTATAAGTAGTGTTATCAGCAGATCTTGCTTGGATTGTTGAACTGTTACCGACCGAAGCTCCGGTGGTATTGGGTGTGTAGTTGTACCGCAAACTACTTCCGGCAATTGTTGAACCCATTGCTAAATTATTGTCAGCAGCCATTATCAGAATGGAGTAAGTACCAATACCATCTAAGGCCGTTGATACAGCCGTTGCCGCTGTTGATTGTGTGGTGGAATCACTAAATGTAATACCGGTTGATGTTAAGACTGCCATCTATATCTCCTTTAAGGTGTGCCGCCAGCGGTAATATCGCTGATTGCTGTAAACGCGCCTGCCGATGTCATTGACGCAATTGTGGTTGCGCCGTACTTAAACAACAACTTACCGCCCGATTCTACAATTGAAAAGTTTGTCGTAATCAGATTCACTGCGTTCGTAGCGTTTGTGGCGCTGGTAGCTGTAGTAGCCGTAGTAGCCGTAGTAGCCGTTGCTGCGTTACCGCCGATACTTAAGCCCGCCGCTGTGCCGGTGATGTTTGTACCAACCAAAGCAGTTGGCGTTCCCAGAGCCGGAGTTACCAGCGTTGGGCTTGTGGCAAACACGTTGGCCCCCGTACCCGTTTCGTCAGTGAGAGCGCCTAGCAATTGAGCAGATGTAAACGAGCCGAGAGATGTAACAGTGCCAACTGAGGTGACTGCGCCGGTTAGGTTGGGTGCGCTTATGCTGTAAAAATCAGTTCCGTCGCTAAACACCAATACCTTACTACCCGCAACTACCGCAATCCCTGTGCCTGCTGCGGTTGTGTTGCCAAGCACCGTTGAGTTAAAAATCGTCGCTGTAAAGGCGGTGGTGTTATGGATGATGTAGGTCTTCTCCTGCGGAGGAGCGTATACGGCAAAGGCGGCTACGGTTGTGGTGGTCAATGCAATAACTGCGTTTCGCGCTTGGTCAGCAGCACCGTCCAGCGCAGTGAAGGCTTGATTAGCCGAGGTAACGGACACCGACACATACCCAGCAATGGCGGATTCAATCAGCGTACCTAGATTGCTGTTGGTCGTGGTATTCCACGTACCGGCTTGTTCGCCAGCGCCAATCAGTTCAATCCGTAACGAAGGGGAGTAGGTGCTTGCCATATTAAATGCCTTTAGTCAATTTTGCCACGGTTTGCTCCAGCGCGACAACTCTCTGGGCCAACTGAATACAAGCCACCAATGCGGCGTTGCCGTAAGCTACTGACAAAGTGCCGTCTTCACCAACCAAAACAGCCTGCTCCAGCAAGGTTTGCAACGACTGCGCCGAAACACCGACCTGCGTTGCTTCAATGTCTGTCCGATCATAGACACCGTGTTTGACACCGGCAAGACGGTTTATAAAGTTTTCTGGCAGGTCGCGCCAGTTGGTCTTCAGTCGCTCATCTGAATTAGCCGTTATCGTGCCGCCGCAAGTCAAATTGGTGCCGTTGAAAGTCAGGTTGGCAGAGCCAGCCATTGTTCCGGCGTTGTTAAAAGTCACCTGTGTAGTTGTGCCGATTACTGCGGCAGCGCCGGTAGACGCGGCTGTAATCAAACCTTTGGCATTTACTGTAATGCTGGCGCTAGTGAATGAACCTACGTTTGAGTTAACGGTTGCCAACGTACCTGTGCCTGTTACAGCGGCAGAACCATCAAATGAGCCGCTCGTATACGCCAAGTCGCCAGTAATTGCAATCGTGCGACCTGTTGCTAAAGTCGTAGCCGTACTAGCGTTTCCTGTTAAAGCGGCTGTAATAGTGCCTGCGGTAAAGTTTCCACTTGCATCACGCGCAACAATTGCGCTGGCTGTGTTTGCTGATGCCGCCGTGGTTGCGGAGTTGCTAACTTTTGACGCTGTTGAAATTGTTGCCAGCTTGGTGTCCACAATGCCAGCAGAGGCGTTAATGTCTGCATCGACAATCACTCCTGCGGCAATTGATGTTGCATTGCCAACAGAGGTCACATCGCCAGTTAAATTGGCATTTGTGGTGACGTTACCAGCGGTCAGTCCCGAAGCAGTACCTGTAATGTTTGTTCCAACGAACGCCACAGGTGTTCCCAAAGCGGTAGCATTCCCAGAAGCATCAAGATTGACTGATTTGCCGGAAGGGTAGGTAACAAATACGTCTTTTGTGCCCGCTGCAAAATTTAACGCGGAAGGTTCCGTTGCGGAACTGTTTGACAGCACCGTTGTCCGAGCCAGCAATGTGCCTGAAGCTGTGTACGTACCAATCCCGACCTCCCACTCAGATGTGGTTTGACCAGCAATGGTGTAGTAGGTGGTGTTGGCGTTACCAACTACAGCGAAAGATTGAAACCCCGGCGCTGCGCCAAGCAGAGTTACTGTTCCGGTACCCGCCGTAGTGGTTGATTCTTTTACGCGATCCGCAAGTACGAGTGCCATATATGTCCTTAATCCGTCTCAACCAATTCCCAGTTGGGTGTTTGAGAAGTATTTACCAAAATCCAGTAAACGGCGGTTGTGGTTCCAACTGCGCCCGAAGCTTGAACGCCAGACAAAGCAAGCGACCTTGCAGCAAGCCCAACCGTGCCAACGCTCCCTGCTGCTGCAACACCTGTTAACGCAATCGCGCTGGATGGAACTACTGTGCCAACCGCTCCAGAAGCCTCCACGCCAGACAAAGCAACGGTGCGAGATGTTGGTACTGTACCAACTAAACCAGACCCCGTTACACCCGACAACGCTACAGATTGGCTTGGAGTTACAGACCCTAAAACGCCTGAAGCCTCTACGCCAAATAATGGGACACCAACAAACCCTAGAACACCTGAAGCCTCTACACCTGACAACTCAAGTGATGTCTCGCCGCGAGTAACGGTGCCAACACTACCAGATGCAGCTACACCCGTAAGAGCCTCAATCGCAAGTCTTTCAACATTCCCAACCGCTCCAGAAGCAGCTACGCCCGTAAGAGCAACGGTAAGAGCCGGACTTACTGTACCAACGAACCCCGAGGCTACAGCAGTTAATACTGCGTCCGACTCGTTGTAGATCACCCCCCCAACAAGGCCGGATGCCTCTACACCTGACAGCGCAACTACTACACCACCATTCGTAACTGTGCCAACATCCCCAGACGCAGACACGCCCGTCAGGGCGGCGGCGACTACAAGTTTGTCAAGCGCAGCAAACGGAACCTCTGCAAATGCGGATATACCAAACATGGTCTACGGCTTACGCCGCCTCCGCTTAGGTTGTTGCCAAGCGAATTAACGCAGCCGCAGTTGTGTTGGAAGGCATCGTCAATGTAAACGTTCCAGCGGTAATGGTCTGTGAGCCAAATGTGTGGACACTGATAGCCTTGTTGCTCTGAGTTGAGTTGTACAACAACACAGCGTTAAACGCCGTAGCCAGTGTCACTGTAGTGTAGGTAATCGAAGCTGAAGGCGTGAAGAACGCCACACCCGCAGTTGCCGAAGCGTTGGTTGAATTTGGTGCCGTAGCGTTCGTTACCGTTACGCCGCCAGCAACATAACCTGTACCAGAAACTTCGTTAACTGCCGTATAGGCAGTTGCAGAGGCATCCATCGTTGCTGATGCCAAGTACAGTGCCGCTTTAAGCGTGTCTGTAGTGGGGGCAGTCAAGCTGGTGCGCGAAGTAAGCGATGCCGTACCAAGTTGATGCTCACCGAGCATAAGCTCTTCCATAAACGAAGTGCACATTGATTGAGTATTTGCCATGATATTTCCTTAAAAAGATGCCACTGAGATT
>Ga0181359_1000386_pt1 | contig 9563 bp, 12 predicted proteins | sample Fa13VDMM15SD_FD_141229 | JGI IMG/M metagenome (GOLD analysis project Ga0181359, IMG submission 141229) | Freshwater viral communities from Lake Michigan, USA - Fa13.VD.MM15.S.D | ecosystem: Environmental > Aquatic > Freshwater > Lake | place: USA: Michigan | collected 2013-09-24 | reverse complement strand
GCGTTGTCCAGCGCGGTCACGATGTTGACCGACAGCGTCGCTGCCGAGGCGCTGTAGTTGGTGGCCGTGAACTTGTCGACGATCGTGGTGACCGCCGTCGAGGTGTATTGCGTCGTCTGTGTGTTCTCCGCCGTCTTGGCGGGGATGAGGACGCGGACGTAAACGGCCATGCGGCCCTCCTATACTGTGAAGACGAAGCGGACGCGACCGGGCAGCCCCGACACACCGCTGTCGCCAAAGAAGTTAGGGATACCGCCGTTGCCGCCTGCGCCGCCGACCAAGCTGCCGTCGCCTGCGGTAGCCACCGCGCCGTCGCGGGTGAACGGTGCGCCGCCTGCGCCGGTCGTGTTGGTGTCGCCGCCCGAGGCCGTGCCGCCCGCACCTTGCGTGGTGTTGCCGTCCGAGGAGCCGCCGGCCCCTGGCTGCGCTTGCAACGCGGTCATCGTGAAGGTGCCGCTCGACACGGTCGAGACGGTGCCGGTGTTGCCCGGGTCGCCGTTGTTCGACCCGGTGCCGCCTACGCCGACGGAGTAGAGGACGGTCTTGCCGGTGTCCGCCCCGGTCAGGGCGATCGTAACCTTGGCGTAGCCGCCCGCCCCGCCGCCGCCGCCCTCGCCCGTGCTCTCGATACCGAACCCGCCGCCGCCGCCGCCGCCCCACGCCTCGATGACGACGCTGGTCGGCGTCGCGGGGATGGTGACCGTGCCGGAGCCGGTCGAGAAGTCGAAGGTGACAAAGCCGGGCGCGCCTTGCGCGCTCAACCCGGCCAAGGCTGCCATGACGCCGCTCATCAGGTGACCCCCAGCCCGGCGATGATCCACGACGTCGCGCCGACCTTGATCAGCGTCGCCATGGCGTTGCGGGCCAGCGTGCGGGTGCCGGTCGTCGTCGAGTTGACGAGCGTCAGGGTGTCTGTCGTGATCGCCACCGACAGCGAGGAGGCGTTCACGTTAATGACCACGATGGCGGTGCCGATCGGGAACGCCACAGAGGCGTTGGCCGGGATCGTCAGGGTCAGGGTGGTGCCGTTCATGACGACGGACTTGCCGCGGTCGGCCAGCACCAGTTGGTGATTGGCGGTCTTGAGGCTCTGCGGCACATCAAGGAACCCCGCCGTGAACGGCGCAGCGGCGCTGTCAGGGATCGTGACGGTGCCGGTGAACGTCGGGCTGGCAATCGGGGCGTAGGTCGCGGCGGCGGTCGCAGCGGTGATGGCGTTGGTGATGCCGTAGCCCGCCAGGGTCGTCGGCGTGCCCGTCACCTCCGCCCACGGCACGCCCGTCGCGCTCACGTCGTTGATGCCGTAGATGTCGTCGTAGGTGCCGAGCAGTCCGCCCGCGCTGTCGCGCAGGATCATCTTGTAGGCGACCTCTCCGGTCAGCCACACCTCGCTCTCCAGCCGCCCTGCCGCGTCAAGAACGATCGGGTTGGCATGCGCCGTCGTGCCGTTGATGGTCGTGTAGGTCGTCTGCGGCGTCGTCGTGCCTGCGGCGTAGGTGTACAGCAGCCCGCCGGTCAGCGGGTTGCCGGAGTTGTCAAGGAACTGCTGGCCAGCGCCGGCGAGAGGCGAGAGGAATACGGTCATGGGTCAACCTGTATGATGTTCAAAAGCGCCGACGGGCCTGCGGGCGAATAAGCGGTAGCCGGAGGGGCGAGCAGGATAACATTGACGTCCGTCGTTGCCCACATCAGTTGCAGATAGTCCGTCTGCCCCAGTTGGATCAGGATGCCGGTGCTAATCGCTACCTCGGCGTCGTTGCCCTTGACGTGCCAGTGCAACGTCGTGTTGGCCACATCAACGCCGTTCTTGCGCAGCCACACCCACGCAGGGCCGTCGCCGCCGGACAGTTTGTCGAGCTGCACCCGGTAGTTGACGAGGTAGTCGCCTGCCTGCCCGGGCGTTATCTGCGAGGACGACACCAGTCCGATGCCGTTCGTGAAGGTCGTGACGTTGAACGTCACCGCCGTAGCCGTACTGACCGTCGCGGTTTGATTGACGCTACTGGCAAACGCGGCGCGGCGCGGGACCGGCGGCACGATCGGCGGCAGGGACAGCAGCCCCTCGACCTCGTCGACCAGCCCCGCAGCGTTGGCCTCGCCGAGCGGCGCAAGCTCCAGGTCGCTCAAGGCGAGGCCCGTGGTGCCGCCGCCCGTCTGGCCGAACTGGTTGAACAGGAAGCGATACCACTCCCGCGACATGATGTTGGTGTTCGGCTCCAGCACCGGGACGCGCGCGGCGGGGATCGAGGTGATGTCAGCCATTGGTGCCGCTCACCGTCAGTTCGGCCCCCATGATCGCCACCTTGACCGGGGCGGTGCCGGACACCTCGTAGACCCGGTCGCGCAGCTTGTCGGTCATGCCGAGCCTGCGCCAGATGACGCGCGTCTGCGAGTTGCCGAGCAGCCCCATCGACCGCCAGTGTTCCTTGGACCACGTATGTCCACCGTCGTCGGACCAGCGCAGCATGACCTGCGGGTCCGAGCCCTCCGTGACAGGGTTGCCGAGCAGAAGCGGCACACCGGAAGACACAAGCAGCTCGACGCCCGTCTCAACCAGCAGCACCTCGTCGTCGGCGTAGCCGGTCAGCCCCACGCCCGTCTCGCAGACTAGTTGCAGCGCGTGCTGCGCCGTCCGCTTGAAGTCGTTGGCCCCGGTCGGCAGCGCGCGCCACCGACGCAGCCACTTCTGGACCAAGCCGTTGTCGGCGTAGACGTCCAGATCGAAGGCGTACAGGTTGCCGTTCTCGTAGTCTCCGACGATCAGCTCGCCGTTGAGGTTGGCGAAGCTGTTGCCGCGGTGCCGGGTGAACTGGCCGTTGAACAGCCCGCGTCGCTCGTGCCACGCCGAGGTCGCGGCGTCGAAGCACCAGGTCGTGTCGGCCTCAGGGAAGTTGATGACGTAGAACTCGTGACCGTCCTGCTGGTAGGAGTAGGACACCGCGTCGGAAATGTCGGTGTAGCCCTGCACGGCGAACTCGACGGCGTGGGTCGAGATGCGCTGCGCCTGGTAGCCGTTCGCCTTGTAGATGATGCCCTGCCCCCGGGCGTCCTGCCCGAGCCAGACGATGCTGTTGTCGAGCTTGGAGATGGAGTTAGGGGCGACGCAGCCGACCTCGTTGTAAGCCCCCTGGATGCGCGTCAGCGGGAAGTCGGCGTCGCCGGAGTTGTACCAAACCTCGGTCGAGTTGGTGCCAAACACCCACACCTCGCGGTGGTTGACGACCAGACCGACGACGTTGTCCGGCGCGCCCTCGGCGCTGGCGAAGTCAAGCGGGTCGACGGACGTGCCGTCGAACAGGGTCGTCACCCAGATCCGTTGCGAGTTGGGCTCCGAGAACACGAAGTAACCGTCCAGATAGCCGACGGTGCTCGCGCCAGGGAAGTCCTCGTCGGTGATCTCAGCAAGAACGCCGGTGTCGAAGTTGTAGATATAGCCGCGCGGGTCAGCGGCGATGAACAACTGCGTGCCGTTGTCCGCCATCGAGACGGGTCCCGCCGTGTCGATCGTGCCGATCAGCGTCGGGACGCCGGCGGACGTGACCGAGTAGAACTGCGTGCCCGACACGACGTAGCCGGTGTTGTTGTGCGTCCACTCGCCCCAAATCGGGCCGGTGCCGACGGTCGAGATGAACCGCAGCCCCGGGCAGCGTTGCAGATACGCAGCCTCCAGCCCGCCCTCGGGAATGACCTCGGGGTACAGATTGACCATGCGGTTGTCCGCAGCGTTGACGCTGCGGATGACATAGCTGGATCCTAGTATGGGGCTCTTCACGTCAGTTCGGCTGGTTGGTGTAGATGTTGTACCGACCAGGCGAGCCCATAATGCCAGACGGCATGGCCATGATGTCGCTCGGGTTGTTGATCCGCTTGAGGTTCCGCTTGGACACCATGGCGACGCGGGTCACCTGCGGCGACGGCTCGACGCCGAACTCCGGGGCCAGTTCGCAGGCTAGGTTGTAGCGGAAGGCGCGCAAATAGCCGGGCGGGAAGACCAGTTCGGTGCCGAGCGTCGCGGGCTGCGACAGCTCCAGCACCGAGATGAAGTGCCACACCATCGCCTGCGTCGGAACCGGGTAGATCGAGTACGTCGCGTTCGGGTTCGACGGCTCGGCGTAGATGACCTGCGGGTAGGTGCTCGTCACCGTCTTGAGGACGATGGCGTTGTACTCCGCCTCGTTGATGATGGCGGGCATGAACGCCAAGCCTTGCGGGTCGACGTAGTAGGTAGCGTCGTCAAGCAGCACGGGGCGCAGACCGACGAAGTCGCCGGTCGGCCCGAGCGTGCGGACTGCCTGCCCTGCGGGCCATGTGAATGTCTGGTCTTGGGTGGCGTAGACAGCGAGCCGTTCGGTGCTCCAGCTGTCAATCATCATGTTCATGGCGGCCAGCGCGTCCTGCGCCGTGTCCGCTGACGGGACCTCGCCCTCTGCCAGTTGCCCGATCAGCCGGAGCGCGCCGTAGATGATGTCTCCTGCGGTCGTCATGCTGTCGTCCTGTCGTTGGCAAGGGTAGTGCCGCCCCGCCGGTTAAGGCGGGGCGGGGTAGGCGTTAAGCGACGCGGTACAGGGACCAGGTTGCGTCGCCGGTCTTGCGAGCGCGGAACGCTTGGGCGGTGCCGGCGGTGGCCACGATGGTCATCAGACCGACGAGGGTCCAGCCGGTGTTGGTCGTCATGGTGATGACGCCCGAGCTTGAGCCATCGACGTTGATGACTGCGAAGTCGAACGACGAGCCGACCTTGGCGTTGCCAAGCGCGGCGTCGAGGACGGCGCAGGTCGGCAGGGTGTAGGCCGCGGCGGAGGTGCCGGGGCTGCCGAGCAGGATGCCGTTGGTGACCTGCGCCACCGTCAGGGTGGCGGTGGCGGTGGCGGTGGCCGGGGCGGGGACGGCAGCGAGAACAACCTCGTTGAGGTTGCCGTCGCCGATCTGAGAGCCGCCGCCGATGTTCGAGATAGTCATAGTCGTCTCTCCTTCGGGAGGGGGTTAGCCGAGCAGCCGGGTGGCAGCGGCGGGGCGGATGGCGGCGTAGCCGTACAGGACGTCGATACGGCAGGGCATGCGGTCGTTGTTGATGTCGTAATCACGAACGATGCGCATCGAGATGCCGTTGTGGACCTGACGCGAGGCCATGTCGACGCCCTGCGGGAGCAGGAGGTCGGCGGTGGCGAACGAGAAAGCGTCCTTGTGGTAGATCAGGTTCTGCGGGGCCGAGGTCGAGGCGACACCGTTGAAGATGATCGCTGCGCCAGACTGCGGGAAGGCGTTGACCGTGGCCAGCGCGTTTTCCGAGGTGTAGATCGGCGGCGAGATGGCCACCGAGGTGTAAGCGCCGCCCGAGGCCGTGTTGGTGGCCGTGCAGACGAAACGCTGGAGTTGGCCGGTGCTCTCGCGGGTTTGCGGGTTGACGGCGAACACGGCGTCGATCGTGAACGTGTCGCCCTTGTTGATGATCTGCGAGCCGGTGCCGGTGATGTTGATGGTCGACTGACCCTGGGTGGAAACCGTGGTGGTCACGGTAGCGCCGGTAGCGGCGCGGGTGCCGTAGGCGTGGACCTTGATCGACTGCGACATGTTGATCTCGTCGTAGCCGAGCACGCCCTCGCCCATCATGCCGCTCTTGAACTGGCGGCTGATGACGTCGCCCGGGTTGAAGAAGCCCTTGAGCCCTTCGACCAGACCGGCGTTTGCGGCGGGGTTGACGGTGGCGTAGCGCATGTTCATCGGGACAGCGCCTTCGTTGAGGACGCGCTGGCCGGCCAGCAGAACCTCGGAGGTAGCCGGGGTGGTGGCGGCAGCGCCGACGGCGTTGTAGACGTCCTTGTAGACGTTGGCGACGTCAGCGTCGACGCTGGCGGCGAGCTGGCTGATGCGCGGCTTGAGGATGCGGTCAGCGAAGTCGTCCAGCGACAGGGCCATTTCGGCGGTCGTGAAGTTGACGCCGATGTGCTTCTGGTTCGAGACAGACATCGTGGTGAACTGCTCGTTCTCGTCCTGGACTTGCAGGGCGGCACCATCGGTGACGAGGGCGCGGTCGGGCAGGCGGATGCGCAGGGTGGAGCCGATCTTGGCACCTTCCTTGGCGAAGCTGTCGTCGTACTGGCGGTTGATGTTGCGCGTCAGGACGAGGTTGTTTTCAAAGATCTCCAGGGCCTTCCTGGTGATCATGTCGATGGTAAGCAGAGAGTTGGCCACAGCAGTGGTTCCTTGCAGAGGGGGTTCAGTTGGCCGCTTTTCTCATCTGCCGGAGCCGTTCCTGCGCGATCCATTCCGACGTGCTCATGGCAGAGACAGAGCGGGGGTCGGTGGTGTCGTAGGCGGGAGTGCCGTTGCTGGTAGGCGTGACAGGTGAGATAGGCGGTGGAGCGGAAGTGGTGCGTTTGACCGGGGGAGACGAGGCCAGCGCGGCTTCGATCCGTCCGATCTCCTTGGCCTGCAAGAGCGGCGACAGTCGCGCGATCCTCGCAGCCTCCGCCGGATTGGACCCGAGGTGATAAAGCACGTCGGGGCCTTGGTCGGAGGCGCGGATGGTTTCGGCCATCTCGGCAGTGATCGGCAGGGACGGGTTGTACGCGACCTGTTTGAAGTCGGTGTACTTGCCGAGGGCCTGCTCCTCGCGGTCGAAATAGGCGTCTGCAACGGCGTCCTGCTGTCGCTGCCGTTCCCGCTGCTCGACCAAGGCCAAAGCCTTCTGTTCTGCGAGCGCGTCGGCGTATGCCTCGGTGCTCTCGAACTGGTCAGCCGGCGGAAGGGGGGCAGGCGGCGGCGTCTGGCGCTGCTGCTCACGTTCCCATTTACGCTGCTCTCGTGCGAGACGCTTGCTGACGACCGCATCCAGTTCTTCCTGGCTGAAGGTCTTGGGCGTTACGTCTTCCGGCGTTTGGACTTCGGCAACAGGAGGGGCCGTGACCTCCAGTTCCGGCGCGGCTTCAACCCCCGCTGGGCTTTCGTCAGTCATTCGTGGTCCCTCAGAACCCCCGGTGAACCCCGCCGGTAGAGTGTCGCAAAGGCTACTATCGTCGCGGCTTTTTGGCAACAGGTCTTGTCAACCCGGCGAGGAGTAGCCCAACTCCCATTTGTGACGCCGCCAAGTCAGATATTCGGCGGCTTCTTCCAGCGAGAAAAACGCCTTGACGAACCGCACCGGGTCGTGGGCGTGGTCAGGGTCGATGATTGCGGCCATAGACCTAGCCCAGTTGCCGTCTTGAAAGCCCTTCTCGGCGGCGTAGTGGTCCATGTCCTTGTAGGTGCCGAGCCGGAACCCGTGGCACAGCCTGCGCGGATCGTTGTGCCAGACGGGGATGTAGCCCGTGGTGTGCCGGTGGCCGCACATCATGATGTGATCGCGGAACCCGAACAGCGTCTCTCGCACCATGGCGTGCGCCGGGTTGAACTGCGAGCCGCCGGGGAAATCGTGGCGGACGTGCATGAACACAGACGCACCGACGGGCAGGTTCAGTTGCAGCCGCGTCCCGCCTACGTTCATGGACCCGAGCCGCTTGTGCATCTTGTGCATAATGGCGACCGGATCACCCTTCTCGGTGTTCCATGCGTCGTGGTTGCCGTCTTCCCAGTGCAGCCAGGGCAGGGCGCACATCAGCCACTCGATCAGTTGGAGCGACTGCTTCGGCGTCACCTCCTGATCGGCATACAGCCGCATCAGCCTGCCGACCCAGTTGTTGGAGTTGTCGCCGACATCAACGGCCAGCATGCCCGGCGTATCTCGGCAGATGCGGACGTCGCGCTCCAGGTCACCCCATGCGCAGCCCTTGTCGTCGACGTGCGGATCTCCGAACCCGGCGATGGCGATGGGTCCGCCGAGGTTGATGCGCACCTGCCGCAGCTTGGCGGCGTCGTGGAACGCCTTGCGCTTGGCGTGGCGCACAGACAGGGCGGCGATCAAATCTTCCGCGCTCGGCTCGCCATCGTCAGGCAAAGCATCGAACGTAAACGGCTCCGCCATCCGGCGCTTGACTGCGGCCTCCGGGTCGGGCCGGAGATTGTAGAGGCTGTCAGCCTGCGAGATGCGGTGCCGCAGGCTCGGCGGGGTGATACCCAACCGGCGGGCCGCTTCCTGCCGGGCGGACGGCTCGCCACCCACGCCGGTCAGCGGCAACCCTTCGGCCAGGCACTCCTCGATCACCTCAATGGTGCGGCGGGCTTCGTCTTCCGTAAGGGTTGGGGCGGGCATCGGTATTCACCAAAAGCGCCAGAACGGGCGGGGAGGGGGCGTCAGAACCTTTTGTTGGGCATCGAAGGCTTGGACCGCCAAGTCCCGCCGACCGTCGCACACAGCCAGCATAAGGCCCCTGGCGTCGTGCGTGACCTCAAGGTCAGCAATGGTCGGGTTATCGGGCAGCATCGGCAACTGGCACGGCGTCCGCGCGGCCTCCGGCAGCGTCAGGAGCGGGGCAGATGGAGGGGTAGACTTCGCACAGCCGGTGATCAGCAGCCCGTATGCGAGCCACACGGTCAAGGTCAAGAGGCGTCTCTGCATCGGGTGCCGTCCTCGCTTCGATTTCTGCCTGACGGGCAAGGTCGCGTATAACCACCTCCCGCGTATGAAAGGTTTGTGACGCTACTGCGATTTCAGCGTTACCCGAAGCCTCGCGCTCAAGCACCGACACTTCGTTTTCCAGTCGGTCCATTTTGCGGGCGTCGATCCCGAACGGGTCGAACTTGAGGCCGAGGAAGCTGGGTCGGGCCAGACCAGCAAGGCCGAACAGCACCACGCCGACAGCGGCAATGACAAGCCAGCCGGTCGGAGTGATGATGCGAAGGTAGTTCACCGCTCGTTCACCGTCACGGGCGCGCCATCCGGTCGCAGCCGGATGATGCGCGCGGGGGGCAGTGATACGCCGAGCGGCCAGCGCATCTCGGTCAGCCGGTCCTTGGCGATGCGTGTGACCGACACTGCGTCACCCTGGTTGCCGCCGAGGACGTGGAAATGGGTGTCGTCCTCGCCCTCATAGAAGCCGACATGGCCTCCGCCGGCGCGGGTGAAGGTCAGGATGCAGCCGTAACGCGGCACGAGCAGGCGGCAGCCCCATGTGCTCCACGCCGACGCGCGCACGGCGATCGGCGGCGGCTCAATCCCGGCGTGGGCCATGACGTGAGCTGCAAACAGACCGCACCACGGCACTGAGTCCGCCGCGTAGGTGATGCCAAGGATCCGTGCGCCGAGCTTCTTGGCCCAGCCCATGATCGTCGCGCTGTTGCCCTTTCCGGGCACTTCTCGCACGCCGATCAGCGAGCGGGCGTATGGCATCCAGTTGGTCATGGCTTTTTCCAGCTTGCAGCGATGCGAGCGAGATCCGACGCCGAGGCTCCCGCCATGTAGAGGAGGGCGAAGAACGCCTGCGAGCCGATCAGGGCCAGCGCCACGTCACGCAACGGACCGCCGGCGGACAGCTTATAGACAATCCCGACCAGCAGCCCCGCCGTGACGATCAGGTAGCCAATGGTAACCCAACGCCGCCAGCGGTGCGACGGCTCAGGGACGGGGTTGTCGAGGTCAATCACGCGCCATCCCTCTTTTCGATGCGGTCGAGTTGCTCTTTCATGGT
>Ga0181359_1000385_pt1 | contig 9567 bp, 1 predicted proteins | sample Fa13VDMM15SD_FD_141229 | JGI IMG/M metagenome (GOLD analysis project Ga0181359, IMG submission 141229) | Freshwater viral communities from Lake Michigan, USA - Fa13.VD.MM15.S.D | ecosystem: Environmental > Aquatic > Freshwater > Lake | place: USA: Michigan | collected 2013-09-24 | reverse complement strand
CTGAAGTACCAGAAGATCCGCTTGATCCTGAAGTGCCGCTTGAACCCGAAGAACCTGAAGTTCCAGAACTACCGTTAACACCCGAAGTACCTGATGAGCCTGAAGATCCAGATGTGCCTGAAGATCCTGACGTTCCGCTTGAACCACTTGTACCTGAAGAACCATTTTCGCCTGATGTGCCTGATGATCCGCTTGATCCTGATGTACCGGATGAACCACTAGTTCCTGAAGAACCAGAAGTACCAGAAGAACCATTTTCTCCTGATGTGCCTGAGCTGCCTGAGCTACCTGAAGTACCACTTGATCCTGATGAACCTGAAGTACCTGATGAGCCTGAACTACCTGAAGTACCCGAACTACCATCAACACCTGAAGTACCTGATGAACCACTTGTACCTGAAGAACCAGAAGTACCTGAACTTCCTGAAGTACCAGATGAACCATTTTCACCTGATGTACCTGAGCTGCCTGATGAACCTGAAGTACCACTTGAACCTGATGTTCCAGAACTTCCTGAAGTGCCAGATGAACCATCTATACCTGAGGTACCTGATGAACCTGAACTACCTGAAGTGCCACTTGAACCTGATGTTCCTGAAGAACCGGATGTGCCTGATGATCCGTCTATGCCTGAAGTACCAGATGAACCAGAACTTCCACTAGTTCCTGATGAACCAGAAGTACCTGAAGATCCTGAGCTACCAGAAGTACCTGAACTTCCGTCTACACCAGATGTGCCTGATGAACCACTAGTGCCTGAGCTACCTGATGTACCCGAAGAACCATTTTCTCCTGAAGTCCCAGATGAACCTGAGCTGCCCGAGGTTCCACTTGAACCGGATGTGCCTGAACTGCCTGAAGTACCAGATGAACCATTTTCTCCTGATGTACCTGATGATCCTGAGCTGCCTGAAGTACCTGATGAGCCTGAAGAACCACTAGTTCCTGAAGAGCCTGATGTACCTGATGAACCATCTATACCTGATGTACCGCTTGAACCTGAGCTACCAGAAGTACCTGAAGAACCGGATGTACCTGAAGAACCATTTTCTCCTGATGTACCAGATGAGCCTGAAGATCCAGATGTACCCGAAGATCCTGAAGTGCCGCTTGAACCAGAAGTTCCTGAAGAGCCATCTATACCTGAAGTACCAGATGAGCCTGAGCTACCTGAAGTACCGGATGAACCACTAGATCCTGAGGTACCTGAAGAACCATTTTCTCCAGAGGTACCGCTTGAGCCAGAACTACCCGCTGTACCAGAGCTACCTGAGCTACCTGATGTACCAGAAGAACCATTTTCACCTGATGTACCTGAAGATCCGCTTGATCCTGAAGTACCGCTTGAGCCTGAACTTCCTGAAGTGCCGGATGAGCCATTTTCACCGGATGTTCCACTAGAGCCTGAGCTGCCTGATGTACCTGATGAACCTGAAGATCCTGAAGTACCAGATGAACCGCTTGAGCCACTTGTACCAGAAGAACCATTTTCTCCTGATGTACCGCTTGAACCTGAGCTACCACTTGTTCCTGATGAACCTGATGTACCTGAAGATCCATTTTCTCCTGAAGTACCGGATGAACCTGAGCTTCCTGAAGTACCAGAGGATCCACTTGTACCTGATGAACCTGAAGTACCAGATGAACCATCTACACCTGAAGTGCCGGACGAGCCACTTGTTCCACTTGAACCTGAGCTACCAGAAGTACCTGAGCTACCATCAATACCAGAAGTACCTGATGAACCTGAAGAGCCACTAGTTCCTGATGAACCAGATGTACCTGAACTACCTGATGTACCAGATGAACCATTTTCTCCTGAAGTACCTGATGAACCTGAGCTGCCTGAAGTGCCTGATGAGCCACTTGTACCTGATGAACCATCTATACCTGAAGTACCACTAGAACCAGATGTACCTGAAGAACCTGAAGTACCAGATGAGCCGCTTGAACCGCTTGTTCCTGAAGAGCCATCTATACCTGAAGTACCGCTTGAACCTGAACTACCCGAAGTACCTGAAGAACCATTTTCTCCAGAGGTTCCACTTGAACCTGAGCTACCTGCTGTACCTGAAGATCCGCTTGATCCTGAAGTACCTGATGAACCGCTTGAACCTGATGTGCCTGAACTACCATCTATACCCGAAGTACCTGAAGATCCAGATGAACCTGAAGTTCCTGAAGAACCATTTTCCCCTGATGTACCTGATGATCCTGAAGAACCACTTGTTCCCGATGAACCAGAAGTACCTGACGAACCTGAACTACCTGAAGTACCTGAGCTACCATCTATACCTGAAGTACCAGATGAGCCTGAGCTACCTGAAGTACCAGAGGAACCATTTTCACCAGAAGTGCCTGATGAGCCTGAAGAACCAGCAGTGCCTGAAGAACCTGAAGTACCGCTTGAGCCGCTTGTACCAGATGAACCATTTTCTCCTGAAGTGCCTGATGAACCACTTGTTCCGCTTGAACCTGAAGTACCTGAAGAGCCATTTTCACCTGAAGTTCCTGAGCTGCCTGAGCTACCTGATGTACCCGAAGAGCCAGCTGTACCTGAAGAACCTGAAGTGCCGCTTGAACCGCTTGTTCCTGAAGAACCATCTATACCTGAAGTACCGGATGAACCTGAACTACCTGAAGTACCTGATGAACCATTTTCACCAGAGGTTCCACTTGAACCTGAGCTTCCTGCTGTGCCTGATGAACCTGAAGATCCTGAAGTACCTGATGAACCACTTGAGCCGCTTGTACCTGAAGAACCATCTATGCCTGAAGTACCAGATGAGCCTGAGCTACCAGAAGTACCAGATGAACCATTTTCGCCTGATGTGCCTGATGAACCTGAAGATCCGGCTGTACCTGATGATCCTGAAGTACCCGAAGAACCGCTTGAACCAGAAGTACCAGATGAACCATCTATACCTGAAGTGCCTGAAGAACCACTAGTTCCTGAAGATCCGTTTTCTCCTGAAGTTCCAGAACTACCTGAGGTACCTGAGCTTCCTGAAGTGCCTGATGAGCCACTTGAGCCACTTGTACCAGAAGAACCATCTAAACCTGAAGTACCACTTGAACCATTTACACCTGAAGTTCCTGATGAGCCATCTGCTCCTGAAGTACCGGATGAACCACTAGATCCTGAAGTGCCTGAGCTTCCGCTTACACCTGAAGTACCTGAAGATCCATTTGCTCCTGATGTTCCGGAAGAACCATTTGCTCCTGTTGTACCTGAAGTACCTGAAGAGCCTGTTGGTCCTGAAGTGCCTGAAGTACCATCTGCTCCACCTATTCTTGTTTCAACTTGTTTTGTAACTGAGTTGTAAATAAGAAAGTTTCCACTTGTACCTGTTGTGGGGGTTGTTTGTATAAAAATAGAACCACTTATGTTAAGATCCGCAGAGCCTGTTATATTTCCTAATATTTCGCCATCTGTTCCAACAATTAGTTGGCCATTTATAAATGTTATAGACATTTCTTATTTTTTTTATATCAGTTATAAATATATTAAGGTGCGGCAAATAATTCTACAGCAATAGCATATGTTACAGTTCCCCCAACAAAATTACTTAAAATAGCTCTCCAATTTGCACCTGAAAATTCTACACCAAACTCAAGACCCGCAGCTAAATTATTTTGTGCAGTTTTATTACCTCCTGTAGGGTATGTTGTAAGATCTGATACACTATAGGTTCCATCAAATTGACTTACTACAATAAATACATTACCTATTTTTCTTGCTGTTGCTGCCGAAGCAACAGAAATTGTGAATGAAACACCTGCATAAACATCTGGGTCATAATAAGCGGTTAAAGCTTCAATTTGATTATTCAAAACTACACCTTGTAAACTAAAGTTAGTTACTAAAGCACCACCTGCACCTGCTGAACCATAATTTAGGTTACCTCCAACTGTTAAATCTCCACTAAATAATGAACCAGAATTTTTAAAATCTATGACGTTTAAGGCTCCACCTACTCTAACACTTCTGAAGGTATCTATTGATAATGGATCTGCTAAAAACTCAACAGAACCAGAAAAATAAGATACTCCTGTTCCTCTACCTTGGAAATTACCTACTAAATCTAATGTAGTACCATCATATGTTAAACCAGATTCAGCATTTACAACACCTGAAGTTCCTGTAGCTGTTAATACTCTATTATTAGCATCGTTTTGTATAGTTGCTACACCTGAAGTACCTGATGAACCTGCTGTACCAGATGAACCTGAAGTTCCTGATGAACCTGAGGTTCCTGAAGAACCGTTTGCTCCTGAAGTTCCTGATGAACCTGAAGAGCCGTTTACACCTGAAGTACCTGAGGAGCCGTCTGCTCCTGATGTTCCCGAAGAGCCTGAAATACCAGTACCTGAAGTACCTGCTGAGCCTGAAGTTCCGGATGAACCATCAGCTCCTGTTCCGGAAGTGCCTGATGAGCCGTTTGCTCCTGAAGTTCCTGATGAACCTGAGGTTCCTGAAGAACCATCTGCTCCTGAAGTTCCTGATGAACCTGAGGTTCCTGAAGAACCATCTGCTCCTGAAGTTCCTGATGAACCTGAGGTTCCTGAAGAACCGTTTGCTCCTGAAGTTCCTGATGAACCTGAAGTACCTGCTGAACCTGAGGTTCCTGAAGAACCATCTGCTCCTGAAGTTCCTGATGAACCTGAGGTTCCTGAAGAACCGTTTGCTCCTGAAGTTCCTGATGAACCTGAGGTTCCTGAAGAACCGTTTGCTCCTGAAGTTCCTGATGAACCTGAAGTACCTGCTGAACCTGAGGTTCCTGAAGAACCGTTTGCTCCTGAAGTTCCTGATGAACCTGATGTGCCTGAGCTACCAAATACTGAAGTACCTGATGTACCCGTACCTCCTGAAGTACCAGCGGTACCAGTTGAGCCTGAAGTACCTGAATCTCCGGATGTACCACTTGAGCCAGTTGTACCTGAAGTACCTGATGAACCTGAACCTAATGAGGTACCCGAAGTACCATCTCCTGCCGAAGTTCCCGAAGTACCAGTTGTACCTGTAGTACCGGATGAACCACTATTTGAGGATGTACCTGAAGAACCATTGCCTCCAGTTCCACCAGAGGTACCTGCTGTACCTGTTGTACCTGCTGTACCTGAACTACCAGATTCTCCTGAAGTACCTGAAGATGCTGAGCCGCCTGCTCCACCTGAGGTACCTGCTGATCCTGAAGAACCGGTTGTACCCGAGGTACCTGCTGTACCCGAAGAAGCTGATGTACCTGAAGATCCATTAGTACCTGCTGTACCTGTTGTGCCTGATGAACCTGATTGACCTCCTGTACCTGAAGTACCTGATGAGCCTGAACCTAATGAGGTACCCGAAGTACCTGAAGTGCCGGGTCCAGCTTGGGCTGGGGAAGTTATAGTATAAGTAGCATTATTTGGAATTGATGAAAAATTTCCTACTTCAGGTCCTGAAACATATGATACTGCATAGTTTACTCGAAAAAATCCGGCACCCGCTTGTATTCCTAAGTTAGCATTAACATTAAATATAATAGTACCAGGATTACTACTACCCGTAAGTTCTACAGTTAAAGTCCCACCAGGTAATACATTGAGCAATTCTTGTTGATGGTTAATACCATTACCATCTGTAGTGGCTATACCAATTTGTGTAGTATTACTATTTGCAAAGCCCGTACCTCCAAATTGATTGGAAATGGCAATAGTAATATATGATGCAGTTCCAGATTGTCCAATAGGACCTAATGTAAATGCTTGACCAGCAGAAAGACCTGAACTTCCTGAAGAACCACCAGTACCAGTTGTACCTGAAGTACCAGCTGTTACAGAAGTACCAGATGAACCACCTGAAGCACCACTTGTACCTGATGAACCCGTAGTACCTGAAGAGCCACTATTTGAAGATGTTCCTGATGAACCATTACCTGCTCCACCTCCTGAAGTACCTGCTGTACCTGTTGTACCTGCTGTACCTGAAGAACCAGAAGCACCTGAAGTACCTGAAGTACCGGCATCTACTGCTGTACCTGAAGTACCAGCAGAACCTGCTGTACCCGAAGAACCTGAAGTTCCGGCTGAACCCGAAGCTGATGATGTTCCGCTTGAACCACTATTACCGGCTGTACCTGAAGTACCATTTGAACCTGCTTCACCTGAAGTACCTGAAGAACCGTCTGCTCCTGCTGTACCTGAAGTACCACTTGAGCCATTATTACCTGAAACACCAGAAGTGCCATTTGAGCCATTAGCTCCTGAAGTACCTGAAGAGCCGTTTGCTCCTGCTGTACCTGAAGTACCGGCTGAACCTGCTGTACCCGAAGATCCAGCAGTGCCTGAGCTGCCCGAAGCTGCTGAAGTGCCTGATGAACCATTACCTCCAGCAGTACCAGAGGTACCATTTGAACCGTTTGCTCCTGAAGTACCTGAAGAACCATCTAAACCATTAGCACCTGATGTACCTGATGAACCATTTCCACCAGCAGTACCTGAAGTACCATTTGAACCTGCTGCACCTGAAGTACCTGAAGAACCATCTAAACCAGCTACTCCTGAGGTTCCATTTGAACCGGCTGCACCTGAAGTACCTGAAGTTCCGTTTGAGCCATTAGCACCTGAAGTACCTGATGAGCCGTCAGCTCCGGCAGTACCCGAAGTACCATTTGAACCTGCTGCACCTGATGTACCCGAGGAACCATTAGCACCCGCTGTTCCTGAAGTTCCGTTTGAACCATTAGCTCCTGAAGTACCGGATGAGCCGTCTAAACCTGCTGCACCTGAAGTTCCATTTGAGCCATTACCGCCAGCTGTACCAGAGGTACCATTTGAGCCATTTGCTCCTGATGTGCCTGATGAGCCGTCTATTCCTGCGGCACCTGAAGTTCCATTTGAACCATTAGCACCGGCTGTTCCAGAAGTTCCGTTTGAACCATCTGCACCACTTGTACCTGAAGAACCATTTGCACCTGCTGCGCCTGAAGTACCAGACGAGCCTGTAGCTCCATTTGTACCTGAGGTACCAGAGGAACCTTCAATACCTGAAGTTCCTGAAGTGCCTGAGCTACCTGCCCCTGAAGTACCAGACGAACCAGCTCCCCCAGTACCAGAAGTACCAGCTGAACCTGCATTGATAGTAATTATAACTCCGTTTCCAGTACCATCAGTAACTACATTGACACCTGAACCCGTGAAATATAATATTCCCGCGTTACTATCAACTACAGAACCGGTATAGAATATAGCAGTTCCGATTTCTACGTCAACAATTCCGGACGCTGATCCAGTTGTAGCTACAACTCCTGCTCCTTTAAAATTAAATGTAGTTGTATTATTTGAAACTGTAGTACCTTCGTCTGATACAACTATGGGTGAGCCACCCCCACCTCCTGTAATATTAACTATAACACCAGCTTCACTACCAGATAAATTATTGTCAGTTACTACAACACCTGAACCTGTAAATTCAATTGAACCTATGTTTGCTTTTACTAGTGAACCTGTGTAATAAACATCTGTTAAAATAATATCATCAAAAAAATCTACTAATTCAATTTGATAACCAGCAACTTCACCACCATTAGCAATATCACTTAAACCTGTTATTGTTCTTGAAAAAATAGGGGCTAATGATTCTGTTGTAGATAAAGCAACTGCTGGTAAAACTTGCCCAGGGGTTACTAAGGCTGTATCTCCACTTCCTGATTCTGTTCCTGGTTCAGCCCATGTCGCAAAAAATGAAATTTCTTGGGTAGAACTTTTTCTTTGTACAACATTTGTAATAGAATATTTATGAAATCTACCAGGAATAGTACTACCTAAAGAATTAGCAGCTTGTAATAAAATAGAATAAACTGGAGTAGAACCATTATAATCTGCATCTTGGCTTCCGGTTATCTGATTAACAGTAATAATACTTTGGGGATCCGAAAAAGATGCTGAGGGAATCCAATAAGTACCGGCAGCTGGTGAAATTTGAGTGAGTTGGTTAGCTGCTGTTGCTGTAGCAGTTAAACTCATTGTTATTGTAGCAGTGTTTTGATCAAAATTAACAATTAATGCATTATCTTGAGTTTCACCTAAAGATTTAATAGGTTCACCAATTTGTAATGCTTCCCAACCATTAAAACCAGAAGAAGTTTGTGGAATTAAATTAGTAATAACATTACTCCCTAATGTGTAATCACCTCTAAATCTTATTTGACCACTACCTGAAGCATATGGTGTAACGTTGCTGAATTTTCCGTAAAAAAGTTGTCTTTCCATTAAGTATGTAGCATATTTTATTTATTAAGAATACCCATTTATTGTTATTCAGATAAGATTTATTATAAATATGTAAAAAAAAAGTCCCAAATAATGGGACTTTTAAAAATTTATAATATTATTTTTTAGTATACTAATTTTAATATACAATTTATTTCATTATCCAAACCTGAAGTGTTGATTTGATTAAAGTTACCAACTGTACTAAAAGTATAGCCAAATGTTGAATATGGTAAGCCGTCAGAAGTTTTAAATGCCGTAGCAATTGGTATGTTTTTAGTTTTTAAAGAAGTATTTGAGCCGGCTCCATTAGATAAATCTGCAGGTACTGTTACAACCGGATTAGTATCAGGAGCCTCTAAATAAGTATTAATACTAATTAATTGACAATTCCCAGCACTAGGTGAAGTTAAAGTAATATTTGCAGTATTTAAAGCTGTAACTTTAAAACAAGGGATATAAGCTCCTGCAGTGCCACTAGTACCTCCTGAATCTGCTACTGTTACTGTGAATGTATCTACGGATGTAACAGTAACAGTAAGGTATTGATAATCTGAACTCATATTTCTAATTAAAACTTGATTTCCAGTAGTTAAACCATGACCTGAAGAGGTTATTGTTAATGTAGTTGTTGATCTAGACCAAGTTAAACCTCCAAATACAGTACCAGAAGACATAATTTGTGTTTCAAAAAGACCTGAAGTAAAAGAATATCTATTACTACTAGCAAATACAGTAGAAACACCACCACCACCACCACCACCAGTACCAGAAGTACCTGATGAACCTGTACCACCTGCAGCACCTGAAGTACCTGATGAGCCACTACCTGAAGTGCCTGATGAACCATTTGCTCCTGAAGTACCTGAAGAACCGGCTACACCTGAAGTACCAGATGAACCTGTATTACCTGATGTACCTGATGAACCACTTCCTGAAGTACCTGAAGAACCTGAAGAACCGGATGTGCCTGAAGATATGCCTGGAGCACTTGTTCCTGAAGTACCCGATGAACCTGTATTACCTGAAGTTCCTGATGAACCACTTCCTGATGTACCACTTGAACCACTTGAACCTGAAGTTCCTGAAGAACCTGAAGTGCCTGATGAGCCGTTTGCTCCAGAAGTACCTGAACTACCATTAACGCCAGATGTTCCTGAAGAACCATTTATACCTGAGGTACCTGATGAACCTGCTACTCCTTGTGTACCTGAGGTACCTGATGAACCTGCTACTCCTTGTGTACCTGAGGTACCTGAAGAACCTGTATTACCTGAAGTTCCTGATGAGCCGGATCCTGAAGTACCTGAGGTT
>Ga0181359_1000384_pt1 | contig 9571 bp, 9 predicted proteins | sample Fa13VDMM15SD_FD_141229 | JGI IMG/M metagenome (GOLD analysis project Ga0181359, IMG submission 141229) | Freshwater viral communities from Lake Michigan, USA - Fa13.VD.MM15.S.D | ecosystem: Environmental > Aquatic > Freshwater > Lake | place: USA: Michigan | collected 2013-09-24 | reverse complement strand
AAGAGCATCAGGCAAGTCATCGTGGACTCCATTGGCGGGGAACATCAAGAGTTGATCTTTGAATTCATCCCAATCTTCCTCAGAGTTCAGCACAATACGCCCATGCTCAAACCTTCCTTGGAGACTCCAGATAATCCTGTCAGTCTTTTTCCTGTTGCCATGCGTTAAGTCTACTATATGGGAATATACATTATTTTTCCGCATTAAGTCTGACAAATACGGCAAAACAGCGTTTTTTAACGCTCCCCTCTCAATTCCAACACTTAAAGGGCGGTATTCCCGCATCTTCAACAGAATCGTTGCAGCAGTCTCCCTGATGTCCCAACGCCCAAAAGCAATCTCTTTGACAAACCACTTGCCCTCATCAGTCACCTTAACCACAGCAATGGCAGTCTGGTCTAGCCTTTTCTTGGAATTAGCCGCTTGTTTAGCAACTTCTTCAAATCCCGCTAAGTCACAGGCTATGAAGTAAGAACCATACTGAGGTTCTTCCCCATACTTAATCCATTCTTCCTTGAATACATCTGAGCCAGCATTTGAGAAACTTGCCATATACTCTTGCTTGAAGGCGAATGAACTTAGGGTTTTCTTCGCACTCTCAATCTCGCTAGGGTCAATAAGCGGGTTGTCCGCTGTCGTAAAGTGCCAACTTTTCCACTCAGGGTCACTTCCCTCTTGCCCTAAGTTATACAAGTCATATAACCAATTTCGTCCCTTTGGTGTCGATATGAACAAGGCTCTACCCTTCTTGTCACTCAAAGACGCTCGTATCACCTGTTCCCAAGTCTCAGGCTTAATATCAGCTACCTCATCCAATACAGCGTAAGTCAATGACACTCCCCGCAAGGTGTCGGGTCTGTCGCTGCCCCGAACATATATCTTTGCGCCATTAATCAAGGTCACTTCCATGTTGTTGACATGGCTGCTTTGGATAATCTCCCTGCCAACATCGAGCAGTACATCCCAAACAATCTGTCTCGCCTGTCCCTGAGTAGGGGCTACATACATCACCGCACTACCAGCAGGGCAACTTAACCCCTCTATTAAGAGAGTCGTTACCGCTAACCTTGACTTACCGCACCTTCGCCCTGCTACCACAACCTTGAACCTCGTCTTATCGGCGTACACCGCCTGCTGCCAAGGTAGTAGCGAAAAGTTCAGGTCAGCCATCTTTAGCCTCTATGTCTTCTATGTCTTTGGGTTCTTCTTCAACTGTCGTTGTGGCTACTGTGGGTGCGCCTATGCCCGTAATGTTGATGGTGATTGCACTCCTCTGGCTCTTATCCTTCTCAAACATGGATACCGGCAGGGTGCGGTCAACACACATCTTGATAGCTGCCATCTGTGCGGGGTGGTTGTCATTCAACGCTATTGAGATCATCTTCTCAACAACATCCTTACCACTCGACCTGATAAGCATATCCTTCAGGTCTTTAATTCTTTGGTTATCGGTTTTGGGTAACGCTAGGTCAGGATTCCTTGCGTACTCTTGAATCTGACGCTTGAGTTTGAATACGCCCTTGGGTCTGCCAGCCTTCTTCTTGGTTGGTTCTGCCTCGTCTTGGATGCTGTCCATTTGCTCTATCTTCACGATTGTCCTTGGGGAGTTGTGGGCGTGATGTTGGGGGGGACTATAGCAAATTGGGACGCAATATGCTAGAGTTATCAGCGTTGGCGCATAGTACCCGAAACTTATAACTCCTAATCAGTTATCTTGTTGCGATATCGGAACTCCCTGCGCCAACACCTATTTTTTTTCAATTGGGAACTGGTGTATTGCCTCTTTTTTTCCAATTTCGCTTCTTGAGGACAGAGGAGGCTCCCACAACTATCACGGCCAGCGACCACCCCCTCCCCCCCCATCAAAATGATAAGAGAGTTATCCACAGGTAGCTGTGGATTCTGTGGATAACTACTGCAAGTTGTTGATTCTATTGGACATTTGCAAAACGCTTACAGATTACTTACAAAATCGGTTTAACACGATGTCCATTATGTTAACCCAGAATATCTGAAAGTGTTACACGCATTTGCAAACTGTTACTGAAAATGAAACCAAACTGGCAAATTGTGGACAACTTGCCATGCGATCTGTGGATAACCTGTGGATAACTTTTATATTTCGCATTCTGAAAAGGATTTTTCGGGCGGTGCTGGAGGGGGAGAGAGGCGGGTGGTGCATTATCGTGGTACATGATAATGATTTCTCATTATCAAATTTTTAATAAATCTACGCTAAAGCCTAGCCTATCAATACCTCTAAAACGCATTAAAACCGCCCGTAAAGGCACTGCAACTAGTCATCCTTATCTACCCCTAAGAAATCCTTTAAATCGTGTTGTGGGCGATATCCTAATTCCCACAAGATAGCAAAGCATTCCAATGCATTCTTGAACCCGAGGGAAATGTCTCCTCGACCAGCACAGGCAAGGATTGCCCTGTCAGCATCAGTCAAGACCCTGTTGAAGTGGGTTGTGTGTACGCTTGCTGGCCTAGCCATAATCAGATTGGCTTGTACTTCGGCTCATACGGCTCACCAGAGAAGATCACATCTAAGTCTTCTTCCATGTCATCAAAGCCTGAACCCTTACCGAATCCCTCTTTGGGCGTGAACTTGGTAATCCTTGCTGTTGGGAACATTGCCTTCGCTCTAATAATGGTCTGCACCTCTGGCTCTTGCAGGAATACTTCAATCTCCTCAAGTGTCCATATGTTCCCATTGTTTATATCTTTGCGATGCTTCTGCAATTCAACTGCTTCGACCTCAGTCCTGACCACGACCATCACAACTCCATTGATGGACTTCCATTCAAGGAACGGGATTGCTGGATTAGGTTCAATCTCATTTTCCGCTGCCCAAGTCTCCAAAGCATCGAAACCTTTGCACATCCCGTTAACTGCTTTATGCAGCCTGTCAATGTCACCCAAGTCCAGAGCATCCCAAACTCTACCCATCTGCACCCAAAACTTAGCCCTAAACTCAATGTCAACTAAAGTAATCAATCTATCAACACCCCATTTCTCGTAGTGTTGACCCTTTTTACGCTCAAGTTCGACCAGCACCGCATTAGATTGAATCTCCCACTGCGTAGCCTGACGCTTCGGCACTTGAACATCTGGAACATCTCTTCTCGACCTTGACCTAACCATTTTTAATTTCCTTTAATCAAAAGACAAAGAGACAAACCGACAGGAGACAAACCCCTTGTATATATACAAGGGGTGGTTTGTCCCCTCTTCCTCGCAGAGACATTTGGGACATTTGTCCCCGTTTGTCTCGTTTGTCACTGGATGAATGTACAGCATCTAAATCTCTGAAGTAGGCTTTAACCAAACCCAACCAGACCCGATTACAACCTTATTAACGGCTACAAGTCTCTCCCTTGCCCGTAGCCAAGCCTTCTTAAAGGCTGCCTTATCATCCTCTGTACAACCCTTCATGCTCCAAAATTCATCCTTCCAATCATCCAAACTCACACCAAACCTACTAGTACCATCTACTACACGATATGAGCCTTTAGCCTTAATAGCTTTGTAGAGAGAATCTAATTCAATGCGTTGATTTCCACCGCTACCAGCATTGTTTTTAGACCCTTTGGGGTTGCTACCAGCTATGTCTTGGTTCTGCCTAACGGCTAATGAAGTGGTGATTTCAAAGCCAAGTGACGATATTCCAATCTCCACCAGTACGACCTCAATGCCCACAAGGATGGAATCAGCACCATCCTTTTGCTTAGATACAGTCAGGATTGCATTGCCTATAACTGACGGGTCTGCTGAGTTGATGACGCTATCTTGTCTGGTTATTTCGAGTTCAGTATCCACCGCACCAAGCAGGGAACTATGACCTCTGAGTCCCTTTATGTGCTTTCCCGAGTGGTGAATTACCATCAAGGCGCAGTTGTAGAGTTGCTGTAGCTTGCCTGTTTGGGCAATAAAGCCACCCATATCCTCTGATGAATTCTCGTTAAAGTTACCACCTGACATCCTCATCAGGGTATCCAAGATGATGATTTCAAGGGGTTCATCTATTTGCGCTACTAACTCGTTGATGGCTGCAACCAGTGCATCAAAGTCTTCTTGGCTTGACCTGATGTTAATTTGCGCCCTTATGACATACATATTTGCGCCATCTGGTGAGTTATTCTGTATTTTGCAAGCCTTCACCCTTGCGCCCATACCGCCATGACCTTCACCAGATATGAACAATACAGCCCCTTTCTTGGGTATTTTGTAGCCCATCCAATCCCTGCCTGTAGCCACTGCTTCTGCAATATCTAGGGCAATGAACGACTTGAAGCTGGCTGGTGGTGCGTACAGTGCTACGAATGCTCGTCTAGGGATGATTGACTCAATGAGCCACTCAACTGGTTCATCCTTTATGCTGTCCCAAGACTCGACAAGGAACTTAGACTTTGCGGCTTCATCCGCAACTTGCGTAGGTTCAGGCACATAGAGACTCAGCCTTTGTGGAGTCCAAACATCTTCTGCCGACTTGACGATAGGGCAGGCTTTCGCTATTTGCGCCAGCAAGGTGCGAGACCCGTCATAGCGATTGACCCACTCGTAAGCATCCTCTTTGGGATTACTGAGGTTCAAGTCCAAGACCCTAACGCTCTTTGCAAAGGGTATGAGTGCCTCTGTAACCTTTTGGGCGTAATGCCACCCCACCAAGTCATTGTCAGGCACTACTACCACATTTGCATCTTTAAAGTATTGGTTTAAGTCATCATTCCAACCACCAGCACCAGCGTGTGAAGTGGTAGCCACCACGCCCAAGCTGCCCAAGGCATCTGCCGCCTTTTCACCTTCTGTTATATAGACAACCCTGCCAGCGGCTGTAGCCTGTCGCAGTTCGGGCAGCTTGTAAGGTACGAGTCTGCAATCTCCCAACTTGCCAACTCGACTGCCATCAGGCATGACTCTGAGGGTTTTGTATGTCTTGCCTTTAGAGTCAAAGGTCTTGAATCTTTGCTTGATGAATAGGCTTGTGCCATCTTCATCTGTGTAATGCCATTCATGCTCTAGCACAGGCGTAGAGATGAGTGGGATGGGTTTCATTGGTTTGATACTGTCGAGGTAGTCAGGTCTGTCAGGTAACGCTGGCAGAAGTCCCATGTCCTTAATGGTTGAGAAGACAGTGTGCTGGTCACAGCCGCTATGGCACTTGAATAGGAAGTTGCCATCATCCGACATTGAGATAGACAGGCTAGGATGCTTGTCGCCGTTGCCTTGACCATGACTAGGTACGGGGCATGATGCTAGGTAACCATTGCCTACCTTTTTTGCGTTACCCAAACTGGACGCTATTTCTTGTGCTGACATTGTTACTCCAGTACCAAAGACATTTGGCTGATTCTTTTATCTTGCAATGGTTTGTAGTCAGGATTCAATTCACACCCAAGATATTTCCTGCCAAGATTTTGTGCCACTTGCGCCGTAGTACCGCTACCCATGAAAGGGTCAAGCACTACACCGCCAACAGGTGCGCCAGCAAGGATGCAAGGCTCAATCAATTCTGATGGAAATACTGCAAAGTGTGCGCCCGAATATGGTTTTACGTTAACTGTCCACACGCTGCGCTTGTTTGCCATTCCATCTGCACCAAAAACTCTTTCACCTTTGCTAAATCTGTCACCATGTGCATAGTCTGCTTGATAACCTTCAGCATTTTTATTTCGAGTTTCTGGCTCACCCTTTAGAGGCTCCTTTAAGGCATCAATGTCATAGTAATATTTCTGCGACTTACTCAACAAGAAAATGTACTCATGCGCCTTGGTACATCTGTCTTGCACTGACTCAGGCATTGGGTTTGGCTTGTGCCAGATGATGTCTTGGCGCAAATACCAACCATCTGCACGCAATGCAAATGCCAGCATCCAAGGTATACCAATCAAATCTTTAGTCTTTAATCCAGTTTCATGTAACTTGTCCAGTTTTCGATCATTGGCTGGCATATTATTCCTGCCTTCACGCTGATATTCAGGGCTGGCTCTGGCAAATCCATTGCTGTTGCAATAACTGTCACCAATATTTAGCCACAATGTGCCGTTATCTTCCAACACATCCCACACACATCGAAACACCTCAACCATTGCCTTGATGTATTGATCTGGTGTTTCTTCAAGTCCAAGTTGTGCATCAATTCTTGTTGCGTTGCAATCTGGGCATATATGTTTGTAAGAAAGATACTTTTCATTTTCTGTACCATTTTCTTTTCTTAATCTTTCCCCAGTAAAACCGCCAACTTTTAAAGGATTTACCTTAGCGCCAATATGTTCACAATTAACGTTACCGCCTTCCCATTTTGCAGTTCCATAGTCACGCAAACCAAAATAAGGGGGGCTAGTAACGCAAGTTTGTGCCTTTATGCCCTGATCTTTCCACTTCCGCATTGTTTCCCTGCAATCACCAAATTCAATTAAATTCATAACGTCTACCATTTAGGGACAAAAAAACCAGAGTTCTCCCCCGAAAACTCTGGTGCATTGGAAGTTTAGGGGTCAGCTAAACATCTCATCATCTTCCATTGATGGTGCTGGCTTGGAGGGTGCTGGTTTGCTAGGTGCGGGTTTCTCTCTAAAAGGTATAGCCTCAACTTCTGACTCACCATTTGCAGTTAATGCCGCTGGTCTAGCCACCCAACCTGTGACAAGGAACTCAGGTACACGAGTGCTTCCCTTGCCTACCTTTTCGGAGCGTGAACCCTTGTACTCGACCACGGGTAACTTACCCGCATTAGCGCCAGCTTGCGCTTGCACTTGCTTCCACAGACCTTCCAAGCCCATGTTAGCGCCTGCACCGTTAGCCGAGAACTCTGCGATACCCATAGTCTTGTTGTAGAAAGTAGCCTTAAAGCCACGCTTATGCTCTGGTGATGGTTGCGCTGCTTTACGACCAAGTGACTCATCAGGTTGGAATTCATACACACCAACTGCAATGAGCATCCATCCAGTTTGCAAGTTCTCGTGGTCGAAAACAAACTTTTCAAGTTGGAATTCACCATCTTGGTTTGACCAAGCGTTAGCTTGTGGAGAAAAGCGGATGTAGTTGCCAGAGCCGCTAGAGTTTGAAAGGTTTAAGTTCATAAAGTTTCCTGTTTAAAGTTTAATGAAAAGTGGCTGATGCCACAGGGTTGGGGGATTCGGGGTAGTGATTATTGAGTCAAACCTTTGTCCCTTGCAAGCGTTAATCCGCTAGATATGCGGGAAGTTAACGCTTCAAGGTTAGGCTTTTGGTCTTTTGTTAGCAGTTTCTCTGCCTGTGCAGGGGTGATGAGTTCGGTCTTCGTTACTTGATCTTCGTTAAGTCCCAAGGCTAGGAGTCCTTTCTTAGCGTCAGATTCATCAGTCCACGACCTCAACGCTCGTTTAGGTTGCAGTTGCCAACCATCAATGACTGAGCCTGATTCCATGCGTTTTAAAGCATGATCTCTCACCGCCTTGATGTAGCCCTCAACCATGTCAAACTTGGTCAGCAAGACGCTGATTTGCGCCTCTGTGAGCATCTCTACAGGCGGTGCAGTGGCAACTACCTCTGCGATGTTTGCTTGTGCAGGGCAGATAGTTCTTGCGTTGCAGTATTGGCAAGCAGAGTCAGAGGGTACAGGTGGAAATGCAGGGTTGAGGGCATTCTCAATTGCGGGGATGAGAACATAATGCTCCCAATCTACGAGTTCTTGCGTTGTCATTGAGTGCTTGCGTACTTCACCATGATGGGGTTGGATAATCCAGAGTTCGACAGTATCAACGTGTTGATACAGTTGGTCAGCTTCTAATGCAGCCAATGCGTAAAGTTTTAACTGTTCATTGTCAGCATCGACATAGCCTCTACCCGTTTTCAAGTCTGCAATAATGAGTTTGCGCCATGAACGGCAAATGCCAATGAAATCAGCAGTACCACCAACCTTAACATTAGGGGTTTCTTGGTAAGGTAGGAATTCTTCTACAACACCTTCACAATGCCATTCATGCTCGTTATATATATTCCAAATAGCGTCAAGATATTGTTTAGCAAAGTCACAGTTATCCTCAGTCATTGTGATGCCCTCAAAGGCTTTGCCGACAAAGGTCATGGGGTCTGATTGTTCCTTAAAGCAGTGTTCTGCCAAGGCATGAATGGCAGTCCCTATCTTTGCCGCCTCGCCGCCTTCCACATAGGGCATGAGGGCTGAGAGTCTTGCACTGGCTGGACAGGCAATCCAGCGTGATGCCGCTGATGCTCTAAGGTTTAGTTGTTTGATTGCCATGATGCTCTTTCAATGTGGTGGTTTCCAATGAGTAGTTGATAGGCTATTTGCCTTGTTTCATTCGAGACTGCATGACCCAAGTCCTCGGGGTCAAGTAGACGCTTAATGAAGACTACAGTCTGTTGGTTTTGCCTACGCTCTTGCTCAAGTTGTGAGCCTAGCCAGACGATATGCTGACGCAAGGTTTGCCGTTCTTTGTCATCCATGTCTTAGCCCCCAAGCTGCTATTAATGCCGCATCTGCTCTACCATCATCTTTGACCCGTTTGAACAATGTAGATTGCCAAGGGAAGACTTCCATTGCTCTAGCCCTTGCCCCATCCTTGCCCCCTGAGACTCCCATAGCCTTCTGCCAAGCCTGTGGGGTTACCAAGGTAGTCTTAATGAGCCTAGCGGCTAGAACACCCTCTATGGCCCCAAGGCTGCGCCCGAACGAAAAAACGCTGGTAACGCCCTGCCCAGTTCGGGCAAAAACACGCTCTACATATGCTTCTTCAGGCTTAAAGGTATCAATGATTTCTACCAGTTCGGGGATGCTAATCTGCCGCTTGGTTTTGCCATTGCGGTCTAGGGAGACTGTGGGCATATCGACTACACCCATTAACGACTCGCCGTTAAGCATCGCAATAGCCCCGTTGAGTCCTACATCAATGCCAATGATGCGTTTGGGGGAGAAGACTGTAGAGATAACTGTCATTCTGTACGCCCATTCAAGGCTTCAATACGCTGCTGGATTAGGGAATCTACCGATTCTTCTAGCCGTTGTATTGAAGTCACCAATGGTATGGTTCGACCAGTGGCGTAGCGGGATACCTGTGATGGGTCAAAGCCTGCATAACGGGCAACATCAGTGATGGTGAAGCCAGCCTTCTCAGCTTTTTCCTTAATGTTTTCAATGGTTTGCATGGTTGGTGTGTTCATGGGTAAGGATTCTAGGTAACATTGGATTGATTAGTCAAGTCTTATCTGATTAAATACCCTAGTTAAATGTGTGGGATTAGATGCAGGGGGGTTGACTAGATAGTCAAACCTGATATGATTCACTCCATCAGCAAGCAAACAGGAGATACCAAATGAACAAAGACAAATTTATTGAATTGCTTAGAAGTGGCGCATCAATGGATGTACTGAATTCCAAGTTTTATCACCCTAGTTTTCGCAAGGGCTGGAGAACAGTTACTGGTGGCAACATTTCTTGGCAAGCGGCTCAAAAAGCATTGCGCCATGAACTTGTTCGTACAGAAGAATGTGTTTACACAATCAAAACTCAATAACCCAACGGGGTGTAAGCCCCATTTTTCAACCTTAAAGGAGAATTGAAGAT
>Ga0181359_1000380_pt1 | contig 9643 bp, 7 predicted proteins | sample Fa13VDMM15SD_FD_141229 | JGI IMG/M metagenome (GOLD analysis project Ga0181359, IMG submission 141229) | Freshwater viral communities from Lake Michigan, USA - Fa13.VD.MM15.S.D | ecosystem: Environmental > Aquatic > Freshwater > Lake | place: USA: Michigan | collected 2013-09-24 | reverse complement strand
AAAATTGTTCCAGCCTGGTTATCCGCAATCTCGTATCCGTACTGTTTCTGAGCACCAGTAGCGGAAAGATTGCCAATAGGTCGCAAGCCGAAAGCCTTGTCGATATTAGCCATATGAAATTTCCTTTAAAAAATGGAATCCGTTAGCCCTTGTTAGAGCCACCAAAAGAAACGCGAGACTGACGTGTGGGCCGCTGAATGGTCATGCTGTTGTGAGCATTCGCTTTCATCAACTCGTTGTCCGCCGCCTGTAATTGGTCGTTCGCTCGACTTTGGTAATACGCAGTGCGCTCCGCCAACGTCTCAACCGGAATACGTGCAAGAAGTAAACCTCCCACGCTGATAACACCAGCATGTCGGCCGTCTTCTACTGTTGGCACATGATAGTCGGGGTACTCGTCCCCACGAACCAACTCATACCCCTCGCGGAGCTTTCCAGAGATGTTCGTGCGGTCGTCAATACCACCGGCTTCAGAGCGAATCCAACGGTGCTTGTATCCAGGAGGCGCAGGTGGCGCATCCAGCCGTGAAGGGGGAGCCCAAGGTTTACGTCGCGCATCTTGATCACGGGATTCGGCCCCGCGTGAAGTGCGATTGAGTGTAGGTACTTTAACGTCTGACATGGTCTTACTCCTTTACGTACTTGGCATATTCCTCAAGCGGAACACCCAGCTTTTTGGCAATTGCAACTTGACTCGGGGTCAACTTGACAGTGCGGCGTGCGTTGTTGATACCCGATGACCGGGATGCAGGAGCCACCGTTTGCACGAGTCTGGCGGACCTGTTAGTTTGCGCTTGCTGCTGACCCCCGCCCAGCTTCTGGGGGAAGGTCTGCTTCAAGCGCGCGTCTAGCTCATCATAATACTCATTGCTGTTTGGGTCAAATCCCTCAGACTGAATTAGCTGACGATGGATTCCCCATGCTGCATGAGTCATGGCAGTATCTCGGCCGTACCAAGGGTTACGTTCAGCCCAGTCCTCGACCCGTGGGTCGACTTCCTGCTGAACTTGTACCTGGGGCTGCTGGGCAGCTTGTTGGGCAGCAGCCTGCTGCTGGCGCACCCACTGCTGGTTCTGATGCTCGCGCTGCTGAGTAGCGGCGGCGATCTGGCTTTGCTCCATGGTCAGCGTTGTAAGGCGCTGCTGGGCTTCCGTTTCGGTGTCAATGTCGCCCTCTTCACGGGCCTTGCGAATGATCTGTTTTAGGGCAACAACTTGCGTTTCAACACGCCCGGTGGCCTCGCCCAAGCGCGCGCCGTCCACGGTCATGTACTGCTGCTCGAGCTGGGTAGCCCGGGCCTGTACGCTCTTTGCGTACTCCAGGGCTGCCTGCTCACGGCGCTGGGTCTCGCGCAAGCGCGCGGTCAGCTTGTCAATGCGCTTCTTGACGCCTTCGCTGTACTGCTCAAGCTCTCCGGCCTCCCCGGAGGTTGTCTCAACCCGGGGCGCTTGGGGCTTGTCCAATACTTCAGCAGCACCGTCCTCCCCAATGGAAACGGTGGCCGGACTCTCGTCCTCGCCTATCTTAAATTCAAGTTGCTCATTCATGTCATTGCTCCTTTACATGTGCAGAATGTCTTCAGGACTGTTTACCACTCCAAGTACCTCGTCGTCGTTGATGAGACGAATCTCACCTCCGTCGATTGGGATGCGTGCGCCAGCGTAGCGGCCAAAAATAATCCAATCACCCTGTTTGCACCAGGCACCGGTGGGGAATTTGGATTGATCGGCATAGGCCAAGGACCCTACCTTCAGGACGTAGCCGCACACTGTGCCAAGCTGCGTTCTGCGCTGTGTTTCTTCGGCCAGGACGATGCCGCCCTTGCTTTTTTCAGCACCTCGGTAGGGGAGAATGGCAATGCGCCACCCTGTAGGCTGGGGAATGGTATTTATGACCGCTTGGTCGAGTTTTTCTGGGTCGAAACCCAGCTCTGAGTAAGCATCTTCAAGGGCAGGCGGTTTGTTAACTGCCTCCTCGGCCCACTTACGCTCCAAGGCGGTCATGTTGATTTCAGGTACTGTTTCGGTTTCCATGGTCTTCCTTTACTTGAGAAAATCGTCTGTGTCGTCCGTGACTTTTCTGAGCAAGTCTTTCACGGAGTCTTCAGCCAGTCTCAAGCCCTCAAGGCGACCCATCATGAAGCGATACCGCTCCATGTCTGTAATGGTTCCGTTCAGGACAATCATTTTTGAATGATCCTGAAGTTTCCTGATCTCTTTCAAAACTGCTTCTGCAAATTCAAGCATGGTGTTTCCATGAAAAGCAGACGGTACAAGGCCCCGTCTGATAGCACTTACTCACGAATCAGTATATCTTAACTGGGCGGTTGCCATCTTTCTTTTTTACTATCTTGTATGGCCCCTGAACTCCTTTTGGAGTTTGCACTCCGTCCTTGGGCTTTTTGGCAACTGGTTTTTTGGCAGCTGGTTTCTTAAGCGGCATATCGGCCTCCTGGTTGTTGGGGTTGACTGACCTTGGCTTGCTGCAACTGCAGCTTCTGCAGGTTAATCTGGTTGGTCTGCTGCGCCTTTTGCTGGTCAAGGCCCAGGCGCTGCTGGTCAAGGCCAATGCGTGCCTTGTCTGCCTCTGCGCGCTGGACAATCTCCTTCTCCTTGAGCTGTATCAGGGGGTCAGGTCCCTCTCCACCGGCGAGCTTCTCCTGCAGTTCGCGCACTTCCTTCATGCCCATGGCAATGTTGATAGCGACGATGCCTTCCTTCTGGATAGCAGAGACCATGCGGTCGGGGTCGGTTCCATACTGCTTGAACAGCTCGACTTCCATGTCCTCTTCTGCCCGCAAACGAATGTGCTCCAAAACATGCTTCTGCAACTCGGCAGCAGACATTGGGTTGGCCTGCAGAATAGGCGACATGCCCATCATCAGGTGCGTTGCAATGTGCGCATCATGCTGCTGGCCGGCAAAGGCCTTGAGCTTCATGCCGTTGAGCACGTCACTGTTCTCCGACGCCGGGTCGCGAGGCATGTTGGTGTTCTGCGGCAGCAGCACACCGTCGATGTCACGGATATTCAACGCCGCATACATGCGGTAGTAGGCCTCGTACATGTTGTGCATGTTCGGGGCGCTCTGGGCCAGCTGCAGCTGCATCTGAGCCAACTGGATACGCTGTGCAGAGCTAAAGATGTTGGGGTCAGCCACCGGCTGCACCGACACCATGGAGTCAAAATCCTTCTTCTTGATCTTGCGGCTGGCACCAGGCACGTCGTAGGGGTACTCGTCCGGCATGTACTGGCCAAAGCCCTCGAACAGCAGGCGAAACTCCAGCGTCTGCGCATAGTGCAGGCGCTTGTGGATGCTGGACATGACCATAGAGCCGCGTTCCAGCAGTGCCAGGGTAGTTCCGACCTGTGCGTACTGGTTGCCGTCGCCAACTTGCATGTCGGCGGTGCTGGACAGGCGCTTGCCCGAGTCCACCAGGAAGCCCATCAGGGCAAACAGCACCTGGCTCGGTTCTTTGTACGGCAAAGGCAGCAAAGAGGCGGCAAGCTCCGCCCCGCCGGCGTCAATGTCGCGCCATTCGCCAGGCTGAATCGGCGTAGAGTCGTCCGCGATCCGCGCGCCACGGGCTTTAAAGCCTGCAGGCAGGTTAGCGAGCGTGCCGGCGTCAATCAGCTGGCGCAGGGCGCTTGTTGCGGCCTTTCCAAGGCCTCCGATGAGGTGTACAAAGCCCAAGCCGTACGCTCCGGGGCCCTCGACCAGCACGTAATGCACAAAATAATTGCGCCGCGTGCATTTTTCGTCGTTTTCTTTGTAGTTGCGACGGATTCCGACCACCTTGAGGGTGTCTTCGGCAAGGGTGACCACGTATGGACGCTTGATTCCGGTCGGTTCGCCGTCTTCGCCCATGTCCTCGAAGCCCGGGAGGTCCAAATCGACCAGTTGCTCAAGCAAAAATATCTCACCAATGTCGTCAGTGGCCTGGATGCCGGTGACTTTGTCAATTGCTTCCTGGATTTGACTCGCATCAGCAGGGGAAGCGTAGGTATCGAGGTTCACATCAAGGTATTCGCCGGCCAAAGCACGCTTGCGGTACTCATTTGAGTCCATTGCAATGCGGTGAGTCAGGCGCGGGCACTGGGAAACGACGCTCGAGCCGTTGTACGGGATGTAAATATCGTCCGCCAGGCACAGTTTTGAGACCATGCGACCCAGTTGGTAGTCGTAGTAAACCTTTTTGAAGGTCGAACCGCCGTAGCCAGTGTAGAAAAGCTGCTGGTCGAACTCCGGTGTGTACTCTTCCATCACCGTGGTGATCTGGTAGTTCATAAAATCCTGCACACGGCCGGCCTGTTGGAACTTTTCTACCGTCTCTTTGCCCATGATCTGCGAGCGGACAGGGCCGCCAGCAGGCATCAGCTCCTTGAAGGCCTGCGCCTGGAACTGGATAATGGCCTCGGTCAACATTGGGTGGGTCGCGCCCGACGCGCCACGGAAAGGCTTGGTGCGCTCTTCCATGCGAAAGCCCAATAGATCAAGGCCCTTGGCGTACATGGACTCCCATTCGGAGCGAGAACCCTTGTCGGCCTCAAACAAAGACGACACCTCAATGCCGATGGAGGCCAGGACGTCTGGCTCAATGACCGCTGCCAGGTTGCTGTAGAAATCCACCTCCTCGGCGTCTTTCTCTCCCATCTCAACGATGGCCCCACCATCCTCTTCGATGATGATTTCAATGTCCGACTGGGGCTCCGGGATGCCGCCACCTATCACCACCTCAAGGGTAGGCATCCGGTTCAGTGCTTTTTCGATTGCCATGTGTGTTCCTTAGATGAAATCTACTTCGTCCGGCGATTCGTCCGGTGCGTCCGGGCGAAGAATTCTTTTGTATTTCTTCAATGCAGGGGTAAGAAGCTTATCTTTTTCCACAATTTCAGCAGGTCTAAGGTACTCTTCCAAAAACCGCAAAACTGCTCCCTCATGTGTTGCAGCTGGGACATTGCCCGTAGCACGGCCGTCGCCTTTAATTTGGGTAACAACAGGGGTGACCTCATCCATCATTGTTACTTCAATAGTGGTGACGGGTCTATTACGGGTGTCACGTAGAGTATAGACCTCATACTTGCCAGTGTTAAAGGCCTCTCGCTTAGTGGTTGGATAGCCTGGGCCACCCATCTCAAACCCACCTACGGAGTGGCCTATGTATGCGCCCTCAGGTATGGTGGCTTCCCGTTTTTCAATGCGCTTCCAAGCAAACCCCTTACTAGGTCCTTCCTCAAACTGCAGCAATGGAGCGCTTACACCTTCCGAGAACACCGAATCAGCTACGGGCTTGCCGGATGTAATACGCTCAATCATTATTCTGCGCTGATCAGCTTGTTCGCGAAGCTTGAGCCCGCCCGCAACAGCGTCCTCAAAACGAATATTGGCCGCCTCGCGTGGAGGAAGACTGGCCAGGTACTTGTTAATTGAAGCCGGATCAAGCACCGTGTGTAAAGGCTGCCCAAGACCGATCTTTATGTCATACACCGGCTCACCCTTGTCAATGGCCGTTATGACGTTTTGAGAAAGCATGTTATTGGCTGTTTTTTGATTGTTCATGCCAAAAAACCGGTCGAATAAGCTGGGCTTCTGTGTGTTTGCCGTTCTGTAGGCGTCAAGCATGGCCTTTGAGGAAGAGAGGCTTTGGTCTGCAGTAGCCCCGCCCTCAGCACTAGGTGAATAAGCCACGGTTCCAACATTGGCATTGATCATCTCAGGGCGAAGGCCCTGCATACTCATTTTGTCTTCTTCAGCTGTCTGAGCGGTACGGCTTAACTCTTTGCCCTTTGGAGACAAAAGTGTGGGGAGGGTTGGATGAACTGCTGCTGGATCAGATGTAATCACAATACCTTTGAGGTTTGTGGCCCTGTCATAAGCAGTCGTGAAGTCGTCCATGGCCCGTGGGTACTTAGGAAAGAACCTTGAATCTGGCGCTCCAGGACCAACAAAGTTCTCTGGTTTGTCACCTTCTCTGACCCGTTTTTTACCTATTGCAATTGAGTCCAGCATGTATTCGGGAAAGGCTCCTTCCAAGGCCGCCCCCTTGATCTGCTTGTTGGCAATGCCTTTTGCAACAGGGTCATCGGGCGTACCAAACTGACGTGTAAAGTAGTTGCGTGCTTTCTTGTCCCAGAAGTCCTGCAAAATACCTGCCTGCCCTTGGTTTTGACCTGCTGCTGACGTGGCATTGACCATACCTGCCCTTAGTATTCTATCAATGTAGCTGATATTTTCTTCCGAGCCAACAGGGCCCGTGAGCATAGTGCTGCCCGTTGGGCGGACAGCGTATGACGCGCCGGGCACGTCCAGCTGCCGGTTGTACTCTTGGAAGTCCTCGGCAATGTTTGCTGCCTGCGCTTGAACCGCTTTTGGCCGGGCAAGCGACGCCATTGCCGCGCCACCCGGGGTGGGCGCTAGTTTCAACGCGTCAGTAATCTTGCTCAACGCCTCCAAGTTTTCCTTACCCGACTGCGAGCGTGGCACATAGGTGTTGCGTTCGATAAAGTCAGCGGCTTCCTTGTCCGCAATCTGAGGGGCTTTTCCCTCCAGATACTTGCCGCTGGTCAGGCCCTTGTACAGGCCGTAGGGCATGCCCACCGCAGAGGACAACGCCCCACTGCCCAGAGTCAATGCGGTTTCGCCGGCACCTATGAGCTGGTCCGTAATGCTTGTTTCACCCTCCTCAGGGATGCCAAGAGCAGCCCGAAAGAAAGGCGCGTAGAACCCGTCCGAGGACTCTTCGCCTTCTTCCGGGCTGCCTTTAGCGCGGCCCACGGCACGGCGACGGGCCAGTTCAGCGTCTTCACCTTCGTTCAGTTTACTGGGCGTCAATGCAGCCCCAGCCACAGCACCCACCCGACCCAGTGCTGTCAAAAAATCAGAGGGGTTGATGTCATTGTTTTTAAGCCACTTGCCAATATCACCAATCACGTCCGACTTTTTTGCTTCACCACCTTCTTTAAAGCGGTTCTTGGTCAACCGGTTCTTGGTCAGTGTTGGGCCTTCCAAGGTCGGCGCGCCAAAGGTGTCAGCGGACAGGCCTCTGGCTTGTTGCTGTGCCGCCCTGATCTTCAGTTGGTAGATTCGGGCAAGCTCTTCCATCTGCGAACGTGCTGATTCCGTGTTCCGCGCTGCGGGAGCCCTGTCCTTCATTGCGCCCAGGTCACCCTTGGCCAGGTCCTCATACGCCAGCTGCATTGCCTTGTCAGCTTCCGCGCCATCGCCCGAGCTTGTTTTCGTGCGCTTGATGGCCTGCCGTGTAGGCGAAGGCTTGTTTGCGCCACTGAGATCGGCCAACATCTTCTGCGCTGTGCCCACGGGGTCCGTGTTGATGACCTCTTCCGGCTCCTCATCCGACAAGGTCTCGGCGTTCTGCGCCATCAAGGCTTTAAGGTCTACGTCGCCGCCCTTGGCAAAGCCAAAGGGCCTGTACGGAGCCATGCCTGGTGCAGTTATCCGGTTGCCCATGCGGTCCATAAAGAAGCCCGCGTTCTGTGCGCCACCCAACATAGTGGGCGACAGATTGGGGTTCGAGCCCATGGCATTCATTGTGTTCATCGCGCCGTATATGGGCATGTCGGGCGAGCCGATGGCCGCGCTTCCCGGAGCAAGGCCCGTGGAGGTCTGCGGCGTCATGGCAAAGTAGTTGCTGGTCGCCGCGTTGACAGGGCCCACTGCGCCTATGCCCCGGCTGGTGTAGCTGGGCATGGCAGGCATAGAGATGGGGATGTCCGCAGCAAATTGGCTGGCAGAACCTCCCATGCCAGGCAGCCTTATTTGACCGGGCAAAACAGGCGGTGTATACGAGGTGTTTTCAGGTGCTCTGCTAATAAACTCAGGCACTGCATTCCGAGCTCTTGGAGTTGGAAGTGAAGGCGGGGCTATGGGCGTAAGTTGAGGCGGAGCCGTAGGAGGTTCGGTATACGGGGGCGGAGCCATTGGGGGTGCTGGCATTTGCTCCAACTGGTCTCTTGCCGTAGGAGGCGCAGGTGCTCCGATAACGGGAACTGCAATCATTCTTTCGCGCGCTGCCGCAGCTTCCCGTTCCGCCTGTGCTCTGGCCGCTGCATCCGCTGCGTCCTGTTCCCTTTGTTTTGACTCTTGCGCCAAACGCCCCAAGTAAGACTCATACGCCCTGTCGTTTGCCCTGCCCAGGCCCCCTGATCCCACCGTCCCAAAGTAGGGGGAGTCGTACATGTCCGTCGTACCGACCAGGCCACCAGGGCCACTGTTTGCTTTTACATAGGCCATGTACTCAGGTGATGAATAGTACGGGCTGTCCGCCGCTACTGTGGGAGGCACAAAAGCAGGTTGGGCTTTTGCTCCACGTTGTCGGGCCTCCAGCTCCGCCCGATCAGCAGCTTGTTGCGGGGATACCGGACCGTTTAAAGGCCCAAGTATTGCAACGGTGTCCTTAGCAGCCTGTTCGCCCATGTCTAACGATGATGTCCCTGACGAAGACGGGCTAAAGGCGTTTTCAATTTTTTTGACAACCTGGCCAACAAAGCCGCCCTTAAATTCTGACAGGCCTGTAACAGGGTTGATGGTCCCAGAGCCGCCGTTCTCTTTCAAGAACCGCACCGACTCGGGCGACAGGTAAGCAAGGAGTTCATCGCCGCCCCGACCTGCGGCCGCCACCTGGTCGGCCAGCTCCATGATTTCTTCTTTGGTGTAGCCGTATGACTCGAAGTCTTTGACGATTGAGCGGGCTGCTTTGTCCTGTGGGTCTTCAGTGACCTCGCCGCCCTTGGCCATGAGACGGGTCATCTCGTCGTTGTACGCCTGACGTTGCTGCTCAAATGCGTCCAGTTCCATTTGCCGCATGCCGGGATCGGCAAAGTTCTGGGCAGGAGGCATACCGTACTTTGATCTCTTTAACATATTACCCCGTCCAAGAAATGAGTTTAGACATTTTACGCGTCAATAGTACTCCGGCACAAGGTCCTTGGCGGATTCTTCTTCCACGTCATCTGTGCCCAGGGTAATGAAGTTGCCGCGCCGAAAACGGTCCATGGCCATGGTGGTGCTGTCCACCATGTCGTCATTGTCGCCATGCGGGAAGGCCGCGCATTCCTCTACAAGCATCTCGGCCCATTCCGTATCCGGGGCCCAGACCATGCCGGCCTCGAATACAGGGGCTACTGCGTTGGCCCGCGCTACCTTGTCGGTGCCCGTGCGCCGCCCGCCAGGTGAGTACATCGTGACCGGGATGTTCATTCTTCTCAGCTCCTGCTGGAGAGGAGTTCCTGTGGCCTTGGCCTCGATCAGCACGTTGTCCGGTTGCCAAACGTCGTACTGTTCCTTGGCAATACGTTTGAGTTCCGGGAAGTCCCAGCGCCCGCGCTTGACGTCCAGCAGCATGATCGACGCGCCGGAATCCTCGCTCAGGTAGAACACGCCCCAGGTCGTGATGACAGAATAGTCAGCCGTCTCCTTTTTGGAATACGCCGTGTCCATGGACTGGATGATGTAATTTACGATTGGCGGCTCGTCCTTTGGCCAAACTTTCCACCACTCCCTTTTCAGGATGGCACCCTCGTCGTTCGTGGGCTGCTGCTGGTACATCGCGTTCCACTTCTGCACCGACAAAGAGGCTTTTACGCCCTCGAGTTCCTCCAACTTCCAGTAGCCTGGCCAGAGTGGGCG
>Ga0181359_1000377_pt1 | contig 9667 bp, 9 predicted proteins | sample Fa13VDMM15SD_FD_141229 | JGI IMG/M metagenome (GOLD analysis project Ga0181359, IMG submission 141229) | Freshwater viral communities from Lake Michigan, USA - Fa13.VD.MM15.S.D | ecosystem: Environmental > Aquatic > Freshwater > Lake | place: USA: Michigan | collected 2013-09-24 | reverse complement strand
TCCTGAATATTTTACCTCATTAGAACCTTTTCTAAACAATTTAAATATTAAAGTTGCTGATATTAACAGCTTTGCTGATAAAAATAATGAATTAATACGAAAAGGATTCCATTATAAATTAATAAATAACCCAGGAATTAAAACCGGAAATAGTGGTGATATTGACTCAACAATCCCAGCAATCTCATACCCAACTTTCTTTTTTAGTAGAGCTATATTAGGATATGAAATAAATGGAGAAGCCTTATCTGCAACTAATGATACTAATGCTACTGGATTAGAACAAGTTTATATTACTTTAGGTCATTTACTTTTATTAGTAAAATCTAATGGAATGTTATTTCAAAGACAAAGTGAAGGTGATAAAACCAATCAAACCCCATATATTTACATTGATGTTAATCCTGATACTAATAGATGTTATACCTTTCAAGGACATTGTTCTATGGACCCTACAGTTTGTTTAATTGGATCAAACAACTTACCTTTTGGTATTAAATCCCCTACTTTTGATGCCATAAAATCTAACTATCCTTGGTTTGATGATAATGGAACTGGAGGTAGATTTATGTGGACTTTAGTAAATATAAATTGGATAACTTCTATTCTAAAAGACTTAAGTGCTGGTAGTACTAAAGGAGATGTCTTTATGATAGATTTTCTTCAAAAAATATTAGAAGGTATTTCTAAAGCAACAGGAGGATATAATGAATTTAGAGTAGTACCTGATGATGATTCAAGGTGTATAAGAATATTTGATGGAAGAAAAGTAACAAAACAAGGTTCAACTCCCGAAATATATACTGAAATTCCTGTATTAGGTAATAAAAGTTTAGCTTATAATTTTAATTACACTTCAAAAATTGCTCCTAATATGGCTGCGATGATAGTTATAGCTGCACAAGCCCAACCTTTTGGAGTACAAGGAGCAGAAAATGCTTTATCTTTCTCTCACCTAAATAAAGGAATGCACAACAGATTAGATTCAATAGTAGTAGATTCTGGTACAGATAAAAATAAGGAAGAGAAAACAAATTCTAATGATACTGATAGATATATAGAAGTAAGAGATTTTATTCAAGAAATATATGAAGGAAGTGGTGGAGCTGAACCAATTACTGCAACAGATTCTACTACCCCTGTAGTTAAAAAAGATAAAGACGGGAATATAATACCAGAAAAACCTAATATAAAACAACTACTTTTAAATGCATTAACTACAAGTTATAGTGATTTATTAAATCTTGCTACTGGGGGTACTAAAGAAAAAGCAGCATTAGCAGTTGCTTATAAATCCACTCAAGATTATATTAATAGTAAAGAAGGATTTAGTGAAATAGAAAATACTGTTTTAGCTTTTATAACTAAAACTAAAGATAAAATTGAAATTAGTGATTCTGTTATATACTATGAAGTATTAAAAAAACTTGGAAAAGATTATGACTCTCCAAACACTTTTGACTCTAATGTTGAAGATGCCTGGGAAGAATATGCTAATAAGAAAACAAATCATCCTGAATGGAATTTCTTTTAAAAGTTAAAATATTATGCCTCTACTATACAACTCCGATAAAGCTCAAGCATGCTTGAACACGTACCGAGAAGTATTCTCAGATCCCTTTAAATCGGGTGATGACAATTCTTTTACTGGAGATATAATATTACCTTTAGATTTTAGCCTAGAAATGGATGGGTTGAGTGGAATAATACCTCATTCTGCTTTTGTTATTCCTGTAGAATCTTTACCTAATTCATATCACGTTCAAACAGGAGATGATGCAGGTAAATCAAAAATAGCATTTATTCTACATACAGTTGATCAAAATTTTAGTAATAATAAATGGACTACTAAATTAACAGGTCAAACTCTTAACATTAGATTTGAGCCTTTAACTGAAGCTGAAAAAGCAGCTATAGCTGCAGCAAAAATTGCTCAAAACTCTTTAAGAGCCTATCAATTTGTTGGGGACCCACCAGGAATGCCTGGAGGTACTAGTATAACACAAGGAGGTACATCTAGAATAATAAAAGGAGTAGAATATAAAAATGGTGAAATGCCTGATAGTCAAATGAGGTATATATACAATTGGAAGAATTATATAGGGGATTGTAGTAGTGATGGTGCTCGTCTTCGTTTATATCTTGATGCTTCTTATGCAGTAGATAAATTACTTGCCGCTGCCGAAGCCAATATGGAAAATGGTAAAAAAGCCCCAATTAAATTTCATATAAACTCTTGTTTTAGAACATATGATGATCAAGTTAGAGTTTGGAAACATAATTGTCAAAATGCAATAGGGTCAGGTAAATGCATCCCTAAAAAAGGACAAGGTCAAGCAGCAGTACCTGGGACTTCTAATCATGGTTTTGGATTGGCAGTGGATTTCGCAAACCTAGGAAACTCTAAAATTTCCCCATCTGATCCTCGCTATAAATGGCTTAAACAAAACGCTGCCCAATTTGGATTTAAAAGACTTCCATGGGCAGGAAAAGATGAATCATGGGAATCTTGGCATTGGGAATATCAAATCTAAAAACTAAATAAATATGCCTCTAATATACAATTCTGATAAAGCTCAAGCATGTTTAAATACATACAGAGAAGTATTTTCAGACCCTTTAAAATCCGGGGATGATAATTCATTTACAGGTAATGTTATATTACCCTTAGATTTTAGTCTAGAAATGGATGGGTTAAGTGGGATAATACCTCATTCAGCTTTTGTTATACCAACAAATACCTTACCAAGTTCTTATATAATTCAAACCGGAGATGATGTAGGTAAATCTAAAATAGCGTTTATTTTACACACTATTGATCAAAACTTTAATAATAATAAGTGGACTACTAAGATAACAGGTCAAACCCTTAACATTAGATTTGAACCTTTAACCGAAGCTGAAAAAGCTGCAATTGAAGAAGCTAAAAAAGCCCAAAATTCACTAAGAGCCTACCAATACGTTGGAGTTCCTTCATCAATAACACCAGCACTTGCAAAAAATAAACAAGATGCTTATGATAGAGCAGAAGCTACTTATCCAGGATTTAAAGCTAAGTTAAGACAAGTAGCAGCCAATATAGGAGTTACTGAAGATGTACTGATAACAGTAATGTATAAAGAATCCGGAATTAGACCTACTATTAAAAATGATATAGGTTGTGTAGGATTAATACAATTTTGTCCTGATAAAGGGAAATGTTGTACTAAAACTATTAAAGGAATTACTTACAATCTTAATACTATTCAAAATTCAGGACTCGCTCAATTGGATTATGTTGAGAAATACTTTAAAGCTTTAGGATTCAGTAGTAGTAAACCAGCTACTGCAGGAGATTTATATGGAGCTACTTTTTACCCAATATCAAAAGGAAAACCTTCAGGATGGGTTATGGGTAGTGAAGAAAGCCCAGCATATGCTGCTAAAGTTGCAGCTCAAAATCCAGGTATAGCCAAATTTAGTACTGCTACTCTAAACGGTAAAAGAGTAATAGATAAAGCATCTTTTGAAAGATATGTTTATTCTTAAATTAAACAAAACATGAAATACTACCCATCTTCTCGAATAATTAAAAATCAACAATCTAATCCTTCTGAATTTACAGATCCTCAAGGAAAAGAATATATTGGTCCATATTATACTACTTTTAAAGGAGATTCATTTACTGGAGCTGATCCTACTAAAGGTGCTTCTATCCCTTTAACACCAATTGCTATAGATGAAATCCAACAAAGTATGGATCCTTTTACTCTTGCAAGTAGTAAATTTGATACTCTTAAACATGTTAAAAATAATATTCAACTAACAAATCCTGAACCATTCACTCCTCGTCCAACAGAAGCAGATTACAAAACAGGAAAAATAATAAGATACTTTGCTAGACAAAGAAATGGTACTACATTTAAAATAGTGGAAATATCAAACCAAACCCATAACAACTTAGTTAATAACACTAATGGAGCTAATTTTGCATTATGGAAATCTATTGCATTATTCTGGAGAATCTCAGGTCCACTTCATAACGAAAAAGTAAATAATATAACAACACGATCTGGTATAATAGACACTAATCAAAGAATATTAGATCAAGCAGAAAAAAGTTTTATCGGTATAAAACAATATCTAAGTGATTTACAACAATTTGCACGAGTAAGTTAGGTAATCTAACTAAAATTTCATATATTTATAACATATAAATTAATAAAAAAAAAATGGAAAATACATTTAACTTAAAAAAATTCCTTGCTGAAGGAATATTAACTAAAGAAGCAAGAGCTGAATATTATCCTCAAGAACTCCTTGATATGGATAAGGAAATAGAAGATTTAAAAAACAGATTAGATGCTGCCATAAAAGCTAAAAATAAAGCAAAAGGAGATTTTACTAAATCCCAACCATCTGTATCTGATGAAGAAGAATTCTCTGGAATGAGATTCTCTGATAAAAAATCAGGATATCAATTTAAAGAATTAGTAAATTTTATTAAATCCGAATATGCTGCAGGTAATAAAGATGATATTAAGTCTCTAGATCAAGCTATCTCTAACGAATTAGAATATTATACTACTCGTAGTAATGGGAATGATGGAAACTTCCCATCCATCTTAATAGGCCCTCCAGGCAGAACTATGTTTTTAGTAGTTTTAAAAACTCTTGAAAATCAAGATGAATTAGAAAAATCAACTAAATATATTAAAATAGGAAATTGGTATGTTAGACCATGGTAAAATAAAAATTATATTACAATAAATTTGGCTCCCATAGGGAGCCTTATTACATTATACAAAAATAAAGGTTATGTTTTACTTAATCGAAAATACCGAACAGTTATCTAAACTTCATCCTTACGGAGATTGTTATATAAATGTTATCCCACTTTCCCCACAATATCACCCTCTACTAACACAAACTTCCCTAATTTATTTCAAACAAATAGATTCAAAGGGATTAATGTTTACTATTCACCATAGTGAAGCATTTGCTGTAGATGAGCAAAAAGTAAAAGATTTTATCTTAAAACATGAAAATGTGTTTGTATTAGATAAAAAAATGACGGCACAACTCTTGGGGGAAGAATTTCTAGATAGTAAAGTAAAGGATTTACAACTTTTGTCACTGTCCACCTCCACCACCCCTCCGTATATACATGATTTTGATACTCATATACACACTCATTTCAAACAACTTTACGGAGATAAACCCTATTTAAACTCGATTATCCCAATTTCCAAACACTATCAAACTCAAGAAGCTATTTTTAGTGTTGTAAAGCATTTAATGTCATTTCCCGCCATAAACACGTATTATAACGATGAGTATGTTAAAGTGTACTATGGTATTGAAAAACAGGGTATCGCGTTAGATATGTCACTATTTAATGAGCATTTTAATCCCCAAAACCCAAATTTCTCAATTAAGGATGATAAAATTTATACTCAATACAATTTGTATAATTTTACCTCTAGACCCACTAATGCCTTTAATAACATTAATTTCGCGGCTTTAAATAAATCAAACGGCTCTAGAGAGGCTATCATCGCTCAAAACGATATGTTATTTGAATTTGATTACGAGGCATACCACCCCCGTATTTTAGGTAAATTAATAGGATACGAGTTTGATGAAGGCTCCATTCACACTCATTTAGGACAAATGTATTTTAAGACAGATATATTAACTCCCGAGCAATATCAAGCTTCCAAAGAATTAACTTTCAAACAACTATACGGAGGAGTGTTTGAGCAATACAAAGACATACCATTCTTTAAACAAGTAGCAGCCTATGTGGATATGTTATGGGATGAATTCAATTATGGAGGATATATTACATTAGTAGGAGGAAGACAATTATTTGCGAAAGATGTTATAAACCCTACACCACAAAAATTATTGAATTACCTGATACAATCAGGAGAAACTTATTATAATGTAAATTCTATAAAAGGTGTGCAAGATTATTTGGCTACCAAAAAAACTAATATTATCTTATATACCTATGATTCGATCCTAGTGGATTACCATAGGGATGATGGGAAGGAGGTATTGAAAGATATAAAAAGGCTATTAGAAGAACCGTTCGGGTTTAAAGTTACAGCAAAGTACGGAAAAAACTACAACAATTTAAAATAAGTTATGATAATTCAACATTCACAAGTTCCCTCACATATTTATTTGCAACAATCATACGAAAGTTCGTATGAATATTCAGATTATATGAACAAATTATTCTGCACATTCTCTAGTAAAGAGGATTTAGACGCTACTTTAGCTATTATACAAGGTCAATATAAAATCTTATTCAATAAGATCTTTATTCTATATATCAAATCAACAGAAGAGTATGTATTTACATACAACGTAGATTCAGTCAATATGACTAATGCATTATTAGATAATACTATTTTATTACATAGAAAGAAAGAATCAAATACTCTTTATACTATCAACGCTTTGAATGACTTAATCAAGTCTTTAAATGGAGGAATACTAGATAATAAATTTCCTATTGATTGGAAAGAATATCAAAACTGCATCTTGTTAACTCACTCAGGTGACTTAAGAAAATTAGAAACAAAAATCTACAAAATAATTACACTATAGCTTGGATACCCAAGATATTTTTATTATATTTACGCATACACAATAAGTTTTAACCATTAAATTAAACAGTTATGAATTTGAATTTGATTCAAAGTAAATTAAGCGAGATGAACACTCCTAAGGGAGGATCTCAAAAAGCAAATGAAAAAGCATTAAGCTTTTGGAAACCTACAATTGGTAAGGCCCTAGTAAGGTTTGTACCATCAAACAGAAATCCTGAAAACCCATTTACGGAATTATATTTCCACTATGGTATAGGAAAAAGAACAATTATTTCACCAACAAACTTCGGTGAAAAAGATCCAATTATCGAATTCTCTAAAGAATTACGTAAAACTAAAGAACCTGAAAACTGGAAAATGGCTAAGAAATTAGAGCCTAAAATGAGAGTTTTCGCTCCTGTTATCGTAAGAGGTGAAGAAGAAAAAGGAGTACGTCTTTGGGAATTTGGAAAAGAAATTTACCAAGCTTTATTATCACTTGCTGCAGACGAGGATGTAGGAGATTTTACAGACATCATGGAAGGTAGAGACATGAAAGTTGAAACAGTAGGACCAGATAGTACAGGTACTGCTTACAACAAATCAACTATTTTACCAGCAATGAAAACTACTCAGTTGAGTTCAAACAACACTGAAGTAGAAAAATGGTTAGCAAATCAACCAGACCCAACTTCATTCTCTAAAAGATATACTTTTGAAGAAATTAAACAATTTTTAGTTGAATTCTTAAACCCTGAAGAAGAAGCTCCTAAAACAGAAACTGCTGGAGATGATTTTTTAGCATTGCCTAAAACACAAGCTGAACCTACACCAGCACCAGCACCAGTAGCTAATAAAGCATTTGCTTTAAAACCCAAAGAAACAATCGCCGAAGACGAATTCGAAGATTTATTTAAATAATCTATGGCCAAACAAAAAACAGATAGCCTTTCCGGTAAAGTCGGAAAGGCAATTACTGGGACTTTCTCACTTGATAAGTTTAAAGCCGGTAAAAATTTAGGACAAAGTTCATCTAATTTTAAACCACAAGCATGGATTAAATTTACTGAACCTGTTTCTGAAATGTTAGAGATGCCTGGTATCCCTAAAGGTCATATTACATTAGTAAGAGGACATAGTAATACAGGTAAAACTACATTATTAATTGAATCAGCTATTGAAGCTCAAAAAACTGGAGTATTACCTATTATCATCATCACTGAGATGAAACATAGTTGGGAACACTGGTCAGCAATGGGATTTGATTTAGGTGAAACAATTGATGAGAATGGTAATAAAGACTATAAAGGTTTCTTTATTTACGCAGATAGAGAATCTTTACAATGTATCGAAGATGTAGCAGCATTTATGGCTGATTTATTGGACGAGCAAAAGAAAGGTAATTTACCTTATGATCTATTATTTTTATGGGATTCAATTGGATCAATTCCATGTAAAATGAGTATTGAAAAGAATTCTAACTCACCAATGTGGAATGCTGGAGCAATGTCTCAACAATTTGCTAACTTTATCAATCAAAGATTGATTATGTCTCGTAAAGAATCACAACCTTATACTAACACAATGCTTTGTGTAAATAAAGTATGGGTAGAACCAGCACTTATGCCGATGGCTCAGCCAAAATTACGGAATAAAGGCGGTGATAGTATGTTTTTCGATGCCTCATTTATCATTACCTTTGGTAACGTAACTAGTCCTGGTACTCAAAAAGTAAAAGCAACTAAAAATGGTAAAGAAATTGAATTTGCTCTTAAAACTAAAGTATCTTGTGATAAAAATCACGTAACAGGTGTAACAGCAAAAGGTACTATTATTAGTACAGCTCACGGGTTTATCAAAAATTCACCTAATGAGATTTCAAAATATAAAAAAGAACACTCTAAAAATTGGGCTAGTATCTTAGGAAGCGATGATTTTGATATCGTTGAAGAAGAAAACCCCGATTTCGTTGGAGTAGATACATCAGAAATATAAATGAGTTATAAAGATCTTTTAGATAATATTAAAGAAGATTCACAAACCGAAACCCTACACTTAAACAGTAGGGTTTTGTTAGTGGATAGTATGAATATGTTCCTTCGTAGTTTTGCTGTCATTGGTAGCACAAATACCCAAGGTACTCACATTGGTGGTATGATAGGATTCTTAAGATCACTAGCTTATACAGTAAATTTGGTACAACCCACAAGAATTATATGTGTTTTTGATGGACAAGGTAATACTACAAATAGAAAAAATCTATACCCTGAATATAAAGCTAATCGTAAACTAAAACGTATTACAAATTGGAATTCATTTGATGATTTAGCTGATGAATCAGCTTCATTATCCCAACAAATGTTAAGATTAGTAGATTATTTAAGACAATTGCCAATTTCTATTATTACTCTAGATAAACTAGAGGCAGATGATATGATAGGGTATCTAGCTCCTAAATTTGATAGCACAGTTATTGTATCAGCAGATCAGGATTTCCTCCAACTATGTAATGATAAAATTCAAGTATACTCTCCTATTAAGAAGAAATTCTATGGTCCAAAAGAAGTATATGATGAAATGGGACTTTGGCCTCAAAATTATATCAATTATAAAGTATTGATGGGTGATAAATCCGATAACGTTCCTGGTATTAGAGGTTTAGGTGATAAAAAATTACAAAAATTATATCCTGAAATTTTTGAGGAAGGTAAAGTATCATTAAAAGAAATTATTCAAAAAAGTTATGATAAAGCAGAAGAACATGGTTTATATGGCGATATTTGGAATTTCAGACAACAATTAATGATCAATTTCAAATTAATGACTTTATCTGAATTAAACATTCCAGAGTATGATAAAGTTGTATTGAATGAACTTGTAGATGAAGATCCTTACACATTAAACAATCCAAGATTTTTACAATTACACAAAAGTGATTTATTAGAAAGACAAATATCTCCCAACGTAGAATTTTGGTTATCGAATAATTTTTCGTACCTTACTCAATATAAACACAAAAAATAAAAGTTATATAAATGGTTGCATTTGCTAGTTTAAAGGATTACGGTCCTACATTCCAAGTTAAC
>Ga0181359_1000374_pt1 | contig 9683 bp, 9 predicted proteins | sample Fa13VDMM15SD_FD_141229 | JGI IMG/M metagenome (GOLD analysis project Ga0181359, IMG submission 141229) | Freshwater viral communities from Lake Michigan, USA - Fa13.VD.MM15.S.D | ecosystem: Environmental > Aquatic > Freshwater > Lake | place: USA: Michigan | collected 2013-09-24 | reverse complement strand
CTACATCACATCCTTTGTATGTGTCCACCACAGCAAAGTTTGTTTTTGGTGTGACTGTGTGATTTTGTGGTCCTGGTTTTAGCATATAAAAAGCAAGTATGGTGATTGATGCACCAATAATCGCACCAACCACTAGTGTTTTATAATATTCTGTGTTAGTCATTTAAGGTAGTTTCCTCTTCATAAGATTTGCAAGTCCTTCGATGTATTTTGGAGGTTCGTTGATTGCTTTCATCATAGCATCATAATCTTCTTTCGTCACGTATAACTTTTCATCGGGGTCATACATCTCATACCACCCGATATTTATTTCATAGAAGAATGCACAACGATCAATATTATCTTCTAAATCAAAACGAAAATATATTGCATTATAAATGCACCAAAAACCTTCAAGAAACTTCTTCATCAACATCCATTATTCAAGACCTCAATAATATCCAGTATATCACGAACATTCACCAAATACAGTTCATCCTTCTTATAAGCACACTCTTCTACAAGTGCAAGAAGAATTGCACCATATTCATAACGAACACGAACACTCATAGGGTCTTTATGTCCCAAATGAATAAGTTTTCCAAGAGGTACTTCACCATCAGCAACACGATGTGCCGCATCAAGAAGTTTTTGTGCTTGTCGTTGTGCTTTCAATACTTTTTTGATTTGTTCTTCATCAAAACCATCATAAGTCGTATCAATCCACGGAGCATCATCTTTGAGTTCAACTTTACTTAACTTTCCATTGCGATCATAGTCATAATAATGCGAAGAATGAGTTTCAGTCATACATCAAACTCATCTTTTCTGCGTTGGTTAAGATACACTAATGCTTCTTCTCTCCATTCCATCAACTCATTATAACATTTTTGATTATGAGCACACTGACGTAGTTTGTGGTCTGGTTGTAATACAGACTCAATAATAATACTCAGAGCATCACATCTCTTCTGTTTCTTTTCATCATCCATTTTTTCTTGTAGCAAAGACCAGGAGTTCATTTGAGTTCCTCTGCAAGTTGTAAAAGGTCATTTTTATCCAAAACAATCATATCATTCTGGGCATTATATGATTGAATGTGTTCTGTCGCAAGTTTAAGAACCGATGATACCAGTTCTTCTTCTGTAGATGCATTTACATCCCAGATTTGTTTCATAAGTGCCTGCGACCTCTCCGTCATACAAAAACTCCATTGTGAATAAAAAGTGCTTTTTTCATTTTACCAAGATTTCGTTTTTCTGTAAATCCCTCTGGAATAGGTTCATTCCAACCGTTTTTTCTTGCGGCAGAAAGTGATGGAAATATACCCATTTCCACAGCAATATTTGCCATCGTCCAATGTGATTGAATTTCAATACTATCTTCCTTCTCAAATCCCCATTGGAAAATTTCTGGTAAATCAAAAACACCAGGTTTCACAAAGTTGAATTCAAGTTTCATCAGTGATTTGTGTCTATGAGAATATGATAGCATAAAAAAAGACCCCTGTAAAGGAGTCGGTGTGCCAGTTTGATAACAGGTCTTTGATTTTTTTACTATTTGTTCAATTAACTTTTGTTTCTGTAAGTTAGTCAAGTATCCTTCTCTTCCTCTCTCCATCGTTTCATTTCTTCCATCACATCATCCATAGGATAAACTTTTTCTTTACCACTATCAATATCTCTCATCAGTTGTTGAAGATATTCAAGAAATCCTTTGCTTAAACATTCATCTGTATTAATAGATGACCAAAACCATTCTAAACACTCTTCATAAGGATCATTCTCTGGCAGAATAGCATAACTTTCATAGTTTCCACTAATCAGATTTTTCCACATTTTAAAGTTATTCCACATCTCACGCCAACCAGTCTGAAAGCAATGACTAAAGTAGTATTCAAACCAGTTCATTTTCTATTATCAAGTGGTAGTTACACTAGGGGTCTCATCCCTATCCCATCTGGTGGGAGACACTCCACTCGATCCCACGGGATCGAGACCCGATACCCGAGGGGAAGTAATGGACGTATAATTGTTACCACCCATACCCTGGGTATCATTAAAGGTAAACCTATAATGGTTACTATCAGTCCCTGTTAGCCATGGACATCCAAATTTAGTTGTTGTTTCGTCGACGTTCTTTTTTACTGCGTGTAGAAATTCGGTCATCGATAACTCAATTAAATCAAGTTCGTCTATACCAAGGTCCTCTTTAACCCAACCAATTACAATTTCTGATGTTAATTGTTCAAAAGGTAAAAAATTCTCATGAAGTGGGTCATAAGGTAAAGTAACACCCACTTTTGTCTTAATGGTATCATCTCCATCTGTTAATGATACCATACAACGAACTTTAAGGACTGCGTTTGAGCTTAGAATTCTTTCCATTCGGTCAACTCTAAATTCTAATTCCATGATACTTTTCTCCGCAATTTTTTTTTATTTATTTGCAAATATTTAGTCATGCAAGTTTAGCAATATTCTCATCGATGAAGATACGATATGCTATTATTCCAAAGACAAGAAGATAAATATTCTCTGCGTTTATAGTTATTTAATCATCTTCCAGTTCTTATCCTCATTGTTTTCATCTATCCAGAACTCAAATCGTCCAGAGATGCTTGAAAGTTTCAGCATACCATTTTTGTGTTCTTTGACCTTACAAGTATGTAGCAGGTCCATATCATGCTGAAAAACTTCCTTTGCTTCAGAAGTTTTAGGTGACACGAAGATCAGTTCAGGTTTCATAGAAGTTTGTGACTCTATGACTATTATAGGGTAACAGAGGGTTGTGTGGAGATTTGGTAGACAGTATATAAAGTGTCTTAAAGAACTCTAAACCATCCTTGTCAACCCTCACAAAGGTATTATAAGTGATTATTGAGTGCTTGTCAACTATGAGTTGATTGCAGTTCTTATAACCCTAAACTTCGTTGTTGTTACAAGTATAGGTGTAGCTAATAGTCTTACATTATTACCAACAATAACAGAACTAAATGTTGCTAAACTTTCTTCGGTTAAAATTGTTCCATATTCTGTGAGATATGTAATAATTCCATCTTGTAAACAATAATGTATTATGCCCAAGCGCCAATTGAAGTATTTGTATCAGAAACACCAATAGGGGTCAACATTAAATAAGATCCAGCAAGAGTACTATAAGCACCTCCAGGGTTGGCACTAAGTGTATATGTAAGGTTTAACGTACCACCATTCGCAATGCTTACTGTTCCCTTTCCAGATTGAGACAGGGTAAGAGACGCTGTATTTAAAGAGGTATAGGAGAAAGTTCCTGGCCATAATGTAAATGCAAAGGTGAAGGTCACTCCGCCTCCCCCAAAAGCAGGAACGGTTGACAACCAAAGTGCGTTGTTGAAAGTTGCCGTACCACCTAACGCAAAAGTAAAGTTATGAAGAGTAGTACCTGCGGTTTTCTGATACGCTACGTAAAACTCGAATAGGTATACAGTTGATCCCGGAACGGTCAATGAGACCCCAAGGGAGTTCTGTGTCGAGATGCCAGTATTACCAGTAACGTTAGAATTAAGGCGATATATCAGTGATGAAGGAGAAAGACTCCTTCCTGATGTTGCGCTAGGTGTTGCATAAAAAACCCTACCATCATATTCAATGGCACCTGCTTGTGCGGTTGAAAGATTAGTTCCGGCAGTTAGTTTTAATGGCGCTCTTCCTGCTGTTCCTATTCCAACTTGTAAATTTGCAGTTGGATTTGTGGTTCCAATACCAACATTAGCCCCAGAGTTAATAACAATAGTACCAACACCAGCAGTTGGTCCAATGTTAATGTTAGTAAAAGAACCAGAAGCACCACCAGTACCAAAGTTGATTGTTTTGGTTGTTCCTACACCAGAAGCACCTGCTTGAATGTTTGTGGTTTGTGATAGAGTTGATTGCCCTAAAACAATTGAACCAGTTTGTGATGCACCACCAAGAGTGAGTGTTCCTACTGTTAGAGCAGTTGCACCTATACTTTTAGTACTTGCAGTAAGTGTTACGCCCCCATTCATTGTCGTATCACCATTGAATGTCTGTGATGCACTAAATGTTTGAGATGTACTAAGAACTGCTAATGTATCAGTAATAGTAGTTACAGGTAAGTTGAGAGTTCTATCACCAGCAATAGCACCACCAGTAATTGTATAATTAAAAGTGTTTGCTGGGTTTCTTATCTTAAGTCCTGATGATAAGAAGGTTCCTACACCAGAAACATTTAAGTTTGTTGCGGTAATAAATCCAACTGTTGTAATACCTGAAACATTTAACTGTTGTGATGTTAAATTAGTTGTTGAAGTAACTCCTAAAGTACTAATACCAGAAATACTTAATGCAGTACCTGCTAAAGCAGTACCAGATATAGAACCACCAACAAATTCTCCATACTGACTACTGAAAATTCTATTAGCAGTTAATATTCCAGTGAAGTATCCATCACCATCAACCCAAAGTTTTGATGTTGGAGTTGTTGTTCCAATACCAATATTTCTGGTTTCATCAGCAACTGATATTACAGATGCAAGTTGTGATAATTCTCTGGTATTGGCCATTAACTATGTTTTTCCTATATCTTATTTATGAAAAAAGGAGGAAGATTTCTCTTCCTCCTCTAAATTTAATTTTAACTCAAATTATTTTTTGAGTTCTTCAATTTCTGCCTGAAGATTAGCAATCATTTGTCCTTGCTCTTTCACTGCCTCAATCAGAACTCCAATCAAACCATTGTAATTAACGGTCTTGTGAGTATCACCAGTCTGAACCAGTTGTGGTAAGTGCTCTTCAATTTGTTGAGCAATCACACCAATTGTTTCTTTTCCAGTTTCCTTCCAAGAGAAGTGAACACCTTCAAGTTTAGAAACGAGTTCAGATGCACTCTCAACCTGTCTGATATTTTCTTTGAGGTTAATATCAGAAGTAGCGGTATATTCAGCTGCTGAAAGATTACCACTTGCAGTCAATGCAGCAACGTTTACCGTTCCAGTAAATGTTGGAGATGCAGAAAATACATTAGAACCAGTTCCAGTCTCATCAGTTAATGCTGTTAAAAGTTGTAGTGATGTAAAGGAACCTAATGATGTTGTCGTATTAACTGATGTGATTGCACCAGTTAGATTTGGTATATTAGTTGTCGATGTAGCAGTACCAGTTAGTGCTCCAACAAATGTAGTAGCAGTAATGATACCTGAAGAATTAACATTACCAACACTTAAGTTAGTAAGAGTTCCAACAGAAGTCAAAGACGAGTTAACAACACCAGACCCAAGAGTTGTTGAAGAAAGAACTTGAGTATTATTAACTTTATAAACTTTACCTGATGCAACATTAATATTTTCTGAAGAACCTAAGTTGTCTCCAGTATCTTCAAATTGGAAGGTTTTGTTGCCATTACCAGATTCAATAGTAATACCACTACCATCTGCAGCTGCATCATTAGCAGCACCAGAACCAAGAACAATATTTTTATCATCAACAGTTAATGTTGTAGAATTAACAGTTGTTGTAGTACCATCAATTTGTAGATCACCCTTAATAACTACAAGTCCAGTATTATCTCCAACAGCAGCAGGATCGATAGTAAGTACAGCAGGACCAGAAATTGTATTAGTACTGATACCAATTGCAGACCCTGATGCACCAGTTACGAATTGAGCAGCAGTAACGATACCAGTAACACTAATATTTGTTCCAACCAATTTTGGTGTTGCAATAAGGCTTGTTGCAACGAATGTAGTAGCAGTTGCAAAACCAGTAACAACAACACCAGATGCATTAGTATCAAATGAAGGTGAATTAACTTCACCTACGAATTGAGCAGCAGTAACGATACCAGTAACACTAATATTTGTTCCAACCAATTTTGGTGTTGCAATAAGGCTTGTTGCAACGAATGTAGTAGCAGTTGCAAAACCAGTAACAACAACACCAGATGCATTAGTATCAAATGAAGGTGAATTAACTTCACCAGTCAAGTTACCTGTTACATTACCAACAAAACCTGAAGTGGCAGTAACGATACCTGATGCATTGATATTGGTTGCATTCAATGTAGTAACTGTAGAAACTCCAGAAGAGTTGATGTTGCCAGTTAGATTACCAGAGAAACCTGAAGTGGCAGTAACGATACCTGATGCATTGATATTGGTTGCATTCAATGTAGTAACTGTAGAAACTCCAGAAGAGTTGATGTTGCCAGTTAGATTACCAGAGAAACCTGAAGTGGCAGTTACAATACCAGAAGCATTAATGTTTGTTGCATTCAGTGAGGTAACTGTAGAAACTCCAGAAGAGTTGATGTTGCCAGTTAGATTACCAGAGAAACCTGAAGTGGCAGTTACAATACCAGAAGCAACAACACTTGTTAAAGAAATGTTTGGATCAAGGTTAACTGTAACAGTATTAGATGCAGCAGATGAAGTTAAGTTAGTACCACCAGAGATTGTTAAAGTCTCCGTTAAAAGATCAATATTTTCTGAACCAGAGTCTCCAGTAACCGTTAAACCAGAACCAACTGCTGCAGTTGTTACAGCAGTTACAAGTCCTTTAGCATTAACAGTAACTACAGGGATTAAGGTTTGTGAACCAAAAGATCCAACGTTGGAGTTAACTGTTGCTAAAGTTCCTGTTCCTGTTACATCACCAGTACCATCAAATGATCCACTGGTATATGCTAAGTCTCCAGTAATTGCTACAGTTCTTCCAGTTGCAAGTTGAGTAGCAGAACTAGCTAAACCAGTTAAGTTTCCAACAAATCCACTAGAAGAAGTAGTAACACCAGTAACAACAACACCAGATGCATTAGTATCAAATGAAGGTGAATTAACTTCACCAGTTAAGTTTCCAGTTACATTACCAACAAAACCAGAAGTTGCAGTTACAATACCTGATGCATTAATGTTTGTTGCATTCAGATTGGTAATGGTTCCATTAGTACTGTTAAATGTGGTTATAGTTCCTGCAGTACCAGTCAGGTTTGTAATAGTTCCATTAGTGCTGTTGACTGTAACAGCAGTAACGATACCAGAAGCATTAATGTTTGTTGCAACCAATGAAGTAACTGTAGAAACTCCAGAAGAGTTAATATTTCCAGTTACATTACCAGTTAAATCACCAACGAAACCTGAAGTTGAAGTAGTAACACCAGTAACAACAACACCAGATGCATTAGTATCAAATGAAGGTGAATTAACTTCACCAGTTAAGTTTCCAGTTATATTACCAACGAAACCTGAAGTTGCAGTAACGATACCAGATGAATTGATATTAGTTGCAACCAATGAAGTAACTGTAGAAACTCCAGAAGAGTTAATATTTCCAGTTACGTTTCCTGTTACATCACCAGTTACGTTTCCAGTGAGTGCCCCAACGAATGTAGTAGCAGTTGCAATACCAGTAACAACAACACCAGATGCATTAGTATCAAATGAAGGTGAATTAACTTCACCAGTCAAGTTACCTGTTACATTACCAACAAAACCTGAAGTTGCAGTAACGATACCAGAAGCATTAATGTTTGTTGCAACCAATGAAGTAACTGTAGAAACTCCAGAAGAGTTAATGTTGCCAGTTACATTACCAGTTAAGTTTCCGGTTACGTTACCAGAGAAACCTGAAGTAGCAGTTACGATACCTGATGCATTAATGTTTGTTGCAATCAGTGAAGCAACTGTAGAAACTCCAGAAGAGTTAATATTTCCAGTTACATTACCAGTTACATTACCAGAGAAACCTGAAGTTGCAGTAACGATACCAGAAGCATTAATGTTTGTTGCAACCAATGAAGTAACTGTAGAAACTCCAGAAGAGTTAATATTTCCAGTTACGTTTCCTGTTACATCACCAGTTACGTTTCCAACAAAACCTGAAGTTGCAGTAACGATACCAGAAGCATTAACATTACCAACACTTAAGTTAGTAAGAGTTCCAACAGAAGTCAGAGAAGAATTAACAATACCAGACCCAAGAGTTGTTGAAGAAAGAACTTCAGTATTATTAACTTTATAAACTTTACCTGAGGCAACATTAATATTTTCTGAAGAACCTAAGTTGTCTCCAGAATCTTGGAACTGGAAAGTCTTGTTTCCATCACCAGATACTATAGTAAATCCAGCACCATCAGCAGCTGCATCATTAGCAGCACCATCAGCAATCTGAATATTTTTATCGTCTATGGTAATTGTTGTGGAGTTGATAGTGGTTGTAGTACCATCAATTTGTAGATCACCCTTAATAACTACAAGTCCAGTATTATCTCCGACAGCAGCAGGGTCAATAGTAAGTACAGCAGGACCAGAAATTGTGTTGGTATTGATACCAATTGCAGAACCAGAAGCACCAGTTACGAATTGAGCAGCAGTAACGATACCAGAAGCATTAATGTTTGTTGCAACCAATGAAGTAACTGTAGAAACTCCAGAAGAGTTGATGTTGCCAGTTACATTACCAGTTACATTACCAGTTAAAGCACCAACAAATCCATCAGAAGAAGTAGTAACACCAGTAACAACAACACCAGATGCATTAGTATCAAATGAAGGTGAATTAACTTCACCAGTTAAGTTACCAGAGAAACCACTAGTTGCAGTAATGATACCTGATGCAACAACACTTGTTAAAGAAATGTTTGGGTCAAGGTTAACTGTAACAGTATTACTAGCAGCAGATGAGGTTAAGTTTGTTCCACCAGAGATTGTTAATACTTCACTAAGAAGACTGATGTTTTCTGAGCCAGAATCACCAGCAACTGTAAGTGCAGTTCCTACAGATGCAGTACCAGCAGCAGTTAAACGTCCTTTGGAGTCAACAGTAAATGTAGCAACTTCTGTTGAAGACCCATAAGAACCAGGAGTAACTGCAGTGTTTGCTAATGTTCCTATTCCGGTTACATTACCAGTACCATTAAATGATCCAGAAGTATAAGTTAAATCTCCAGTGATTGCTACAGTTCTTCCGGTTTCAAGTTGAGTAGCATTACTAGCTACTCCAGTTAAGTTACCAACGAATGTAGTTGCAGTAATGACACCAGAAGAAGCATTAATGTTGCCCGCAGACAAATTACCAGAAATTCTTGCATTACCAAGTACATCAAGTTTTGCTGTTGGATTATTTGTACCAATACCTAAATTTGTTTCTGAAGTTGATGGTATAATATTAATGAAAGTTCCGTCAGCATTAATATCAAGGAAAGTTGCAAGTTGGGATAAATCTCTGTTAAATGCCATTTTTTACCTGTAAAGATGGGTTTATTTTAGAGCAACAAAAAAAGCCATCTTCGTTTACACGGTGGCTTGGTTAATTTTATTTATACAAAAAATTACCAACTATTCAATACCATTCTTTTCCAAGTATTTGAACTTCAATAATTAAATTGTTTTGTATCCATAAAACACAGTTTGATTTGTACCGCTATTATTAGTAATACCAAACGAAAAGGTATTAGTATTACTGACAGCGGGACTAGATGTACTTATAGATCCAGATGTTCCGATTATTTGACTTGGTATTGCTGTTAATACCAATTGATTTCCATCAACATAATACCAACCATATTGATTACCTATTACTGGAACATTTGTATTTGAAATAGAAACAGTAGCATTCCAAATACAAATACCACTTGGTATACTACCCCTCACCCACATCACATAATTTGCATTTGCTGGTACAGTAAAACTATAAGTACCAGAACCAGCA
>Ga0181359_1000373_pt1 | contig 9684 bp, 5 predicted proteins | sample Fa13VDMM15SD_FD_141229 | JGI IMG/M metagenome (GOLD analysis project Ga0181359, IMG submission 141229) | Freshwater viral communities from Lake Michigan, USA - Fa13.VD.MM15.S.D | ecosystem: Environmental > Aquatic > Freshwater > Lake | place: USA: Michigan | collected 2013-09-24 | reverse complement strand
ACAAAAATCTTAGAGCGTAGCATTGAAATATAAGGTTTTGTTAATATTTATAACAAAAAATAATGGCTGCTGGAAGATATTCTTTTGTAATCGAACAAGGCGCTACTGTAAATTTTCAAGTAGCATATACAGACTCTAATGGAGCTCCTGTAAATTTAACGGGCTATCAAGCTAGAATGCAAATTAGACCTAGTGTAGGGTCAAGTGAAATTTACATCACATTGTCTTCAAGTTTAGACCCATGTGGAACCGGCTTAAACATGAGTGGATCCAATTCGATCAACCCACCTACATCGGGTACCATTGGAGTATTTATTTCTGCAGTATCATCGTCTCAATTGAGTTTTACTCAAGGTGTATACGATTTAGAGATAGCATCGGGTAGTGGAAATTGCTATGTAGTAACAAGATTATTAGAAGGACAAGTACAATTATCTCCTAACGTAACCCTAGGTAGTTTCTAAATGGCTAGCTCAATTAACATAAACCAAAACAATAATGATATAACCCTACAAGACAATAATAGGAGTATATCAATAACAGATAATAATGCAGGAACTACTGTTAATGTAACCCAACCTGTTACAAGTGTAGTTACTGTAGCTGCTATTGGACCTCAAGGTCCTGTAGGTCCTATTGGACCTATACCAACATCGGGTTCATTTACAGGTTCATTTTCCGGATCATTTATAGGAAATTTAACAGGCACTGCTTCAAACGCTACAAGCGCTTCATATGCTTTAACTGCATCTTACGTAAACCCATTAAACCAAAATGTAACAATAACTGGTTCTCTTACAGTTTCCGGTTCTTCAACATTTACAAATATTGGACCTGCTATATTTAGTGGATCAGTAAATGGGATAGGTGGATTTTCCGGCTCATTTAGTGGATCATTTCAAGGAAATGGCTCAGGCTTAACTAATATATCAGCATCTAGTATTGTAGGTTTAAATCTATCTCAGATTGCTACAGGTAGTATATCTGCTTCTGTATCTACAGGTACAGGATCATTTATAATAACTTCAGGTTCAAATACATTTTTATCAATTTCCAATTCCGGAAATGTTACTATTAGCGGTTCAACTAATATTACAAGTAACTTAACAGTAACAGGTTCATTAAACGTATTACAAGGAATAACTGGTTCTTTATTAGGAACTGCTACAACTGCCTCTTATGTATTAAACGCAGTTTCAAGTTCATACGCATTAAGTGCTTCATTTACTTCAACGGCATCGTACGTTCAAAATGCCCAAACAGCTTCATATGTTCAAAATGCACAAACTGCTTCATATGTTTTACAAGCTGTAAGTGCATCATTTACATCAACCGCATCATCTTTAAATACCCTTAATCAGAATTTAACCTTTAATGGGAATTTAACATTAAATGGCACTGCATCTATAACTTATTTGAATGTATCTTATGAATCTGCTTCGGTAATATATTCAAGCGGATCAAACCAATTTGGAGACGCTTCAAACGACACCCAAACATTATGGGGTACAGTAGATATTAAAACAGGACCTGTACTTGTAACCGGATCTTTAAACGTATCAAATGGAATTACAGGTTCATTACTTGGAACAGCAGCAACCGCATCGTATATAACAGGCTCTATATTTACTAATGTAAATCCTGCTTTATCAGCAAGTTATGCTTTAACATCATCTTTTGCCTCAACAGTACCCGCATCAGGTGTTATTGGATTAAATTTATCTCAAATAGCAACCGGAAGTGTTTCTGCATCAGTTTCACCAACACAATTTACTGTTACAAGCGGCAGTTCAACTGAATTCATAGTAACAGGAACTGGAGTTACAATTGGTAATGCATTAACGGATGCACATACTATAACTGGTTCATTAGGTATAACAGGATCGATTAATAACTTATTTATTGGATGCGGCAATAGTCCGTTTCCAACCAACATTTCAATTGGTCCCACAAGAGCCTTTAGCTCATTAGGATCTTTAAATCCTGGATTTGGAGAATCAAACATAGCAATTGGATCTGGATCATTATCTTTTAATAGATATGGAATTGGTAATATTGCAATAGGTGAACGTGCTTTGAGGGGTAATTATTCTGGACAATTCAACACTGCAATAGGTAAGTATAGTATGTGTAGTAACAGCTCCGGAAATTGCAATACAGCAATCGGAGGATATGCTTTAAAGTCTAATACAACCGGATGTGATAACACAGCAATTGGAATCCAAGCATTAACTTCCAACACCACCGGATATAATAACACTGCAATTGGTAATAGAGCCTTATATACTAACACAACCGGAGTAAATAATACCGCAATCGGCCAGTATGCATTACGATTCAATACAACCGGATACAGTAACACCGCAATTGGTAATCTTGCTTTACGAAACAATACAATTGGAGCAAACAATACAGCAATAGGTCGATATGCTTTACGACTTAATACAACTGGAAATTCTAATACAGCAATTGGTTATTGTACATTACGAAATAATACAACTGGAAATCATAATACAGCACTAGGAACATATGCTTTACAAAGCAATTCAACTGGTATATACAATACAGCAATAGGGTATGCGGTTTTACGCAGTAATTCAACTGGAAGATACAATACAGTAATAGGTAGATGTTCTTTACGATATAATCAAACCGGAAGTTCCAATATTGTATTAGGTAACTGTGCTGCTACATTGAATAGTGCTAATACTAATTTAACCAATCTAAGTAGCTCAATCGTAATAGGCTCAAATGCAAAACCATCTGCTAGCGGTGATATCAATGAAATCGTAATTGGAGACAGTGCAGTAGGTTTAGGATCAAATACCACAGTAATTGGTAGTTCATCTACTACACGTGCTTGTGTGTTTGGACAACTTACCGCAACTGCATTCACTGGAAGTTTATTTGGTACAGCTTCATTTGCAACTAGTGCTTCATTTGCTCCATCAACCCCTGCATTCCCATTTACAGGATCGGCTCGTATTACTGGATCATTAGGCGTTACTGGTTCGATATCAACAAGTGGTTCGAACGGAACAATCAATGATTTATTTATTGGACGAGGTGGCGGTAACGTTGCAACTAACATATCAATTGGTCCTACCGTAGCATTAAGTCCATTAACATGTATAAATCTTGGATTCGGAGAAGCAAACGTCGCAATTGGATCTGGTTCATTATCTGTTAATAGATATGGATTTAGCAATACCGCAATCGGTCAAGGTACTTTACGTGATAATACTAGTGGAGCTAGTAATACTGCAATAGGTAAATATGCTCTAAAGAGTAATACAAGCGGCGCCGGCAATACCGCAATTGGTGGTTACTCTCTATTCTCTAATACAACGGGAAGACATAATACTGCAATAGGTCGATATTCTCAAAATTCTAACACAACTGGGTGTAATAACGTTACAATAGGTTACAGAACTCTACAAAACAATACAACTGGTTGTAGTAATACTGCGATAGGCAACGGTGTTTTATATGCAAATACAACGGGATGTCATAATACTGCAATTGGATTAAATGCTTTATATTGTAATACAACTGGTTGTTTCAATACAGCAATTGGTTTACGAGCTCTACGACGTAACACAACAGGAGCCAGCAATACCGCAATAGGTTGTTATGCTTTATATACTAATACAACGGGAGCATGCAATACAGCAATAGGTTTCCGTGCTTTATGTGCTAACACATCCGGAAATAATAACACCGCAATAGGTTTTCTAGCTTTACAAAATAACACAACTGGAGCAAACAATACAGCAATTGGGTATTGTACATTAAATTGCAATACATCTGCATACGGTAACGTAGCAATAGGTCCATATGCTTTACGAGATAATACAACAGGTAATCGCAATACAGCAATAGGAATAAGTCCTTTGCGAGTAAATACAACCGGAAGAGATAACACAGCAATCGGATTTTTTGCATTACGTTACAATACTACCGGATGTAATAACACAGCAATAGGATATAATGCTTTACGTTGCAATACAACTGCATGCTATAACGTAGCAATTGGTTTCCGGGCTTTATGTGCTAACACTACCGGATGTTTTAATACTGCAATAGGGTATCACACATTGCGAACCAACACCACCGGAATTCATAATACAGCAATCGGAAGAAATGCTTTATGTAGTAACACATCCGGTGCTGCTAACATAGCAATAGGTTATAATTCTTTACGTAGTAATACAGCTAATACTGGTGCTAACGTAGCAATAGGATATCAAGCTTTACGTCGTAACACTTTTGCACGTAGTAATACTGCGATTGGTTATTGTACTATGTATTATAATACAACGGGGTGTTTTAATAATGCAATTGGTCATTGGGCATTACGTAATAATACAACCGGGTGTTACAACGTAGCATTAGGAGTTTCTGCTTTATTTGCTAATACAACTGGAATAAATAATGTAGCATTGGGTAAAGAGACAATGCGAAGTGGAAATGGTAGCAATAACGTAGCGTTAGGTTATCGTGCTTTATATTTCAATAACGCAAGTGGTAATGTAGGAATAGGTCTACGTGCTTTAAACTATAATAACGCAGGAACTGGAAACGTAGCAATTGGTACGTGTGCATTGCGTTTTAATTGCTCCGGATGCAATAACGCAGCGATTGGCACAACTGCGTTATACTGTAATACAACTGGATGTAATAATATAGCGTTTGGAACAAATGCATTACGCTGCAACACCACCGGAAATACTAATATCACCTTAGGTTATAAATCTAATTGTGCAATATCTGCCTCACAAAATAACATCGTAATTGGTACAAATATTGGAGTTGCGGAATCATCTGCTAACCGAATTAATATTGGAGCGTTAATATTTGGATCTGGTTCGCATGCTAATTCAGGATCTGCAAACTTCACCGGATCATCAAATGGATTTGTAGGTATTAACCAACCTAACCCACAATACAATCTAGATGTATCAGGAAGTTTTGGTTTAAATCAAGCAGCATTCATTAACCAAAATACAGCTTCGTTAGCATCTGGGACTCGAACAATTTCCTCAAATGCTACTGGATCATTTAATTCAGCATTTTATAACTACGTTTTATTTTCAGGTTCAAATGCAAGAGCTGGTCAAGTGATGAGCGTATGGAACGGTGGATCAATTCGATTTACAGATGTTGCCACAACAGATATCGGTTCTACAAATGCAGTTGCTTTAACCGCATCTTTGAGTGGACCAAACGTTGTTTTATCAAGTACCTTACCAACATCCGGATGGACTTTTGAAACAGTAGTTAATTTAATATAGTTATTTATATTTATCATCAAATACTAACATACTCTTGGACAGGGAAAAGATATGGCAAACGAATTTGTAATAAAAAACGGTTTCTTCTCGGAAGGAAACTCCAACATAACCGGATCACTTAGTGTGTCCGCAGGCATCACTGGTTCGTTGCAAGGAACTGCTTCGTTTGCATTAGCAGTAGCAGGCGGCGGAGGTGGCGGAGGTGTTACTCAAATTATTGCTGGTAGTAATGTATCTATTTCTCCCGGAGGCGGTACCGGAGCAGTAACAATCAATTCATCTGGTGGCGGTGCATCTTTCCCATTCTCCGGGTCAGCTCAAATCACAGGATCATTAGGTATAACGGGTTCATTAAGTAATGGAAGTGGAAATAATGCTAGAGGTATATTTTCACATGCTCAAGGTCAAAATACATTAGCATCAGGATCCTATTCACATACCGAAGGTCTTGCTACAGTAGCATCTGGATCGTATTCACACGCAGAAGGAGGAGGATATTCTCTATATTATGGTGTCGATATTTCTAATACAACACCACCAGTCGTTGCACTCGGACAATATTCACATGCAGAAGGACATGGATATTATAATGTGTATGATAATGAAGGAGAGGTGATCGATGATTATAGGCTTATTGCATCAGGTGAAGGGTCACACGCAGAAGGCCTAGGCACACGAGCAATTGGTGTATATTCGCATGCAGAAGGGCAACAAACATCTGCAAACGTACAGTCAAGTCATGCAGAAGGATATAATACAAACGCATCTGGCCTATGGTCACACGCAGAAGGCTATGGTACACTTGCTAACGGACAGTCAAGTCACACAGAAGGACAATATACACAGACGGATAACACTTCTCAATTCGCACATGCAGAAGGTTATGCTTCAAAAGCTAGGGGAAGTTACTCACACGCGGAAGGAGATAGTACTATAGCATTCGGCGGCGCATCCCACGCAGAAGGATATCTCACAATTGCTAGCGGTTCATTTTCACACGCAGAAGGAGATCGTACAATGGCAAGTGGTGCATACTCACACACAGAAGGGCAATTTACTCTAACAGTTGGGCAACACTCACACGCAGAAGGCCTGCATACAACAGCTTCTGGACAATACCAACACGTACAAGGCCAGTATAATTTAGCATCTAGTGCACAGTCTGCGTTTATCATAGGAAATGGTACAAGCACATCAGCAAGATCAAACTTAATGTTTGCTTCGGGCTCTCAAGTGCAAATTACAGGATCTCTAATGGTATCCGCAGGCATCACCGGTTCGTTGCAAGGAACCGCTTCACTTGCATTAGCATTAGTAGGTGGAGGCGGAGGTGGATCTTCATTCCCATTCACAGGGTCGGCTCAAATTACTGGTAGTTTGGGTGTAACAGGTTCAATCAATGGATTACTTATTGGAAAAGGAAATGGAGCAAATGGTGTATCTAACATATCAATTGGATTAACCACAGCATTTTCTTCAAGTTTAAACACTTCTTCCTTTAATAACGTTGCCATTGGATCAGGTTCAATGTTGAACCTAACCAGTGGATCATATAATGTATCAATTGGTCAAAATTCTTTACGTAGTGCTACAATAACTAATAGAAATATTGCAATTGGAGCTAATTCTTTACGTAACCATACTGTTAGTTGGAATGGTAATATAGCAATAGGATACCAAACACTCCAATCAGGATCTAGTTTTGGTAGTGTTGCTATAGGATATAAAGCCGGTGCACAATTAAATGGGAGTCAAATGAATATCCTTATAGGCCATCGAGCCGGATATGGTGTTACTGGATCAAACCAATCCCCATTTGCTAATACTGCAATAGGTTATAATGCCGGGCGTAACCTAAGTACAAAATATGCGTTTATTTATAATTGTATATATGTTGAATATCAAGGAAATGTAAGATATAATTATCAAACTTTCACTTTCACAAACCATAATATATTTATAGGTTATAATTCTGGTAGAAACACATGTGCTGCTACCCCAACTAGTTGGCCTAGCTTTAATCAAAAACAAAACAACTCTAAATACAACACAGCAATAGGTAATAATACAATGTGTTGTAATACAGAAGGTTATAGAAATACCGCATTAGGTTATAATGCTTTAAGAGCTAATACACTCGGATCCTCTAACATAGCAGTAGGTTTTGGTGCTTTACGTTGTAATACAGCAGGAACCAATAACGTTGCAATAGGTTGTTATACATTGCGTAACAATACTACTGGAACTCTAAATACAGCGGTAGGTAATAGAGCTTTATATAATAATTCCACTGGAGGCCTTAATACCGCAATAGGTCGATATGCTTTACGTAGTAATCAAACCGGAAATAGTAATGTAGCTATGGGGTATGCTGCTTCACTTTTGAATACATGTGGATGTTGTAACGTTGCTATTGGTAGATCTTCTTTATTTGGAAATTGTATTGGAAGCAGTAACGTTGCAGTAGGTTATGGTACCCTATTTAGTAATAGATGTAGTATGAATACCGCCGTAGGGACCAATGCATTACGCAATAGTAGCTATGGATGTCTTAACACTGCGTTGGGATTAAATGCTTTACAATCCCTTACAACAGGATTTGCAAATACAGCAGTTGGTGCAAGTGCTTTAAATTCAAACACTACTGGGAATTGTAATACAGCAATGGGTCAAAATGCAATGTGTTGTAATACAACCGGATATCTTAATACTGTAATAGGGTTAGCTTCTTTAAGATATAACACAACGGGGGCATGTAATGTTGTAATGGGATTTGAAGCTGGATGTAGAACTCCTAGTGCAGCCAATGTAACTAATATAAATAATTCAGTTATTTTAGGTGTCAATACAAAACCATCAGCAAGCAGCGATACCAATGAAATCATAATTGGGCATAATGCAATAGGTTTAGGATCTAATACCACAGTAATTGGTAATTCATCCACTACACGCGCGTGTGTATTTGGACAATTAACAGTTCCTTCATTAATAGGACAAGTAGTTACTCTAACCCCATCTTCAAATACAGCTTCATTAAATTTAGCCCCTACAGGAAGTAATTTCTATACCTTGGCATTAACTAATGGCACTACAACTCATTTAAGTGCAAGTAACATCCCCGCAGGCCAAACTATTAATGTACGAGTTACTCAAGGTAATGCTGGAACCGGCAAATTATCATTTTCATCAGCATTCAAATCCGGATCATTCTATACAGGATCAGCAATAGCCAATGCAGTAGATATTATGACTTTAATTTCATTTGATACATCTACATTGTTTTTATCTGCAATAACTAACTTAGCTTAATATGTTTTTTCCATTTGCATTTATAAAAAATATAGCAGCAGCATCAGTTGTGTTTGATACTGATGCACAAGCATTTATAACTGCTGCAGGTATAACAGACCCAACACAGCAAACGGCTATTAATAGTCTTGTTGTAGGGATGAAAGCAGATAATATTTGGACAAAAATGAATGCAATTTATCCTTTTGTAGGAGGAACAGCTACAACACATAAATGGAATCTTAAAGATCCAAGAGACTTAGATGCAGCTTATCGTTTGCAATTTTTTGGAGGATGGACACATAATTCAAACGGAATACAAGGAGATGGATCTTCAGGGTATGCTAATACATTTGCAGCAACTAATACAACCGCAATTCCTAATCTAGCAAACCATTGGAGTTCATATCTTAAACAACTAAATACTAATCCATATGGTGGGTATGAAGGAGTATATGATTACCCGGGTAATTTTAAATTTTTTGGATTTTTTAATTCAAATAACGGATCTGGATTTTATTTAGGATTACAAAATAATCAAGGTGGTGGAGGTGTTTCTACACCTAGTTTCCTTACTGGTACTGTAACAAGTGGTACTAATGCTGTACTTTATAAAAATGGTATATCGGTAGCAACAATCTCTAATCCTGGTAGTTTTATTAATTCATTTAATTATCTATTAGGTGCCCAATATGTGATCAGTCCCGATCTTTATAATGATAACGTAACGGCATTCACGTCTCTAGGAAATGCATTAACCTCAACAGATGCAGCAAATTTATACACACGAGTACAAGCATTCCAAACTACATTAGGAAGACAAATCTAATAACATGAAAATAACAGACATCCAACTCAATGACCCAACAACATATGTTGGAGTATTAACCGAACAACAAAAAGATCAATTAATAGACCAATGGTTTGCACCCGACAGCTATTTTCACGCAGTTCAAGATGCAAACAATATTTGGATCCTAACAATCATTCAAATACGAGATTGTGTGAATCCTGATTTTTTATGGGTAAAAGATTTAGATATGATTGAGTTTATACCGGCTCCTCTACCTCAATTACCTTTTTAAAAATAACTTGGATATTC
>Ga0181359_1000367_pt1 | contig 9784 bp, 12 predicted proteins | sample Fa13VDMM15SD_FD_141229 | JGI IMG/M metagenome (GOLD analysis project Ga0181359, IMG submission 141229) | Freshwater viral communities from Lake Michigan, USA - Fa13.VD.MM15.S.D | ecosystem: Environmental > Aquatic > Freshwater > Lake | place: USA: Michigan | collected 2013-09-24 | reverse complement strand
TAATAACCATAACTTTTGTAAATAGTTAGCTAATTCAATATAAGGTTCATGCATTGATATAACTTTATGAAGCATATAGATATTAAAACTTTCTTTATCTTCATCACTAAAGGTATGCCAAGGATCCCTTATATAGGTTACCTGTTTCATCCAATCAAATATTGTCATTTTTATTTATCTTTAGGCATAAATTCTGCATTTACATGTCCACATTTAGCACATGAAAATACTGGTATAGGCATAAGAGCATCTTGGGCTGTTCCTGTTACAAATCTAGATATTTTGCGAAGTAATACTCCTTCTTGGAATACACTATGTCCACATTCTTCGCAATCAATAGTGGTTGTATCTTTTAAAGACACATTCATGTTTAATTCTTTTTGGTCCATTTTATTTAATTTTTAATATTTGAGATATAAAAGCCATAAAGTTCAATTCTTTATCAGCTATTGAATTGTTTTGCCAAGTTGCCCGATCATATAATCCTGTAAATAACGGTATAAAATCGTTGATATCTTCATCAACTATTGCTTGTCGTATATCTGCCCAAACACTCTTAGGTCGCGCTTTTAACAGCAGTATAATCGTATTTAATACATCTTCTACATTAGCAATTAACGCCCCTGGGTTTAGTGTATTATTATCATCTATTGATTGTTGAGCAACATTGATAATTTTTCTAATGTCTGGGTAGTAGGTTTTAATAACTCCGGCTAATATGGGCAATTCATAGGTTACTCCCTCTTGATCTAGTATACCAGCTGCATGTTTGGCTACTTCTCCTTTTGTTGGTGGCTCAATATGGAATGTTTGGCATCTACTTTTTAACGGATCAATTATACGTTCAGCATAATTTGCTGTTAATATAAATCTAGTTTTAGTAGAATATGTTTCCATAACATTACGTAAAGCAGCTTGTGCTTGAGGTGTAATGTAGTCAGCTTCATCTAGAATAACAACCTTTATAGGGTTAAAACTATTTACAGAAGCAAAATCAACAATCTTTTCTCTAATAGTATCTATACCTCTTTCATCCGATGCATTAATATACATCAAATCACATTTAATATTCTTAGTAATTAATTTAGCTAAGGTAGTTTTACCTGTACCTGCTTTACCATAGAATAATAGGTGAGGAATATCATTATTAGTAATACATTTAGAAATGAAGGCTTTTATACCCTCATTTCCAACGTATTGTTCTAAAGTTTGTGACCTATATTTCTCAACCCATAGGGTGTTGTTGATCATCTTTATCTTTTTTAGGTTCGTTATAAAGTACACATTCTGTTATTAATACAGTTCCAGCAACAGATACAGCATTTGCTAACGCTGTACGTACTACTTTCATCGGATCAATAATACCAGCTTCAAACATATCTGTTACTGTTTCTGTTTTTATATTATATCCAAATGTACGACCTTTTTCTGGGTTATCCTCTCTAGCTTTGCGAAGATTAAAAACTATTTCATTTGTAGTTTCAATACCAGCGTTTGTAAGAATTTTTAAGAATGGAGAGCCACAAGCAGTGTAAACAATTCTTTTACCTAAGTTAAAATCACCTCCATCTGTTTTGTTTTGGGTAATTCCTTCTCTAGCTTCTAATAAAGCAATACCTCCACCAGGCAATAAACCTTCTTCTAAAGCAGCTTTTGTTGCTTGTAAAGCATCATCGATACGGTCTTTTTTCTCTTTAATTTCAGTTTCAGTAGCACCACCAATATTAATTACGGCTACACCACCTACTAATTTACCTAAACGTTCTTGTAAGTGTTCTTTTTCGAATGCCGAAGTAGCTTTTCCAATTTGCTCTTTTAATTCGCTTACACGTTCTTGAACCGCTGTTTCTTCACCTCTACCATCTACGATTGTAGTAGTGTCTTTAGTTACAGTTACAACTCTAGAAGTACCAAACCATTCAGAATTAAATCTATCTAATTTCATACCTTTTTCAGGTGATACTACGGTTCCACCGGTTACAACCATCAATATCTTCAGCGATAACTAATAATGAACTGTCTGTTTGAGAAGCACCTTCAAGAATTGGAAGTAATTCTTTAACTGACACTAAACGCCCATTATAAATTAAGATTACTGGGTTTTGTAAGGTAGCTGACATTGAATTGTTATCAGTTACAAAATACATTGATTTGTATCCCCTATCAAATTGGATACCTTCAACTGTTTCTAATGATGTTTCTCCTGTTTTAGATTCTTCAACAGTTACAACACCATCTTGTCCTACTAATTCCATTGCTTCTGCAACTAGTGCTCCAATTTCTTCATCATTGTTAGCAGAAATAGTAGCTACCTGTTTAATTTGTTCAGGAGAAGTAATTTCACGTTTAATTTGTTTTAAACCTGTTAATACCTCAGCAGCTCCGGCTTCAATACCTTTTTTTACTAATACCACATTAGTATTAATGTTTATACTACTAAATGCTTTCTGGATTAATTACGTTAGCTAATACCGTTGATGTGGTAGTTCCATCTCCGGCTTTATCTGCTGTTTTAATAGATGCTTCTTTTATCATTTGAGCACCTATATGTTCAATAGGGTCCTCAAGATTTTTAAGCTCTTTAGCTACAGTTACACCATCTTTTGTACTACGTACACTTCCATATTCGTCAAGGAATAATACATTTCGTCCGTATGGACCTAAGGTAGAACCTACAGCATCTGCTACGGTTTTAATACCCTTTGCTAATTTCTCTTTAGCGTCTTGATTAAAGGCTGTTTTCATATTTAGTTTTGTTCTTCAATTAATCCTAATACTGTAGCTTCTGAAGTTGCTAAGTATTCTGTTCCGTCCCACTCTAGTTTAGTTATTCCTACTTGAGGTAATAATACTCTGTCTCCTAATTTAAAAGACATAGGAACTCTTTCAGTTCCAGCTGTATTCCATTTTCCTGGGCCAATGTCGATAATCGTTCCGATTATTGCTTTTTCTTGGCTTAAATCAGGAATAATGAATTTTCCGTGCATACGGTCATTTTTCTCGTCTGCCTTTACAATTATGGCATCCCATACTGCTTTAATCATTTTCTTCTTGTTTTTGGTTAATATTATTTTCTATAATTTGGGCCTCTTCTATAAGTTCACAGAAATACATTCGGCCATCTTTTTTAAATGTTTTATGGTTTATAGATGTTTCATTCCATAAACTTGCAAAACGTTCATAGTATTCATTAGTTATTCTTCTTATTAAGAATAAATCATCATTAGCTTTGATTATTTGGTTTATCATGTTGTTCTTAATTCAGGTAAATAATAAATCGATTTTCCAGTTTCTGTAGTAAACTCTAATTTGAGTAGTCCTTTCATACTAATTGATCCCTTAGCTTCTATAATGTCATTTTTATTAGCATTAAGGATTTCTTTAATATGTGCTGAGTTGAAAGGGAGAATATTAGGATGGGTTGTTTCATATGAGGCATCACATGTAAATTCAATTTTATTAGAATGAGATGTTGGTTCTCCTAATATAAATTTTACTTGCTTGTTTCCATCTTCATGTACTGTATTAGATACTCTACAGATATCTTTAGTATTAGCACCTAATGCGCTTTTTGCTTTAGAAAATCTAGTTATAATGAATATTGAAGTGAGAAATTAGAATCTTCAATCAATAATTTTACAGGTGTTTTATATTGTTGTTCAATAGTAATTAGAATATCCATATCTAAAATACTTAACAATTTTAATAAAGCACTAGTATTAAATATACCTAATACCCCATCAGTTAAGTCAATATCACACTCAATATTACCTACTAAATCTTGATGAGGAGATACAAAGTTAATATGAAGTTTTTTATTGGATATATTCCATTTAACACTTTCAACAACACCACCAAGGTAGTATTTTTCAATATTTTCTACTAAGTCTAATTTTTTAATCATATTGTAAATATAATAATTATTTTTTGGTTATCCAAACGAGAAGAATTTATTTATATTACTATTAAATATAGGTTTTCCCCATTTTAAATCATCATAGATAGTTTCTAATTTGTTCTTTATAACAGAATCAAAAATTTTAGTTTTATCTAAATATTTTTCTATAAATTCCGTGATAAATGGGGGATCATTATATCCATTAAAGCCTATTACTTCTATTTTATAGGGGTTATCTTTTAAATAAGCAATGAACATCTTATCCCCAATCTGGAATGTATTGAATTGTTTATCTAATTTTTTAAACCTGAGTAAATCGTTATAATATATAGCGGATTTTGTATTGATTGGACATTTTGTTTCAAGTTTAGAGAATATCTCACCAGATCTAGGAGAAGATGCTATATACCCGCTTACATTCTTTAATCCAGTGGGTTTTAATAATAATCTCCAATCTACTGTGTCTATGCTTTCTCTAAATGCTAAGATTTGTTTATCTATTTCAGGTTTAGGTTTACCAAACATAATATCTTGAAGCAATTGCTTTGCAAAGTTTCTAAAATAAGGAGGAAAATTTGATTTCATCATATCTAATCCTTTAATATCTAATTCTTCTACAGGAACGCCTTCTTTATTTACAATGAACTGAGCGTAACGTCTTTTACCTGCAAAATATCCTCGTTCAAGTACAACTTCTTGTTTTAAGTCAAAATAATGTTCTCTATCATGTAGATTAAATAGTTCAACTACTAAACCATGTAAGTTATCATTTGCAATCTGTTGTACTTCAGTAGCAATCTCTAAAACATACTTAACTGTTTCTTCTCTATTATTTAAATCTAAATTAGGATATCTTTGTCTAAGTAAATCTTTAACTTGAATAAAAAGTGAGTCAGTATCTGAAGTTACGATATAATCTATACCTTCTGTATTGATTTGCTGGTTCATCCAATTATTTACATGTTTAATAGATTCTTGGATTAAACGTTGTCCTGTTAAGGTAATTGCCTTAGATATAAATTTATGACCATCCGTATATCTCCAACCGTTAATAGCATAACATCCGTAAACGTCATTTAATTTAATTTTATAAGCATGTTGGCGTCTATTATAAAAGTCTCCTAATATTGGATCTTTTTTGACTTTAAAGGCATCTTTCATTAACGCCTTATATTCACTTCTTTTATTAAACCAATCTGTTAATATTTCACATACTACACTTTCTTTAGTTTTACTAAATATAACACCCGGAGCAGATATAATCCAATTTTCCTGGAATTAGCGTTAATTCGTTCAATAGTAACTTCAGTTTCCGGATTAAGTAATTTTAATTCTTTAAGGGACCATTGGTTATCGTATTTATCTCTATTTACAATACGTCCTACTAAAGTTTCAATACCTATGTTTAAAGAACGAATAATTGATGGATATAATGAGGTAAAGTCCAAATCAATAACCCATTCATATAATCCCGGAGTAGGATCTTTTAAGTACCCACCAGCGTATTCTTCTTTAATATCTCGTAATGAAGGATTATATGTTGTAGGTTTGTTTGGTGAAACTATACCTTTACGTTTTAAATAGGTTAAAATAGCACCTTCATTTAACATAGTTGACATATAAATTTGGTCATAAGGAACATGACATAAATGACATACTGTAACTGTTAAGTCAATGAATTTAAGTTTTTTCTCCAATTCAATAATAATTTTAACATCTCGAATGTTGTAATCTATAAACTTTTGAATATCGTCTTTAAATAATTTATCTAAAGATCCTAAATATTCAAGTTTACCTAATTTAACATATTTTTCACCTATATTTCCTAAAGCATAAGATGGTTCTTGAGTTGTTACAAGGAAGAATTCGCTGTTCCACCCTGATATTATTGTTGGGTCTAATTCTTCCCATTTATTGAGAAATCGAGCTAGTAAGTCTTTTTCTGATGGGCAAGGTATAATGCTTCTACCTTCTGTTTCGGATGGAGTCATAGCTTGCGCTTCATCTAAAATATAACAGTAGTAAGTTGTAGAATTATTATCATACAATGCAATAGCAGTTATTTTACCTTGAGGGTTTCGAACACTATCTTGAGTAAGGGCTCCTGCTATTTCACACTCAATATCTAAATAAACTATATTTTGATAAGATGGTGTATCATCTGATTCGTAGTAGGTATCTACTAGAATACGAGTAAATTTATCCACATCGCTTTCATAAGCATTAGGATCTTTATAACTATACTGTTTAGTTGGAGTTACTCTAGAACCTTCTAGGGTCTCATATTCACCCCCTTCGTTAGCAATATAACAAGTAGGACGGTATTGGAATTCAACCCATCCTCTCTTATCATCTCTTAAATGATATTGCTTTGCGCTTCTATTGTAATAAATTGATTGATACATAACCTTTTAAATATACGAATTATTTTTTAATTCTCACGTCTTTCTTCAGGCTTATAGTAAACTATTCTATTATGCCTTACTGGGGAAGCTAGTAATACTGCCGGTTTAATATTTCCTTTAACTGTTTCTTGAAAGATATAACTCATCCATGTTTGCTCGTATGGGTGTGCCCATTCTACATCTAAAAACATTTTTTTATTACCTGCTCTACTTACAATCATAGGCCAGTTGCAGTAATAAATTTCTCCCGAAATATACGATGCCTCATTGTGGACTTCTATCTTATCAAATTTGGTTCTCGGAGCATATGGATCTAAACCAGAAACGGGGAGTTGATCGTAATCGGGCCATAGAAAACTTCTAAATGCTTGTGGTACATTATACCAGGATACTTGAATATTATTATCCATGTATACTTCTGTAAATGATAGTTTTAAGAAATCAAATTCTTCTCGAGCCATTATTTCATGAACATTTCGATATAAATTAGAAATATGATTTTTAAATCCATTTCTACAAGACCCAGTATCACTTGCCGGATTTAAACCCATATCATCTTCAAAGAAGAAATAATAATCACTATCAGATTCATCAAAGTGTTTAGCAGCAAATAATCGTCCACCATTTATTCCTGTATTTCCTTCTAATGAAATATATTCAAATCCATGCTGGTGGGCAACTAATTTATTATCTTCTTTTGCAGCTTCATCAGTTGAATTATCTAATAATATTAGTCTGGGTTTTGTAAGCCAATCCATTGAATTTTCTTCCCATGTTTTTAAAGTATGTTCTATTTGTTCTGGGAAGTTAAAGGTGAGCATGTAAAGTGATGTTTTGGTTTTATGAGGAGCATAGGTTCCTTTAGGTAAAACATGAGCACGAGTACCATTATTTTCTAATTTTATTTCATCATTTAATAAAGCTTCAACAAATTTTACAATTAATCCATTTTCATCTAAAGCATAACGTCTATAAATGTGGGGTTCTAAATATGCCATTATACTAAAAATACTCTCTTCAGTGCCCATGTAACCTGAGTTTAAGGTATCTTGGAGTAGAGAATAGTAGGTTCCATTAGCTTGAGAGAGAGAATCTTTAGAAGCATAAACATTTTTGATTGAACAATAGGATTATACCATTCATTTGATGCTTGTGGGCTATTAGGTAACCAACCATGCTCACCTGTTTGATTTAACCATTCAGAATTAGTTCTAATTTCTTGGGTTTTATCCCAGAAAGGAGCATAGAGGTTATCTTTAATGTCACTTAATTCAAATATTCTAACATGAGTATTTTCCTTAGAGCGTTTTTCCCAAACTAAATATTCTAATTCTTTAGGAACATAAATAAACATCTTCATAGGAATATCTAAGAAGTTTTTAAAATGTTCAATATAATGATTAAAATCTCTACCTACTCGGCCTATATCCCAAAGCCCAGTAACTAATGTGATATCATTATTTGTTATATCTAGTTGAGGAGTAGCAGTTAAATATTCTAATAATTTATTTTTTTCGTCTGCATTTAGATTATTTAATTGAAATTTAATATTTTCTAAATTAAAAGCAGTATCTTCTGTTTTTATAATTATACCCATTTTATATATTATCTTATGTATCCTGCTCTATGAAAGTACATGTAGTTATCATCTATTTGGTTATCTCTATATAATGTACATCCTTCTTCACGTTGGTGAGAGGTATGTCCTAATACAGGAAATGTAGTAACTCCTCCTTTAGCTCTCCATTCTTCAATAGTAAGCAAAGATTCTTCATGTTCATAACATGCAACCAGTTTTTTAATATACCTTGTTTACCCATATATGCGGATACTGCTATATCATCATTCCAAGAGTGGGGGGCAAAATCTGTAAAGAAGTCATCTTGAAAAAATTTACGTTTGTAGGATATAGTTTTATAATGTTGTAATATATTTACTTCTATATCTTTATAAACTGAGACTACATAGTGGTTTCGTACATCGTCAAATACAGTAGGATCTAAGGCACCACAACCATCATACCCTACAGCGGTATTGGAGTGTTTATGTTGATTGTTTACCTGTTCTGTTACCATACCTGGGTGGTATATTAGATCATCATCACACACAATTATAATTGTTTCAGGATCGACAATGCGTTTTAAAGTATAAGTTAATTTAGTAACAGGGCCTAAATCTTCTAAATTGTCAAATATTTTAAATTTAGGATTATTATTTGCAATTTCTCTTATCTCTTCAGGTATAATATAAGGTTCACCAGTATGTTTTAACACAGAAGGAACATTAAGATGTATTTCATATTCACCATCATAATCTTGATTTAACAATGAGTTAATGTTGCTTATAATTCCGTGTTCAAGAGCTTCAGGGACTAATCTAGAAGGTATTGTAGTAAGTGTTATTATAACTTGATTCATATTTTTTAGGGTTTGTTAATTTATATTATTAATTTATTAATAGGGCTTTTAGTTTATAACTATTATAAATTTTCATAGATAGTAGTATAAACATGAGTGTCTGTTATATCTATTATGGATAAATGATTATTATAATATTTTCTTAATTGATCTTTATTATTCTTTATAAAATTAGAAATAGTACTAACATTAGAATAATTAAAATTATAATGTTGCCATCCACCTCTGGCTCCAAAGTAAATAGTATCTTCTGGTCGAGTGCAATGCTGATAGCATCTTTGGTTATGAATAGTACGTGTTACATTGCAATCTTCAAATATGTATCCTTTACTTTTAAAAAGCTGCATTGCATAAGGGCATATAAAAGCTAAATCTAAAATAACGTTTCCTCCACCAATATGAGGGTGATGACCAGTAAAATACTCCTCAATTGCTCCATTCCATATATTAAACAATAACAATAAATCTTCTTTAGAATTAAAATTAAATCCTCTAATAAATCCATCAGCTTGATTCATAGTCGTTACATTAAAATTTATATCGGGGTAGAGGTGTTGGTTTTTTAGGAATAAGGGTAATCTAGATTGTAAGTTTAAATCTAAATCAAACATATGCATATAAAGATAAGATTTTGGGATTGATTTAAAATAATTAGCTAATAGGTCTTTACTATTATTTAAAATCATATCCGAATCAATAATAGCAAAATTTAAAATATTTTGTTCTGCTAAGTAAGGTAATATAAACCGATGTATGTCATACGGAAAAAGTTTTTTATTATTACCATTATAAAAGGGATATAAATTTTTTAAATATTCTTCTTCCGTAGGTAATTCTAGTATTTGTTCATATTCTAAACTAATAGGAAAATTATTTCTGATGTCATCCATTATGACAAAGTTAAAGTCGTTATGGTATCCTTTTTCCTTATATAAATTATAAGAATATCTATCCGTAAAAATAATTATATAATCTTTAATAATATCGGGGCTAGATTTCTTCATAAGATCTAGTCGATACATCATAGTAGGGCCTGCTATTGTTATTATAAATTTCATTTTTTC
>Ga0181359_1000360_pt1 | contig 9840 bp, 10 predicted proteins | sample Fa13VDMM15SD_FD_141229 | JGI IMG/M metagenome (GOLD analysis project Ga0181359, IMG submission 141229) | Freshwater viral communities from Lake Michigan, USA - Fa13.VD.MM15.S.D | ecosystem: Environmental > Aquatic > Freshwater > Lake | place: USA: Michigan | collected 2013-09-24 | reverse complement strand
GGTAAATCGTACCCAAAATGTAGACCATCAAAAAAAGTTTCAAAGGAAACACCAAAAGTGGTATCTTCTTATAGTGAAAAAGAAAAGAAGTCGATGACCACACAAAAAAGACGTGCGGAAAAGAAAAATCCAAAACAAGGTAAGGGTAATGCACCAACATTTACAAAATATGATGAATCTGTAAACGAGTCTTTTGATGTTTCACCTAATGAATATAAAAAAATCCTACAAACTAAAGATTTTTTAATGGTTGTTCCATTTACACATAACGCATCTTGTAAGTATGGTGCAAATACTAAATGGTGCACAACAAAAAGATACGATGATGAGGATTTTGACGAACATATTAGTTCTGGTTTATTAACTTATGTTATCATAAGAAATTCGGAACATAGAAAAATTTTAAATTCAGATAAATTTGCAATATATCGTTATTATTTTAGTAATTTAAATGAAGGATTGGTTTATACCGATTTAAACGAAGAACACAGTATAAGTTGGTTTAAAAAATTAATGGAAAGTAATGGGTTGGTAAATGAATATGAAAAAATTATGGAAATTTACAACGAATTTTATATAAAAAACGGTTATATGGGAAAGAATACACCAATGGATGAAAATAAGACGATTACATTGAGTTTTGATAAAATAATAGAACCTAACTCCACTCCAAGATTAAACTCGAACCACGAGTCTAAAATCGATATTAGTGAGGGTTTAAAGTTTCACATTGTAAACAATAAATCAATTATTGAAAATGTTTATAAAATAGGTAGTAATAATTTTGATAATTTACTTGAAGAATGTCGTGATTTGTACATGAATGGTGATTTGGAACTTTCTGATGATGATTTATCATTCATAATGGAAAACGAATACGGACCAATTGAAAACACTAACTATACCGTTGGTGATATGTTAAATGAAGCGGAATACCAAGGACGTAAAGTTCAATTAGGTAAAATCATGCAAGGCGACATTAAAAAATTCAAAGTCTATGTTAAAAATGATAAGGGTAAAGTTGTTAAAGTAAACTTTGGTTTTGGTGGTAAATCCGCTAAGGGTAAAATAATGAGGATTAAGAAAAATAATCCCGAAAGAAGAAAATCATTTAGAGCTCGTATGAGGTGTGATAGTCCAGGTCCTCGTTGGAAACCTCGTTATTGGGCTTGTAGAACTTGGTAAAAATTATTATGAACTTAGAAGAAAATATACACAGAATTAAACAAATGATGATTTCCGAGGAGATGGTTCAGTCCGACGCTTGGAAATCAATAAAGAAAACAATAGACATTCTTAAAGATAAAAAGAAAGTTTTATTATTAAGTTGTTCAAATAGATATAATTGGGATGAGAAAAATATAGACATTCCAAAATCAAAAATGATTGCAATGTACCTTAAAGAAGAATTAGGAGATAATGCAGTTTTGATTGATGTTACCGACCTTAAAATATTACCTTGTGAAGGAAATGTATCAAGAAAAGATGGTAACAGTTGTGGAGTAAAGGATGCAGTTCTTAAAGATAAAGATAAAAATCCAACGGGACAACATAGATGTTGGGTTAATATTAATGAGAAATCAGATGAACTATGGAAGATATCTAAAGAATTATTTGAATCTGATGCCGTTATATTCTTTAGTTCCATCAGATGGGGACAAACCAATATGTATTATCAAAACTTAATTGAAAGATTAAATTGGTTGGAGAATAGACATACCACATTGGGTGAATCTAATATTATTAAAAATATTGAAACAGGTTTTATCTGTGTTGGACAGAATTGGAACGGTGAGGTTGTAAATGAAACTCAAAAGAAAGTACATGAGTTTTATGGTTTTAAACCAAACGATAGTTTATATTGGAATTGGCAATACACCAAAGATTCAAATGATGAAAGTCAGAAATCCTACAAAGATTCTCACAACAAATTTATAAAAGATACTAAGATACCCGATTCTCAATAATAGATTATATCTACACCACACTCACCCAACATACTAAGACTTCTTTTTTGGGATTCTTCCCACATTTCCTTATTTTTAGTTGTACATTCTCTTTTACAATATACGGTTTTAATTCCCGCATTTATAATCCCTCTTGCACAATCACAACATGGAAGTCCTGATGTTAAATATATTGTTGAGTTAACCAAAGGAGTACCTACCCTCGCTGCATTATAAATTGCATTACGTTCTGCATGTTCAAACCAAAAGTATTTTTCAGGTCTTTCCTGACGTTCAGGTTTATTATCATTTAGTCCTCTCGGAAAAGAATTATACCCCGTAGAAAGTATTTCATTATCATCCCCGACTATTACTGCACCAATTTGTGTAGATTCATCTTTAGATTTTAATTTTACCTGTTCGGCGATGTTAAGGAAATATTCTGTCCAGTTCATATTAGTTTTTGATTAGAAATATAATGAATTCTATTATTACAGTAAAGTCCCAATCTATGTGCTTGACCCTTTTCTACTAATTTTCCCATTTCTACTAAATGTATATGGTCTCTTATGTCAATACCAACCATAAATTTATTTTCAGGTTGTTTTTCGTATGTAATTGGTCTTATGTATTTACCCTCATCATCCATATGAAGATATTTAACCATCTCTTCTTTTGTTTGTTTACATATGATGTCTCTACCGTCTATTAAACCTTTTAATATGTCCAATCTTAATTTATCGTAGTCTATAGGTTCTAACGATTTATTAATATTGTCAATATCTTTTTTAGTTTTTCGTGTCATGCGACAAATATAATCAAAATTCTATAAAAACAAAAAAGGGGGACAATTGTCCCCCCCTTTCCTTAGATATTTTAAGATTAATATTATCTTAAAGTGTCAATACCAAATGTAGCTAAACCACTTACGTCAATTACTCCAAAGTAGCGGTTATTTACCATTTTCTTTGCGTATCTTGTCATAATACCCTTAATTGGGGTAAAGTTGAATGGATTATACATTGTAGGTGTTAATTGTAACGGAACGTATGGTGCGTAGATGTAACCAGCGTCTAACAATGATTTACCTTTGTGACCGATGATGATTTTACCTGCTGGTAAATAAGGGTCACGGTAAACTTGGTAACGTCCAGCTAATGAACCGATTTTCTCGATACCCATGTTGTATGAATCAGCTTCAGGATTAGCAGATGATACGTGGAAATATTCCAAATCATCAACACCGTATTTCCATTCGTTGTAATCCCATTTAGATTTCCAAGCCGCACCTTTACGTAAATCACGTAAAATTTCACGGTCAATCTCTGCCGCAACTTGCTCAGATAATAAAGCTGTTAATTCAGCTTCAGCATCGATGTTGTGGAATGCAGAAACGTCTTGAGCCAATTCAGGAGACCAGCTAGCTCTTAATTTTCTTTCAGTTACAGAAACTGTTACTGATTGTAAATCGAAAGATACTTCACCGATTTCTTCTTCAAACTCTAACGTATCATATAAACGATACGATGCTGTAAAGTCAGCCGCTACAAGTGTAGAACCCGCTACTGTGTAATTTGAGAAACCTGCAGTTGCACTGTAAGCTTGTAAATCAACTTCAACATAAATGAAACCATCTTGGTCACATACATCATAGTATTGTGCTGTAGCAGCACCTGCTTTAGCTCCGTACTCAACAACTCCTTTACCGTATTTCTGTGTTACCACATGGAAAGGTAATGTTGCGAAGTTTGAAGTGTGTCCACTAAGTTGGTTAGATGCGATGTTTAATGAAGCTAAAAATTCTTCAGTATCCATTTCGTTACCGTTGATACCTTTTAATTTACCAGCTCCACCTGATGTGAAACCTGAAAGTTTTACGATAACACTTGCTAATGATGTACCTGTTGCGATTGTAGCGTCAGCTCCAGCAACACCTGCACTAAATGCTGTGAATATTGCCGCTGGTGTTAATGATGTAGATGTGAATTTACCTTTTGAGTAATCAAACAATCCTTGGTCATTAGCATCACTACTTTCGTAGAAACGGTCGTACAAGTTATTACCTGTGTAACCACTATTCGGGTCAGCTTGTGTGCTTGGGTATCCATAAGGAGAGAAGTGTGAATTATCGGCTTTTCTATCTTGGATTTTAGGTACGAAGAAGAACAATTTACCAATTGGTAAGTTCATTGCTTGTACTGATACGATGTCATTCGCTAATAATTTAGAGAATACACGTCTGATGATAGGGAATACAACAGTTTCGAATGAACCTGATGCATCAGCTACCGCTGCTTCGTTTATCAAATATGACGCTTGATTTTCATACAATTGCGCGATATTATCTTTTTGGTGACCTCCAAGACCCTCAAGGAATCCTAAATCGTCCCATTTTCTAATGGTATCTTCTTTGATAACTCTAAGGTGTTTTAACCCAATGTTACCGACCATACCTGATTCTAATAATGCTCCCATTTTTTTTATTTTTTTTTAATTTTTGTTTATTATTTTATTTTTGTCATCAAATCTTTCATTCTTTTAAACTGAGGATTTTCGTAAGCTTTCGATTCCGAAAGAACCTGAGTAGAACTCGTACTTGGTGCCGATGTGATTTTCTCAACCACCGATTCAGAAATTGGTTTTTTAGTTTCTAATTCGGATTTAATTGTAGTATACAAATTTTTAGATTCTTTCAAGGTTGAGATTGAGTCGAATCTTTTTAGGATATTTAACTTTTCTTGTCTGGTTGTTGATGATTCAGTAAACAAACGAGTAGCTAATGATAAATTAGCGTTGAATACAGCAACTTCGTTTAACTTTTCTTTGAATAGAACAAGAGCTTTCTTGTATTCTCCGTTTTGTTTTCTAAGTTTACTAACTTCTTCGTTAATTTCATCACGTTTATTTCCAGCTTTGTATTTGGTTTTACTATCGATTCCTGCATGGTAACCGTTACCTATTGTACGTGACGATTCTCCCATTTCTTCCTCTTTAGCTTTTTCATATACATCTTCTTCGTTTGTATCATCTTCATCAAGTTCGATTTCGTATACAACATCTTCGTTATAGTCTTCAGAAATTTCTTCGTCATTCATTTCGTGACCCATTTCGTCATTCATTTCATCACCCATTTCATCACCCATTTCGTCACCCATTTCGTCATCTAACTTAATGATGTATTCGTCTTCACCATCTGAAAATTCGATGTCGTCACCGTCTTTCTTAACAATGATACCGTCTTCTGGTTTCATAGCTTTAAATACTTTTAAAACTTCTTCATCACCAGCGTTTGACATATCAACTACATCTTCTTCATCATCTTCATCTGAAAAATTACCACCAAAATCTCCCATGTTATCCATGGCGTCAAAATCGGTTTCATCAGAATCCAAAGAATCGATATCTTTAGCTGGTTCGTCATTCGATGTATCATCGTCAGAATCATCTGACTCATCGTTATCAAGACCGTCTTCATCTCCAGTAGTTACTGGTAAATCATCTGTTGTCTCTTCATCAGAATCAGGTAGATTTTCATCTTCCGTATCCTCTTCTTCAATTGATTCTTTTAGCAAATCGTTTAGTTCTTGTTTCATGGTTGAAGCAAGTATACCTTTTGCATTCGCTTTTACTGCCTCTTCAAGAGTTTGCACCTGAAGTAACGCTTGTTCTAAAATTGATTTTTCGTTCATTGTGAAAATTTATTTTATTATAAATATTAGGTAAATAGAAAAAAATACACTTTATAGTATTATAATGTGAAAAAAAATGATTATTTACTAAGGAATGAATCTAATTTTGTCATTAGACCCTTCATTTTATCCATATCATTAGGTGGTTCTTGAATAGATTCTTGATATTGGTCTCTATCCTTTAAGTCACTAAATATATAGGCTCCGGGGGTTGATGGAGATGAAACTAAATCAAAACATACAATTTCATAATCTTCTTGTACTATGTTTTGTCCCTTAACATTTTTTAATGAACCAACACCCCTTGATGAGATACCAAGAGTTGCACCATTCATTAATAACATTGCTGCTTGGTCACCCTTAGTACTAACTATTCCCATTTTTTTCCAACCTGGAGATGTGAATAGTTTTATTTTACTCATTAACATTTCACCATCCCACCATGTTTCAAGGATTGAGTGTGAAACTCTATCTAAATCAATAAGGGATGATGTGGGGTGGTTTAATTCATTTAAAGCACTACCTTTCTTAATAAGAGTTTGATATTTTTCATTTTCTCTTTTTAAGATTGCTTCAGGATAAATCCTACCATTTTTATTTGGGGTGTTATATTTTTGCAAAACTGCAAAAAGAATTATATCCTGAGAGAAATCTAGTTCTTTCATCTCGGATATAATCTTTTGATTATCTTTTGGGGATATGTAACCGGCATCGTATTCTATTAATAATTTTCTACCGTCTTTAAATGTGAAATCTTTTTCCATACCTAATAAATACTACTATAAACCCATTTATAACCACCTGCAGTTTTTCTTTTACCACTTAAAACATAATTTATAGATGTTCTATTAGTATTAGTATTTGTGGATGCCTCTTGTATGGAATTCCATTCTTTTATTATTTTACCATTACCATCTATTTGATAGATTTTTTTTCTTTTTTTTTCATCCCATTCTTGCTTTCTTTTAACACCAAACATGGAATTACCTTCGTTTTTTCTTTGTATTTTAAAAAGAGATTTGGTTTCTTCTGAATGTTTTTTACCCGTCCTATATTTAGAAATTTTTAATTTCCATTCTTCATTAAAAATCCTACCTTTTAATTTTTCAGATATTTTTTTGTTTGTTTCTAAACCAAAATTTCCACCACACCCACCAGGGGCTAAATTTGTTAATTTAAAACCATACGACTTGAATAAATTAATATAAAAATCCTCCCAAAATCCGAATTCATCAAATGGAACTTTATCCAAAATTAATAATTCGGGTTTTTGAGAGGACTCGATTAAACCAAATAACCATTTATCTTTATACGTTATTTGGTACTTACATTTTCTAAGGTGTTCTTCGAATCTTTTACTTGGGTTATCGGATTTCCCGACATATCTTACATGATTGTCATGTATTAGACAATATATGTAAGTTTCATTTGGTCCAAGTATTTTCATCTAACTTTTTTATAATAAATACCCCGAAACCTTAATTAATTCTTCTTTTCGAAGAAATTAAATAAAGTTTTTTCTATAAGAATGGTATCTATTACATTTTTTGATAGATTGAATATCGTATCTTTTACTTCATTTGACCTAATGTCGAATTGTTTTGAGACATATAATGTTATCTCTAAATCCATGAATGACCTTTTATTGGTCTTTATTCCATTTGTTTTTATATCTAAATCAACTATGGATTCTGGTTTAAATAATTCAGAATTTAAGTTGTAAATGTTTTCTTTTATTTGTCTTCTTGTCTTTAATATTATTTTATTAAAGTCACAATTTTCTTCCAACGGCTGTGTCCATGAGTTTAATTGGATGTAGATTGTTTTTAAATTTTTAAAATCGACCGTACCATATCCCAACTTAACGTTGTTGTGGACACCAATCGTTATAAATTTTCCTTTTTTCATTTGTTATTTTCATACTTACATAATTTATGGTGTATTTAAAATATACACAATAAACTTAGTAAATCAAAATAATTTTTTTATCTTTTAAAAAAAACTATGATAATAATAAATGTAAGCAAAGAAAAGAACCTTGACTCAGCACTAAAAAAGTACAAGTACAAGGTTCAGAAGACTAAACAAACTGAAAATTTAAGAGAACGTCAATCGTTCATTAAACCTTCAATCGTAAAAAGAAGTGAAAAGTTAAAAGCAGTTTATAAACAACAACTAATGAATGATAACGATAATTAACTAAAAAGACCTTTTTTCAATTCGGTCATTTTAAAATAATTATACTTAGTCAATTCGGTTTCGTTTAAATCCTCTTTTACTTTATTTAATTTTTCATCCATAACACTATCCGTAGATTCTTTTAGTAAAGTATCTATTTTCTGATTGATTTCGGATTTAATTTTTTGTACCTCATTTTCTAATTCAGATTCAGTTAAAGAAACAATTTTTGTAAATGTTTCTTTTTGTTCCTCATTTAAAAAATCAGTAAATTTAGTATTAAAGTTACCCACCAATACCGTGTTTAGTAAAGTGTGGTTTTCAAATTGAACAATTGGTTCTTCTTCTTTCTTAATAGATTTTTTTGTTGTTAGAAATTTAATAAAATTTTCTCTATTTTCAATTTTTTTAGAGATATTATGTATGTTATTCTCCTCGGATAAAATATCCAAACACACATATAAATCATTATGTTCAGCCACAACATCTTTTAATAATTTATTGAAGTTCTTACAATCACTTGAAATTGATTTCATTCTATCAATTAATTGTGGTTCTAAAGTCTCAACATACAATTTTGCATTATCTTTATTGGAAATAAACATGTTTTCCATTTCTTCGTAGAAATGGTGCATCTCAACCAAATTCTTATTTGATTTTAATTTATTGATTAATTCTTTTAGTTCAGTTTTATTTCCTGAATTATAAGACTCGGTTAACTTAGTTAACAATTTTGATTTTATTTCACCGAAGTTTGTCATTTTATTTATTGATTTAATATGTCTTTTAATTTATTTTCTATTTCATAAATATTCTGTTGTGCTTTATCATAATCAAATAAATCATTTAATTTATTATTATCACCCAGTAAACTTAGAATATTATCTTTTTTTGTTTCATTTTCACTCAATGGAACTTCTCCACCAGAAGGTGGTGGTGGTGCTCCACCCATATCAGAACCCATTGCTCCTCCTTCAGGTGGTGTTCCACCCAACTGTCTTTCTGATTCGGGTACACCATATTTAGAATCTACGTCATCAAATACACCTGAGCGTTTAATAACATTCTGTGTGTTGGTTAATTCAAAACCAATTGCTCTCTCAAGTCTTTGTTGTTGTAAATCCAACATAACTTCAGAATCACTAAATCCAAGAATATTTTTCTTAGCCCACGTATGTGATACTGGAAGAATACCAACTTGAGATTGGTCTGATGTTGCATCTTTATATAGTTGAACTTTTTCTTTCCATTGCTCAATTCTTAATAAATCAGATTGTGCAGATGGATTTGTTAATGATAATGAAAAGTTACTTAACTCATCTTCTAATCCAAGAAGATAAAGATGAATTAATGCAATCTTATTTAACTCTTGTATTAAAGATTTTTGAATACGGTTAATTGTTCTAGCAAAACGAATATCCATTAATGCCAATGTTTTACCATCACCAACAACTTCTTCAAAACCTAAAAACGCTTTAGGTATTCTCAATGCTGCTAACATCTTCTTTTGGATATATTCAATATCCGCAATTTCCCCTAAGTTTTGTGCTCCGGGTAATGTTTCAATTGGACTTGTTTGAGCGGCATCACGAACAGGTATGAAAAAATCTTGGTCTACCGCCATTTGATTGTATCTCATATCCACTTGTCCATTCCTTGCATCAACTACTTGGTCTCTTTTAAATTTATTAGCAACACGTTGAACATAAGCCTCAATATCTTTATCATCCATGTTACCAACAAAAACTTTAAATACACGTCTTTCGGGTGCTCTTGTGGTTCTATATATTAACATAGCATCTTCAGCAAGAAGTAATTGTTTCCAAATTCTTCTTATTTTATCTAACATTGATGTACCATATGGTAATTTTCTATCATCACCCAATAATCTAAAATGGGCAATTTCCCAAGCTTGAAATTCAACATCTTTGTTTTTCCAATTAAATCTCAACTCTCTTGAGGGTAAATTCATTGCTGTTTGTTGACCTGGAGTTTTAGATTCTTTTCCTTCTAATCTTTCAATCTCT
>Ga0181359_1000358_pt1 | contig 9851 bp, 12 predicted proteins | sample Fa13VDMM15SD_FD_141229 | JGI IMG/M metagenome (GOLD analysis project Ga0181359, IMG submission 141229) | Freshwater viral communities from Lake Michigan, USA - Fa13.VD.MM15.S.D | ecosystem: Environmental > Aquatic > Freshwater > Lake | place: USA: Michigan | collected 2013-09-24 | reverse complement strand
CATACTTCAGATGAGTACCGCCGGGAGACACGGCAACTGCGTGAGCGGTGCGCCGTATACGCCAAGGAGTTAGATGAGCTGCGTCTCGTAATCGACAGTCTGCGTACTGACTTGGAAACCTTGAGCAGCGAGATGGAACGGATAGAGAGGCAATCATGAACCGCGAGGACATCATCCTATTGGTGCAAGAGGCGGTCATTGGGGTCCCTAACGAAAACCCGTTCGATTTTAGACTTCTTCAAATCGAAACAATCGAGCGTTTTGCAGCCCTTGTTGCCGCTGCCGAGCGCGAGGCGTGTGCGCGGGTGTGTGACGGATATACGCGGTACGGAGATTCGATGACCAATTGGTCGGTGGATTGCGCCGCAGCCATCCGTGAGAGGGGGGAGTGAGATGGGTACTGAAGAAGACATCCTTGACCTGATCCGGGAGTTGCCGGGTGAGATCAACAACGCAGGGACTACGACCGAGTTCAAGTTCTTGACCGTAGGCAGCGTTCTCTGGGCATGCCACGACGAGATCAAGCGGCTACGTGCAGAGAACCAGAGGTTGAAGAGTGAAGCTAAAACGCGAAAGAAGGTGTAGCGAGTGTTGGCATTTGTTTGCTAGTCCTGAATCTATAAGAATTCATCGCCTGATAGGTGGGCGGTGTCGCACTGAGGAAGAGTTGAAAGCCGCAGGGTATTCATCGACCCCTAAGGGGTGGCTACAAGGTGCGGGTAAACCCAAGTTAAATGAGGTGGTGACAAAATGATTTACTCAGGTGCGGGGCCGTTACCCCGACATACATATTGCTACGTAGAACCAAACGTTTTTGGCAACGATGATTGGGAGCGTGTGGCGTGGTTTGGTCTGGTCAGTCATCCCGGTAAAACGTGGGGGTGTCACGTTATGTTGGAGTGCGGAGCGGTATATCGTAACGTGCCGCTTCATCACATGGCGCACAGGGTTAACGACGTAGGGTGGGAACCGTGGGACGCTCAAACTTGGGACTGCTACGGGCACCAATTCAGTGTAGTGGAGTATCCGTTTCTTGAAGCCATGCCGATGCGAGTAAAATTACGAGACAAGACAGAGCATGAAGGTCGGTATATGTTCACAGCGATACCTATGCTTGATGGGTTCAGCCTAGAGCCAGAGCAATCCAAAGAGTTTTATTTCGTCAAGTTAGACAACGGCAGATTCACGGCGCAGCCAACAAACCATGTTCTTGTGAAGGATAAGTCTTTCACGACCGAGGTTGCGTGGCCTAAGTTGCAGCGGCAGACAGAGATATGGAGCGTTGACCCATGAGTGTAGTAGAAAAAGATTATCTTCCACAGTTTGCCGCTGAGGCGGTCAGAGATTTTGAAATACTTAAGCATCTTTTTGAGCAGGAGGGACACATATATGGAAGCACATATGGAAGCATTGCGGAACTGATACGTAGTGCGGCGCACATCGTGCTGCCGATGAACGGAGAAATTTACAGGGATAAGTACAAGGAGTTTACGCAAGAGGAGTGCGTATCGTCTGGCGTTATGCCGCACTTGGTCACAACATTTGAGTATCCGATCAACAAATACTATTTCGCTGACCCCGATACTGAGTGGGCTGAATCGTATTACGCGCCGGATGCTATCCTAGTAGTGGCTCTAGACCATAAACTTTCAGCTACTTACGACAGAGGATTTTATACCAAGGGTGGGGTTGATATAGACATACCATACAAGCGCGACCCTCTTACCGCAATACCTTTAGCGCGGTATGGTAATGGTTTTTATGGCGAGAATAACCGTGAATTGCGTTGGACTCTGCTTAAACACTACGTCAGTACATTGATACCTCTACACTTCCATGATGTAAACGGTGGACAGGTTACTAATTTAAATCTGATAGACATATTCACAAAAGAGCCTGCGGTAAAGAAAGAATACGGTGAAACTGTACAAGAGTCAGAAATTGGAGAAGATATACAAAACGCGCTGTCCATCAATCTGTCCGGTTTAGATGCAGTTGTACAAGCCTGTCATTCGTTACGTGTCGGCGCGACTCTTGAGGCTAGAAAAGAAAAGTCATATACACGCTCACGCACTTTCGAGAAGAAAGGTGTAGGCGGGTTTGAGTACCATGTTCTCAAGTTGCCTACGGGTACAGTGAAAGAAACTTTAGGTAGCAGGGTTGGGTCTGATAAAGACGGCCCCAGATATCACTTCAGACGAGCGCACCTACGTACTTTATCTGCAGGCACACAGACTTTCGTCAGGTCATGTTTCGTGGGTAACAAAGAGAAGGGCGTTGTGGAGAAGGAATACAATATTCCGAAGGCACAAGCATGAGTTTTATCACGCTCGATTTCGAGACGTACTACGACAAGGGTCTTGGGTTCCGCACTCAGACCAACGAGGAGTACCTTAACGATCCTCGCTTTGAAGTGATTGGTGTAAGTATCAAGGTCGATGACAACCCGGCCAAGTGGGTCACGGAGAACATCGCAGAAGAATTCGCCATGCTGGACTGGGGCAACTCAGCCCTGCTCTGCCACAACATGCTGTTCGATGGCGCAATCCTTGCATGGAAGTACAAGATTGTTCCGGCGATGTACTACGACACGCTGTGCATGGCCCGTGCCATACATGGCGTAGATGCAGGTGGCTCACTCAAGGCTTTGGCTGAGCGGTACAACTTAGGGGTCAAGGGCACCGAGGTGGTCGAGGCTTTGGGCAAGCGCAAGCAGGACTTTACCCCGGAGGAACTCGCAGCCTACGGACACTACTGCATCAACGACGTGAACCTTACCTTCAAGCTGTTCAGCACTCTGCTGTCGGGTCACTTTCCGAACGACGAACTTAAGCTGATAGACATGACGCTTCGTATGTACACGCAGCCCGTGATTGAGGTGGACGATGCACTCTTGGTCGATAGACTGGAGTATGTCAGGGCGCAGAAGCAGGAACTACTCAGTAGTCTGATGGATGCGATGAAGGTCACGACCGTCGAGGAGGTCCGGGCATGTCTGGCAAGCAACCCGCAGTTCGCCGCTGAACTTGAGCGGCACGGTGTCACCCCGCCCAAGAAGACTAGCCTGACGACAGGCAAGGAGACGTTTGCCCTTGCCAAGAACGACGAGGCGTTTATCGAGCTCCAAGAACATGACGACCCACTTATCCAACAGCTATGCGCTGTCCGTCTGGGTACTAAGTCCACCATCGAGGAGTCGCGTATCGAGCGGTTCATCGGCATCGGGTCGCGGAACCGGGGGCGACTGCCCATCCCGCTTAAGTACTACGGGGCACATACGGGCCGTTGGAGTGGGTTGGACTCTGTGAACTTACAGAACTTGCCGAGTCGGGACAAGAGCAAGAAGGCGCTTAAGAACGCGCTGCTTGCACCGTCTGGGCACTACATCATCAACTGCGATAGCAGCCAGATCGAGGCGCGTGTCTTGGCGTGGCTTGCAGGGCAGCACGATGTGGTCAAGCAATTCGCCAACGGCGAGGACGTGTATAGCGTCTTTGCGTCCAAGATCTATAAGCAGCCCATCACCAAGGCTAACCCGGTCGAACGCTTCGTTGGTAAGACCTGCATTCTCGGACTTGGGTACGGCACCGGTGCTGCCAAGTTACGGCACACGCTGAAGACCCAGCCCCCCGGCGCTGATCTGAGCGAGGACGAGTGCAAGCGCATTGTCGATCTTTATCGGCACGAGAACTACAAAATCCCTGAGCTGTGGCACGAGTGCGAGTTGGCACTTAATCACCTGATGGCGTGGCCTACGGGTACCCGTGAGTACTCCTTGGGACAGCATGAGGCTGTATGGGTCACACCAAACGGCCTCCGTCTACCGAACGGCCTGTACATTAAGTATCCGAAACTGCAGCGCGGTGAGAAGGGCTTTATCTACACCTCACGCAAAGGGGTCCAATCATTGTGGGGCGGAGCCGTCGTGGAGAACATCGTGCAGGCACTTGCCCGGATCATTGTCGGTCAACAAATGATAGAGTTGGCGAAGCAAGGGCTGCGTCCGGTACTGACCGTGCATGACGCGGCTGTGGTTGTAACCCCGCAGAACGAGTTGGAGCAAGCGATGAAGGCAATGATTGTGATCATGTCCGCACCTCCTGAGTGGGCACCGGGCCTACCTGTAGCGTGCGAAGCGAAGTATGGTAGATCGTACGGAGACTGTTGATGGATATTTTTACCCCTAAAGGACAGGAGTCGCTAGAGCAAGAACGTAAACTTCTTGCGTCTTTTTGCGCGGCTACAAATTACTCTGTAATTGAAACTGATAAAAATCAACCAGCACAGGTGGACGGATTTATTGTCAACGACGGTGTATTGTGTGGGGTGTTTGAGTCCAAGTGCCGTAAGGCTGACGTGGCTAAGATGCACAAATGGGGAGACGAATGGATTCTTACGTATCAAAAACTATTGGACGGTGCCGAGATAAGCAAAAGGCTACGCACCCCGTTTTACGGGATCGTGTACTTGTTAGATGAACCCATAGGTATATTTATTACACTGACTGACAGCGAGGGTAAAGTTTTGCCGAAGGTACGCGTTGAAAACACTGAGACACAAGCGACTATAAATGGTGGCACGGTAGTACGTGCTAACGCATACATAGACATATCCCCTTGCCTGACATTCCCAATTATATGATTAAGTGGTCATTCAGTGGTCTTAAAGACTTTGACAACTGCCCGAGGCAGTACCACGAGGTCAAAATCCGGCAGAACTTCGTGAAGAAAGCCACGGAGCAGATGCTGTACGGCACCGCTGTCCACAAAGCTTGCGAGGATTACGTCAAGGATGGCACGCCGCTTGCGAAGAACTATGAGCGGTTCAAGCCCATGCTTGATGTACTGCGCGAGACGCCGGGCACTCAGTATACTGAGTACAAGATGGCACTGACCGCAGAGAAGGTGCCGTGTGAGTTTGACTCGCCGGACTATTGGGTTCGGGGTGTCGTGGACTTGCTTGTGGTTGACGACACGCAGGCGTACATCGTGGACTACAAGACCGGGAGCAACCGGTACCCGGACCCGAAGCAGTTGAAGCTGATGGGGTTGATGACGTTCATGCACTTCCCCGAAGTAGAGCACATCAAGGCGGGGCTACTGTTTATCGCACACAATTCGTTTGTGTCTGAAGCGTATAGACGAGAAGACATACCAAAACTGTGGCAGGTATTCGCGCCGACATTGAAGCGGCTTGAGCTGTCGTTCATCAATGACTCTTGGCCTGCTCGGGCTACGCCGCTCTGCGGATGGTGCCCGGTGAACAGCTGCGAGTTTCACAAGGAAAGATGATGATCCGTACAAGGCACGAGTGTACAGGATAGGGGGCTTTTACCTCCTCCCCGTGCTGAATTATTGAAGCACTAACCGTGTCAGTGTAGGGCAGTTCAAACACCTCGTTTTTTCCGGCTGAGCCTACGCCGTCTAGCCCACGAGACGGGCCTTACATAGTGAGAACTAGTTATGCAAGTGATAGACAACACAGCGATCCGTGCCATGCTCCCCGCAAGGGTAGCGGATATGACGCTTGGCGTAGTTGAGAAGAGTCGGCTCGTCGAAAATCATGGCGATTGGAAAGACATCCTACTGTACTGGGGGTATAACGAAGCGGCAACGCTCGCGGCGTTCCTCGATGCAGAGGGGCCGAAGTTAGACGTACCTAGCGTGCCATCTCCGATGCTGCGTGACTACACGTGGCCCGGTATACACAAGCCTTTCGAGCACCAACGAGACACAGCATCGTTCTTATCGCTCAGACAACGGGCGTTTTGCTTCAACGAGGCAGGCACAGGCAAGACTTCTGCTGCTATCTGGGCTGCGGATTACTTGATGGAGATCGGTCTTATCAAGCGTGCGCTCGTCATCTGCCCTTTGTCGATCATGTACTCGGCTTGGCAGGACGACATCTTCAAGACCGCGATGCACAGAAAGTGTGGTATCGCACACGGCTCCGTATCGAAGCGCATTAAGGTAATCAATAACGATTACGATTTTGTTGCCATTAACTTTGATGGCGTGAGCACGGTTGCAAACGAGCTACACGGTAAGTTCGATCTGATCATCGTAGACGAGGCCAACGCCTACAAGTCCGCAACGACTAAACGTTGGAAAACGCTAGCCAAACTGCTTCAGCCAAGCACTCGACTGTGGATGATGACCGGCACCCCGGCGGCGCAGTCTCCTGTGGATGCGTTCGGACTAGCTAAATTGGTCAGTCCGCAGCGAGTCCCAAAATTCACGGGAGCTTGGCGGGATCGCGTGATGTATCAGGCTAGCCGGTTTCGTTGGATCCCTAGACTACAAGCACAGGAAGTTGTGCATGAGGCGCTGCAACCTGCCATCCGCTATACCAAGAAAGAATGCCTTGACCTACCGCCTGTTGTATACCAAACACGCGACGTTGCCTTGACGCCACAGGCACAAGCAATCTATAAGCATTTGAAATCACAGCTATTGATCGAGACTGCAGGCGAGCAGATCAGCGCAGTCAATGCAGCCTCTGCCCTCAACAAACTGCTTCAGATCAGCGGCGGTGCCGTGTACACGGACAACGGTCAGACTTTGGAGCTCGACGTATCTCCTCGGCTGAATGCTTTAAAGGAAGTACTAGACGAAACGTTAAACAAAGTTGTAGTATTCGTATCGTACCTGCACACTATTGGTGTAGTTACCAAGTTCCTAAACAGTGAGCATATCAGTTGTGAAGTCATACAAGGTTCAGTCCCCGCTCGTGAACGGTCGCAGATCATCGACCGGTTTCAGACACAAGAATCCCCCCGCGTCTTGGTTGTTCAACCGCAATCTGCTGCACACGGCATCACGCTGACGGCAGCGGACACGGTAGTTTTTTGGGCCCCCGTAATGAGCGTAGAGACGTACCTGCAGTGCATCGCACGCATCGACCGTGTTGGACAGAAGAACAACATGACCGTCGTGCATCTGCAAGGCTCGGAAGTAGAACGGAAGATGTACCGGATGCTTCAGGGCAAAGTTGATAGCCATCAAAAACTAGTTGATCTATATAAACAGGAGTTGAATGAAGTCTATGAGTAACGTGAATACAGAAGAGGTAGTCAACGCTTACTTGGCGATCCGTACAGAGCGAGATAGTCTCTTGCGTGAGTACGAAGCCAAAGACGCGAAGCTGAAGGAAGACTCGGCTAAGCTAGAGGCGGTGTTGCTCGATGTGTGCAATACCATCAGCGCAGATAGCATCCGTACAACGAACGGGACCGTCATGCGAAAGCTTAACGAGCGGTTCTTCTGCCAAGATTGGGATAACTTTAGGAAGTTTGTGTTAGAGAACGAAGCATTAGAACTTTTTGAGAAGCGTATCCACCAAGGCAACTTCAAGCAGTTCATGGCCGAGAACGAAGGTGATGGGCTGCCCCCCGGTGTAAGCGTGATGCGCGAGTACGGTATTACAGTTAGAAAATCTAGTAACTAGGAGTTATTTTATGAGCAATGACATCATCAACAGTATCAAAACCCAACTTGCGGGCGTTCAGCTTGGAGTAGATGACGCAACCCGTGCCTTGATGGGCGGCAGCGGCAACAGTAGCAAGCGAATCTCTATCAAGGGTTTCTCGTTCCGCAAGCTTGTGGGCGGTAAGGAAATCGGGGTCATTGAAGACCGGCACATGAACGTCATCTTCGTGAAGTGGTCTGAGACCCCGAGCCGCACTTACTATGTCGGTGCGTTCAAAGAAGGCGAAAAGACCAGCCCCGCTTGTTGGTCGAGCGACAGCAAGACCCCTAACCCGGAGGTCAAGAACCCGCAGTCGTCCAAGTGCGAGACCTGTCAGTGGTCCGTGAAGGGCTCGGGACAGGGCGGCACGGGCTCGGCTTGTCGGTTGTCATGGCGTACCGCAGTTGTGTTACCCGATGACCCCGGTGGTGACATCATGCAGTTGGTTCTCCCTGCTACGTCGGCGTTTGGCGAGGAAGATAACGGTCGTTGGCCCTTTAAGGCGTACGGTCGTAACTTGGGCAACCATAACATCAGCCTCGGTAACGTGGTCACCCGCATGCAGTTCGACGCGAAGGCTAAGGCTCCGCGTGTTCTGTTCTCGCCTGCATCAGCATTGCCGCCCGGAGTGATTGCTATTGTGGAAGCTCAGGGCAAGAAGCCCGCTGCTGAGGACGCAGTGAAGCTCACGGTATATCAGGCGGAAGAGAGCGAGGCTCCGGCGCAGGAAACGGCGCAGACTCCGGCTGATCCTACAGTGGTCAGGAAGAAGGCCCCGGCGGCGGCTACGGCTGACATGTCGGATGTCCTCAAGGAATGGAACAAGAAGTGAGGTAGCCCGTGGCTCGTCCATACAGTCAAAAATTTCTACTAAATCTGCAGAAGGCAGACCCGATCATGTTGGGTGTGCAGCTTGGCAGACTCTGTGTGGAGGCTAACCTTCCGGCGGCATACGTTGCTAAAGCGTTGGAGACTTCACGCATCAGCGTGTACAACTGGTTCCGTGGAGGTGGTATACGCGAGAGCAAGCGTAAGACCATTGAGGTATTCATGGATCTAGTACGACAAGATATGAAGTCAGGTTACTTGCCAGCTCAAACTGTCATCGACGCTAAGGCGTATATAGAAAGCATGATAGGGGTAAAGATTTAATCTAGGTCATGTGATTCGGCGGGGGGCTGCCCTCCCGCCTTTTTTTGTCTCTGCGAGATCTGAAATGTTAAAACAATTTTACAGAAAGGCATTACCATCGCAGGGCGTTTACTGTGTAATGGGCATTAAAGAGGGCCGCGCTCAGAACCGGTTTGCTGAAACGCTCGAAGAGTTATTTGAGATCGTTGATGAACTGAAGTTGCAGGAGCAGAACGTATTCGTTGCGATGAGTACGTTTAAGAGCTTCAGCCGCAAGGCGGACAACGCACTGTACTCAAGGTCTTTGTTCATCGACCTTGATGTGGATCCGGACAATCCGAAGAAGTACAACAGTAAAGAGGCTGCTCTTGCTGCATTGGATGACTTCATCACGATATCTAAGTTTGCTCCGCCTGTCCGTGTGGATTCGGGCGGCGGTATTCATGCGTATTGGTTGCTTGATCAAGACATCCCGATTGATGAGTGGAAGCGGTACGCAGATAAATTTAAAAAGTTTTGCGCCGACCATATCAAGATTGACATGGCGGTTACGGCGGATGCCGCACGCGTCCTTCGCTGCCCCGAGACCCTGAACTACAAGACCGATCTGCCGCGTGAAACGAAGCTGCTTGACAGTGAGTTCGGGCAATACAGCTTTCATCAGATTCAAGATTTCTTGGGCGTGATCCCTCCGTCTATTGAGGAGATCCTTGCGTCAATTGAACCGGACTTGCCCGCCAAGCCCGACAACTTCGAGTATGTCTTCAACGATATTGTTGTTAAGAGTTTGACGGGGCAGGGATGCAGCCAGATCAATAACATCGTGGTCAATCAGGTTACGTTGGAGGAACCGTTGTGGCGGGCAGGGCTATCCGTCGCAGTGCGTTGTGTAGATGGCGAGGAAGCCATCCATTTGATGTCCCAAAAACATCCGGGGTACACCCCGGCAGCAACAGAGACTAAGGCTAATGAAACCCTTAACGCAGAATGGGCCTACGGATGCGGCAAGTTTGAAGAACTCAACCCTGCAGGATGCAACGGATGCGTATTCAAAGGCAAGTTCGGGAAGTCTGGACCCATCCAGCTTGGACGACAGCTCAAAGAAGCCCCGTCAACCGAAACGATTAGTGAAGCGGACTCAGTTCGGATCGCTGAGAATCCCGAAGAAATTCCGTTATTTCCTGTTTCAATCAGTCCCTATGTACGAGGAGCCAACGGAGGAGTTTGGTACAAGCCTAAAGCCGAAGTAGATT
>Ga0181359_1000356_pt1 | contig 9855 bp, 11 predicted proteins | sample Fa13VDMM15SD_FD_141229 | JGI IMG/M metagenome (GOLD analysis project Ga0181359, IMG submission 141229) | Freshwater viral communities from Lake Michigan, USA - Fa13.VD.MM15.S.D | ecosystem: Environmental > Aquatic > Freshwater > Lake | place: USA: Michigan | collected 2013-09-24 | reverse complement strand
AGACAAAATCCTCGATGCGGGGTTGGGTGAGCGCGAGAACCTTATCCCACTCCGTCCCAAACGCCATGGTAACTACAGCGCGTTTCATTTTTTGACCAAGCCCTCCAACGCCTTCGTGATGACGTACTGAACCACTGCCTCTTGATCTTTCTTTAATCGCTTCAGCCCAAAGGCGTGCAGAGCCTTGGCCGTCTTATCGTCGTAGGTTACGTCGACCAGCACTTGCTTGGGCGCAGGCCGTGATTTTCCAAAAGTAATTTTGCCAAGATCCTTCATTTGCGTTTTCTCCTTTTAGGTTTTACTTCTTTCCAAACATCAAACTTGTCATCTAGGTCAACCGACCAAAGCATCAGCGTCTTGTATAGTCCGTAGCCAATCCCTAATCGCAAGATGGTGCGGCTGATGACATCCCCCAGCCAATACAGAACCCATGACAGAGCCAGCTTCATTTATCGCTGCAATCATAGTCTTCCCAAGTAACCCTCCCGCACCCCTTGATCGCCTCATCCCTAGTCTCAAAGGTATCATAGTGCGACCAATCTTCCTGCCTGCCCTCACCAGCCTCATCATTGTAAACCGCCCACTCTGGTTTGCCGTCATCATCGAACTCTTTCTTAATCCATCTCATAGTCGCGGAACCTCCTTCTTAATCTGTGCGAGCGTAAACAAGCACCGAACCAACGCACGCTCTAAATGGTCAGCCGCCGTCTCGCCGTTGTTATCGGGACAAGGCGTGGACTTGTGCAGTTGCATCTGCGCTGTGGCCAAGTGCCGGACGGCTCTGGCGATATGGTAATCGTGAGTAGGCCTATCTTTCTCCAGCCAATCCCCGTAGGCAGACTTCTCTGATCCCCTACCCATAACGCGCCACACTATGTCGGCGGCAGCATCACCCATCTCGGCTATAGTCGGCGCAGTCATTTGGCAAGACTCCGATAAACTTGGTCCAGCAATTCCTCTAGCCACAGTACGTCTTGTGGGTCGATCATAGCTTCATCCCTGGGGGCGTGTAACCCTTAACCCAAGCCCATACTTTCTGCATAGCGCAGAAAGCAATGCCAGCTTGGTATAGCTCGTCTTCGTCCCAAACCTTAGTCATGATCTTGCTTGAATCATTTGATGCCAGCACGATTGACACGCCTGCTGCTTTGGGGTTTTCGGAGGCTGAAAGGTAAGCAAAAATTTGGGCGCAGTCCGTGTCATAGAATGGCTCATATTTTGGATTAACCTTCCGATTCTTTAAGTCAACGATAGCGTCACCCACATCGCGCAACTTGACGTATGCGTCACATCTTCCGGCATACCCCGCGCCGACAAGTGCCTTCTCGCACCAGTAGGTCTTCTCTACGTTTTCGTCCGCCCACTTCTTGAAGGTTTCGATGTAGGGCTGGAGGTCTTCATCTTTGCACACAGAGCGTCCCATGAGGATATTCTCGGCTTGTTCGTGCATTCTTGTGCCATGCTCGGCTGCCTTCGTTGTTGATTCTTTAGAGTCCTTAACCACTCTTCGAGCGTAGGTTTCGAGCGTTTCATCTGCCTCCTTCGGAAGTGTGAGCGAGGACATAATGGCTTGCTCTATCTTCCAGCTTGTCAGTTGTGGTTTGTCTAGGATTCCGATAATAGATGTAACGCTAGGCAGCAACCCCAACTTGCGAGCATCGGCTACGGTGGTGTTTCGCTCGTTGCCATTCTTTCCAATAATTACATGAGCAGACTCGCCTTTTTCTGAGTACCAATGACCCGCCTGGTCAGTAGCGACCAGACGGGAATTGGTAGGCTCTTTCGCTGTGATTGTAAGAGCCATTACAATTAGAACGGCATTGCGTTGCCGTCTGCGTCAAGCTCGACCTTAGTGGCCGTGGACTTGCCCGTAGCGGTCGCAAACTCTTTGGAAGCGCGAATCTTATCCTGCAACCACTCCGGCATCTCGCTAAACTGCCCACCCTCGCCCTGTTCGATTTCATAATACATCTGAGCGTTGGTGGTGTTAGCTGGAGCCTTCATACCTTTGGGTAGCTTGGATGCTCCCGCAATGGCGCAATACTGCCTGCCTTGCTGGCTCGTCTTGTGGATGAGGGTAAGCATGGCTGGCTTGCCTAAAAGGTTCTTTAAGCTGAACGCCTTTAGCTCTGCCGAGGTAAAGGTCTGCCCTCTCCACTGCTCAAGCAGTTTCCGCAGGCTGGCCTTCTCGCCAAGCGAGCGGGTTTGCTCGATGGATACCACCATCGGCTTTGACACCTTAGTTGTCTTGCCATTTTCTACGACCTCAAACTCATCAGTCTGGTCGGGCAACTCGAAAGTAAGCCGCACCTTGGGCGACCATTTCTCTTCGTTGTCCCAGTTGGTTTTCTGTGTGCCTAGGTCGACTAGGCTGTACAGCATTCCAACCGTAGCTCCTGCTTCGGGTAGTTTGCGTTCCATCTTCTGCGATTCACTTATGGTTAGTGCCATGTTATTTCTCCTTATTTATTTATTGGTTTATGTTGTTGGGGGTAAGTTGGTCTAGGTCGTGCGGGCTGGTGACATAAAAACCTTTTACATCGGTCGATGGCATATAGTCGATCTTTATTTCACGGGCTGGGGCAAGTTGCCGCGCCAGCTCGCAAACATCATCAGCGGTTAAAACTACTAGCCACTCCTTGCGGCCATTGCGTCGAAAGAACACCGCTGGGATCTTACCCGCTGGACAATCCCGCTTGGCCTGCGTCATCCACTCTTCGGGCTTGAGTGCTTGGCATCGTTTGCCTTCGATATGAAATGGAAAGTTATCGCAGACTACATCCCCGCTACCGCCCTCTGGATTGCCTGCGTATTGAACCGTGCGTCTAGCCTTCTGCCAACCCTGTTCCCGCAAGTATCCCGCCAACTCCCTCTCCCCTTGCGCTCCCTTAGCTCGGCTATTGATTTTGCCCATTGGCTAGTGTCTAGCCAGCCACCCCCAAACCCGTCAACACAAAATGTGCTACTGCCTAATTGCGGTTATACTTATTAGCGTCTCTAATGTCCTTATTAAAGTTTCTCATCATCTCAAACACGGTCAGTCCTTCTCGTATTTCTGGATTCTTGTTTAACCACGCCATTGCCTCATCAAACGATTCCACGTCGCGCATAGCCTCCTCAAACTTTTCCCATGCTTGCGCCTCGTTCATAGGTTCTGGAATACACGCCAGCTCTGTCCTGTCGATGGACAAAGCTTAGTTGTCACCGATCTGCACTTGGCAATTGGCAACAGCCAGAATAAATCATCGTTCATCCCCCAGCAGGCCACATAATCCACGCCACTGATAGCACGCTTGGGGATGTTGTATCCATTCCCGCTGCTAGTGCTGAAGCGATACTTGGTGCGTCCTGCCTCTACGGTTTGCGCGGTCTTAACCTGGATGCGGAAGAACTTATTGTTCTTCTCAGCTACCACATCGTAACCAGCAAAATCTTCGTAGGGTAACAACACCGAATACCCGCACCGCAATAACGCGCCGGTGACGCGAGCCACCCCAACTGCACCTATTTGGCGGGAACTTAATTTCATGCTTGACGGATCTGGGTTTGACCTAGAGACTTTTTCCTATGAAAGCAATAACAACTGTAACACTGATGGCGATGCTTGTGGCATCGGGAATGGCGGATGATGATGATGGAGACGCTGCTGACTTTGTAGGAGCAGTGCTAAAGCGCAACGGATTCTCATGTGGCCGTGGATGCGTAATATCCGAGAATGGTGGAATGGCTTATTCATCGTCATCTGGTAGGTCAATAATTTCTACTGAAGGTTTCTATTATAAGTCTGGAAGTAGTGTTGTTGGGAAAGATGCGACATTCATATCAAAGTCTAGGAATTTCTTTTATGGAACTTCCGCAACGATTAAGGCTGGTTCGGCCTATATGAATGGAGATGCTGTTTGGGTTGGATCTCAAGAAGAGGATAATGATTAAGCTCCAAATAGTGCGAGCCTATTCCGTATTCTGCTTTCTAATCCACCGATAAACTTCTTTCTGGCTGGGTTGCGTTGAGCCATTCGATATTCGTCCTCAAGCTGGGCTTGGCTGGCTGCACGCATTAACGCTTTTGGCTCAACCTGGTTGATGGCCTGCAATGTCTTTGGACCTAACCCGCCATCTACCGCCACCTTCTGACCCAGCGTGTTCAATCCTTGCTGGATATACTTCGTTGCGCCGCCCATCCCGCGATTAAACGCGAGATCCTGCGCGAATGGCTGGACTGCTTGGGGGAGCTTGGAGACGAATGGGCTGGTGTACTCCTTGACGTACTGCGCCGCAGCCTGCGTTCTCTCTTGCGCTGGGAGCGATGAGATTCTTTTGAAGGCATCTGGATGATACTTGTCGTTAATACCAGCAACTTCAAAATTACCACCCATATCTCCCGCTGGCAATTTATAGACTTGCACGTTACCCTGCTTGTCCTTCCTTGCCTCAAAATCAATTGTCTTTAATGCTGCCATTTGCAACGCATCTTGTTCTGGTTTTGTTTGCATAGCTTGTGGTTCCTCTACAAAATCAAATGCCGGTTGTTCTGGCACAGCTTGTGATGCTTGCGGTGCTTGTTTGGCATATTCTCTGGCCTTCTCGATGGGAGCTATTCTTCTTATCTCTTCTGGCACTGCCTCATATCCAGCACCAGTAAGCTCTCTTGCCACCATGTCGTTTCTCAAAGAAACGTCCTTGGATGGGTTTATCGAAAATTTCATTGTTTTTGACCTTGCTTGATTCTTGATTCATTCCGAATCAAAAACTCTTTTCTTGCGTCACTACCAACTTGAGAATACGCGCTTTTTAATGCCCTAGCCTTATCCTCACTTCCAAGCCTCTTGAAGCCATCATCACCAAGCAATGCTTCAGCAGCAGCGCGGTTGGCTCGGCCTCTTATCTTTGAGTATTTTTCATACAACTCTGGAGATAGCCTATACTTTTCGTTGCCAATCATAAATTGCTCTAAAGGCTTCGGTGGTATCACATCTCCATTCTCAGTCTCCTTGAATAGCTTGTAAATTGCCAGGGTGGTTTTATCGTATGTTGCTTCCCTCGACTTGGTAAAATCAAAGAAGTTGTACATTACTGGATCAGCACCTTCTGGTGTCTGTGGTATCTCCCTTCCCCATATATCAATCTTTTTTGGCAGATCCTCCGCATAACCAGGGAGCTTTCTCTTGAGAACTTCACCAAATAAATTTAGCGTTCTTTCAGTCACATCTTCACCCTCAACATCCTTAATCTTTATTTTCTCTGGTAATGCATCGCTCATAGCCCTTGAGACAGCACTAAGCGTATTTGGAAAAACTATTGAAGATACTGTTCCAAAGTAATTGGCAATCCACTTGTCCATCCTATCTCTCTTCCCGTCCAGCATAGCCGAAAGAAGGCTGTTTGTTCCCTTCAGAAAGCTTTGGTTCATTGCAAATGACAGGGTTTCTGGGACAAGTGCAGTTAAAAATTCTGGACTTATAAATTCACCCTTATCTGTTGCCTTGCTTGCCTCATTCCAAGTTGCAAGCATTCCGCCAACAATCCCCATTTTCTCAAGATTCATAACACGATCACCAGGCTGGAGGTCTGTGGAATCACCTTCCGCAAATCTTTCCAGCGCGCTAAGGTTTATTGTTCGGGGAGGAAGTGTTTTGTATTGTATGTCCCTAGTCTTTTCGGAATCCTCTGCCGATCCACCAATCACTCCAGCGTCCGACAATGTTTTCGCAACTGCCCCTATGGTTATGCTTGTTAATGTTTTCCCTATTGCCATGTGTACGCCCCTAGCGTCCTTGGATTGCATTGCTGGTATTCCCTTTGTAACTAGCGCATAACCAGGAAGCGAATAATCAAGCATTTCATCGATCACATTTGCTGGTGTCTTTGCGTATGGGATAATTGTCTTTCCAATAGTCCTCGCTAATCCAACCCTGTTGCCAAGGCCAAACATATTTGACACACTCAAAGCTGCTCTTGATAGTGGCGTGTCTTGTTGGAACACGGCCTCTGCTGCTTCTTGTTCTATTTTTCCTAAAGCTTCCGCTGATGGAAGTCTGGTAGCAACAGAAATAGCTTTGCCAGTTTGTCCTGCAAGCTGTGCAGATTCAGCCAAAAGCCTTGATTGAGCCATTCTTCTGAACGGAGTATCGCCAAGCTGAAGTAGGCGTAACATTGTTTCTGGTGGCGCGCCAAGTACCGTTTCAGCGGCCAATCTAGCCCTATCAAGCCCAGCCTGCCCCAATCCTTTCCATCCGTTAAGAACTGGTTGAGCCAATCCAGATCCAGTCCAGAATTGTCTAAACGCTTGGAATGGCTGAAATCCTCTTATTTTTTCTCCAGACAATAATCCTTCAGCACTGATGCCTCTTTTTAGCCCAGCCAATCCTTCTCCGCCTCCTCGAACAAATGCCTTAACTGTTTCTCCAACTCTTCTTGCTCCAGCCAAAGATATTGGTGAGGATACAGTTCTTTCCGCAACTGGCATTCCAACTGATTTCTTGAACGCCCTTGCTACCTCTTGGCTTATAAACGCACCCTGTCTTCCCATCGCTCTAGGCAATGAGCTTACCGCATTGCTCCAAAGATTCGTGACTAAAGAAAGAGGCGCAAGAAGATTTCCTTGTATTACGGTTGGCAATGTCTCGGCAAAAAACTTTTTAGGAACAAGTCTTGACTCAAAATTTTGGAATCTGAATGCACTCTCTATGAATCTCTTTTCTGCTCGAATTGCTTTTTGTATGTCTACATCGTCTAATGTTTTTCTTGCATTTTCAGCAAGAGTTTCATACGTTGATCTTGTTCTAGCTTGAAGCTCAAAAAGTTTTTTAGAATTTTTAAGAAGTGATTCAGTAAGAATCCTCCCGTTGTCATCGAGAAAAACGCTTAATGTTGCTAAATATCCATCTTCAGTTGCTGATGGCAATGTTCTCATTGCGGCCATATTTTGCGCAGACTCTGTAATTGATTTTGCTCTAGTTTTTGCAAATTGAAGCAAGGATTTTGGATCTAGTTGTTTTGATGCTCGTTTAATCAGTTCGGCATTTGCAACAATTTTTTGCGTTGCCGTTCCAGAATCATAAACTCCTCTTACAACATCATCAGATTCTGATGCCAATGACTCTTGCAATGCCTTCTGACCGAACTTTGCGTACTTTATATCTTCACTCTTTGCAAGCTGTTCACGCACACCTCTGTCAAGGAATGGATCTTTCACCATCTTTACCCCAGCTTGTCTATATCCAATTCCCTTTGGCGTGGCAGGCAATTCAATTGGCAATTCAACTGGAGCAACGCCTGCCTTTGCTACTGCTTGTTCTGCCTTGGGCGCAATAGCCTCAACTGCCTTTGGAGCTTGTTTTAACCCTTGTATGTATTTTGCAGATTCAGTAATACTTTCAATGGAAGGAGCAACAGCCCTTGCTGCTGGTGCGGCCTTACCAGCAAATCCTTCAGCAACTCCTCTTGCCAATCCAACCAACCCTCCGCCAGTAGGCGTGAGAATAGATGCAGCAGTTGTGGTTATTGGATACTTCTCAACATCGCGCTGTAACACTTCGCTAATGCGAGCCATACGCTCTGGCCCTAGCAACGCCCTGCCAGCAGCCTCTTGACCCTTCTGGCCTGCGATAAATCCACCGATACCCGCAATTGCGCCAGTAGCTAGCTTGGGCAGTATCCCTCCAGGTGTAAGTGCAGCAGCGGTTTCGGCAGCAACAGCACCGGTAGTTGCGGGTAATATTTGGCTTGCAACAGTGCGTGCAATCGCACCTAGCCTGCTGGGTTCTTCCGGCTCAAGTTCAAAGGAGTCAACATTGCCATCCTTGTCAGCCTCAAAGCGCACCACCTTGCCGTCCTTGTTTCTGCCAATTGCAAATCCAACTCCAGTAGCCTTATCAGTTCCAGACGATACTGTTTCGATGCCCAACCTCTGCGCTTCCTTGACCGCTGGGATTGCTGGGGTTTCAATAATGCCTTCAGCTAACGCCTGCGCTGTTGGCTTGTATCCTTCGGCTATCGTGCCGTCTGGCCTGCGGATCGTACCCATTGCATCCACAGCCTTGCCAGCCTCAATGGATGCTTGCTGTGGCGTTGCGCCAGCTTGTAGTTGACGCTGTGTTTCTTGCTGTAATACAGCTTCACGCTCTGGAGAGATAACATCCTCTGGCGCACCACCAGATGCTAAATAATCAGCTTTAGTTAAATTGCCAGCATCTTCTTGAGAAAGTGGAGCAAACTCTAAATCTTGTTCCTGCTCTGGAACGAACTCAAGCTCTGGCTCTATAGCCATAGCTTACTGCCTCGCTTGCAGTCGTCCTGGCTTTCCGTTGATATAGATAAGTTGCCCAGGCTTTACGCCTGCTGCCCTTGCTTCTTGAAGACTATTAAAATTCTTTGGTGCTTCTGGCTGTGCCGGAGCCTGCACTGGTGTCTCTGGAGCAACTTGTGTGGGTGCTTGGAGGGGCATAGTCGGAGATTGATAGTCTGGAACATTCGTCTCCATCTGGCCTGCTTGTCTGTTGAATCCAAGTTCTGCCATTTTCCCTTGAAGAACCCCACGCTCTGCCTCAAGTTCCTTCATTACATCAGATCTTGGCTTCATCCCTACAAGACCAAGACCAAGCTCCATTGCCCCAGTGCGTGTATCGCCTTTTGCAAGCTCAAGCTCTTGCTTTAATTTTTCTTGCGAGAGTTTTGTCAATCTTGTATTGATTGCCTCTCTCTGAGAATTGATGTCTTCGTTTTCCAAAGATTGTTCATTCGTAATTGTGCTTCCAATCCCAGCAAGGTAAGGGGCAAAATTCGGATCTTGGCTCAACGCGGGGAGATCCTTCAGCTTGCCTTTAACCTTTAACCCGCCCTTTTCAAATGTAAAATCAACATCTGGCTGTTCCTTTAGTGCCATTTCACGATCTTCAATTTCGCGCTTTCTCTGCGCTTCGGCAGCAGCTTGCTTGTCAATATCGCCTTGGCGAAACATATTCATCAATTCTGGTACATCAATTACTGCCATAAATCTCCTTATATCTTAATCAAGTTTCCAAGGCCAGTAGCAATCTGACCGAATTGTTCAGCACCACTCGGCTGCCTAGAAATCGCACCAACTTGCGCACCGTAGGTGCTTGACAAGTAATTAGCTTGAGAGCCGTAAAGGTTTGTAAACGCATTGGTAAGCTGAACTGGAATCTGCTGATCCACTGCTTGATAGAAGTTAGCAGCCGTAGACGGCTGTTGGTTAAACCCACCAGGCAATGCCTGATTAGCCTGGATATACTGCTGCATCGCAGCCTGCTGCTGTGCTGTGCGTGCGCCAGCAAGGTTGGCGATGGAGGGTCCGCCAGCAACAAAGCTGGAAGCTGCACCCAGCCTGTTTTGCTGGAGTGCGTCACGGAACGCTATATCAGCCTTGAGCGCATCACCACTCGACAAGCCAGATCCAAGGAAGCTCTGTGTTGCTCCGTAGCGCGCCAGCTTGCGAGCCTCGCCAGCCGCACCGATCTGTGAGGCTTCTTGCACTGCCGGTCCAAGGCCAAAGACGTTGCCACGGGCAGTCTGTGCGGCTCGGATGGATTGCTCGTATCCACGCCGTTCTTCCGCACCAATGGTCGAACCAAGGCGTAATTGATTAAGAGCCTCGTCCTCGATGGTCTGACGAATCTGCTCAGTCTCTGGCGTTGTCGTAGCTCCGATTGGCTCAGTAGCCATCTGGCGATACTGCTGACCCAGGCCAACCGCAGTGCGGTAGGAATCGGGGTCAATCTGGAAAAGCTGTTGTGAAGCACGCTCTTCGGGTAGCTGGGCAAATGACCTAAATGCCGTGATTTCCTTTAGCCCTTCGGGGCTATCCATCGTGATAGGCTTGAAATTCTTAGCCAT
>Ga0181359_1000354_pt1 | contig 9868 bp, 14 predicted proteins | sample Fa13VDMM15SD_FD_141229 | JGI IMG/M metagenome (GOLD analysis project Ga0181359, IMG submission 141229) | Freshwater viral communities from Lake Michigan, USA - Fa13.VD.MM15.S.D | ecosystem: Environmental > Aquatic > Freshwater > Lake | place: USA: Michigan | collected 2013-09-24 | reverse complement strand
AAGATCAAAGAGGAATGGCGGGTGATAAAATGCTTTTACAAAATAAAAATAAGATCATGTCTAAGTCTCCCTTGGAGCAAGAAAAGAATCCTAGTACAGGTGAAACTTTACAGGAAAAAGCAGATAGATTGGCAAAAGAAAAGTTAGCTGCTAAGGGAGAAAATAAAGGAGGTTCTAAAGATGTTAGAACCGAAACCGCAACCGTTAGCGAAACAATTAAAGGTAAAAAAGTTGAAAAGAAAGCTACAACTCCAAAAGAAATAGAGGCTTGGAAAAAAGCTCCTAAGGAAAATAAAGAAAAATATTTCGACAAGACTAATACGGCAACTGGTACTGCTTCAGACACCGGAAAAGACACGGAGATACCAAAAATAATAATCCCTCAAAAAAAGAAACACCAAAAGAGGAGCCTAAGAAAAAAACCTTTAAAACTAGCAGTGGCTCTGTAAAAAGCAGAGGTGCTGAAGAGTCAAGTGGTTTTAGTGGTCAGTTTACATCAAAAAAAGCCGCTAGTTGCGGATGTTAATAAAATGAAAAATCTATCAACCAAAGGGTATAAAAAAAATAGCCCGGATAAAGATAGACCTTACAATGTAATACCTAGCGGGGACATCACAATGAAAAACGTAGATTTCCCCGTTTTGGGTATTGATAACGAAGGTAATTCTAAGGTTATGAAACCCGGTAAAGATTATTCTTTCCCTGGACATACAGTGTTAGAATTTAAAATGGGAACAAAAAACAAAATTAAAATATACAATAAAATATTTAAAAAATAAATTATGGGACAATATGGTAATCAACCAGATTTTGGAACAAGAGCGGAAGCAATATTGCCTGGCGGAAATCCTACATCTCCTGGAAATAACTTAAATTCAGCCGCTTTATATATTGGGACAGGGGGGGTATTAATTTGTGATGTAGTCGGCGGCAATACTAATGGAGGAACTTATACAGTATTTTCAAATATACCAAATGGCACTTTTTTTCCAGTTATAGTTAATCACGTTTTAGCTGACGATGGAGGCTCCATAAATACAACCTGCGATGACATAGTAGCGCTTTACTAATGGGTTGGGGTCAAGGTATAGGTATTGGTTGGCCTAATGCAACGTCTGGCGGAGGAACGCCTACAATATATGAATCATACCAATTTTATAATTGTGTAGCCGAAGAATATAATAGTGCAAACCAATATCCGGTAGGCACATTCACAACTGGCGATAGAGTATTAATAAACGGGGGCAATGCTTACGGGTATTTATTAGAACCTATTTTGCCAACTATATCCGGATATACCCTACTTGATTTACCAATAAACCAAGTAAGCATAAATAGGCCATGCCTTGATTCTAATATAAATATTGGTATTTTAGCAAACATTGGGGAGACTGCCGTTATTACTTGTAATATAAGCGCTGATATTACCGGGCTTGTTGTAGACAATAATACGGGTAGTTTTCCAATAAGTTTTAATATAAAATGGACTGCCGATATTGCAGATGGCGAAGGTAGCGTTGCTACTTTTAATGGTGTAAAGGCTATAAACTTTGCAACAAACGTTTGGCCTATTGGCTCAAGCATTATAGCGGCAAATGTGTTTTTAGCTGAAGGAATCCCGGGTTGGTCTACCGAGGCATTGACGGCTTCAATAGATACTTTTCAAATTGAAAACTCGTATGTTTTTGAAACAGGATGGAATTACCCAAATAAATATATTACAACTTTTGGTAATACTTGGCAATTTCAATATCCAGCCGGGGAATAAAATAATAATAATTAACAATTAAATTAAATAAACATGAAAAACACAAACAAAATTACAGCAGAACAATTAGAAACAATTGTAACACAACAAAAAGATCTTCAAGCATTATTAACTAACATTGGATTGGTGGAATCTCAAAAGCACGCGTTTTTGCACCAACTTGCAGATGTAAACAAAGCGATAGAAGATTTTAAAATGGAACTTCAAGATCAATATGGAGCTATTAATATCAACCTAGAAGACGGTTCTTACAATTTTATGGAAGAGCAAACTACTGAAGTAGAAGTGGTTGAAGCGGAAGAAGTGAATTAATGGACTCCGTTATTAGAAAAATAAGCATAGGGGCTGATTATAAGAATGAAGCCATGCATTATTCAATAGGACAAACAGTATATGGCGGTCATGAAATAGCTTACATTAAGCTAGACCATAAAGACTCATCATATAATATATACATAAGAAAAGAAGATGAAGTAATGCCGTGGAAGAAGTTTAATTCTAACATGGCTATCTCTGTAGAATACGATTTAGAATATTAATGAAAAGCGTATTTAACTTTATTGTAAAGCCTGTTGGCGAAAGATACGATAATGAAGTTAAAGTGAATGGCAAAAGTTTAATATTAAATACTAAAATAGAAAGTTTTAAATCTGTAAATAATTTAGCGGAAGTGGAATTCAGTTCCATTAGCTTATTCTACAAATATAAAAGTTGGAGATTTAGTAGTTATTCATCATAACGTTTTTAGAGTATTTTACGACATTAAAGGTATTAAAAAAAATAGTAGATCGTTCTTTATGGACAATTTATATTTTTGTGATCTTGATCAAATTTATTTACATAAAAATGATAAAGAATGGAAGGCAATAGGTAATAGATGTTTTATAAAACCTCTAAAAAATATTGACTATTTAAAGCTCGATAAAGAGCAAAGGCTTATTGGTATATTAAAATACGGAAATAAGTCCTTAGAAGCGCTTAAAATCAACCAGGGAGACCTTGTAGGATATACTCCTAACGGTGAATTTGAATTCGTAATTGATGGTCAGCGACTTTATTGTATGAAATCTAATGATATTGTAATTAAATATGAATATAAAGGAGACGAAGTCGAATATAATCCAAGCTGGGCACAAAGCAGTATTGGAACTAATTAAGGTTGCTGAAGAAGCTATATTAGATAATGGCGATGATGATTTATCTGCTGATAAATTAAAAAATGCTGCTGCTACTAAAAAATTAGCAATTTTTGATGCTTTTGAAATTCTAAGTAGAATAGAAGAAGAGGAAAAAATGTTGAATGAATCTGAAAAAGAATCTACAACGGCTGTTTTTAAAGGATTTGCAGAAGGAAGATCTAAGTAATGTACGAGCAATCATTATATAAGGTAATACCTGACTATGTAGGAGCACTGGGAACAAATGAATTATCCAAAAGAAATAAGTAGAATAAAAAATACTTTTGATTGGAATAAACACCCGGATGCTTTTAAAGAAAGATGGTACGATTACATTGATAATGAATTTAAGTATAGGGAAGAAGGGTTATTCTTTTATAATAATGGGAAACCTACCTATATAACTGGTACGCATTATATGTACCTTCAATGGAGCAAAATTGACGTTGGAGCACCAGATTTTAGAGAATCAAATAGATTGTTTTTTATATTTTGGGAAGCTTGTAAAGCAGATCCAAGATGTTATGGAATGTGTTATTTAAAAAATAGACGTTCTGGATTTTCTTTTATGTCTTCTGCAGAACTTGTTAATATTGCTACAATATCAAGTGATTCAAGATTTGGTATATTATCAAAATCTGGAGCAGATGCAAAAAAGATGTTTACCGATAAGGTAGTACCAATTTCAGTTAATTACCCTTATTGGAAAGTGTATGATGGGTTCAACCTCAAACGCTTTAGATAAAGGAGGAGAAAATTTTAAAGTTCTTTATTACAATTCGGATGTCACAAAAAGAAACCGCAATGGCCAGACTAGCTCAGGATTATATAGTTTGTTCATACCTATGGAATGGTCGTACGAGGGATTCATTGATACTTATGGCTTACCTGTCTTCGATACTCCAAAAACCTTTGTAAAAGGGGTTGATGGTAATGATATAGATTACGGAGTTATAGAGCATTGGCAAAATGAAGTTGACGGGTTAAAGTCAGATCCAGACGGATTAAACGAATATTACCGACAATTTCCAAGAACAGAACAACACGCATTTAGAGATGAGGCAAAGCAATCTTTGTTTAATCTTACAAAAATATACGAACAAATAGATTATAATGCAGATTTAAGGAATTCGAATACCTTAACTAGGGGTAACTTTCAATGGGTTAATGGAATACTAGACACTAGAGTTGTATTTTATCCTAATAAAGATGGTAGATTTTTAATATCATGGATACCGTCTCCTAATCTACAAAATAATATAATATTAAAGAACGGAGGAAAGTTTCCTGGCAATGAACATTTAGGCGCATTCGGCTGTGATAGTTATGATATATCTGGAACAGTAGATGGCAAAGGTTCTAAAGGAGCATTACATGGTTTAACAAAGTTTTCAATGGAAGACGTTCCGCCAAATACTTTTTTCTTACAATATATATCTAGGCCACAAACAGCTGAAATATTTTTTGAAGATGTTTTAATGTCTTTAGTGTTTTACGGAATGCCAATGTTGGCAGAGAATAATAAACCAAGATTACTTTACTATTTAAAAAGGAGGGGTTACAGAGGATACTCAATAAATAGACCTGACAAAATATATAGTAAGTTATCAATTACAGAAAGAGAAATTGGGGGAATACCCAATTCGTCACAAGATATAATACAGGCACACGCAGCTGCTATTGAAACTTATATAGAGGATCATATTGGATTAAATGAAAACGGATATGGTTCAATGTACTTTCAAGAAACTTTGGAAGATTGGGCTAGATTTAATATAAACAATAGAACAAATTTTGATCGATGAGGTAAAAGCATCAGAAGAATATGGATTACAAGTATCACGTGCTATAGAACAAGAATGGTTTAATCAGGGTAGAAGCAATGGCAATAGATATTTAACTGCGTGGAATAATTTTCATAGATTAAGATTATATGCTAGAGGTGAGCAGTCTGCTCAAAAATATAAAGATGAATTATCTATAAATGGCGATCTATCTTATTTAAACCTAGATTGGACACCTGTTCCTATTTTATCAAAGTTTGTTGATATAGTTGCTAATGGTATTTCTCAAAAAACTTATGATGTACGTGCATACGCACAAGATCCTGAGTCTGTAAAAAAGCGCACAAATTACGCATCCGCTTTAGCTTTTGATATGGTTGCGCAAGCTGAAATAGAAGAAGCAATGTCTGCTACCGGTATTAATATTGCAAAAAGTAATATACCAACAGCAGATTTGCCTAGAACAAAAGATGAATTAGAATTGCACATGCAGCTTTCATATAAACAAGCAATCGAGGTTGCTGAGGAAGAAGCTATCAATACTATATTAAAAACAAATAAATACGATTTAATTAGAAAAAGATTAAATTTAGATTTAACAACAATAGGAATAGCTGCTGCAAAAACATCGTATAACACCGCTAATGGTATTGTAGTTGATTATATTATGTTGATCTAGCCTATTTGATATATTCATATACTGAAGATCCTAACTTTGATGATGTATATTATGTAGGGGAAGTAAAAGCAATTACTATTCCAGAATTAAAAAAACAATATCCTAATATATCAGAAGACGAGTTGTACAAAATACAACAAATGCCTGGTAATAGACAATATATACAAGGATGGGGTAATTACGATGAAAACACGGTTCAAGTAATGTATTTTGAATACAAGACTTATATGAACCAAGTTTTTAAAATAAAACAAGGCGAAAACGGATTAGAAAAAGTAATTGAAAAAACCGACGCATTTAATCCGCCGCCTAATGATAACTTTGAAAGGGTATCTAGAACAATAGAGGTGTTGTATACAGGGGCAAAGATTATAGGTACAAATACCATGCTGGAATGGAAACTGTCTGAGAACATGACAAGGCCATTTGCAGACACTACAAAAGTAGAAATGAATTACGTTATTTGCGCTCCTAGAATATACAAAGGCAGAATTGATTCAATAGTTAGCAAGTGTATTTCATTTGCCGATATGATTCAATTAACGCATTTAAAACTACAACAAGTGATGTCTAGATTAGTTCCTGATGGAGTGTTCTTAGATATTGATGGACTAGCCGAGGTTGATTTAGGAAACGGTACAAATTATAATGCTGCTGAAGCATTAAATATGTATTTTCAAACCGGTAGTATTGTAGGTAGATCGCTTACTCAAGAAGGAGATTTGAACAGAGGTCAGAGGTAAGGTGCCAATACAAGAATTAAATTCTTCAATCGGGCAAGGTAAAATACAAAGTTTAATACAAACATATCAATATTATCTTCAGATGATTAGAGATGTTACCGGATTAAACGAAGCAGTTGATGGAAGTAAACCGGATTCTAATGCTTTAGTAGGATTACAAAAGATTGCCGCTAACGCATCAAACGTTGCAACACGGCACATTAAAGATGCTAGTTTATATTTAACCGTTAGAATTTGTGAAAATATTTCATTAAGAGTAGCAGATTGTTTAAATCACCCGTTAACCGAAAACTCATTAAAAGAAAGTATATCTACTTTTAATGTAGAAACGTTAAAAGAAATTAGTACTTTAAATCTACATGATTTTGGTATCTACTTAGAGGTTGAACCGGACGAAGAAGAAAAAGCACAATTAGAACAAAATATACAGGTGTCATTGCAAGGAGGAGGAATTGACCTTGAAGACGCTATTGACATTAGACAAATTAAAAACTTAAAACTTGCTAATGAACTTTTAAAATTAAAAAGAAAAAGAAAACAAGAGCAAGCTCAACAACAACAACTTGCAAATATCCAAGCACAAGCACAAGCAAATTCAGAAAGCGCAGAAAAAGAGAACATTAGTTAGTTTAGAACAAGCAAAATCTCAATTTGAATTGCAAAGAATGCAAACTGAAGCAGAAATTAAAAGACAATTATTAGCTGAAGCTTTCAAATACGATATGCAATTAGCACAATTAAAAGTTCAGTCTGATCTAAATAAATTTCAAGAACAAGAAGATAGAAAAGACGAAAGAACAAAAATACAAGCAACCCAACAATCAGAATTAATTGATCAACGTAAAAACAATACTTTACCTCAAAGCTTTGAAAATAACAACAATAATTTTTTAGAAGATTTTGGGGATCAATTAAACGCATAGAATAAATTAACCAATTTTATATTATTATATTATGTCTCAATTAGAAAAACAAGAAGGAGAATTCAAAGTAAAACCTAGAAAACCTTCCATGAAAAAAATGTTAAGTGAAAATGAACCTATTAAAGTTAATTTTCCACCAATTGGTGAAGAACCAATAAAAGTTGTAATTCCTAAAGAAGCACCAGCAGTAATTCAAGAACAACCAGCGGCAGAATTGCCAAAAGTAGAACAAGAAGCTGAAGCGGTATTTGAAAATGTTGTTCAAGAAATTTCAGAAGAAGAAATAAAAGAAGAAGCAAAGGAAATTGCTAAAGAATTAGAATATCACGCGAATGAGCCGGTAAATGCAGGTAAGGCTTTACCAGAGAACATTGAAAAACTTGTATCTTTTATGGAAGAAACAGGTGGAACAGTGGAAGATTATGTAAGACTTAACGCAGATTATTCTAACGTAAACAATAATGCTTTATTAAAAAGAGAGAAGAATTGAAAAACTTGTATCTTTTATGGAAGAAACAGGTGGAACAGTGGAAGATTATGTAAGACTTAACGCAGATTATTCTAACGTAAACAATAATGCTTTATTAAAAGAATATTATAAAAGCACAAAACCTCATTTAGATAGTGAAGAAATTGAATTCTTATTAGAAGACAAATTTTACTATGATGAGGATCTAGATGAAGAACGAGATGTTAGATTAAAAAAATTGGCATTTAAAGAAGAAGTGTCAAAAGCTAAAAAATATTTAGACGATACAAAAGCTAAATACTATGCTGAAATCAAATCTCGCCCAACTATTAATAACGAGCAACAAAAAGCAAACGATTTTTTTAATCGTTATAATTCAGAACAAATCAAAGCAGCAAAGCAACACGAAGATTTTAAACAACAAACCACCAGTCTTTTTAATAACGAATTCAAAGGTTTTGAATTTAATTTAGGCGAAAAGAAATTTAGGTACAATGTTCAAAATCCAAATCAAGTTGCGGAAACCCAATCTAATATAAATTCCTTTGTCGGAAAGTTTCTAGACAATGATGGGAATGTAACAGATACTAAAGGTTACCATAAAGCTTTGTACAGTGCAATGAATGCTGATAAAATTGCTAACCATTTTTATGAACAAGGAAAAGCTGATGCTGTTAAAGAGGTAATCACCAATTCTAAAAACCCAAGCGTAGGAGCCCCTAGACAAGCGGCTGATACTTTTGTTGGTGGACTTAAAATAAAATCGGTTAGTGGATGGGACTCAGCAAAATTAAAAATACAAACAAAAAAATTTTAAAAATTAAACCCACAACATTATGGCAACATTAACGCCGGCATTTGGAAGTATCATACCTTCGCAAGTGCAACAATTGTTGAACACAAACTATTTGCAGTTCAACACGGGTGCAGGGAACGACTTTGCACAACAATATTTACCTGAAATTTATGAAGCTGAAGTAGAACGCTACGGTAACAGAACATTAGCAGGATTTTTAAGAATGGTTGGCGCTGAAATGCCAATGTCTTCTGATCAAGTTATTTGGTCTGAACAAAACAGATTACACATTGCTTATGTTGGATGTACTCAAGCGAATGGTGGTACTGGAGTAAACCCTAGTACAATCACTTTAAACGCAACTGGAAACCCTACAAACGTTATTTCTATTAATGATACTGTTGTAATTTTAGATCCAGTAAATGGATTAGAAGCAAAAGGTATTGTTACAGCTTCAACTGTAGGTGTAGGTACTGCTGGTAATTTCTCTGTACAACTTTACAAAGGAACTTCTCTTACAACTCAAGGATTTGCTGCTACGGGATTGAAAGTATTTGTTTATGGTTCTGACTATATCAAAGGAACAAATTTAACAGGCACTGGTAACAATGCTGCTAGAAATAGTGTTAATCCTGTTCTTACTCAGTACTCAAACTCTCCTGTTATTATCAGAAATCAATACGTTATTAACGGATCTGATATGGCTCAAATTGGTTGGGTTGAAGTTGCTACTGAAGATGGAACCGGTGGTTTCTTATGGTTCTTAAAAGCTGAATCTGAAACAAGATTACGTTTTGAAGATTACTTAGAAATGTCTATGGTAGAGGGTGAATTGAATACTGTTACTACTGGTACTGCTGGATATGCAAACTCTCAATTACCTGGAACTCAAGGTCTTTTTGCCGCTATTAAAGCAAGAGGAAATGTAGAAGTAGGCTTTACTGCTGCTGGTGGATTAGATGCATTTGATCAAATCCTTAAAAACTTAGATACTCAAGGAGCTATTGAAGAAAACATGTTGTTCTTACAAAGACAAACTGCTTTAGATTTTGATGATATGCTTGCTGCATTATCTGCTGGCGCTGCCGGAGGTGTTGCTTACGGATTGTTCGAAAATTCTGAAGAAATGGCATTGAACTTAGGTTTCTCTGGGCTTCCGTAGAGGATCTTACGATTTCTATAAAACTGACTGGAAATACTTAAATGACGCTTCTACTCGTGGAGGTATTATTGGTATCAATTCAATCGAAGGTGTATTAATTCCAGCTGGAACTACTACAGTTTACGATCAACAATTAGGTACAAATATCCGTAGACCTTTCTTACACGTTCGTTACAGAGCTTCTCAAGCTGACGATAGAAGAATGAAATCTTGGTTAACTGGATCTGCTGGTGGAGCACAAACTTCTACTCTTGATGCAATGGAGGTAAACTTCTTGTCTGAAAGATGTTTAGTTACTCAAGCGGCTAATAACTTTGTATTATTCAAAGGTATCTAATATTAGTTACATAGTAGGTTTACCCTCGC
>Ga0181359_1000351_pt1 | contig 9927 bp, 16 predicted proteins | sample Fa13VDMM15SD_FD_141229 | JGI IMG/M metagenome (GOLD analysis project Ga0181359, IMG submission 141229) | Freshwater viral communities from Lake Michigan, USA - Fa13.VD.MM15.S.D | ecosystem: Environmental > Aquatic > Freshwater > Lake | place: USA: Michigan | collected 2013-09-24 | reverse complement strand
AGTATTTAGTTCGGTTCTTCAATATTTTATAGCAGTCATCAGGCTTACGATAAGCAACGATATCTGCTTCTGCTCTACCTTCATAGGAAGCAGCATCGTAAAGCTGTTTTGAACTGTAGATAAGAACCTTAACCATGATATATCCTTTTAATTCGTACTGGATAGTGAGATGTACTATTACCAATAGTCAGTTAGTTTTTTTAAATAAGTGGTCAAACATATTTGCTATTTGCTCGTGCGCAACTTTGGTGGGGTGCTTGCTAAATGGATTTAGTAAATCTTGATCTATCAAAAATTTCACGCGGTCACCGTCAATACCCCAGTGACTATAGTGATAATTACTATCAAACTGGTTACTACCATTGCGTATTACTAGTTGACTCATAAGATCTCGGTTTTTTGGAGAGTTGATTACGAAATTTGTAATTGACAAGTTATTTACAAATTGTGCAAATTCATGTTTTGTATTTAAAATTTCATCAACTACTCTACTATCGCTTGAGAATTTTTTGTCGACAAACTCCTGCCAGGTAGGCCAATCAAGCTTTGCACACTCAATATAGTTATTTTTAAATTCTGACAATGCGGGACTATTGATAGAATAGTCATGATGATTGAACGTGTCATACCAATAATTTTTGATTCCGAGAGACTTAAAAAACATATTCCAGTGAGACATCTCATGGGCTAGCATGAACACCTCTTGCTCATGCCTATAGATATACTTGGCAAAAAACTCACATATGATTGACTCAAGTTTTGTTTTTTTACCAAAACTTGCTATAGAATTATACATAAAATTTTCGACTTTGTTCAAGCCGGCCATATATATTTCATTCCTCGCAGTTGAAGTTATACCCCATAACACAATAATTTCAGCACCGGTATCTTGTAACTCTTGAAATTTCTTACTATTGAAAAAAGTTTTTGCTAATCTGAACTGTCTTTGATTACTAGAGGCTCCTTGGGAGAAATTTATATTATCAAAGTTATAACGTTTACTAAGGATACCTCTAAAGCTTAACTGGTTACATATAGAACTATTCCAAGCATCTACCTGCCATATTTCAGGGTTAAACTGCATAGATTTGTCGTAGTTTACGCCTACCCCATAAACCCAACTACAGCCAAAGGTGATCAATGCTTTTATCATATATCCTTTCAATTGGTACTGGATAGTGGGATCGAACCACGTCCACCTCAGTCACAGTGAGGGATGCAACCGTTACACCTTATCCAGCATTGTATAGCGCTACCAAGTTACCGTCTAGTGATAAAGATTCTGGGTAGCTAATCCCGCATCCATCACACACCGCGTTAGCAAGTGCCGTCTCGAGTAACTCAGTTACTTATGGAGCCCCCAGAGAGATTCGAACTCCCGACCCATGGTTTCGAAGACCAGTACTCTATCCAGCTGAGCTATGGAGGCAATTGGTACAGCATACGGGTTACGATCCCGTCTCTCTATCTTGAAAGGATAGCGATCTCACCAGAAATCAAATGCTGCATGATATGGTGGGAGTGAAGGGAATCGAACCCAACATGCATTTCCGCGACGGATTTACAGTCCGCTGCCTCACCTTGAGGCGGCACTCCCATATATTGGTAGTCCTAGGGTGAATTGAACACCCGACCTAAGAGTTATCAGCTCTTCGCTCTCCCACTGAGCTATAGGACCAAAATGGTGCCAAGGGAGAGAATCGAACTCCCTACGCTCCGCTCTTCAGGCGAACGCTCTACCAATGAGCTACCGAGGCATTATTTAGAAGATACACCGCTGTGATTGTTCATCACTCAGGAATTCCGGCCCTCTGACATAACAGAATGTCTTACATGCTACCTTACTGTATCGGTGTATCATCAAAGTAATGGTGGATCGACTGGGGTTCGAACCCAGGTTGACACGGATTAAAAGTCCATCGCTAAACCAACTCAGCTACCGATCCATTCTTCAGCGCCATCTTGTCATCACGGCGTTGAACTTTTTTGCTTTTTCCATGAGCACCGCAAACCTTGAAGCGCATATGCTCTACGTAAGGATTGCGTTGTTTAGGAAGTTCTTTCTGTTTTCGTTTCATACATGTTCTCCGCATATCTTTTCATTTGTGATCGTGCTTCTTCAAGATAGTTGGAAGCACCTCCAACACCGCCAGTTTCATCAAACCACACAAACACACTATCGCCGTACTGATAGATGTCTGACTCAATTTTAATTGGATAGGTTGTCATGTCATTTCCTCGGTTGTGTATCTTTTGTCTCTACTTATTCAATATACTATCTCATTCACGTAAAGTCAACAACTCAATTAACATAAAGTGGTTAGACCTAGTAGAAATAAGATTACTAATAGCTAACCCGAAGTTAATTATTATTGTAATAGGTAACACGATGGACCAGATCTTTTTTAACATTTACTTACTTATTTGGCTCCTGAGGAGGGTCACGATCCCCCGACCTAATGATTAACAGTCATTTGCTCTACCAACTGAGCTACTCAGGAATAATTAAATTTTGGTTATTAGTCAACCTATCATACGGCTGTGGAAGTATATTTACTATTAGATGCGTTCTAGTATAGTGAGTCCGTTATTATTAGTAAATATTTCAAGTACGCGCCAAGAATCTGTCTGTAGTAAAAACTCATCTATAGCATCTTGTAATCCGCGTTCGCTACCATCTTCTCCATGTCTAGCATAAAGAGTAGTATCATGAAACATCATAAACTTACGAGCTACTTCTCCGTGAAGGTGTAATTCTTGTACAAGTTGTGGATAAATATGCCAAGTATCAATAAATAATAAATCAGTTGATTCTAATACTGTTTGTAGCACGTCAGCTTGTATAAATTTAAAATCAATGTTATTCTCAGCCGCAAAAGCTTCTGCATATCGAATATTATATTCAGGAGGTTGGTTTAGATCATAGGCACGAATAACTGGTACACATGAATCTAACCAAGCCCAAAGCGATATAATTTTACGCACTCCTAGCTCTGTAACAGAGTTACACTCTTTGGCATAGCGTTTAAACGTAGGAAGATGCTCATTAATATCTGAAGGAGTAGAAGCTAATTCTGGATATAGACTTTGTAACATAAGTTTCCTATTGTAGTGGATGGGGAGGTAGGATTCGAACCTACGGTACACGCATTCAAAGTGCGATGCCTTACCACTTGGCTACTCCCCAATAAAATGGTGCGGGATGACGGACTCGAACCGCCGACATTCTGCGTGTAAAGCAGACGCTCTACCAACTGAGCTAATCCCGCGTTATTATTTGGTGGAGAATGGGGGATTCGAACCCCCGACTCAAGCGTGCAAGGCTAGTGTTTTCCCGATTAGACTAATTCCCCAAATATGCGATGCTGGGAGCCACCCCTTCTAGGTTGCATCACTACCCGTCATATTTCTTAAGGGTGAAATATAACTAAAACCCCCATCTATTATCGTTGACAGGCACGCTTGTATACAAGAGTTTATTAAAGTGTCAAGTTGTAACAAGAAATTCTCTGACACTGGTCTTGGGTGGCTAGCCCCAAGTTTGGCGACCTAGACGGGTTTCGAACCCGTGTTCTTCTGCGTGACAGGCAGACGTATTAACCACTTTACCACTAGGCCAATTCTATTGGCGGATCGTGTGGGAATCGAACCCACTCTACGTTTCCGTAGTACGGTTTAGCAAACCGCTGCCTTACCATCCGGCCCACGATCCATTATAGTTAGTTCGATGGAGACGGGTATGCATCCCCTTTTCAGCGTCCGGGTTCCCAAGGTTATGATCAGCTTTATACCCCATACAGTGGACCATTTCTTCGTGGCTGACTCATCAGCTGGCTGACTGACTATATAGGAAGCATCTCTCCCGACCTCGTCTTAGTGTTGCGCTTCTACGAGAGGCGCCTAAGACCGTGTAACTACGCCGTCCATCGAATTTTGGCGGAGAGCGTGAGATTCGAACTCACGGAACGTTTCCGTTCGACAGTTTTCAAGACTGTAGGCATAAACCACTCGCCCAGCTCTCCATATCTTTGCCACTCTACACCCTCGTGGCGGGTCTCCTAGCTTTCTATAACTGCTACAAAGCCGCAGGTTTCACAATGTCTAGGACGTTGGCTATTTGGTTGCGGTGGGGAGGACTCGAACCTCCGATTTACTGGTTATGAGCCAGTCGAGATGCCACTTCTCTACCCCGCAAAACTCTGTTTCTAAAATGTCAAAGAGCGTCTTTTGATTCACTTATATACTTATATAATCTTTTGAAGCTAGAGTCAACAATTATTTTTATTAATCATAGGCTGTAACTTTCGTCACAGCCACATTTTGGAGCAGATGGGGGATTCGAACCTCCGTCTCCTACGTTTCACATAGGCGTATGAACCACTCTACCACTACCTGCTAATTGCTTAGTTATTAAGTCTATTAATACTTCAGCTACTTTATTATTTCCCTCAGCAGTCATACCATTATGTGCTGGAAATTCCGTACTTCTATAAGTGACTAGTATATTTTCCACTTCAGTAGCTCTAACTCCTGAACGAAATTCAGTAAACCACGGCATAGCATTATTATTATCTAATACGTGTATTGTAGCAGGAACTTTACTAAGACAGTAACTATCAATTAGTAATAACGCTCCTTGAAATCTATTTACATGTAAATTATGATCATATAAGTATTGTCTATAGTATCTTATACAAGCTACAAAATTTTCTTCAGTTTTAAATATACTAGGTATGTCTCCATACTTGCCTCTATACGCTTTTAGCTCGTCTGATCTAATATCTATATCTCTACTACATCTAGGTAAAAACAGAGATACAGGTCTGCTATGAAATATTACTGCAACATCTAAATTTTTATGCTTTTTAAGTTCAATAAGTACTCGCTCTTCAGAGGCTTGATTTACACCTTTATTTACTATGATAGCATCAAAGTGTTTAATTACTTGACCTATATAACTTTCAGGAACAGTGCTAGTGCAATCACTATGTCCAAAAAATCCTATTTTTAACTTTTTAATTGTAGTCATAGATGCCCCTAGTAGTATTGGTGCTCCCGAAGGGATTCGAACCCCTGACCTTGACATTAGAAGTGTCTTGCTCTATCCAGCTGAGCTACGGAAGCAATCTCTTAATAACTTTGTAAGTAGCTGCGCCTCGCTCATCGCAACCATTCCACCTGTATTTTCTTTAAAGCTGCAGACAGGATAGAGGTACGTAGTAATAGTTGATACTTAGTGACACCCTACGTGCCTCGAATGACCTCACAGAAATTTCGAGTTCCTGCTTTCTCAACATCTACACTTACAAAACTTGGTCCGAGTGGAGAGGATCGAACTCCCGACATCCTGCTCCCAAAGCAGGCGCGCTACCGCTGCGCTACACTCGGATAATCTGGTGCCCCCACGACGACTTGAACGCCGGACCTGATGATTACAAATCAACTGCTCTACCAACTGAGCTATAAGGGCATTATTTCTTAAGTTTAATTTCTTCTTTAATAAGCTTGTGTTGAATCTTAACTGCTTTCTTGTCCTTATGTTTAGTCCAAGCCTTTAGTAACTTTTTCCAAAGCGTTTTCATTTTTTCAGTTACTGTTGGTAGCATAGTTCAACCTTTTTAAAAATTGGAGCGGATAGCGGGAATCGAACCCGCGTCATTAGCTTGGAAGGCTAAGGTCTTACCATTACACAACATCCGCATTGTTTTTTTTATTATAAACTACAACTTAACTGAGTGGCAAGAAAAATTAATCGTTCTTCTACAGTTTTATTATCGTCTATATGTAGTTCTTCTCCTAGTAATATAGACCAGTATTTTTTATAGGCTTGTTCTAGCTGTAGCAATGCTTTTTGCTCTTTTACTAGTAGTGCCATAGTTATAAAAACTTATCTTTAAAAGGGATGTTAAAATCTATATTTTTATTATTATTTATTGCTTTAATTATTGCACTAGCTATTACTACGTGATTTTCTGTAGAAAAATGACCTATTCTTGTGTCTAGAATACCTCTATCAGGAGTAACTTTAAATTCTCTATAACATATAGCATCTAGCGTATCTCCTATAGAAAATAGTATATTAGAATAGCTATCTTCTATGCTAGGCCTATCAAAACAACGTATAACATGGCATGTTACATCTTTTTCTATACACCATGTATTTAACATATAATAGTAGGCTTTTAACTGTAGAAAAGATAAGTCTATATTATGAAAATCTATAAACCATCTCTGTATCCACTTTTTATCTCTATCAGTTATTTCAGTAGCGCGGGTAACATTATTAAAAGTACTTCTACTAGGTAGCTCTTTAATAAACCAACGTCTAACTAATTCAGTTTCACATAGTAGTAAAATATCACCCGATGCCCAGTCTTTTTTAGTATTAGCTATCTGAGTAAAAGAATACTCTAGTGCTGATCCGCCTAATCCATAGTTCTTCTCTACATGCCCCAAGTACTTTGCTACCATGTAAGGCCACCTATGGTCTTTAGTAGCTAAGTGCTTATACTCTGCAGGCAAACACGCAAAAGAGTCTCCGTATATAAAAAGCGTCATTTATAAAATCTTTTATTGGTGCGGGTAGAGGGACTTGAACCCCCACGCCTTGCGGCGCCAGAACCTAAATCTGGTGCGTCTGCCAATTTCGCCATACCCGCATATTAGTTATTGCAAAGATCGTCTGCAATACATAACCTATTATAGAATCCACCTCTATTTAGGTGGCTCCAGTCACTACCGCCAATAGCTAAAGAAACTACATTACTAGCAGTAACTTTTAACTCTTCACATATCTTTTTTTGATTATAATTATATTTATCATATATATAATCAGATGTAAAGGTATTTATTAAAGAAAGTCCTAGTCCAGCACCTACTCTATTAATCATACCTGCATCATTGTAGGATTGTAATCCGTCTAAGTATTTAGTTCTAGTATACCGCATACCAACCCTAGCATGTGATATAGGAAAAGTTTTACTTAAAGAAAAAACTATATCAGTTATGCATGAGTAGTTAAAGTCAAAAACAATATTAGAACAAGTACCAAACCAACAACAATCTATTAGTACAGGTATATCTAATTCGCAGCACTTTTGCAACATATATTTATAAAAATGTTCATTGCCAGAATCTGCAAAAGGTATACTTAAAACTAAAGCATCGCCTGTAGCTAGGGGGCAGTCTTCTATAAAAGCATGGTTAAAATTATTAGCCCACACAATGCTGTGATACTTATATTCATTTTTAAAACATCTTAGTCTTTTAGTGTTATTTCGCATATAAAAAACATTAAAAGACTCTGTAGTACCTAGACTATAGCATTTATGAGCAAAGTTATCTAGTCCTACTATATCATTATTTTTAGTAGATTTTATCCAACTGTCGTAGGTGTGTAAGAATCTATCTAACAAGTGGTCATTATACAAAAAAACACTTGAGTTATTAGATAATACAAGTGCTTTTGTTAGTGTATCAGATATATACTTACCTCTAGAATATTTAAGACTCAACTACTTCAAGTTCTTCATTAAGATACCAAGCTTCCATACTATCATAATTAGAAGCTGTGCTATCTACTTCATCTGTATATAGTTTAAACACTTGATCTGTGTTCATAGTTACACTATCTACTACGTCCATAGTTAGTAGTACTTCTGAGAATTCATTTAATTCATCATTCTCAACTAACAATACAGCTTGAGAAAGGTAATCATCTTCATCCATCGCATCCTTAGGGATAACAAAACGAACACGAGTATGAGCAATGGCGGTAACTACAATATATTTATCAGTCATGGTACATCCTATTAAAAAATAATGGTAGGCCCGGAGGGAATCGAACCCCCAACCTAAGCGTTATGAGCGCTCAGCTCTAACCGTTGAGCTACAGGCCCGAAAAGTTTGGTAGAAGTGCCGGGTTTCGATCCCGGTCCAGAACAGTCATCTACTGCTAAAGGGTTTATAAGGCCCTCTTGTGTCCAACACCCACTTCCGTAATTTGGTGCCCACGGTCGGAATCGAACCGACACGCACTAGGCGGGAGATTTTAAGTCTCCTGTGGCTACCGTTACACCACGCGGGCGGTATTATTAGAAATCAGGAATATCTACGCTATATCCCATACCACGTAGCCACATGCTGAAGTGGTATTGAAGCTCAAAAGTAGTTACACAAGTATCTTTTGGCACTTCGATAGAATAATCTAGTGAAGGTTGCACATATCGTACATTTTCAATACTAGCAGCATCATCTAGATAGTCAGGAGATACGGAAAAAGTATAACGAGCCATTTATTTATCCTTTATTGTTTATTTTCTCTATAATTAAATATACGATATATAACACCTTGAAGCAAGAAGGGAGCTACTTTTGCAGCTCCCTTTAGTAGTTATTATACCCACTTATTACGATCAGGCCCTTCAAGCATTCGTAAGCGTCTTTCAAGGTCTTCTCTACTTTGAGACTCTGCTAAGAACTTTTCAATTCTTAGCTGGCTAATCTCATTAGGTGTAGAAAATAGCTGTTTAATAAATTGTTTGATACTTCTGATCATCGTAACTTTTCCAAACTACCTGATTGAATAGCTTCATAAACATCAGACACTGAATGTTGTCTGTATTCTAGTTTTTGAAGCATTTCAGCTACATGGTATGTATTTTTTTCCTTAAACATGGTTTCACGCATGTGTTCGAACAACTTTACAATATTCCATATAATATCAGTTAGAGGGTTAGTAAGGTAGTTAGTTAGTATATAAGTAACGTGTGTCATTTTATTCTCCCATTGTTATGTAATACAACGGGACACTGTCTTCTACTTCTTAGGTTTGTTGTGTGTGTTCAGTATTAATCTGAATTAACCTAGGTAGTTTCTCTTCTGGTAAACGAACCTCTAAATCGATGGCTAGAATACCGTTACGAAGATCAGCTCCAGTAACTTCAGTGTACTCACTCAGCCTGAAACTCTTTATGAATTTGCGAGTGCTGATCCCACGATGCACATACTGTGATTCTGGACGACGGCGTTGACGATCGCCTTTGACAGTAAGGACATTGTCCTTAATCTCGATAGCTAAATCTTCTAGTCCGAAACCAGATACAGCTAATTCTACCGCATACTTTTTGTCAGTGCATTTGACAACGTTGTGCGGTGGGTATGAATTTTTTGCATCCGAAGAAATTCTCTCTAGCTCATTGAAAATGTGATCAAACCCAATAAAAGCTGTGCGAGGAAAATGTATAGTACCAGTCATAGTTTATCTCCTTTTAAGCAAGATGTTTATAAGTAGACCGTAATTACGCATCTACTCCTTCAATATATAACATATCTTAAAAGAAAGCAAGTTAAAATTTTAAATTAGAGGTCTAACTCATCATCAGATTCTTCTTCTACTGCATTGTTAAAACGATACTATGTTTCATGCAAATAGGTTTCCGATAATATTAGCATCATCATCAAATACTAAGCCAGGTTGTTTATTTGCTTTTTCCCAAGCAGTTAAAATCTTGCTATGCTTGCAACTTCTAGCACGAGAAGGACAACTACAGCCTCTTGAATACATGGTGTAAATTTCGAGAACGTCTGCAGAATCATCAAATTTAGCCAGTTCATAGTTAAGCTTTCCTTTTCGTACCAAATATTGAGCCATGTAATATTCCTCTTATTTTTTATAAGATAGCATATATATATGTAACTAGCAAGTGTTAACTATAAGTTATAGCTTGTATAACACTATTATTATATAAAGTTACTTACCTGCCTTAGAATGTAGCACTATTAAAAAGCATAGAGATAGGGCTAATAGCAGAATTAGCTGATGACTTAGTGTTTTGAGGTTGCGTATTTGTAATTACGGGATAGTAAATAGTTTCAAATATAGGAATTACATTAGCAGTAAATCTATCATATACATCGTAGTCATCC
>Ga0181359_1000342_pt1 | contig 10017 bp, 10 predicted proteins | sample Fa13VDMM15SD_FD_141229 | JGI IMG/M metagenome (GOLD analysis project Ga0181359, IMG submission 141229) | Freshwater viral communities from Lake Michigan, USA - Fa13.VD.MM15.S.D | ecosystem: Environmental > Aquatic > Freshwater > Lake | place: USA: Michigan | collected 2013-09-24 | reverse complement strand
ATTTAAATCATCGCCTTGCAGGTCAACATCAAACAACTGCTCGCGGATCACGTCTGCTGTGTCGTCAAGCCGCACTGGCTTGCGCGTCAACATGCCAGCCAGCATCCGTTCAAGGCGCTGGTAATACGGCGAGCATACGCTGCGTGCCAAGCGGTTGTCGTAGGACTCATCCAGTTCACGCGGCTCCTGCGGCAGGTAACGGCGATGCTTGCGGCGCATCCCATAGGTGCCTTGCAGCAGATCCTCAATCAGAATCCAATGCGGCTCTTGTGCATACCACGCTGTATTGGCATCTTGCACGCGAGTAACGCGGCGCTGCGCAATCGGCCGGTCGTAGTTGTTAAAGCCGGAATAGACCATTACAGCGCCGCAGTCATGAATGCAGTTTAAGCAGCAGTCAGCGTGATGCCATTGCGGCCAATCTTGATGTCAAACTCAGCGCCGGGCTCGTATCCCATCTCGCGCAGGTAGCCATCACCGATTTGCAGCTTGCCGTTGAATTGCACCTTTGCCTTGTAGGTCAGGCCGCGGCCACGCTTTGCTGTCTTGCTGCCTAGGTCAACGCCTTTGGCTTCCAGCAGCGCTTCATAGAACTGCGTGAATGCCACGCGATCCTTAATCACGTAGCCGCAAGCGCGCACCAGTTCGGACTTGGGCGCATTGCCCAGTTCTTTGACCTTGGCGAGTAGTTCAGCACCCTTGAGCATGGGTAGAGTTAATGATTGGCGGAATCAATATAGCCTGATGCCTGTAGATCGCCCAACACCTGCGTGTAATGGGTTGAATTCACGCCAGACCAAGTAGCCGAGCGCATCGTTCATGTGGTCATGGCCGGCATCCTTATCGGGATCGCCCTTGTCGGTGTAGCACTGCAGCTCCAGGCATTCGATCAGCCGCTTGCAGCGCTGGTGGATGGTGAGCCTGACCTGACCCTTGCCGTTTTCCAGCAAAGCCTGAACAGCAGCCACGCGATCACGGACGGGAGGATTTGCCCGCGGCGACTGGTTTGACATGCCGTAGGACTCCAGGATCTGGATATCGGTCTGGCTTGCGTTGGTGCTGCGGTTACCGCCGCTGGCATCTGGGTAGATGTAGATGCGCCGCTGCGGGTAACGCGCTTGGATCTCTTGCGCCAATGCGTCGGTGTCATGGGCGCCGCTGATCTCATCAATCACTAACAGGCTGCTGCCGGTGCGGACGCCGATTACGGCAGACATGTTGCCAACGTTGAAGTCAAGGCCAATACGCAGCGGCTCGCGGTCTAGGTCTGGCAGATCAACCACCACGTGCTTGTCGCGGCTGAAGCGGTCATAGATGGTGCCAGTGGTGAGGTTTACGAACTCTCCATCCAAGTACGCCCGCAGCAGGTTTGGGTCGTAGTTGGCTTCTAGCCGCTCGATAAAGTCCGGCGGCAGGTGTGGGTTGTCTGCTGATCGCATCTTGATCAGCTTGCGATCCGCACGCCCTTTGGCATCCTCACTGCCGAAGGTGTTCCACATCCAGCGGAAGCCTTCTGGTGTGGATGCAGCGCCGAACTGCCGCACATTGCCCGACCGCAAGCGGCCAAGGATTTTGGGGAATGCCTTGTTGGCGATAGATGGCGTCACTGTGTCGATCTCATCGGCGAGCACCCAGGCAAGGTTCAAGCCGATGATGCGTGACCAGTTCTCAAAACTGCGGCACAGGATCTTCGTATCACCGCCTGGGAGGTGCAGCATGTATTCAGGCAACGGGCTCGCCCTGAAGGTGTAGGGGATCTCATACGCCTCCAGAAAGTTCTCGAAGTCGTTTTGCCAGATGTCGCGGATCAGTGGGCCGGTGGGTTCCATCACTGCACCAATAAAGCCTTGATTGGCCGCGGCAAGCATCACCGCCTTGGCGCACAGCGCACGGGTCTTACCGGCGCCATAACCGGCTGAGATGCCGATAATCTGCGTATCGCTGTCATCCACAAACGCAAGCTGCCCTGGGTGCAGGTCAGCGCGGATGCGTTGCAGCAGATCGCCCGTGTCCTCTTGCGTTGCGACATCCATAAACCCAAGCAAGCTGCCGGGTTGGCAGATGCCGGCAAGCAGGCTCATGACATCTCAAACCGCAACAGCTTGGCCTGATCTTCTAGTGCTTTGATTGCAATGCTGAGGTTGCCTTTAGCGCGTGCTTCGCGTTCGTAATCCTGCAAGCGAGCGACAGCAGCAGCAAGCCACTGCGGCCGCTCTAGCTCTGCATCCAACGCCATGAGTTGGCGAGCGCGAGACATGTAAATCTCTGCCTGACGCTCGCCTACATCCCATGTTTCCGACGCAAATCGTATAATTTGCGTCCTACTGTGTGCACGCAAAAGCAGATCATAAACGGTGTTTACCCGCTGATCTGATTCGGAGTTGGTGCACTTTTTAGCCACCGTTTAGCCCTTAATTTGCACAGGCATTACAAGATACGTTACACCGTCCACGCCACTAGGTGTCAACACGACGGGAGTGGTTGCCGTATTGGCGTGCAGCGTGATGGCTTCAGCGGGCTTGAACGCCTTGATGCCATCCAGCAGGTAGTGGACGTTGAACGCCCATGCGCCATTAGCGGTGCCTTCCACTGCTAACAGCTCCTTGCCGTTGTTGGCGTCTGATTCAGCGGTGATGGCAATGGTGCCACCTACGGCTTCCAGCTTCACCACGGAGTTGTGCGCATCGGCAATGATGGCGACACGCTCCAGTGCACGGGTCAAGCGGCGACGGTCGGCGGTGATGGTGCTTTTGAACTCAGCGGGTACCAGCTTGGCCACGTCTGGGTAGGTGCCATCCATGATGCGGCTGTAGATGGTGATGCCGTCACCTGCGTCGATCACAGCTTGCCCTTTGGCAACGGCGATGGTGACCACGCGATCCTGCAGCAGGCGCATGGTGCTAGCTGGCAGCACAAGGTCTAAGCCATCTGGCAGGTCAATGGCGTAACGCATCAAGCGATGCCCGTCAGTGGCTTCCATGTGGCCGCTGCCGAGGTGGATGCCTTGGAGCATCTGCTTGCTGGCATCAGTGCTGGCAGCTGCCATGCAGGCGCGAATGCCGGCGGATAGGTGCAATTCGCTCGTAGCGGCATCCACAACCGGCAGCGCGGGGTAATCCGCCGCATCAGCCGCTGCAAGCCCGTAGGAGCCCGCAGAAGCGGTCAGAGCGCCATCTGCGAGGGTCAGAGCCTCATCGCCATCAAAGCGGCTCACAAGGCCAGCCAGCAGCCGATACGGCAGCGCTACAGCGCCATCGGTCTCCACTGCCGCTGGGATGGTGACGGTGATGCCGAGGTCAAGGTTGAAGCCGGTGATGGTCATGACGCCACCAGCGGCTTGGATCAGGCAGCAATCAAGGATCGGGTGGCTGCTGCGATGACCAACGGCTGGCGCGATGGTGCGCAGCGCGTGATCGAGATCGGCTTGGCAGGTAACAGCTTTCATTTGACGGTGGCGGCAGTGACGAGGCTGGTAATGATGCGTTCGTAATCAGCGGCGAAGCTATCCACAAGCTCCATGGGTAGCGGTACGCCGTCATCAATGGCGTTGTCGGCAATGGCTGCGGCGTACGCCACTGCTTGGGTCATGGTCTCATGTAGCCGATTGATCACCGGCTGCTGCTTGGCTGGAATGTGAATGAGCGATGACATATGCAACGAGAGTTTCAACGTGACGGCGGTTCAGGTCACCACGCATGAAGGCGCAGGCGTCCGCCACCAGCGCATGGTAAGCCGCCGTGGTCAATCCTGCAACAACCCCAGCACTCAAAGCACGCTGCCGGATCAGGTGCGCACGCGGGATGCCATGTGCTGCTGCTTCAGCGTTCAACCGCGCCAGGTCATCAGCAGTGACATTGATCTTGATTTCGGGCATTTGGCTTTGGTGGCTGGCGGCGAATCGTAGCTGTAGCGCGGTTTCTGACGGTTCTGACGGTCTCTTACGGTGAGCGTAAGACTCCAAAACCCAGTTGCCGCAAGGGGTTTGCCCCCCTTCTTACGTTTCTAACGGTAAAAAAGGTATATACGTATAGAGAGAAGCCTCCTACCTGTGCAACCTTGCTCTCTGCCTCTCTTATAGGGGATATGTTTCCAGAAACCGTCAGAAACGTCAGAAACGTCAGAACCCGCGTCACCACTGGGCTGGCGGGTCTTACGCCTTCTTACGGTTAGGCGCTTTGGATCGGGATTTTGACCGCTCGACCGCTCAAGCCAGTGCCACGGAAGTAGACGGTGCCGGCTTTGGCTGCGCCAGGCAATCGGGCCAGCACGGTGGACCAGCAGTTAGCCCATGCGGTGTCGCGGAGCATGGTGGCAATGGCTTCGGCGGTGTTCGAGATAAACACGTAGCCATCATCTGCCTTGATTCCGTTTCTACCTAAAACCGCTTGCGCAATGGTGGATGTGATGTCTGCATCAGCGGCATGATGCGCCGCAATATCTACCAGCTCGCCAATAGTTCTAGTGACAACCTTATCCGCTTCCACGCGGATTTGCTGCTGCAAGATACGCTGCAGGCATCGTTTTTCGTCCGGTACCTCTGTTGTTTGAGAGTAAGACTCCCATTCGTTTTGATCAATTAAGGCGAACGCTTGATCGCGTGTCGGCACCTCGCGCGACTGCAAAGACCATGCTCCAGCTAGCAAGGTGCCGTATTGATCACCGAGCCTCTGGCTATCAAAAGCCTCTGCAGCCGCACGGGTAAAGACCCTAACCGACTGGCGAATAACAGGAATCAGCGATATGGTCCGCGCTTGTAAACGCTGCCCAACTTGATCAGTCACGTAGCGGTCAAGATCGCGGTCTAGCGCTTCCCAGTGATCCAACCTTGCTTGCTTGGCAAACTCATTTGGATTGCGCAAGGTGAGCTGCGCGAAGCGTGATTTATCGGCGCCTTGTTTCAGCGCAGTAGCAATGCTGCTCATCAGAAACATTGAACGGATGGTGTAGCGCTGTGCGTCGCCTTCGGCGCTGCCCTTAATGGTTTGCGCTCGTGACTCGCTGCTGGCCACACGCGCTAATGACAGCACGGCTTGCATCCGCTGCTGATCTGGGCGCTCATTGGACTCCGCCTCGTCAAACACCACCGGCAGCGCATCGGCCCGTAGGGTCTGCCGTAGGCCAGCTTCACTGGTGTTGCCTGCCACGTGAAGGGCAAGGTCGCCGAGCAATGGGGCGATGTAGCGATCAAGGATGGCGGACTTGCCGGAACCGGCGCCTGCTGTGAGCCAGATATGCGGCCGCCAGTCAAGGGCACCGCAGATCGGCGCAAGCGCTGCCCATCCGGCAATAAGCAGCCCAGACGCTGGCACCTCCCATTTGAACCGCCCCGCCAGCTCAAGCAGCAGATATGCATCTTGATCAGCAAGCGGCACTGCCTTGCCGGGACCGCGCAAGCTGCCAAGTCGCTGGTAGAGGTATCGACTGCCGGCAATGCCGGAGGATATGGACGCCTCTTGATCGGTCAATACAAGCCGGTCGCCTAGGTGCAATACGGATTGCTTCTGGTCCCACCATGCACCACGGCCACGGATGCGATCTGGTGAGTAGATGCCAGCAGCAGCTTGGCGTTCAAACAGACTGCTGGCCGCTGCGGTCCAGTTAGCGCCGGTCTTAGATGGGTAAAGCGACTCCCAATAAGCGAGCGGCGCAATGGCGCAGAGATTGGTACCGGTATGCGCTGAGCGCGACAGCCTGGTTACCTGCCCGGTGCTGTGCGGCTGGTAATAGAAGGCGTCATGGTCAAAGCCAAGGCACGTGAAATAGTCATTGCCATCCGGCAGCGGATCTGGCTCAATAGCTGGCTCTGGATCAGGTTCTGGCGCCAGTTCCGGCAACTCAATCGGTGCGGAGCGGTTGTGCTTGAGATATGCAGCGGCCGCGGCCAGACTCCAGTCGGCATCGGCTAGATCCCACCCTTCTGGCACATCTGCTGGTGGATGGACGATGCGCACTTGATCGGCGCCAGCCTTCAAAAGCCTGATCGCCAGCTTTGCCATGGCTTCACGGCCTACGGCATCAGCGTCAGGCCATAGGACACAACGCCTGCCGGCCAGCGGTGACCAGTCAGCTCTGTCGATAGCTTTGCAGCCGCTGGGCCATGTGACGACCACGGCTGATGGATAGAGAAGTGCTGCTGCATCAGCGGTTTTTTCGCCTTCAACCACCAGCACCGGTGCATTGGGCTTAAGCGCTAACTGGCGCTTGCCATACAGCGGACGTGGCGCCGGCGGCGCTTTCCATAACCATTTCTCGCCAGTCCACCACAAAGGCAGGATGTCTTTACCGCCATCTGGCTTGTCTTTGCGGACAACGTAAAACGTGCTGCTGTACTGCCAGAACTGCTTGCCGTGCGGTAATGGCGGATCTGGCATCGGCTTGGCAATGCCTAGATGCTGCTCAATACGCTGGCAGGCTTCGGCGTAGGTCAAGCCTTGGTGACGCATGAACAGATCCATGCCGGTTCCACCACCACCTGTTTGATCCTTGCCGCCGCATTTGTTGCAGTACCAAGAGCCGCTGCCGTCTTGATCATCAAAGCGATAGCGATCCTTGCCGCCACATAGCGGACAGGGCTGGTGCTTGTCGGATAACTGGTCTGGCGTCAAGCCGCAAAAATGCGCCAGCAGGTCGGGCCACCTGCCGTTGACTGCTTCGATAATGCTCATCACTTGCGCCCCTGCAGCTCGCGGCGCATGGCTTGGTTAACGAGATCACGCATCACATGCGAAAGGCTCTTCATCTCTTGCGTTTGACTTAGAAGCCATTGCTTCTGCTCTTCAGTTGCGACAAAGCGAATCATGCGGCTGGCGTCATAACGCTTCACGCGGGCACCTCCTGAATCATTTGCATCCCAGGCCACTGTGGCCCAACCTGGCCAAGCAGATTGGTTTTTAGCCACACCTTGCAACCATCGCGGCGGGCAATGGAGACTAGATCAGCTACCCATTCAAACGGCGGCGCAAAGGCTTCGTTTTGCCCCGCATTAGCTGATTGAGCGCCAATCACAATCCAATCAATGCCCTCCAAGCTTGAGAAGGTGATTGGTGCCAGCAATGGCTCAAGCGACAGCCACTTCACTTTGACCCCGGACACCTTGCGCATGGCTGCCAGTGTTGGTTCGGCCCGGTGCTGTTCGTCGACCGAAGCTCCAATCCAACCACTAGCCGGAAGTTGCAGCCGGTCGTAACGCTGCGGGAACTTCGTCAGGTAGAGGTACTCCCATTGTGGGTTTGCCACGGTTGAAGCCACTACCTGATCAATCCATTCCTGCGGTACCCAAGCGCCAAACAGGTCAGCCATGGAGCAGACAAATACTCGACCATGGGCGGCATCATCCACTGCACGGGCAGGCACTGGCGTATTAGCTGGCGCGTCAAGCCGCTCATGGTGAAACAACGGCGTAAAGCCTGCCGGGTAGTAGGTGGCCATATCGCGTGATTCGGCAATGGCGCGGGCGTAGCAGTAGGTGCATCCGTGATTGCAGCCAGTGACAGGATTCCAGCTCCACATTGCCCAGCCGATCTCGGTGCCTTTTTGCTGGTTGAAAGTGGCTTTGCCTTTGGGCTTGGGATACTCGTAGGGGTTGCCCTTGTGGTCGAGCAAAGTGATCGTTTGCGCCACCTCTACCTTCGGAGTTTCAGGCTGCGGCCTGCTAGCGGCCTGCTGCCGTTCACGTTGCTGTGCCTCCTTGTGCGCCTTATCGAGTGCCATCGTGCCAGCCTGCACTTGAGGCAGCAGGTCTGGTGCCGAGCGCTCTACGCGTGCAGCCTGCTCAACAGCGCTGCGACTGGCGCCAACAATCTTGGCAGCCTGAGCCGTGGTCTTGCGCTGCTCTGCAGGAGGCGGAGGCGGAGGCTGGACCGCCGCAAGTCGCTTGGAACTTTCGCCTAGATCTGGGCTAATGTCAATCCCCTTTGGTTTCAGGTCGGTGCGCTTCCCTTGCCTTTCCTTCGCCGCCGGCTGCAGCAATTCACGCACCTTTAGTGCTACTACAGCACGCTGCCCAGCATTCAGGTGCCGCCGGTGAAGGTTGGCGCTTAGGCTGAAATGCACCGGATCAGAACCTTCGTAGCGATCAAGTACAACTTCCTGATGCGTTTCGTAGCAGGCAAGTAAACGATTGCGACCGTCTAGCAAGGTGCCATCATTCCAAATCGTAATCGGCTGATGCAAACCTCGTTGTTTGATGTCAGCGCATAATTCTGCAAACTCTGCGCCATCAACCATAGGAAAGAGATCAGCAGCAGGATGAATGCCGGTGATTTCTGGGTAGTGGCGAAGGATGTCAGACCAGTTGGCAGTCATCGTTGTGCGTTCTCCGCTTTGGTAAGGAACAGGTACTGCTGAAGAGCCAAGAAAGCTGCTGGATCTTGCTTGAACCAAGCAATTTGCGGATCAGCTTCGCGGCCTTCCATTTTGCTTGCAGCGGCAAGGCAATCGCTAGTTATTTGATCGCGCCACTTTGTAGGCGCTGTCACTAGGTAGGCCCACTGGTCAGCACCGCCGACCGACAAAAGGCAGGCATCGTGCCACGGCTGCACGATTGAACTGGTGACCATATTGATTCGGTCAAACCATAACTCACGCTTGTCAAGATCAAGCCGCTTCATGCCGCCAACATTGCAGCCAAGCGTTGATAGTGATGTTGTAAACTTTGGCGCTTTAGCCAGTATTTCTGGCGTTAAGCACCAGTCTTCAATGTGATTAGGATCGTTGTACAGGAAAGCAGCGTCGGCATTTTTCAAATCATAAAAATCATAAGATTTAGAATCTACGCACAAAGCATTAACCATTACGTCTTCGTTTTGATCATAGTCGCGTTCAATGTTTTCCAATAGGTCAAGCCATGTACCATGCTGCTTTTCAAGGAGAAGCACGTTGCAACTCACCCACGTTTGCCCTGCAACATATTTAGTGTGATGCAGGATAATTCCCGGTGAGCAACCTTTCCAAAACGTTTTACCTGCATACGGGACACCATCTCCGGCCGTTAAATCAACGATCATGTAATCATGAATGCCTAGCTTGTTGGCCTTAAGCGTGCCAACCTCTCTGCCTAGCAATTTGTTAAGAAGGTCGTGCTTGCAGGGCGTGACGCCTGACTTGCCGACTATTGCGCGTTTGGGCATTGCTCCGTGTTGTGTGTCCGTGCTAAGGTTAGCAGACCTTGGGCCGACCGTCAACCATGAACCTCCGCCCCTACCAACAACAACTAATCAACGACATCCGCCTGCAGTATCAGCTAGGGCATAAATCAGTCCTAGCAGTGCTGCCGACCGGCGGCGGCAAAACGGTGTGCTTTAGCTACATCGCAGAGCAAGCCAGCCGCAAGGGCAATCGCGTGCTGGTGCTGGTGCACCGGCAAGAGCTGCTGGATCAAGCCAGCCGCGCTATGCCAATGCCGCATGGCCGTATCAGCGCTGGCCGCAGCATGGATCTCAGCCATGCCGTGCAGATTGCCAGCGTGCAAACGGTTGCCCGCCGGCTGCACCTGCTGCCGCGTGATTTCTTCCAGCTCCTAGTGGTCGATGAGGCACACCACACCACTGCCGGCACATGGGCCAAGACGGTTCAGCACTTCCATGCCGCCAAGCTGCTCGGCGTAACTGCAACACCGATCCGCTCGGATGGCCGCGGCCTTGGCGAGCACTATCAATCCATGGTGCAAGGCCCAACAGCGCAGCAGCTCACAGATGCCGGATTCCTCGCCGCTGCCAAGGTGCTGGCACCGCCGGGCTTTGACTCAACCGGACTGCGCAAGCGGATGGGTGACTTCGACCCTAGGGAGGCTGAGCAGCGCGTCGGCACCATCATGGGCGATTGCCTTGGCCACTACCGCAAGCACCTGCCAGGCCAGACGGCGATCGCGTTCTGCTGCAGCGTGGCCCATGCCGAGGCAGTGGCAGCACTCTTCCAGTCAGCAGGCATCGCCGCGGCCAGTATTGACGGCAGCATGGATACCGCGCAGCGCCGGCAGTTGCTCAGCGATCTGGGCACCGGCAAGCTCAAGGTGCTCCT
>Ga0181359_1000340_pt1 | contig 10021 bp, 21 predicted proteins | sample Fa13VDMM15SD_FD_141229 | JGI IMG/M metagenome (GOLD analysis project Ga0181359, IMG submission 141229) | Freshwater viral communities from Lake Michigan, USA - Fa13.VD.MM15.S.D | ecosystem: Environmental > Aquatic > Freshwater > Lake | place: USA: Michigan | collected 2013-09-24 | reverse complement strand
AGAAATTGTCCTTCCGCTTTTCTTATTTGTTCAAATAAATATTTAACATTACCAATAGTTGCGCTTTCCATTCCAGACATTACGCGAATATTAACATTGTGGCTTTTAGTGTCTTTGTGTAAACTAACAGATTTTTTAGGTGCTGCCTTTTTTACAACTCTTTTGGCTGCCTTTTTAGGTGCTGCCTTTTTTACAACTTTTTTAGCTGCCTTTTTAGGTGCTGCCTTCTTTTTAGCAACTGCCTTCTTTTTAGGGGCCGCGCCTACTTTTTTCTTTCCGTATATATGTGCAAACGCTTCTTTTAAAGAAACGCCAGTTTTTTGTCTGTATGCAATAGCTTGTTTAAATTTAACTTTTGCTGCTTTTTGTGCTGCTGTCATTATTTTTTCATTTTTGTAATTAATAAAATACCAGCGCCCACAATTCCCAGTGTCACCCACATATTCATTCCAGCTGTTTGCGTTCCTGGTGATCCTGGCGTTTGTGGTTTATAATTTATTTGTTCTTTTGTAAAATATGATCTATTTAAAAAATTATTTTGTAAATCAGGCCTTTCCATTAAAAATCTTTGTCTATAACCATCTAAATAACTATTCCAATATGCTTTATCTTCTGCTTTTAATTCTTTATAATCGTTAGGGTAATTTTGACGGTACCAAAACAATAATTCATTTACATCAACGTCAGCAGCTTTAAAATTTTGCTGGCTGCCAGATATTACAGTAGCTAATCTAGTTCTAGCGTCTTGGCTAGTAATTTGTTGCTTCACTCCGTTAATAATGTCGCGGGCTTCTCCAGCTGGACGCTGTGATATATTTCTAATAAATGTTATTGCACTAGGTACAGCACTAATTAGCATTGTAATTGGTATAACTCCAATACCTTTATTATTATATTTTTCAAAGTTATCCATACCACATTTATTACAGACATAAGGGTTTTTTCCGCCTTTGGATAAATTCCACTTCCAACCGCACCCATCACATTTTATAATCATTATTTTTTTCTAAAAATTAAAAATGCTGCTAAAGCTGCGCCACCAATTAATAAAATAGTATTTGTATTAATACCTTGTCTTTGTTGATTTTGTTGCTGCCCTGGCATCAACGGCCCTTGATTAAACGCCATTGGATCAAATTGTGGTGTATAACTTCCACCAGGACGCGAAGCGCTGATAATATCCGGGGCCGCGGTTATTAAACCTTTAAAAGCCTCGTTAAAATCAAATGCTTCACCAATTCCAGCAAAACTTGGTAAATCTTGTAAGGCAACAGTAACTTTATTTATTGCAACTTTATATTGCAATTCCTTACTTGATCCTGGAGTAATTACGCCAGCTTGCAAAAGTTTGTCGCGATCCCTTACTAATTTATCCCTATATGCTTCCATTTCTGTTCGTTTATCTGTTGGTGAATTGTGAACGCCGCTTAATGCAATTAGTGCCATTTTTATTTTTTTATCTTTGTAAAAACTAGGTTGTCTTTTTTCGTTAAATCTTGCTAGTACTGGATCAATCCAAATTTCTTTTTTTGTTCCTGGGTACATAACAGCAAAAACGTGCTGCGGCTCCCTGGTATTATTTTTATATCCCGCAAATCTAAACGCCAAAGGCACTTGAAAAATACCTTTTCTGTTTAAACTATCCAAAACCCCATTTGCAAACAGCGCGTAACTCTTGCAATCACCCGGCATAGCTACAATAGCGCTTGGACTTCTTAAAGTTTGATTATTATTACTTTCAATGTAATAAGGTACGTTTGACTTTAAAAAATTCCAAATATTTCGGGCCGTTTCAAGTTCACTTTCACCGACAAAATAATTACTTATTTTATCATATTCATCTGCATATTGGTAGTGCGTGTTAACTATTCCGTCAATTATATCAGTAACAGTTTGATCCGTACTAACTACCTTTTTAAAATTTTTAAAAGGCGCTAGTTTTTGCAAAACAGCGCTTTTAGAAACCATTAAAACTATATTTTATGTCAAAAGGTAATCTTATTCCGTCAACCTGGACTGTTCCAGCTAAACGAAAATTAGCCTTTTTAAGCCTTATAATTTCACGAATAGAACTTATTGCACCTTCTAGCGTTCCAACAGATATTAAAGGCAAAATAGCCTCGCTATTAGCTAAAACGACAGTTTTACCATTGTAATATATGTCAGCAACCTTATAACCGCTTTCCAAATACAATTGGGCGCGAATATTGCTTATTTCTACTCTAAATGATGTTGGGTTGTATATTCTAAAATCTATACTAATTCGGGGATCTAAAACAGATCCACCTAAACCAATCCTACTTATAACATACGTAACGCTTTGAGAAAAGCGCAATTTTCCATATATCCAGTAAGCTGCTGCGACGCCGACAAGAGCTGTCAGCCATTTTTTTGCTGTCATACCCTACAAAGTTACAAAAAATCATTCAAAATTACAAATAAAAACTTTTTTTTAAAAATAGTGTGTGTTGGTTAAACTTTTAGTTTAAAATTTCTTATTTTTGTCCCTGTGGGGAAAAAATAAAAATTAAACCACCTATTTTAAACCACTAAACCGGTTTAAATTATTTTCTTTTCACCTTTATTTAAACCACTATTTAGCCAGTATATACTAGGCACAAAAAAACCAGCGCTAAGCTGGTATTTTGGCGGCGTACTGGGCTGCTAGTTTTAATTTAATTGTTCAGCCAGACGCGGCAATAAAAACGCTTTGTTTTTTTTTCGTATAAATTTACATAATGTCCGCCAACTTTGCGGGCAAATTGAATAAAGTTTTCAACCTGGTTTATATTTCGATATTTTTTTGGTGTTATTTCTTTGTGATCCTCAAAAAAAATAATTGCTGTATAATATTCCATTTTTGTATATCTTTGTTTTGAAAGGAAAATAAAGCAGTTAATTAGGGTTAATTGTTTTGTCTAGGCGGTCAAATTTTTGGCCGCTTTTTTTTGCAATTAACTTTAAAAATTCTACGTCCTCAGGCTGTAATATAGTGCCGTTAAACTCTAAACGCCAATTGGCGCCTTTTTTTACAAGTTTAAATTGTTTGTGCATTAACATATAAGCTATAAATCTTTTAGTATCTTTTCTCATATAAATTTGTTTCGTTTTTATAAATATATTTTTTATCAATCCAAATTTTACAAAGCAGTTTAGCCCAGTTAGTACCTTTTGCATATTGCTCTTGTATTTCTGCAATTAATTCTTTGTAGGTTATTGGGGTTTTAATAAGCTGGTTAATTATATTTTTGTGATCAAGTTCTGTAAACTGTTTAGGTTGCTTTACAGCTTCTTTTTTGCTTTCACCTTCATTTGCTATTTGTTGCCAATTGCCAGCGTTATTAATTAACACAACTGGCTCAAAATCTTCACTAGATCGCAAAAACCTTGGCTGTAAAGTAAATGTTTTTTTATCCTTATCCTTTACAATTTCAAGTGTGCTACTAGCCCAGCGATCGCAATTAGATCCTAAGTGTCCTAAAGTTTGTGCGCCTAGGCCTTTACCCTGGTGAAGTACGCCCACAAATAAACAGTTATAAATTTTGGTAAGTTTTTTAAACCAGTTTACTAGCTTTCGGCTTTCAACCTCACTATTATAGTCAAAAATAAGATCCAAAAGGCCGTCTATTATAAGAATTGGGCAATCAGGGTTATTTTCTAAATAATTTACTATTAAGGCTCTTATTTCACTAGGGCCGTCCTCGCGCACAGTAAAGCAATCAACCCAGGGGGGCAAATTGTTTAAATTGCTAAAATGCTTTATTTTATTAACTTGTCTGTAAAAATCAAAATCGCTGCTTTCAGTGTCAAAATAGGCTATTTTTCGGCGTCCATCTGGGAAGTGTACCTTCATACCAAAAACCTCACCTGGTTGAAATGCTGAAGCTATTACAGCGGCTAAAAAAGTACTTTTGCCCGCCTTAGGTAATCCACTAAAGACAATAAAGTTTTGTATAGTTCCAATCGGTTTATTGTCAATAGTGAATATTACTTGGCTTTGTGGGGGGATAAAATCGGGCTTGTATTTTCTTTGTGCTAGTTTTTCTTCTAAAGTTAATTTGTTTTGTCCGTCTGTCATTAGATGTTTTGTAGTAAAGCGGTTAATACAGCTGCAATAATTAGGGCTATTGCAGCTTGTACGTTAGGGCTACATCTCAATAACCTTATTATTATTTTCGTTTTCATTTTGTATTTTTTCTAGGGTTAAAAAATATTCGTCTGTCAAAATAGTACATTCTTTTAAAAGTGTAGATAGGCCAATTTTACTTTGATTGTTTTGCATTTCTTTAGCGCAAAGGATCTGTAATAAAACGTGTTCATATTTTGTAAGGCCAGGTATCGGGGCCACTAGGCGGCCAAATTGATCCTGGACTGGCATAACTGGGAAAGCTGGGGCGTTTTTATCTATTTTCATAATCTATGTATGTTTTTTCAATGTATTTTAAAAATTCTTTGTGTGCTTTTTCTATTGGATATTGACTAACCGCATAGATGCAATTTATTCCTCTACCTACTTCACTAATATCAGTAAAATAAATAAATGGCACATAATTAATTGTTATTAGTTGGCAATAAACTTTTAAATATTTGCAATTTGTTGGTAATTCAATCATTTTAAACAATTAATATTATTAAATTATTTTCCATCATTTTTTTTGAAATAAAATGTGTGTGTCCATCATAATCGTCAAAAATTGCTGCTTTTAAATTGTCGTTAGCATATATTTCAAGAATATATTCCTCAATTTCTTCTTTTCTTGATTTGTTAATATAAATTATAAAATCTTCACCATTTATTAAATTTTTAATAACAAATTTGAAAGTATCTTTTATCATTTGTTTAAATTTTATAGTTCGTTATTAGGTTGCTTTTCAGTATATTCCTTTACTGCAATAGATAAGTATTTGTTGTTAGCTTTGCTAACCTTTACCCAGCCAGCAATTTCAAACAGCTTGCCGCCGTCTTTAAAATAGCCTTGATAATCAGGCTGTTTTTCGTTTTTTTTGTTTTCTACTTTGTTCATAGATCCAAAACCATCAGCTAAATCTTTTAAATAATCGTTTTTCATTTTTTTTGGTTAAAAAGGTTATATAATTTAAATAAGTAAAAAAGTATATAAGCGCCGCTGTATGATAATATACATATTGGTACGCTAATTATTATAAAAAATAATATGGCTGTAAATCTAATTAATTGGCGTCGCACTGGAAAGAATTTTCTAATCTCTTAATCTCAAACTGGTAATGATCTAAACTAGCATCTAATAAAATCCTTATTTCGATTGCTAGATCAAACGGTACGTCGTTTTCGTTAACAGATAAAAATTTGCCACTGCTAGAATAAAAGAAAAAATTGCATTGTTCAAATGGCGCTAAGTCGCGTAATGCTTCTAATCTTAAAATTTTACTTTGTAAGCTGGCTATTTCGCCTAGGATCTTACTGTCGGTTTTTAGGTGCATATATTAGGGTTTTTGTTTGTCGTTGGTAAAATTATAGTAAAAACGTTTAAACTACCAAATTTATTTTATTAGGGGCATAAAAAAGCCCAGTATAGACATACCAGGCTTCCTTTTTGTACTAGACCATTGAAATTTATCTAACCAACTTGCTTCTTTTGTTCTTATTTAATAAAAATATAGCCCCAACAACTAAAATAATACCAATTATTATACTATTTTTTTTTTTTGTAACAAAATCAATGATTTGAGCTCGTTTCATTAAAAGCTCAACACCTCTTGCGTAATTAGATATTTCCTTTTCCGCAGCTTCAGTACCATAAGCAGCTGGGCCGTAATATCTTCTTTTTTTAAGTAATCGGGCAAATTCTTCTGGTGTTTTAGCGTTTTTTAATTGTTGAGGTGTTACGCCACCCATTGTTTTACTGTAAAGCCTTACAATTTTATCAGTTGCGCTATCTTGTATTGAGTTAAATTTAGCGTAATGATCGCTATTTATACAAACACCGCCATTTCTACAAGTTGTACTTCGTTCACTCATAGGAGCAAGTGTCCCACGGGTTGCCAGTGGTTGACCAATATATTTCATTCCACTAGTATTTAAATTTGCTTTAAATACGCGTGAAGTATAGTTAGCAGTTTCAAAACGTGCTTGTCCTACAACAAATTTTGCAGAAGTAGGCGTAAAACCATTTTGTATTGCTGTATCATATATTATTTGGTCGTAATTTTCCATTATTTTCTGTCATTTAAGTTAACGTCCCCGTCTTTTGCTACAATTAAACCTAATCCAGTTAATATTGCAGTAACTCCAGAAACAATATCACCAGCTACAATAGTTGCTATTCCAGTTATTAAAGCCCCTAGGCCAAATAAACTTGTTTTCCAATTCTTAAACATATCTTTTTATTTTTGTGTGAAAAAATCAAGTTTAGTTTCAATGCGGGCAAGCCTATCTAGTATTTCAGTATTGGTATTATTTTGCCTAGCTAGATCACGTTCTATTTTATCTAATCTGTTTTTAGTCGTAAAATAAAACCCGCCACCAGCAGCAATAAAAACAATAACACTATAAAACAGTTCTATCTGCATTTTCTTCTTTTAATAATTCTTTAGCTATTGCGTTATATGCGTCGGCCGCTGTCATTGCAGCGGTTAAATTTTCAAATAAACCGCTTTTACTAGCCGCGTCTAAAATTTGTTTTAAAATTGCAAGTGCTTGTTTTGTGTCCATTGGTTTAGTATATAAAGGTTAATTAAGCTAGTGTAATATTTAATTCACTGGCGGCCCATTCATACGCCGCCTGGTTAATGTCAGCAGTTGATCCCCAAACGTCATAGTCAGGCTCGTTTATTGTTAAATTGCCGTCTGCTAGTTTACTAGCGTCCGCATCTAATAACTGCCAATAAAATGTCGCGCTGTTAGTTAAATTGTCATTGATAATAATTAAGCTAAAAAGCGTTGCTGTTTGTTGTGTTCCGTTTACCCAAAGGGTTAAAGGTGCTATTTGTTTCATATTTTAAATATTTGATGCTAATAAATAATATTGCACGCCGCCAATTAAAATTGATACTTTATGAGTGCTTGGAGCTGCAACTGCTGCTGTTACTGTATTTGCAATCGCAATACTACCGCTAAAATCACCACTAGTTGCACTTAATGCACCCATTGTTAAACCCGCATTTGCTACTAATGAAGCATCTGCAAGTTTAAAAGAACCGTCTGTAAGTAGTTGAAATGTATTTCTTAATGTTCCACCACGATAAAATCCTATATACGGGGCATCTGTACTTTCGTTTCTTACTTGTACCGAAGCAACAGCTGATCCAGCACTAGCTATAATACTTTGAGTAAATCTACCTTGGCCGTTTACGTCTAATTTATAACCACTATCTGATGTAGTTCCAATTAAAAAGTTTCTTGCTGCGCTTATTCTAGCTGCTTCTAAAATGTTTATAGTGCCATAAATACCAAATATTATTGGACTAGCTGTTGTAGATCCGTTAAAGATACAAAAATCACGATCTGCACTACCCTGGATAAAATTGTTAACAGCCGTTGAAATACCTAAACCAGCGCGCTTAGTTGGCCCACTTTCTGCATTATCTATTCTTAAACTAGGTGATGTTGCACCTACTATTTGAACGCCATTGTCACCAGTTGCACTTGCTACTATTAATTTTCCCGATCCCACAGTTGACGTGCCAATTAATACTTGGCCCGTTGTTTTTTTAATTGTTACTGGCTGGGCTGCTCCCACTACGTCATAAACTCCAAAATCATTTGCGCCAGCGTTATAAAATGATCCTATGCGCCATAAACCTACGCCGCTATTAATAAATGCTATTCGTATATCATTGGTTGCAGTAATTTGTTCTAATTGTACGACTGTACTTTGATCGTGCTTAACATCAAGCGCCGTTCCTGGAGTTACAGTTCCAATACCTAAATGGCTATTAACAGCGTCAAAAAACAAATCGTTTGATCCCGTAATTGTGCTAGCGCCGTTCCAGTAAGATACTTGGCCATTTGCACCAGATCCAGTAATTGTACCAGTACCAGGGCCGCCAATTAGATCCCAGGTTGTACCATTGTCGCGGTAAAACGCAAATGTGTCTGTACTCACAAAGATACGGCCAATAAAACCAGCTGTGGGCCTATTGGCTAAAACGTCAGCGTAAAACGCTGGCGTCTGTCTTTGGTTTAATATTGATAAATCTATTGCTGGCATTACATTATATAATTTTTCTTAACAGTTACTAGGTTGTTAAAGCCCCCTGAATTAATAAAGTTAGCAAAAAAGCGGCGCGTTGTAAACTCGCCTTGGTTGCCTTCTATTTGTAAACTTTGATTTTGTTGTAGCGTTACGCTTTCAATCTGTACGGCATTGGTGCCGTAATTAATAAATAAAATACTATTACAGTCGCTTGTAACGTAACCGCTAACGTCATACGTTGTAAAGTTAATGTCGTAATTTACTAAATCCGCTGTTACTTTAAAATCGGCCATTGTTTTTTTATTAAAGGTGAAATGAAAATTAAATAGTGTAAGGCACGCCTACTCTTTTAACTCCACTAACCTGGTTAACGTAATATGTTTGGTAAACGCCGTCTTGTTCATATTCTAGTTTACGTTCCGGCGCTGTAAAGTCCATTATTTCGTCTGTAATTGTTACGCTTTCAGGTTTAATTGCTGGCGCTGTTTGAACTGGCGCTGGCGGTTGTCCTGGTTGTCCTGGTAAACTAGGAAATCCCGGTGACGTCACTGGTAATTGACTATTTTTATTTTTTAAGTAAATAAAAAAATACCAATAAGCTGCGCCAGCTGCTAGTAATAATATTAAATTTTTGTTTTTCATAATTTTAAATTTCTGCTAATGCTTTTTCATAATCACTTAATAAGTAGGCTGGATCGTCTATAAATTGACCAGGCCCCAAAGGATCAACAATTACTGTCCCTTTTCTTTTAGGCTTGTTGATAACTGCATAAGCAATTACGCCACCTAATAAAAGTAATATTAATAAACTTCCTTGATCTTTCATATAATTAAAATGTAAATTTTATTCCTTTTCTACGATAATTACTATTAACAATATTTAAATCATTGTCAGACAAATTAGATTTTACAAAATTTGTTAAATTTTGTAAACCGCCATAAGGTAACCCAAATAAATATTCCTGGCGCTTTCCAAATGCTTTGTAAATAGTCGCAACATCTGCGTCATTTTTTGCTCTAGCCAATTGATAAACAGCATTATCTTTATCGTCAGCAATACCGCTATATCTTAAACTTTCATAAATATTATTAGCTATAATAGTCCATTCGCCAACCGATTTTGTCGGCGTTTGTGATCTAATTGCGTTATCTATATATGTGTCAACATTTCCAGCATTAATTCTTTCTTGTGCAAGTTCGGCCGCACTTTTAACAATACCTAGTTTGACTAATAAAGGTTTAACAATTAAAAAATAAGTTATACCTGCACCCACCGCATAAATCAGTATTTTTTCTGTACTTTGTTTAATTATTTTTTTTCTTATAGCCATTATAACATAAATAACAATGAACTTAATTTAGCGCTTCCCATTGCATCTAATTTTCTTAAATGCTCAATAGATACGCCTTTGCTCATTAATGATTGTAAAATTTCTATTGCTTCTGCTTCGTCACCTATTCCAGCAATTGCGGTTGGTGATCCACCTTTTGTTATCATTCCGCTAACTAAAGACATCACCCCAGCTATTAAAGCCTCTTGCAATTGTGGGTTGCTTAACATTTGATCAATAGGGCTTTTTGGCGCTTCTTCTTCTTCTTCTATTTCGTCTATTGCCTCTATTGCTGCTATTCTGCTTTGCAGCATAGCGTTTTGTTCAACTAGCTTTTCAAGTAACATTTCAGCCCTAGGGCTTCCCATTCCGCCCATTGTTTGCATTTGCATCAATGATTGAGGCCTATTTAGCTGAAAAGAAATACTGGTAAGAACTGGGCCGTCTTTTTTGGCCTTACCCCTACCAGTAATCCCCTCGCTAATAACTTGTATTAAATACGGATTGTAATTTTCC
>Ga0181359_1000338_pt1 | contig 10042 bp, 3 predicted proteins | sample Fa13VDMM15SD_FD_141229 | JGI IMG/M metagenome (GOLD analysis project Ga0181359, IMG submission 141229) | Freshwater viral communities from Lake Michigan, USA - Fa13.VD.MM15.S.D | ecosystem: Environmental > Aquatic > Freshwater > Lake | place: USA: Michigan | collected 2013-09-24 | reverse complement strand
GCATATAGTAAAGCATATGAAGGTTATGTTGAAAATGATGGTTTCTCATATACTAATATCTTTATGGCTAGAGAGTTTGAGATTAGAAGTGATGAGTGGAATGATGCTAAGCAGAGAAACTTTGATCTACAGATTCAATTTTTAAATAGTGGTTATAATCTAGATTCTATTAAAGATAGTTTAGAAGTACCAGAAGGTGAAAATGTTGGAGAATGGTTATTTAAAAACTATGGTCCATTAACTATTAAGAAACCACAATACGTAGGTCCTAATGACTTTACATCTAATAATAATGAAGATGGTTTAAATGTTATAGCAGGTAGAAAGACAGCTCACATGCCTTTAATGCCTACATCAATATATGATACAGCTCTAAAAGCAGTACATGAGTTTATGTTAATTAACTCTATTGATGTACTTCACATGGAAGGAGCTTCTAAGTTTGGTGCTAAAGAATTAAGACCTTTATATGATAGTAATGGTAAATGGGATCTTCAAGAGATTACAGAAAATCAAATTGGTAGACTGCCTTGGAGGTACATGAAAAATCAGGTTAAAATTGCTAATGAACCTAAAGGTTATATTACTAGTTCCACACAGTCTAGAAAGAATATACTAGAAGGGTTCTTTGATAAAGGTGTACCTAAAGATTATCCAGGTACTAAAGAACAATGGGATTCTTTTAGTGAAGAAGCAAAAATAAGAGAGTCTAGTATTTATGAACTAGTTAGAGAGTATGAAAAAATCCAGAATACTATTATCAAAAATTCTGTTAGTCAATTATTAGACTCATTAGATACTACTGAAATTACAGATAAAAATATTGAATACTCTGTAGCTAAACTTAAAAAAGTATTAGTAGAATCTGCTGTAGGTAGAAACTCTCCTGACAATGTTATTGAAGCTGCTGAAGATTTCTTAAATGAAATTAAGTATATTGAACTTATCCCTAATAGTGGTAAGATACAACCTATCTTAAATGCACTTGTTACTAATAATGTACTTGTGCAGAAGAGATTAGGTGACATGGTTCCTCAAGCTGCAGTTACAGGATTTGAATCTAAACCAAGAGAGTATGATGAAGATGGTAATATGATATCATCTAAAGACTCCCTAAAGTTTTATGAGCTTCAGCCTGATGGTACTATATCACCTGCTGAAATTATTATACCTGTAACACCAGAAGTATTAGAAGCAGCATTTGTTAAGTATAACACTAGAAATATTATTGAAGCTGTACAGAAGTTAAATGAAGATATTGATAAAGGAGTTCTTGAGGTATTATCTAAAGGACTTCGTATTCCTAATCAGCAGTTTTCATCTAATGATGTATTTAAAATTAAAAAGTTCTTAATACCATTAATGCAAGGTATGGCTGTAATTCCATCTGAGCTTGTGGCTAAGACTGGTGGTGACTTTGATATTGATAAAATCTCATTATACTACTATAACTTAGATGAAGATGGTAATAGAGTTAAATACTATGAAACTCATACTGATGAACTATTTGATCAGTATTTAAAAAATGAAGGTGTTTATGGTAAAAAAGGTGATATTAAATTAGATAAAAACTATAAGAGCTTTTCATCTAGAATATCTAACCTTGAAGCACAGATTAGTGAAATAGGTGAAGAAGCTGTTAATGAGTTTATAGCTTATTCTAATGATACTACTGGTAAAACAGCTACTACATTTAAAGAAGCTAAAGAAAATCTTGTAGAGCAAAGAAAAGCTAATAAAGATAGAATTTCTCAAATTAATGATAAGCTTGGATCAGTATATGAGTATTCTAAAAAAGAAGCTATTAAGAAAGGTTTATACATTGAAAACTTTAAAGAGCTTGAAGCTGAAAGAAAATCTTTACAAGAAAAAAATGCTTTAACTAAAAAACAACTAAAAGATTTTTATGACACTATTGCAGGAACTAAAGAGTTAAAAGATAAAAAGCAATCTGCAATTAAAGCAATTAGAACTAGAAAAACTAATATTAAAGAAGCATTTAGACAAGAGTTTGAAGCAACTCCAGTTCAGGAAATTAATACTAAAGAAGCATTAGAAAATCATTTCTTAGATGTTGAAATTCAGATGTTACTACACCCATCTCAGCTTAAGAATCTTTATTCTCCTGTAGCAGATACACCTTTACAATCAAGTAAGGATGATCACTTAACAGCAGAAGATAAAGCTGGTATACCAATGTCTAAGCTATATAACTTAGGATACAATGTACTTGCATCTATTAGATTTGTATCAGGTAAAGCAGGTGTAGGTCAGCTAGCTACTTGGATTAATTTTACTGACTTATCACAAAGACATGGATTAAAATTAAACTCTGCTTATCATGGTATAGAAATTAACATAGAAGGATTTGAAGGTAACCTTGACTTAGGTAATAATTTAGATGCTGCTGGAGAATCTATTTCTATTGTACTATCAGCACTACTTACATCACAGGTCGATTTAGTTAAGGATCCTTATGCTGAAGCTTTAAATATTATTAACCAAACTCTAGATACTATTGCCTACATGGTTGTTAGAGGTATTCCTGCAGCAACTATTATAGATATAATGAAGTATCCATATATATCTGATTTCTTAAAGCAAGAAAGGATTAATCAATCCATGCTTGTAAGATCTACTGGAAGGGCTACAGCAAGTAATCCAGGAGGATTGCAGCTAAGTAATGAAGCTTTAATGGGTAAATTTTTACCACCTTCTGCTGAACTTAAAAGAATAACAATGGAGCAAATTAAGAAAAAAGATCCATCTATTAAGTATAGTGTTATTGATATGTTCTTAGGTTTAAGAAGACAAGCTAGAGATATTAATAAGATTAAGAGATATTACTCTCCTGATACAAAGTATCTTAAAGATAGAAATGCAGTTAATGCTCTTTCTGATTTATTTAATGAGATTAATAACCCAGAAACAGCACCTATTATTACACTAGATGAACAGAATAAATTAATTTCAAATAACTCTTTGCTACAAGGGTTTCATGAAGGAAGAAAGCTTTATGATAAACTATATAATAAGTACTACTTCTTAGATAGTATTAAAGAATACCAGTTATTCAAAAGAGTTATAGCTCAGCAGCTAAGATTAAATACTGATGATAAAGCAAAGTTCTATGAATCAATAGATCAAAACTTTATTACTTACTTACTACAAAGACATTCATCTTATATCAAACAATCAGGATTAACTTTTGATAAAGTTATGAAAGGTAAAAACTCTACAGCTAATTTAATAGCTGACCTTAGAGAAGATCCTGATTTTGCAGATAATCTATTTGTTAAAAATCTATTAGCTTTACTAAACAACAGAGGTACAGGTATTGATAACTTTAAGTCTTTCAAAGGTAAAGGTACTACATCATTTATTAATGAGCAGGCAGATTCATTTGATGAATTAACAAGACAGGATCCTGAAATAGCAGCTAACATAGTTATAGCAAATGCTTTTCAATCAGGAACTTATAATTCAATATTCCAACTAAATAAATTCTTACCGTATAACCTACAAAAAATATTCCTTACAGATTTAAATCAGTTTGTAACTAAGATGTTAGCAAGTGATTCTATAACAGCAGGGCAGATTAATGAGTTTATGCATAAGTATTTACTGTCACATACTGAGTATATACCTGAAACTTGGAAGTTTAATCCTAAATATAGGAAGGAAGCTACTAAAATATTCCCATATGCTAAGGATAAAAAAGGTAATATATTTTTAGTAAATGAAGGTGCATTAACAAATATTAAAGTAGAAACTACAGGTAATTACCAAGGCATTGATTACAATAAAGAAGTACCTATTACAGATAATTTTAATAATGTTACTGTAACAGAAACTGAAGTGTCTACTCAAAAAATCAATGTAGAATCTTTAGACATTGATTACAGTAGAGAAGTTAATATATATGCAGGAACAGATCAAAATACTAGTTTAAGTAATTTCTCTTCTGATAAATCTTTTACTATTGGTGGTGAAAAGTTTGATACTGTAGAAGGATATTTCCAAGCAAGAAAAATGGATTATTCTAAAGATTATTACCAAAGCAGTATTCCAGGCAATATGGAAATGTCTTTAGCTAAATTAGAAAAATTTAAAAAAGCTAAAGGTTCTAATGCTAGACTAATGGGTAAAGAGTTAACAGGACTTAGAGTATCTGAATGGGATGCTGTATCTACTGAAATTTTAAAAGAAGGTATGCTAGAATCATTTTTACAGAATCCAAAAGCATCTGCTGAACTATTAGCTACTGGTAATGCACTACTTACACATAAAAATGAAAGAGGTGTTGAACAGGATAATGGTAGATTTTCAAAATTACTAATGGAAATCAGAGAACAGCTATACCAAATGACTTTGCAGAATCAAGAAGAAATGCCTATCTTTGAAGAAAAAGAAGAAGGAAACCCACATGAAGTTAGACAAGGTGTAGATCCTGTTTATCAAGATCTAGCTGATAGAATTGACATTGAAAAATTTGATGCTTACTTTCCAGATCTTGCAGAGTTAAGTATTGATGAGAAGATAAATTTCCTTAAAGCAGCAAATGAGGATGAACTTAAAATAGTATGTAGAATTATATGAAAAAATGTGATACAAATATGCCAAACAGCATGGTTGCTGATAAGATTAAAAATCACCAAATTGCTGACTTATATCCAGGAAAATGTGAAACTCAACAAGAAGTAATCAATAGACTTGAGTTTTCTAACAGAGTACTTGAGATAAAACAATTTGGAGATACTAGAGGCTATGGTGTTGTAGGAGTTTCACCAGAACAGTTTATTACAAAGAAAACATTTACTTCTGAATCTAAAGAAGCCTTTGTTAAAAAAATGGGTGAACAAACAGCTGAGGAAATAAATAAAGCTCCTACATCTATATTACAAAGAGACTTAGGTACATACATACATCTTCAAATGGAAGATTTAATGAATGCATTATCTGTTGGTGAATTTAAAGACAAGGTGTTAATTAAAGCAGGTAACTATAAAACAGTATCTCAATTAAGAAGTGAGACTAAATTATCTGAAGATAACTTTAATGTATTATATAAAACAGCTAAAAAATTAATTGAATCAGGTATTGCTGAACAAAATAAGAAAGATCCTACTGGTAAAGTTTACATTTCAGCAGAGCAAAGATTAATTGCATCTAGTTCACTAGGTGGAACTTCAGATTTAGTTTTTGTATACTCAGATGTTACAACAGATAACTTTGACTACAAAACAATGACTACCAAATATGGTGATGTTAGATTTGATAAAGGCAAAGCTCAGATTGTAAATCCAAGCTGGATTCCTACATATAAATATGAAGATTGGAATTTACAATTACCTAAGACTACATTTGCACTAGAAAAAATTATTGGTGTAAAACAAAACAATAAATGTAGAATTATTCCAATAGCAATGGTTTTGGAATATAAGGATGATATTCCTACTGGTAAAATAAAACAAATAGAGACATTTGTATCAGCATCAGATTACTTAAAACAAATTCCTATTAAAGAAAAGACAGGTATAGGTAGTCTAGATGAAAGTATTGAAAAACTAAACAGGCTTAAAGAGAATTATGTATTTGAGGCTAGTAAGGGTATTTCTCGTGAAAGAAGAGAGTTCTTAAAAACTAGAATTGATAGACAGACTAGAGCTATTAATGCAATTATTGTAGATCAAGATATATCTAATCTTATAGATGATTATACAGCAGTAGTTAAAAAGTATGCAGATGTAGAAACTAAAGATTATGCCGTGTTAAAAAATATAACACAAGAAACTATAGAAGATAAAGTAAACTCTAATTACCTATCATTGGAAGAACATAGAGATTTACTTAAAGAGCTTGGGTTAATATCTTCTATTATAGCAGGTTCATATGAATTCTATGATAGAATGGGTATTGATGAAAGTGAGTATAATAAATATAGAAGTAAGCTAAGAACTCTTCAAAATCAAATACTTGTACTAAATGAACAATTGCAGAATGAATTATTTGCAAGAATAAAATTAGACAAAGTATCTATAGATGAGATAAAAAATTCTTTTACCATTAAAACAATAGACCAAATGTTTAATACTTTTGGTGAAATACAGCACCCTGTATTTAGAGAAGCTTTTAATAAAAAGAGTATGGCTGAATCTGAAGCTAGGTTAAAACTACAAAAGTTTAAAGTTAATCTAGAAGAAGTTTCAGTTGAGTTAGAAAAATGGGGTAAAAATAATGGATTAGGATTATTTGGTGCATATGATAAGTTAATTAATAAAACTACAGGTAATATATATGCTAAGAATAATGCAGAGTTTACTAAAAGACTAGAGGAAGCCCAGCAGAAAAAAGATGCCAAGTTTATAGATAAGTACTTTAAACCTAAGGATAATGCTAAATCAGAACTTACTAAGTTTATTTTAAGAGTTGTTGAAAGAAACAATCTAATTCCAGGTAAAGATGATGATAGAATTAATCAAATTCTAGAAGATAATACAGTAGAGGGTTACAAGTTTAATGACAGATTTTTCTTTAAATACTATGAATTAAAACCTGAATACACTAAGTCTTTATCTCCTGAGGTATATTCTAAAGAATACATTGAAATTCAAAGTACACCTGCTATAAAAAAATACTATGACTTTTGGATTAAAACAATGCAGGAGTTTAGAGAGATTACAGATATGTCTAATGACTATACTGCACTACCTGATAATTTTATTCCAAACTTTAGAGCAGGTCTTATTGAACAAATGTTTCAAGGAGGATTACCATCCGCAGCTTGGGAATCATTTATAGGTATATTTAGACAGCAATCTGATGATATTGAGTTTGGTTATATGACTGAACTTGCTAAAAAGAAAGATATAGATACTGGAGAAATACTACATGAAATCCCTTTATTTGGTTTATATCCTATATACAATAGACAAAATGTTATAGATAATAAACTCAAGTCTTTTGATTTAACTAGAGTATTGTACACATTTGCAGATATAGCTTATAACTACGAGGGTCTAAAAAAAATAGAAGCTGAAATCACCGTATTAGGTGATATGATAGCAACTTTTGATATTACTAAAAAGGATTCTAATGGTAAAATTATAAAAACTCTTGGAGGTGCCTATAGTAAATTAACAGGTAAACAGCTAACAGAGTACCAAACATATCTTAATACAATTAAATATCATGTTTATGGTATTAAAGAGCAAGGAGACATCTTAAATAATGATGCTACTAGAGTAGTTAATAAACTTAATGATCTCCAAAGAGCATCTAAAATGATGTTTGAGCCCGTTATACAAATATCAGCATCACTATCATCTAAAGTAATGTCTTATTATGAAGGTGTAAAAGGATATTACTATGATAGAAATCAGATGCTTAAAAGTGAATCAATGCTGGCATCTGTTTTTACTGAAAATGGTAAACTAACTACTGCAATTTTACAGTACTTTGAATTTTCAGACAAGTATGTAGGTGTTAAAGCTAATGAGTTACCAAGTAATTTTCTTATTAGACTTGCTAATAAAGGACTAGGGTATATTGGTTTTAGAAAAGGTTCTGAGTGGATTGATAATAGCATTGGTTTATCTATGATGCAGAACTATGGTATAGATGAAAATGGTAAAATTAGAAGATTAAAGATGCTACCTAAAGGATCTAAGTCTTTATTAGAAAGAGCATCATTAAAAGATGGTAAGTTAGAAATTGAAGGTATTACTTTAGATAACTATAACTGGTTTACACAATCAGTAAAAAAAGTATCTAGATCAATTAAAGGTGAGATTAGTGATAAAGATCAAAGAGCCATTAATTACACTATGCTAGGTAAATTAGCAATGACTTACAAAAACTGGTTACCTGACTTGTGGAAAGAACATATGGGTAGTGTACAGTATAACAACTATACAGATACTGTAGTTATTGGTAGATTTAATTCTATTTATCAAAATCTTAAAGATGATGAAAGTAAAAAATTCTTACTACTAAACCAAGCTGCCTGGATAGGTATTGGTAAATTATTACTTGATGTACCACTATCTTTAATACCAAAAGTAGGATATAGATTTTCAAAAACTAATACTGCAAGAGCAAGAGCATTGTTTGAAAAATTTAAGCAGGACAACCCTAATGATCCAAGAATTCAAGAATACACCTTTGAAGAATTTTTAGATTACTATGATGGTCAGATAAAAGCTGGTGTACAAGAGTTATCAATTTATCTTGCTTTAATAGGTCTTGTGCTTTTAGTAGGTGGAGATTGGGATGATGATGGTAAAGATGATTACAAACAATATCTAGCTTTAAGTTTTACCTATAAAATTATGAACAGAATGAGAAGAGAGTTAGGGTTCTTTTTAGGTTCTGAAGGTGTTGATATTGCCTTAAATACAACTATTCCTGTAACAGGGTTAGGTCTTGATATAAAAAGAAGTATACAGAATTTTGTAGATGAAGCTTATAATGATATAACTGGTACTCCAGATCCTTATGATCAAAGTGGGTATCTACATCACATGTCTAAAATTATTCCAATTGTTAATCCTGCTAGAAAGTTCTTAGACAAAGAGAGAGAATCCTAATGAGGGTCTAAAAAAAAGGGGCAGTTAAGCCCCTTTTTAATATTTAATTACCTGTACTACCAAAGCCACCTTCACCTCTATCAGAATCTGATAGTTCTCCTTCTTCAAAATTAATTTGTGGGTAAGGTATAATCATTAACTGACCTACTCTATCTCCTGGTTTATAATGTGAAGTATCAGGAATATGCTTAAACCTAACTTTAACTTCTCCTCTATACCCAGAATCAATTACACCAACAGAGTTAGTTAGAATTAAACCTGAATTACTGATAGAACTTCTAGGAAATATTAATCCTACATATCCTTCAGGAATCTCAAAAGCTAATCCTGTACCATACTCTAAATAACCAAACTCATTCTTATCAACCTTAGTTAAACTAATAGCTGTAAGATCCATAGCAGCATCCCCAACCTTACTATAGGCTGGAGTTACTGCTTTAGCATTAAGCTTTTTAAACTTTACAATCATGCTGCATCAAATATTTTCTTGATCCAATTAGGAATTCTACCAAGCTTATTTAAATAACTAGCTGCTATAATATTTTCATTAGTTAATGAACGTCTTAGCTTATCATTACTGTTTCTTAGATCATTATTTGTAGCTGTAAGTTTCTTAACTTCAGATTCAATACCTCTAAGACCATTCTCTAATGAAATTAACTGTGAAGTTTTTTCATCAAGCATCTTAGTGTGCTCTTCAATTGTTACAAACATTACAGGACTACCTGCTTCTGTTGTAGTTTCATTTTTTGGTTGTGATTTACGTCTGTTTTCTTTTACTTTATTTTCCATTAGTAATTGATTTTATTGTTTGTTCAAAAGGATTACCTTCAATAGACTTAACTAAGTCTAACATTTGTTGTGCTATTTCTCTAATTTCTACCTGAGCATGCTCACTGTTCCTAAGCTTTAGGAAGTTAGCAAATGATCTCATATTAAACATTACATCAGCTTGTATTTGAGAGTTATAAGTTTTAAAATATCTAGCAGATTCTTTAGCTCTCTTTCTACCAAGTATAGGAGTTAGATCTTCAAGACATTGATGATAAAGTCTATTACCTAAAAGTGTATAATTTCTTAAAACAGCTAACCATTCTGATTCTCCTCTTTCAGCAAAAGGAACTTCATCTTTATATGGTGGTAATATTTCAGGATTTATATTTTCAGTACATAATATACCATTCCAATCTTCAGGTAAATAAAACTTATCTTCCTTTAACTCTTTATACCTAGCTGATTCTGCATTAATAGAAGCCATCCTATGCTTTAATAAATGCATATGGGATGCAATATCACAATCCACTAAGAAATGCACTGTAGCCTTCTCAAATGGTGTTTCATGACCATTACTCCATAAGAAATTAATCAATGCAGGTATCCTAGCTTTCTTATCTTCTGTAAGCTCTCTTGAGGTGCTTGTCCATGCAGAACAAGCTATAACCTCATCAGAGCCA
>Ga0181359_1000336_pt1 | contig 10055 bp, 10 predicted proteins | sample Fa13VDMM15SD_FD_141229 | JGI IMG/M metagenome (GOLD analysis project Ga0181359, IMG submission 141229) | Freshwater viral communities from Lake Michigan, USA - Fa13.VD.MM15.S.D | ecosystem: Environmental > Aquatic > Freshwater > Lake | place: USA: Michigan | collected 2013-09-24 | reverse complement strand
AAACAATTATATAATGGAGAAATTATTCTTTCAAAGTTCACTGCCAAGAGCTGGTAGTACAATGTTACAAAACATTTTAGCTCAAAATCCTGATGTCTATGCAACACCAACAAGTGGTGTGTTAGAATTAATCTATGGAGCAAGAGCAAATTATTCGTCATCACCTGAATTCAAAGCACAAGATACCGAACTAATGAAACAAGGTTACCTTTCTTTTTGTAAAAAAGGTGTTGAAGGTTTCTTTACCGCAATTACTGATAAGAAATATGTTGTGGATAAAAGTAGAGGATGGGGTGTTCATTACGGTTTTTTAAATGAAGTATTTCCTGAACCAAAAATTATCTGTATGGTAAGAGATTTGCGTGATATCTTCTGTTCTATGGAAAAGAACTTTCGTAAAGGCCAGTATAAAGATATGGGTATTGTAAATCACGCTGACCTTATTGGAACAACAACACCGAAGAGAGTTGATGTTTGGGCTAACTCACAACCTGTTGGAATGGCAATTGAGAGATTAACTGAAATTTTTAGACAAGGTATTAATGAAAAAATGTTGTTTATCAGATATGAAGATTTATGTTTGTATCCTGAGGCCACAATGATGAAAATTTATAATTATTTGGAAATTCCTCATTTTCAACATAATTTTGAAAATATTGAACAAGTTACCAAAGAAGATGACGAGATTTATGGTATGTTTGGTGACCACACAATTAGAAAGTCATTAGAATTAACTCCATCAACCGCAAATAAAGTTTTAGGAACAGATGTAACTGAATGGATTTACAATAATTACAGATGGTTTTACGACACATTTAAATACGAAAAAAACATATGATTTATTGGTTTACAGGCCAGCCAGGTGCTGGAAAAACAACATTGGCGAATGCTTTAATTGAGAAGTGTTCTGATACTTGTATTAATGTTGACGGAGATGGTTTAAGAGAACTATTTCAAAACTTTGACTATTCATCCGAAGGTAGAGTTAAGAATATCCAATCAGTTGTAGATTTGGCTCGTTTTTTAGACCATAAGGGATTTACCGTGGTTATTTCGGTAGTAGCTCCTTATAAAGAAATGAGAGACTCTTTAAAGAGAACAAATGAAGTTGTAGAGATGTATGTTCATACAACTGAAATTAGAGGTAGAGAACAGAATTTTGTTAAAGAATATGAACAACCTACTGAAAACTTTATTGACATTGACACAACAAATAAAACTATAGACGAATGTCTTGATTTAATAACTTTTAATAGAAAATGAGTGCTTGGGACAAAAAAATTCACGTAGAGTCTTCATTACCTGCTAAAGACGGACAATACGCAATGTTTGTAGGAAGATGGCAACCTTTACATAAAGGTCATCAATCGTTGTTTCAACAGGTAATGGATGAAGGTAAAAATGTTTTAATTTGTATTAGAGACATTCAACCTGATGAAAAAAATCCATATAGTGCTGAAGAAGTTAAAAAGAATATTGAAGAACATTATTTTGATATGGGAGACAAGGTTAAAGTTATGATAATTCCTGATATCTGTTCTATTGAATTTGGTAGAGGTGTTGGTTATAATATTATTGAAAGGGTCCCACCTCAAGAAATACATGATATTTCTGCAACTAAAATTAGAGAAGAATTAAGAGCTCAAGGAAAATTATGAAAGATAAAATCAAAAAATTTCAAATTAGATTTAACGTAAAATCAACATCAGATGAAAACAGATGGAGATTAATTGAAAATGGAAATGAAATATTGGTATCTGAGATTATTATTGATGGTCATACGTCAACGACAAAAGATTGGATGCCCGAGTTAGATGAATACAAATGGCATATCAGTTGTGAAGGACATTGTAAGGTTGTTGATAATGTTGCGTACGTTACAACAGTAAAAGAAGAAACAGTTCTTCTTCGTCATATTTTAAAAACAGTTTCTTATAGACTACTTGGTACGTTAACTACAGTATTAGTTGCTCTCTCTTGTGGTGTTTCATTAGAGATGTCTTCTTTGTTAGGTATTGCTGAGTTAACACTAAAACCTGTTATTTACTTTCTTCACGAAAGAATGTGGTACAAATACGTTAAAATTAAGCGTAAATAAATTTACCTTTTTTCTTTTTAATCTAATTTTATTGTATGAAAATTTTTATACAGATTGCGTCATATCGTGACCCACAATTAATTCCAACAATTAAATCGGCAATAGAAACTGCTAAACACCCTGAAAATTTGGTGTTTGGTATTGCAAGACAATTTCATCCTGAAGATAAGTTTGATGACTTATCTGAATATTCAGGTGATGAAAGATTTAGAGTATTAGATATTCCTCACGAGGAATCAAAGGGAGCTTGTTGGGCTAGAAATCAAATCCAACAACTATATAAGAATGAAGAGTGGACTCTTCAAGTTGACTCTCATATGAGATTTGCTCCTGATTGGGATGTTGAGATGATTAAAATGATTAAAGACCTTCAAAAAAAAGGATATAAAAAACCTCTTTTAACAGGTTATGTTCCTTCATTTGACCCTGATAACGACCCACAGTCTCGTGTTATGGAACCGTGGAGAATGACGTTTGACAGGTTTATTCCTGAAGGAGCGGTATTCTTCTTACCTGAAGTTATTCCAAATTGGCAAAATTTAACAGAACCTGTGACTGCAAGATTCTATTCTGCACACTTCTGTTTCACATTAGGTAAATTTTCAAAAGAAGTTCAACACGACCCTGAATTTTATTTTCACGGAGAAGAAATTTCGATTGCGGCAAGAGCTTACACTCACGGATACGATTTATTCCATATGCACAAAATATTAATTTGGCATGAATACACAAGAAAAGGACGTGTTAAACAATGGGATGATGATAAAGAATGGGTTGGTAAAAACGATTATTGTCACAAGAAAAACAGAAGTTTATTCGGAATGGATGGTGAGAAACCTATGAAGTTTGGTAAGTACGGATTTGGTAAAAAACGTACACTAAAAGACTATGAAAGGTATTCAGGTTTATTATTTTCAAAAAGAGCAATTCAACAATGGACAATAGATAAAAACTATCCACCAAGTCCATATCCATATACTTCAGAAGAAGAATGGTTAAATTCATTCTCATCAATTTTCAAACACTGTATTGATTTACAATATTCTCAGGTTCCTGAAAAAGATTATGATTTTTGGGTAGTGGCTTTTCACGATGAAAATGATGAAACGTTATTTAGAAAAGATGCTGACCAAGGTGAGATTACCCGTATGTTAAATGACCCTGATGGTTATGTTAAAATATGGAGAGAGTATAATATGACAACTAAACCTCACCATTGGGTTGTATGGCCCCATTCAATATCTAAAGATTGGTGTGAAAGAATATCAGGAAACATATAAAATGAAAGAAATATATAAATTAATACATAATTTCAAAGTAGATAAAAAATTTTGGTCTTATGACAATTTAACAGGTGAAGATTATGATTTTAATCGGTCAAAACCTGCGCCATATCTTAAAAAGGCAATTGAAATTGCAAATTACTTACAGTTAAAAACAGTTGTTGAGATTGGTTCAACAAGATTATCGGTAACCCAAAAATGTATTAATTATTTTAATGAAGAAAATAACGCTTATTTATCACCTCCTTGTTGTTGTGACGGTCACGGTGGATTTTTTTGGGCGGAATACGGGTTTGATGTTTATACTGTGGATATTGATGAAAATTGTATCAATGGTGTAAAGTGGTCATATAATAATTTAGGTAGAGAATTACCAAATAATGTTCATATTAACATCCCAAGAGACGGAATAGAATTTTTACAAAATTTTGATAAAAAAATTGATGTTCTATTTTTAGACGGATGGGATAAAGGTACTTACCAATATGCTGAAAAACATTTAGAGTCATATGAAGTTGCTAAAGATAAATTATCCGACACTCATTTAATTTTAATTGATGATACCGATTTCTTAACTGATGACGGAGGAAAAGATAAACTACTTTCACCAAGATTAATTGAGGATGGATATATCCCATTATTTAACGGAAGACAAACACTATTTTTAAAATGGAAACAATAATATTAAGTTTAACGACAATACCACAAAGATTAAATTATCATAATGAATCAGGTGGATTAAGACCCGTAATTAATAAATTATTAAATTTATCGTATAATGATTACGAAATTCATTTGAATATTCCATACATTAATAAAAAAAATCAAAGTGAGTATATTATCCCTGAATGGTTAAATTTAATTGATAACCCAAAGTTAAAAATTTTTAGAACCGAAGATTATGGGGCAGCAACTAAAATATTACCAACGTTAATGAGAATTAACGAAAATTCTGAACAAATCATAATCACATTAGATGATGATTTAGAATATATTGATGGTTTTATTGAGTATCATTTAGAAAAAAGAAAACAATATCCTGATAGTGCAATTGGATTTGCAGGACTTACAGCGATTAACGGAAGTTGTCATTTTTGCACAACAGTTAAAGAAGATGTCAGAGTTAAAATGTTGGAGGGGTATAAAACTGTTTCATATAAAAGAAATTTTTTTAAAAATGATTTTTTCCAAGAATTTGTTGGACAGTCTTGGAATGATGATGTGATTATATCAGCGTATTTAGGTAAACATAATATTCACAAGATAGTGGTTAATTATGATAAAGATACTGATTTTAATCCAAGAGTTGAATCATTCCCAATCGTTGGTCACCTACCAAATGAATACGGTGGATGTTATTGGTTTAGAAGTGAACAAATATCAGATAACGCTGACATTTATTATAAATTAGGTTATTTAGAAAGGTAATTTATGATTACATTAGTAACAGGACTTTGGGATTTAAAAAGAGACACATTAGGTGAAGGATGGGCAAGACCATTTGAATCTCACTATTTGGAGAAGTTTAAACAATTATTATCTGTAGATAATAATTTAATTATATTTGGTGATAGTGAATTAGAAAAATTTGTTTGGGAATATAGACAACCTGAAAATACTCAATTTGTTAGAAGAGAACTTGACTGGTTTAAAAATGAATTTTATGAAAAAATTCAACAAATAAGAACTAATCCAAGTTGGTACAACCAATCAGGATGGTTATCTGAATCTACTCAAGCAAAATTAGAAATGTATAATCCATTAGTAATGTCAAAAGTATTTCTTTTGAATGACGCTAAAATAATGGATAAATTTAATTCTGAAAATTTGTTTTGGATTGATGCGGGGATATCAAATACTGTACATATTGGGTATTTTACTCACGATAATGTATTAGAAAAAATTTCTAAAAAAATTCAGAAGTTTTCATTTGTATGTTTTCCCTATGACGCTAACAATGAGATTCACGGATTTTCATACCCAAAAATTAATGATTGGGCGGGTGATAATGTTAAGAAAGTAGGTAGAGGTGGATTTTTTGGTGGACCAAAAGAAACAATATCTGACATTAATTCAATATACTACGGATTATTAAGTGATACTTTATCACAAGGATATATGGGTACAGAAGAATCCATATTTTCAATTATGGTCTACAAACACTCAAGTAAAGTTGATTATTTTGAAATTGAATTAAACGGACTTTTAGGAACTTTCTTTGAAAACGCCAAAAATGAAACATTAGAAATTAAGTCAGAATACAAACTACCTATTACTGAAAGTATTTTAGATATTTCTAAAACATCACTTTATGTTATTGGTTTTAATAGTCCAAAACAATTGGAGACTTTAATTGAGTCAATGAAACAATATGATGTTAATTTTTTAGACCGACCAAAAAAATACCTATTAAATAATTCAACTGACAGAAGTACGGATGAGAAGTATGTTGAGTTATGTGATTTACATAATTTTGAAATACTTTGGCCAAAAGAAAATTTGGGTATTTGTGGTGGTAGACAATTTATCGCCGAACATTTTGAAGAAAGTGAAAGTGAATTTATGTTCTTCTTTGAAGATGATATGTTTTTCTATCCTAAAGAAGGTGAGGTTTGTAAAAATGGATTTAATCGTTATGTTAAAAATCTTTATATTAAATCATTGTCAATTACTAAAAAATATAATTTTGATTTTTTAAAGTTAAATTATACTGAATTTTTTGGTAATAATGGAATACAATGGAGTTGGTATAATGTACCACAATCATTTAGAGAATCTCATTGGCCAAACAATCAAAAATTACCCCAAATAGGATTGGACCCAAATTCTCCAAAAACAAAGTTTACATCAGTTACATCACACGAAGGAATTCCTGTCGCAACAGGTGAGGTATATTATTGTAATTGGCCTCAAGTTGTGTCAAAGACAGGAAATAAAAAGATGTTTTTGGATACCACTTGGGCACACCCATATGAACAAACGTGGATGAGTCATATGTTTCAAGAAACAATTAAGGGTAATTTAAATTCAGGATTGTTGTTACTAACACCAACTGAACACGATAGATTTGACCACTACGACGGAAAGTTAAGAAAAGAAAGTTAATATGGATATTTATTGATAAAACAATAAATGGAATTTTTTATCAATAAAAATGCTGACTTACCACTTCTTAAAATGCAAGTTGTTAAAGATGGTAGAGTTGATTTTGATGAGATGACAAATCTTATTGAAAATTCAATCATTTATTTCTCAATGAAAAACAATCTTACAGGTTCATATAAAATTTTAAATTCAATTGGAGGTTTTGTTGAAAAGACATTTATTGAGCCAAATGCTAAAGTAGAATATTATATTTACTACAAATTTAGTCCAAACGATACTTCAGAATCTGGTAGATATGAAGGTGAATTTATGTTAAAATCTGACTATGGTACTCTTTTATTACCAATTGCTGATAAATTATTTATTACCATAAATGACTCAGTAATACAAACAGTATAATATGGATTTTTTTATTAAAAGAAGAGCAACATTACCAATATTACGAGTTGAGGTTAATAAAGATGGAAGAAATGATTTTCATCATAATCAAAATCTTTCAGATATTTCAAACGTATATGTATCATTTATTGATTATTATACAAAACAACCAAAATATATTAGCAGACCTTGTACTGTAACATCTGAAGTAACTTCAGGTGGAACATCATATTATGTTAATTACCAATTTTCACATTTTGAAACAGAAGAAGAATCAAAATATGAAGTGCAATTTTCAATTATCAACAATAATGGTGGTGTTATTATTTTACCACTTAAACAAAAAATTTTTGTAAATGTAGTTGAGAGTTTCTCAATTGATGGATTTGATTTTTCAAACAATTATATTGTGGATTATCCGTGTTGTAACGGTTCTAATCTTGGTCCAGACCCTTCTAATACTCCTACCCCTACATCAACACCGGGACAATCAGTAACACCTACATCTACACCTACAGTTACTCCTACAATAACACCCACATCTACTGTCACACCTACAATTACAAAAACACCGACTAAAACACCAACAACCACACCTACCCCTACATCAACACCGGGACAATCAGTAACTCCTACATCTACACCTACGGTAACACCTACAGTAACTCGTACATCTACAGTAACGCCTACTGCAACAGTTACACCAACTAAATCTGCAACAGTTACACCAACAACTACGCCTACAATAACGCCAACAAGTAGTGTTACTCCAACGGTAACTCCAACTATAAGTGAGTCACCAGCAGTTAGTCCATCGGTAACTCCAACACGTACTGTTACTCCAACTAAAACATCAACTCCAACAATTACCCCGACAAATAGTGTTACCCCAACAATTACCCCGACCAAAACCGTTACACCTACAGTTTCTCCGTCATATGTTCCCCCATCTGCAATATTATATTCCGTAGATAATGATGGTGTGGTGTATTCGTATGATTTTGGAACAGGTATAGTAACTAATGTTAACCCACCTCAAAATTCATTAGTAAATTTAAAAGTTTGGATTGGAAAATACAGTGATACGTGGTGGACATTTAACGGATATACGTCTATCGCTAGACAAGATGGGTTATCAAATACTCCAGTATATAAAAATACCGCACTTACAGCTGACGCAAGTATTTGTGTATTAGATTCATACAATGTTTTATTTGTAAGAAATTCTCAATCAGGATATGGAAATCCTAGAGAAATAGTTTTAGGGCCATTCGCAACTCAATCATATAGTTATCAATTCCGTGGGGCGATACCTGCAGATAGGTATTGTACTGGAGGTATGATAAAAACTACTACCGATAAACTAATAATGATAACAACTAACTCAACAAATACTGCAGTTTATTTGAATCAATATCAATACTATAATGGTAACTATTTTGCCCTATTACCGAGTGAAGTTCAAGTTAATTTGACAAACATAATTTCAAATCCAAGAGGTATATTTGTCGCGAGTAACGAATTTTATATAACAACCAATTCGGGAGAAATTTATCGTATTCAAAAAACATCTCCGTATACTGTGACATATATCACATCTATTGGACGAACAGTTAAAGGTATTGCTCAAGATTCAACAAATTGGAATATACAATTTACGTAACAATTTAATATAACGATATATTTATAAATAAAAAAACATTATGGAACAATTTTCAACAATTCACATATTTGGTTATGGTGAAACTCAAATTATTGGAGAAACTAATAATGGTAAAGTACCGTCATCATCATTAACGACTTTAGTACCATTTGTAGACCACGTAAAAACATTTTTACCTGAAAGTGGTGTTACATTAACTGACTATCACGTTATTCATATTTTTAATGGTAGTGATGTTAGATATTTAGGTGTTGGAACTGAAGACAGAAAAGAAGAAACATCTTTTTCAGTTGGATTTGACCAAATTGACCAAACATTGTTAACTGCGTTAGTTGACGAAATTATTTCAGCAATACAACCGTAACAATACTTAAATAAGATGACCCCACTTTAAAAAAGTGGGTTTTTTTATTTGACTTATATTTTTTATTTGGTTAAACTTATACTCATAAGGTAAATTCCGACCTTACTATCGGAAGCAAATACACCAATTAAAAATTTATGATATTAAACGAAGAAATTGAACAGTTCCTTCAGGGGAATGACGATGAGAAATATATCATCGGAGTAGAATACGATTACGTCAAAGATTGTGTTTGGAAAATTATTGAACACCCAATTCACGGAAAACAAATTAAAAAAGATACTTTTATCCCATTTGCTTGGGTTGGGGATTTACGTGGATTAAACTTCTATGGGTCATCCAAAGCATCTCAAAAAGAAGCAATGACAAAACATAAAATTGTTATTGAGAAATTACGTACTGATGGCAATGAAAGATTAGAAAAGGGTTTAACATTTATGGTTAAATCGTTAAATGGGTACCGTTCCTTGATACAATTCTTTAGAGACGGTGGTGTGGACCCTTGGGGTGAAAAAACCAAAGGATTAATCCTTATCTTACCACCTGTTGAACAATTCTTAGTTACAAAAGAAAAACGTCTGTTCAAAGGGTTTGATGATTACAATAGTATTACAAGATTTGTATTTGACTTGGAGACGACCTCTCTTGAACCAAAAGATGGTCGTATCTTTATGATAGGAATGAAAACCAATAAAGGTTTTAGTCAGGTAATTGAATGTTCAGATGAAGAACAGGAAAGAGAAGGTATTATCAAATTTTTTAATACCATAGATGAACTTAAACCAAGTATTATCGCATCATACAACGGATTTAACTTTGACTGGTTATGGATATTTGAAAGAGCCAAAGCTTTAAAATTAGACATTAGAAAGGTTGCTAAAACTTTAAATGCCGCCAACCCAATCAAACAATCTGAGAGTATGTTAAAACTTGCAAACGAGGTTGAGAGATTTAATCAGACATCTATGTGGGGTTATAACGTTATTGATACGTTACACGCCGTTAGAAGGGCTCAGGCAATCAATTCATCCATCAAATCTGCGGGTTTGAAGTATATCACCCAATACATTAAGGCGGAAGCGGCTGACCGAGTTTACATTGGACACACAGATATTGGTCCATTCTATGCAAAGAAAGAAGAGTTTTGGTTAAACATTCAAAACG
>Ga0181359_1000334_pt1 | contig 10074 bp, 5 predicted proteins | sample Fa13VDMM15SD_FD_141229 | JGI IMG/M metagenome (GOLD analysis project Ga0181359, IMG submission 141229) | Freshwater viral communities from Lake Michigan, USA - Fa13.VD.MM15.S.D | ecosystem: Environmental > Aquatic > Freshwater > Lake | place: USA: Michigan | collected 2013-09-24 | reverse complement strand
GGGTCTTGCGTTAAAGAAAACATACCAAGTTTATGGTCTCTTGCTTTTTTTCCATTAGATTTTTTAACTTCTAATGGTTGCAATTTTCCCCCAATACTTCCACCCTTCCTATATCCCTCTAGTGATATATAACCACCACAGTTTTCATTTAGACAGAGTGGATTGTTTAAATGTGGTTCAATAAGTTCTTTTTCTTTTTCAGAACATTCATACCAATTATTATAAACTTCTATTACTTCTTTACAAAACATTGTGGTATTCCATTTTTCTTTATGGGTAACTGGAGTGCCATAATACCCATCAGAAATTGGACTATCCTGTTTTAATATTCGTTTTCCATAATAGTAGTGTCCGTCTACAAAATTAATCTTATAGACGTAAGATCTTTCAGAACTCATAAAGATTTCAATTCATTCCATATTATATAGCAGTTTTATTTAATTGTCAAGTTGGAAAGTTTCCCGAACTTCATTAATTAAGTCGGCGTTTTTAGATACAACACCCAGACCATGAGAACAAGTAAAGTTTGTTTTTGGTAGCGGTATCTCATCAAAAAACTGTCGCACCCCATAATGAGGAACGCAAGTATCGTGAAATAGAATTACGCCATCATCTTTTACAAACTTACTCCAAGTATCATAATCATTTCTTACTGCTTCGTAAGTATGAAAACCATCAATATGCAAAATATCAATTGGTTTATCCCACTGTTTTGCAACCAGACCAAAATATCCTTTAATGAAAGTGATATTTTTCATTTTTAATTCTTTTCTTTTTTGTTTGACATAATCTAAAGTATTCTTTACGCCTGCCATTACGTCTCCATCAAAACTATCAATACCATAAACTTTTCCAATATTTGGAAGAGCAAAGCAAAAAGTTGAGTAGGCATAATCGACTCCCAAATCTACAATCACTTCGGGTTGTTGCTTATTTACAATCCATTGAGCAAAAGTAATGTGGTCAGTCCAAGCAGTTGGAATGTTTTTAATAATTTCTAATTGATTCATTTTAACAATAATTTGTGTAATGTTGTTCTACTTCTAAAAATGTTTTATATTTAAAATCTGTTTTGTATATATCAAAGAATTCCATTGGTGTTAATGTACATACACTTTCAAATTGACTTACAAAATCACCTCTTCTTTGAATTCCTTTTTCGGTAATAAAATCTTTCTGTTTTTGGGTTAAACAAAAAGTTGCTGAATGGGGATTCATTGGTTTATTGAATACTATTTTTTTATCATTGTAAAATAAGGATAAAGCATTCATTTTTGGTATCATAAATTTTTCCAATAACGTTTGATCTATAGGTCCATCAATATAAAGTTTTTCTATATCTGGTGAATATGGATTTTCAAATCTATGTGGCATCAATACACCTTGATGATTTGTTTGTTCGGCAAACCACAAAATTTTATCAAAATAGTTTTTTGTAGTAAATCCAATGTCGTCTTCACAGTAAAGATACAGATCATAATTGTTCTGCTGAAACAAATACTCTCGTGCCTCAAAAATTAAATTTTTTGAGTCATCTATATCAATTTCTTTTACTGTAATAAAATTTTTATATTTTTCTAAAACCTCTTCACAAATGTTTTTTCCGTCAGTGATGATATTGATTTGTACATCATATTTTTTATGAACATTTTGCAATCTATGAAATTGATTGGTGCGAATATCTAATAATGTATAATCATTTTGTTTTCCCAAATGAACCAATGACCACAAACATTTAGAAAAAGATTGTGTTCTTTTTTCAATTGTCCCTCTGGCAGAACCCGGAATCCACCCACCAGGAAGATTGCAATCACTTTGAGACGTTTTAGAGAAATAGTGTGGGATACAAACTTTTATCTTCATTTAAAAAATATCAATTAAATTTTTCATCAATATCCAAATATGTTTGTAGGTTTTTTAGTTGTTTGTTTCAGTATATCCCAATTTTTTGCATTTTGAAAGTGATTATACTTGTATGCATTATGAGTATCTAAATCAATTCTTTTTTGTATGGAAGATTTTTTATCAAAAGAAGTTAAGGTTTTAGATATTCTTCCGCGAATCTTATTCGTTTTTAAGGCATAAATGTTCTCACAATTTTGAATTAGATAATCATCACCATACCAAATCTTATATAAACTTGGAATTACTTTATAAGAAGACCTTTTGATAAACATACATACACCAAAGGCATAACTTTGTCCACCAATTGGTTGTTTTTTATTCACATTAAGTTTTGTAAGTTCATCAGTTTTATATTGATCATAATGAATGTGATAATTATCAATCGTTCCTTTAAGATAAGAACCAATAATGTCTATATTAGTCATATCTAATTGTCTTATATAAGCAAATAAGTCTTCTTCAACAAATACATCATCATTTAATAAGCAAATCACATTCGATTTAGATTTATAATATCCTTCATTCCACGAAGGATTCACATAAATGTTTTGATGCGGAGAAATTAGATGAATTTTAGAGTGTTCAAGAATATTATTGCTCGGTCTTTTTGATTTTTGATTATCTATTAAATAAATTTTTTGAATATTAGAATAAGAACAATATTTTTCCAAATAAGATATAAAATTTTCGTCACACCACATTGTAGGAATGACTATATCAATGCTATTCATAATTCATAAGTTTTTGCAAAATTTCCCTTAAACTTCTTAGTACCCAAGTGCGATACTGTATCTTTGGGATTTAACCAAATTGAGTATCCAAGTTCTTTTATTTTTTCACAAAGAACAATATCTTCACCATAAAAACTGTTATTTACGTTTGCATACTCGCAAATATACTTAAGTTTTTTTCCTCTAAATTCACATTCCTCATTACTTTCCCATAAATCTCTAATAACTTTTTGTGTTAATTTTAAAAACCCAGTTCCACATCTATCAATTTTAAGATAACCATCTTTTGGTGATGGAGTTTTATTCACTCCAAAAATATTATACTCTATCTTATTATCCCCCTTATTAACAACTGGAACTGCAACGACATCTCTTGGAGACTTTACTATTTCTATAAGAATTTCAGCATTCCATTCTTCATCATCATCAATAAAAACCATTGCATCATATTTTTCTTTGTATGCAAGATTCATAAGTTCGTTTCTTGCCATGGGAAGAATACTTTCATTGGCAAGAAATACTGGTTGAAACATTATATCGTTGGCAAGACCAAGTTTTGTACTTTCATATAATGAATTAACAAACCAGGCATCAACTTTACCATCCAGGCAAGGAGTCGCAATTAATACTCTTTTCATTTAAAATAATAACGTGTTTTAATTATTTATTGAGATTCTAGCACACTTATTCTATCTTTGAGTTCTTTTACTTCTTGTAGTAATTCTTTAATTGTATTTACTATCATTGGAATAAGAGCAGAAGATGCAAATGTATAATGATTTGGATCATTAGTATCTACAATACCAGCATAAGATGCATTATATTCGTCAATAACTTCAAGAACTTCTTGTGCAATAAAACCTGCTGATGGTTTTCCCCTATCATTTTCAGTATGTCTATGGTTCCAATCAAATTTACGTGGTCTTAACTTGGATAAGAAATCACCACCCAATGGCAAATCAATAATATTTGTTTTGTCTCTTTGGTCAGAAGTAAACGTCCAAGCGGTGGCGGCACCTTGGAATCTTGCAAAGTTTGTTCCATTATCAATTGTAACTTCATTAGATACTGTTACTGCCGATGTTTGTCTGCTAGATCCACCAATAATAACATTACTACTTCCTGTAGTATTATTAATTCCAGCACCCCTACCAAGGAATGTATTGTTATTTCCAGTAAGGTTATTAAATCCTGCACAACAACCAAAGAAGTTATTACCAGATCCAGTGGTGTTGTTACATCCCGCATAATTGCCCATGAAGTTATTAAAACATCCACTGGTATTGCAATATCCTGCACAACGACCAAAGAAGGAGTTAAAAGATCCAGTGGTGTTTTCAAGTCCTGCACCACGACCAATGAAGATATTACAAGATCCAGAGGTGTTTTCACGTCCTGTAGAATTACCAATGTAGGTATTATCAGATCCAATAGTATTATCACGTCCCGCATAATATCCAATGAAGGTATTCTCAATTCCAGTGTTGTTCCTCCATCCTGCACACCAACCAGCAAAGAAATTTAGACATCCAAAGGTGTTGCAACGTCCTGCAAAATTACCAATGAAGGTATTACCACGTCCAGTGGTATTGGAACCTCCTGCACATTGACCAATGAAGGTATTATAACATCCAGTGGTGTTAGAAAGTCCTGCACCACAACCAATGAAGGTATTAAAACCTCCAGTGGTGTTGATGGTGTTACGTCCTGCACAATTACCAGCAAAGAAATTAAAGCATCCAGTGGTGTTGGAAAGTCCTGCTTCATTACCAAAGAAGATATTATGACATCCAGTGGTATTACTAAATCCTGCACAATGACCAGCAAAGAAGTTATTATTTCCAAAGGTGTTGGAACTTCCTGCACAACGACCAATGAAGGTATTATGACATCCAAAGGTGTTAGAACATCCTGCTTCATCACCAATGAAGGTATTATAACATCCAGTGGTGTTGGAACTTCCTGCACCACGACCAAAGAAGTTATTATTAGATCCAGTGGTGTTAGAACATCCCGCATAAGAACCAAAAAAAGTATTATAAGATCCAATGGTGTTGGCACGTCCTGCACATTGACCAAAGAAGTTATTATAAGATCCAGTGGTGTTAGAAAGTCCTGCACATTGACCAAAGAAGGTATTGTGATCTCCACCAGTGTTGTTACGTCCTGCAGAATTACCAATGAAAGTATTATTACATCCGGAGGTGTTAGAACGTCCTGCACAATTACCAGCAAAGAAATTAAAACCTCCAATGGTGTTGAAACGTCCTGCTTCTTGACCAAAGAAGGTATTATTATTTCCAAAGGTGTTACAAAGTCCTGCTTGATCACCGATAAAGGTATTATGAGATCCAGTGGTGTTGGAAGATCCTGCAGAATTACCAATGAAGGTATTATAAGATCCAGTGGTGTTACGATATCCTGCAGAACAACCAAAGAAGTTATTATGGGATCCAGTGGTGTTATTAAGTCCCGCTTCATTACCAAAGAAGTTATTATGAGATCCATGGGTGTTGCAAAATCCTGCAGCACTACCAATGAAGGTATTAAAACCTCCAGTGGTGTTGGAACATCCTGCACGACAACCAAAGAAGGTATTAAAAGATCCAGTGGTGTTGCAACGTCCTGCACAATTACCAATGAAGGTATTATGAGATCCAGTGGTGGTGTCACGTCCTGCTAGATTACCAATGAAGGTATTATAACATCCAGAAATGTTGCAACGTCCTGCACAATTACCAGCAAAGAAATTAAAACCTCCAAAGGTGTTGCAAAATCCTGCTTGATTACCAATAAAGGTATTATGAGCTCCAGTGGTGTTATTACGTCCTGCACAATTACCGGCAAAGAAATTAAAACATCCAAAGGTGTTGCAACATCCTGCTTCATTACCAATAAAGGTATTATTAGATCCAGTGGTATTGTTACGTCCTGCTGCTACGCCAAAGAAGTTATTATAACATCCAGTGGTGTTGGAACTTCCTGCAAATGCACCAATAAAGGTATTGCTAGATCCAGTTGTGTTAGCATATCCTGCACAAGTACCTATAAAGATATTAGTACCTCCAGTGGTGTTAAAATATCCTGTACTTAAACCTAAGAAGGTATTATAACTTCCAGTGGTGTTGGAACGTCCTGCATAATAACCAAAGAAGTTATTATTAGATCCAGTGGTGTTAAAACGTCCTGCACACTGACCAATGAAGGTATTATTAGATCCAGTGGTGTTGCAAAATCCTGCATTAAGACCAATGAAGGTATTATAACTTCCAGTGGTGTTGGAACGTCCTGCACATTGACCTAAGAAGTTATTATTACCTCCAAAGGTGTTGCAAAATCCTGCTTGATTACCAATAAAGGTATTATGAGCTCCAGTGGTGTTATTACGTCCTGCACATTGACCAGCAAAGAAATTAAAACATCCAGAGGTGTTGCAACGTCCCGCTTCATTACCAATAAAGATATTATTGGATCCAGTGGTGTTATTAAGTCCTGCACATTGACCAGCAAAGAAGTTATTACTTCCAAAGGTATTATCACGTCCCGCATAACAACCAATGAAGGTATTATGAGATCCAGTGGTGTTGAAACGTCCTGCTGTACGACCAAAGAAGTTATTATTATTTCCAAAGGTGTTGGTACGTCCTGCACCACAACCAATGAAGTTATTATAAGATCCAGTGGTATTGTAAAATCCTGCAACACAACCAAAGAAGTTATTATTAGATCCAAAGGTGTTGCAACTTCCTGCATAAAGACCGATGAAGGTATTGCTAGATCCAGTGGTGTTGCAAAGTCCTGCACAATTACCAGCAAAGAAATTAAAACATCCAAAGGTGTTGCAAAATCCTACACAATTGCCAATAAAGGTATTATGAGATCCAGTGGTGTTAAAACGTCCTGCTTGATTACCAATGAAGGTATTATAACATCCAGTGATGTTATTAAATCCCGCACAATTACCAGCAAAAAAGTTATTAGACCCAAAGGTGTTGCAAAGTCCTGCTTCATTACCAATGAAGGTATTGCTAGATCCAGTGGTGTTGGAACATCCTGCAGAATTACCGATGAAGGTATTATTATTTCCAAAGGTGTTGCAAAATCCTACACAATTGCCAATAAAGGTATTATGAGATCCAGTGGTGTTAGAACGTCCTGCACAATGACCAGCAAAAAAGTTATTAGACCCAAAGGTGTTGCAACGTCCTGCTTCACAACCAAAGAAGGTATTATGAGATCCAGTGGTGTTGCAAAATCCTGCATAACGACCAAAGAAAGTATTATGACATCCACTGATGTTGTTACGTCCTGCACAATTACCGGCAAAGAAATTAAAACCTCCAAAGGTGTTGCAAAATCCTGCTTCATTACCAATAAAGGTATTATTAGATCCAGTGGTATTGTTACGTCCTGCACAATTACCGGCAAAGAAATTAAAACATCCAAAGGTGTTGCAACGTCCTGCTTCATTACCAATAAAGGTATTATTAGATCCAGTGGTATTGTTACGTCCTGCACATTGACCAGCAAAGAAATTAAAACATCCAGAGGTGTTGCAACGTCCCGCTTCATTACCAAAGAAGTTATTATGACATCCAAAGGTGTTATTAAGTCCTGTATAACGACCAAAGAAGTTATTATAACATCCAGTGGTGTTGCATTGTCCTGCACCTAATGCTAAGAAGTTATTATGAGATCCAGTGATGTTGAAACGTCCCGCAGAATTACCAATGAAGGTATTATTAGATCCAGCGGTGTTGCAAAGTCCTGCACAACTACCAATGAAGGTATTATCAGTTCCAGTAGTTGTAGTATTTCCTGCTGATCCAGCAAAAAAATTGCGAGTGGTAGTATTACCAAAAAATCTTCGGTCATTATCAATGACCGTGTTTCCACAAATTTGAATTGCCATTTTCGTTAATACTAGGCGTTATTTTTATTTATGATATTTTTTTATCTAATTCAACTATTGCGTTAATTAGCATTGCAATTAACGGTATATACCTTACAGATTTAACTCCATTTGTTTCAGAAACAAGTTCGGGTAAAATTTTCTCAACTTCTTGAGCAATTAAACCATAACTTTTATCTCCGGTATTTTCCCAATTAAAGGAGACTGGAGAAAGTTTCTTTAATGTTTCAATACTATCACTCAATTCAATTACATTATTTTTAAGCGACATATCGGATGCGGAATTAAAGTCAATTGCCGTAACTTGTCCTGTTGACGCATTAAAAGACAAATAATTTGCTGTTGTAGTTACTTTTGCAGTTTGATTACTCCCAGCAGATGCAACCATTACCGGATATAAAACTGTACTTGAAGTATCATTAGTTGCGTTAATTGTTTCCGATGATCCCGCTGCATTTTGAATAGTTGCTTTCCCCACAACAGCACCAGATACATCATAAAGTGCAATAAAGTCCCCACTTTGTGGATCATTTATCAAAGGAAGACCATTAATGTTTAGAGAAGTTGCTATACCTGCTGTTGAGGCATAAGTTGCTATTCCACTAGAAGTAGCATAAGTTGCTATACCTGCTGTTGAAGCATAAGTTGCTATACCTGCTGTTGAAGCATAAGTTGCTATACCTGCTGTTGAGGCATAAGTTGCTATTCCACTAGAAGTAGCATAAGTTGCTATACCTGCTGTTGAAGCATAAGTTGCTATACCTGCTGTTGAGGCATAAGTTGCTATTCCACTAGAAGTAGCATAAGTTGCTATACCTGCTGTTGAAGCATAAGTTGCTATACCTGCTGTTGAAGCATAAGTTGCTATACCTGCTGTTGAAGCATAAGTTGCTATACCAGATACGTCAGCATAACCAGAGAACGTTGATAATCCAGCAATTCCGGCATAAGTAGCACTGGTTGCACTAGTAGCGTTACCACTAAAGGTTGTTGCAGTAATGACACCAGAAACTTTTACGTCTCCTAGAATATCTAGTTTTGAGGTTGGATTTGTGGTTCCTATGCCAATATTATAAAAATTATTACCAACAATCCAAGAAGTGCTGCCAGCACCAATGACTAATTGATTATCACCAGAAGTAATTGGCGCATTTTGATTATGACCAATAACAATATTTTGAGATCCATTGGTGTTGCAACGTCCTGCACAATGACCAGCAAAGAAGTTATTATTTCCATTGGTGTTGAAACGTCCTGCTTCACAACCAAAGAAGGTATTATTGGATCCAGTGGTGTTGTTACGTCCTGCACAATTACCAGCAAAGAAATTAAAACCTCCAAAGGTGTTGTAATATCCTGCTTCATTACCAATGAAGGTATTATGAGATCCAGTGGTGTTGTTACGTCCTGCAAAATTACCAATGAAGGTATTGTGAGATCCGGTAGTATTGGAACCTCCTGCAGTACAACCAAAGAAGTTATTATGACATCCGGTAGTATTGGAACCTCCTGCATAAAAACCGATGAAGGTATTGCTATGTCCAGTGGTGTTGCAAAGTCCTACACCCAAACCAATGAAGTTATTATTGGATCCAGTGGTGTTAAAACGTCCTGCACAAAAACCAATGAAGGTATTATAAGATCCAGTGGTGTTACAAAGTCCCGCTTCACGACCAATGAAGGTATTATAAGATCCAGTGGTATTGGAGCATCCAGCATAATTACCAAAGAAGGTATTATGAGATCCAGCGGTGTTGGAACGTCCTGCAGAATTACCAAAGAAGTTGTTATAACATCCAAAGGTGTTGCAAAGTCCTGCACAATTACCAATGAAGGTATTGTGAGATCCAGTGGTGTTGTAACGTCCTACACAATTGCCAATGAAGGTATTATAAGATCCAGTGGTGTTGGAACATCCGGCAAAAGTACCAAAGAAGTTATTATAAGATCCAGTGGTGTTGTTACGTCCTGCAGAAGTACCAAAGAAGTTATTATAAGATCCAGTGGTGTTGTTACGTCCTGCAGAAGGACCAAAGAAGTTATTATAAGATCCAGTGGTGTTGTTACGTCCTGCACAATTACCAGCAAAGAAATTAAAACCTCCAAAGGTGTTGCAAAATCCTGCTTGATTACCAATGAAGGTATTATGAGATCCAGTGGTGTTGAAGCGTCCTGCTTGATTACCAAAGAAAGTATTATGACATCCACTGATGTTGGAACATCCCGCAGAACGACCAATGAAGGTATTATAAGATCCAGTGGTGTTGTTACCTCCTGCTTGATTACCAATAAAGGTATTATGAGATCCAGTGGTGTTGTTACCTCCCGCAAGACCACCAATGAAGGTATTATTAGATCCAGTGGTGTTGGAACATCCCGCAGAACGACCAATGAAGGTATTATAAGATCCAGTGGTGTTGTTAGCTCCTGCTTGATTACCAATAAAGGTATTATAAGATCCAGTGGTGTTGAATGCTCCTGCATAATGACCAATGAAGTTATTATTAGATCCAAAGGTGTTGCAAA
>Ga0181359_1000333_pt1 | contig 10145 bp, 12 predicted proteins | sample Fa13VDMM15SD_FD_141229 | JGI IMG/M metagenome (GOLD analysis project Ga0181359, IMG submission 141229) | Freshwater viral communities from Lake Michigan, USA - Fa13.VD.MM15.S.D | ecosystem: Environmental > Aquatic > Freshwater > Lake | place: USA: Michigan | collected 2013-09-24 | reverse complement strand
GACAACTACTGCAGGAGGTGCTGAATTAAAAGCAACATATTTATTTAATATTTCTGTTGGTGCAAGATGTTTAGACCAAGCATTAACATCTGTTGCTGGTGTAGCCGAAGGACCATTATCTAAAAGCGTATATTTATATATCCCTGCTTATACATTTAACCCGCCATTTGAACAGGCAATTCTTTCATCTCCAGTTAAACAAATTAATTACACTGACGTATATCAATATCAAATTACTAATATTGGAACAGATGCTCAAATAAATCAACTTATTACAAATGGAATTGCAAATATTAAGAGCATCCTAATTTTACCGTTCTTTTCATCTACATCAAGCGCTGGGACTAATGTAACATCTGCTAAATCAGGAGTTGAAAGTAATACTAATACAGGATTTCGAACAGGTTATCCAGTATTTCAAAGTCCTTTTGATTCTGCTGGTTCTGGTACAACTTCCCCATTAGCACACATCACAAATTTCAACGTGCAAATATCCGGACAGAACGCCATCTATAACCTACAGAAATTTAATTTCGAATCTTTTAACAACCAACTTTATGGTCAGAATGCTGTAAACGGAGGTTTAACCGATGGTTTAACTTCTGGTTTAGTTGGACGTAATGAATTTGATATGAATTATTGTTATTACTATGTTAATGTTGAACGCATGTTGCCGGTTGAAATGGGTGTGCCAAAATCTGTTCAAGTTATTGGTCAGAATAAAAGTTCCAAAGCAATGGATTATTTTGTATTTGTTGAATATGGTGTAAAGATCTCTATTGATATTCTTACTGGCGCAAGGGTTTAAAGATATATTATATTATTATTATATAGTGTACTTTGTTCCAAATTTAAAAATTAAGGAAAATTTTATTAATTAATATTTAGATAATATTAATTAATTAATAGATAATGATAAATCATTTAAAAAGATAATGAATTAATTATTAATGCATACTATTCAGATCGACGTAAGTCCAAATCAATTAAGAAAACTTAAAAAAGGTAATCCTGTTAGAGTTAAAAAAGGTACAGGATTTGAATTACAAGTTCACCCACAAACATTTAATATTGTAACTAAAGCTTTTGCAAAAAATAAAGGTTCACAAATTCAATTATCACCTGAAGAAATTGAAATGAATCAAGGTATTTCTAAATCTATCAGTCCAGAAGCTCACAAAATGTCTACTGACCCCATGGCCCAAAAAGCACCTATGTCAGGGGGAAAAATTGGACGTCTTAAAAAAGCAAACCGCTGGCAAACATTTGCAGACGCAACTTTACGAGATACTATTGACACCGCTGGTAAAGCTGGAAGAGTATTTAATGATACTACTAGTATGAAATCCCGTGCTGGTTTTGGTATTCATGGTTATGGTGTTACTAATCAATTACATGATGCTCTTAATGCTCAATTAGGATCTAATTATGGTTATCTTGCACGTGCTGGAATGGATAACTATATTAATAATCAAGCAAGTTCAGTAATGCAAAAACATGGTATTGATGCACGTAGAGGATTAACTGCTTTACAAAGAGGTTATGACGCATTTGAACCCCATTCGCGTATGGTAGGTGGTGCTATTGAAAAATCAACTATTGGATTAAAAGGCAGTATGTTACATGCATATATTCCACCTGCATTAGTATCACAACCATTTAGTGCCAATTTCCAATTCCAACATTTTCTTCCTGTTCAATTCCAACATTTTAATTCTGGTGGAGCTTATGATGGAAGTATAGACGGTAATGGTTTATATGTATAAACAATATAAAGGATGATTTATATATATTAATAATATGTCACTAACAGATACACAAATAGAAACACTATGTAAAAGAATGAATATTCCTTTAGCAGAGATTGTTTTCAAGGATGAATTACATTCACCATTAGAATATAATAAAGCTTACTTTGTAAATTTAGAAGATAGTCACAATGAAGATGGATCTGAAAACGATGGTACTCACTGGACCTTTTTACAACTTATTAAATATCCCAATGGTAAAATTGAAAAGATCTACTTTGATCCATATGGAGCACCTCCAAGCGAGAATATTAAAAAAGCTGTAAAAGAAACTACTAAAACACAAGGTCTACCATATACTGAAAAGGATATTCAAAGTTTAATGAATAATGCTTGTGGATACTATTGTTTAGCTATTGGTCATTTTATTAATTCATCAAAATTTAGATCAGGTAGTTTATATGATGATGTTAATTGTTTTATGGATATGTTTGATGACCTTAATAAATCTTGTGATTTTAAAAAAAATGAATATATTCTAAAACATTTTTTCAGGTCAGAAGATCCATCATTACGAAAAGAAGTTGATATTATTACAAGTGCTGATGAAAAAGGTGGTATTGACTTACTTAAAGTTCCCGTTGATGTAAAAGTCCTTAACAAATAGATATAAAGGAATAATATATATTATATATATAATGAGTGAAGAAATCAAAACAGAAGTTAAGTATAGTTCATATACTCCAGCACAAAAGAAAGCATCACAACTATATAGACAAAATAACAAAGAAAAAATTAATGCACAACGAAAAAGATATTACCAAAAACGTAAAGAGTCTGACCCAACTTTTTTAGAATATAAAAGGATTAAAGCACGAGAATATTACGAAAAAAAGAAACTTGATAAAGTAGTAAAACCTCTAGACACTCCTGAAGTAGTAGAAGAAGTGATTGAAGTAATTAGTAAGGAAGAAGAGAAGCCACAACCAGAAATTATTAAAGAGGTTGAACTTGCCCCAATTCCTGAAGCTGAACCAATGAAGAAAAAGAAGACTAAAAAAGAAAAAAAACAATAAATAAAATTAATTAAATGTATTGTTGATGAGACTAAACAATACGCCGTATGGTTTCCCGAGCGGTCAAAGGGGTAGGTCTTAAGATCCTATGTTTCGGCTTCGTGGGTTCGAATCCCACACCATACACATATAGTCATTATTTAATAATGATGACTATATATAATTTACATTCTATCTTCTTCAAATTCTCCAAAATATGGTGGTCCATCTAGCTTAGCCATCTCACGAGCAATCTTTTTTTCAATGAATGGTGTTTGCCATCCTGCGCCCTTGAATGGTATTGTCAATGCTATAGCCTCTAAAGTATTATTAATTTTATTAATACTAGTAGTATGCATATCTTTAACATTGATATAATCTAAATGAGTAGATAATATTAAATTTATATCTCGTTCTGTTGTTTTAACCCTACGATGTAAACCCATGTAAGAATATAATAGACCAGCAAAGCCAATAACAATAGACGATGTGAATATAGTTTCATTTGTTAGTTTCATTAATATATATATATAATATATCTTTAAATAAATAAATAATAGATCTATAATTATACATTTTATAATTAAAAATACTGGAATAATCAATAATTAGTGTATAGATATTGGAAGAAAAGGGTAAAGAACTATAAAATGAGCGCGAAATTAATTAATAATTAAGCTTAATGTTAATATTATGTAAAGAAATATTAATATCATCGTTAATTAAAACGTTTTAATTAACGATGATATTAATATTTTATCAAATTATATGATTATTAAGCTTAATAATCATATAATTATATTAAATCATCCTTTAATATCTGTAGCATATCCTGATATACACGGTTATAATGCTTTACATATGCTTTTCTTTTAAGTATTCTTTGCCTATTCTCCTCATCAGATAAATTACATGGACTATTAATTTTATTATTATTATTTTCATCACGTGTAGCCCATCGTAAGTTTGATAAATTATTATTTGATCTATTTCTATCTATATGATCAATCAATTGTTTATTTTCTGGATTAGGAATAAATGCTAATGCTAATAGACGATGAATAAGTGTAGTTTTTTTATTTATTTTTGTTGTAGGATAACCATTACCAATATATACAGGTCTTATTTTTTTAGTTTCTTTATGTCTGACAATACCACATTTTGAAATTTGATAGTTTTCATATGTTGGAATATCGTAATATTTAACCATTAATATATATACTAAAGAAACCTTTAACTCATTTTCTTTAAGTAAACATTTTATGAAATACTATTCATTGGTATATATCTTAGTCATTGTGAAGTTCTTACAGTGTATTGTATATAAAAACTGAATTACAAGCTTGAAAGTATTACAGCGTAATGTAGTTGTAATATTTTGATATTCTGGAGTATAGTTTTCACGTCTATTGAAGTAGCAACCTTTACGCCAGTCTATCATTGTCTGCTCATCATCATATTGTTCTTCAATATCATATTCAATTATTAATGGTAAATATATATTTTTCATTATATATATATACTAAATATAACTTTATATATTATTGTTTAGGCCTTTTAGATACTTGTTCAGATTCATAATCAGATTCAGATTCAACCCATTCAGACTCTGATGATATATAATCAGATGAATCAGTATCATCATTAATAAAACTATCTTGATCAGTTTCATATTCTGAACTATCGATTGATGAATCACTTAAATTTATATCTTCATCTAATTTTATATTTTGTGACATTAATATTATATATTAATATATCTTTAAATTATTAAATCCAAATCTCCAATTTTAATTAATATTATATAAGTTATTATATAATATTAAATAATATATAGTAAGTTTTAAAAGTATAGTTAAAATTGGAATATTGGAGATTAAGGCTTTCGTACTAATGTATCTAAAGAAGGCCCGCGGTTTGCAATTATTGGCCGTTGTAAAGGCTGTGGTATTTCAATATGTTGCATTGGATCATTGCTTTCTAGTTCTACATTTCTATGTATCTTAATACAACAGCATTCTATATTATCACATTTTGATTTAAATATATATTGAGCCAATGCAAGTATACAGGCTATAATTGATGTGATCATAAATGACCAAAACATTTCAGTTAACATTAATATATAAAATTAATTTTCATTTAACATACTTTCGACAAAATCAACGGAACATCTAGTAAATCCTTTGTTTAATGCTTCTTGAACTATATAATTAATATTTTCTTCATCATTAGCCAATGTAGGAAAGAATCCTTCTTTAATTTTTCTTTTAATATAATTCTTAATCTGTCTTTCCTTCTTGACATCTTCAGTTAATACAACAGGGGCTTTTTTAGCTTTAACAGGTTTCACAAGGGATTTTAAAAAGTCTCTAATTAAGGTGGTTGCGTCATCTGCGTCTGATGGTCTTAGCTTGGTAAATACATTTAATTTTAAATCATTAATTAATCGCCCACGATAAGGCGGTGAGGATGTATTTTGATATATATCAATATATCTATCAACATAATCTTTAGCAGCTGGTGAAAGGTTATCGGCTTTATGTGAATAGCCTTTGGCTAGTTGCATTACTTTCTTATCCATCTTAAGTTCCTTTTTATCCTGTTCTGATGGGTGATATTTTAGATGTTCTTTATCAGCCTTTACCAATTTCTTTAATTTTGATGGTTTAGCTTTAAGTAATTTTGATACCTCTTTAATTATGTGTTTAACATCCTCTACATCATTTTTATATTTTTTACTTTTAGGTTGATTAGCTATTTCAAAAGCTAAATCCATCACTTTATTTAATGTTTTAGATGATTTAGATTTTTTAATAGGTGTTTTTTTAACTTCATTAAGTATTTTTTTAATATCTTTTTTTGTATTATCTTTCTTAATATCCTTAATTGTTTCTTTAATCTTTTTTGTAGATTGATTCTTATTCAATGCTTTTACAGATCTCTTTATTCCAATATCAATAGGAACACCTTTTTCAGCACGTGTTGGAGTATTTTTAAAAAAATCATCATCACTATCATAATTATTATTCATTATTATATTAAATAATATATGTTTTTATATATTATTTATTCATTCCATTGTTTAAATAACTCCTTAGGAATTCTTAGTGATTTTTGTTCTTTACCTTTATATATAATATCTTTGTTATTATTAGTAATTTTACATTTATATAATGTTTTAGAACCAACAGTTATTGGTACCATTTCAATACCATTTAATTGTTTATATTTTGGTTCATTTATTAAATCTAACATATTACATTTTACAATACCTTTGTCCGATGTTGCTATTGTATTGTATTGTTTTATTTTAGCATTCATTTTTTTACCATTAATATCAATTTGTGTTATAGGTTGTTTATAATAGGTTATAGCATGCAGTGAATATTTTTCTTTTTCTTTTTTAAACCATATTTCATATACACTTTCACCATTATAATCACTTGTTCCCTCAAATTTTGACGATTGAATAGGCGTATAATTTTTCCACGATGAAATATTATTAGGTTTTATTAATATTATATTTAAATCTTTAATTTCATTCACTACAGCTTCACCTGTTTTACTATCATAACTAAAATTATCAATTACACAATATAATTGTTGATTTACACCATTTACATTAGTAGGAATCACACTATTATTTCCTAAATCTCTTATAACATCAATCTCATCATTTTCACATATTGTTTTAACTATAGGAGAGCCTACAGGACTTTCAAGAAAGCTTTCTAATCCTTTACCGGCTAATACAGCATTTAATTCTTTATCATTTTGTATTTCAGGATGTTCTTTTGCATAAGCTATTTTAAAATCTTCAATATATTTTTTTGTTATTTTAGTTGTATATTCAATATCAGATAATATTTGTTTTTGTTCTTCATATGGAATTTCTTTATTAGACATTTTTTTATATTTAGTGTCAATATCTGCTTCTTTTTCAACGATCTTTTTAATTTCTTCAGCTTTCTTTTCTTCTTTCTTTCCTGTTAATTCTATATTTTTAGTTAATGCACTTTGTTTATATTTTTCTGTATTTGATATAAACTGGTCATAAGTTAATGTTGGATTTGCTTTCATTAAAGATGTATAAGCACTGTTAATCGCTTTAGGTGCACTAATATCAAATATTATTTTAATTTTATCTTTCATAATCATTTGTTCGCGTTTTTGTTGGTCTTTTAATTCAGCTTTTTCTTCTTTAGTTAATTTTTTAACTGGAATTATTTTTTCATCTTCATCAATTGATTCTTTAACTGCTTTTTTAAATGAAGAATCATTTTGTTTATTTACTACTTGTGTAAGTGGACTAACACCTTTTTTAAGCTTCATAGCTTTAGCAGAATTAATTTCATCTTCATCTTCATCGCTGTCACTTTTTATTTTACCAGATTTTTTAATAAAAAAAGATTTTTTATGATTATATAGTAAATTTAATAAATCTTCTCTTTTCTTAATTCTACTTGTAAATGATATATTAGCATTATTTAATTCCTCTCTAATTTTTTCAATAGTATATTTTTTATCTTCTAATTTATTTTGTCGTTCTTTTTCTAATAATTCAATTTTATTACCATCTGATTCTGATTCATCTTCATCTTCATCTTCATCTTCATCTTCATCTTCATCTTCATCTTCATCTTCATCTTCATCTTCATCTTCATCTTCAATAGGTATAACATTACCTTTTTTACCTTTAACTTGTTTACCTTGTCCATCTGTATAACCGCCTCCACCATCATCAGCTTCTAATTGTGTATTTGTTTGTAGTGGTAATACTTTATCAACTCGTTCACCAGGCGTTTCGTCTTCTTTAAATTTTTGATCATTTTTATTTATTGTTTCTTCCATTACTCCAATAAGATTTTTAAGTTTCGCTTTAACTTTATCTTCAGTTCCTGTACCATGTATTACCTTATGATATTGTGGAAGGTGATAACCTAATCCACCGTATCCCCTCATATTTGGAAATGGATTGTGTCCATCGTTATATAAATATAATAAATTTTTTAACATATTATATAAATATAGTATTTAATTATTTATATCATTTTTTAGGTTTATTAGTTTTAGGCTTTTTTGGTGGTGCATTACAATTAGGGTGTAAATAACACGGGGATTCAAATCCTGTCCCCTGCATTCGTTTATCTCTTTCTTCACGGGTTAAAATACCTTTAACTACTTTTGGCATTAATATTATATGTAATATATCTTTAAATTGGAGTTAAATGTCCCCTAAGATTAAATGCAGGATTTCCTTTAAAATCTTTACATTTTTTTAATTTTGTAGATTCAAAAAAATATAATGGTCTTTTACCTGATGCAAATTCACCATTAGGAATTAATGTATTATTTTCTGTATCTTTAAATGGTCTATAGTAATATAGTCCTTCTTTCAATCTAATAATAAAAATTAATTCACGACCATAAGAAGTATCTGGCAATATATTTTGTCTATGTTGTATTCCAGTTATAGGACTGTCATATTTTAAATTTAATTTATATAAACTACCATCTTCTAAATATGTAGGGGTAAAATATTTAGTGCCTGCAAATTTAGAAGGCTGCATTGGTATCGCAACCTTATCATCATAAAAAGAAATATTCAAATAATTTTTAATTTCAAAAACAAATTTATCATTATATAAGTCTAAGGTGCACGCCTTTCTTAATGAATTTGTTGTTTTATCATCAAATGTAACAATCTCGTCAGGAATAATTTCTTGTTTTTCAATATCATGAATTTTAGATTTATCGCCTGTAAATTTCTGTAAAATTGGCTGACCTCCTCCTGTAAAGAATGTTTCTAATTTTTTACCGTATGTTCCTGTGGATTTTAATGCTGCTTGTGCATTAACAACAGGTGCTTCTGCTTGTTTCTCTGCTAATGCTTTCTTTTCTGCTGCTTTGGCTTTTTTCTGGGCTGATTTTGATAGTTGTTTACTTTGTGCTAATGCTTCTTTTTCTTTTAATTCGGCATTTAATTCTTGTGCGTCTTTTAATGCTTGTTCAGGGTCGATTTCTTGTAATCTCTTAATATCTGATAATCTCTTTTTATGATCTAATATTTTATTTCTTTCAATACGTCTTTTATCAAAATATTCTTTACTTTTATTATACTTTTCCATACTTTCTTTTATTTCCTCTTTAGTTACTTCAATATATTTTATTTTAAAATCTAATTTCTTCTTCTGTTCAGCAATTTCATTCAACATTTTTTTATTTTTAACTGTTGTATCATCACAATGTTCTATTAAACTATAATAATCTTTAAATTGAGGCATTCTTAATAATAATTCCATAACAGCGTTAATTAATACACCAGTGAGTTTATTTGTAGTTTCATTTTTTACATCATTTAAAAATGAATATAAAATATACATTGATTTTTTATCATCTATTTTAGTTAGTTGCATAATTTTATTAATTTCTTTATTAACTTGTTCAACCTTTTCATTAAAAGCAAATTCTTCAGTAGTCATAATATGCATAACATCAGCTGAAATTTTTTGCATTGTTGTAGTAATTACTTTCGCCCTTTTCACATTTTTATTTGTTAATTCTCTGAATGTTTCCAATTCAATTTGTTTACAATCTTGAACAATTTTTTGTTTAATTTTAATTGCTTCTAAATTATTTTTAATATTATTTTTTTTAACTTCTTTTTCCATTAATTCTAATTTATCCATATCGCCTTTAATTTCATCAAGTGTTTTATCGCCTAATTTTTTAAGTAATTGTGCTTTAGATAAATTTGTAATTTTATTAATTTCACCTAATACGTTTCGTTCTTCTTCATCTTCATCATAATAATTATTACGTAATTCAAGACCAGTTTCTTCTTCCATTTTACTAATATAATCTTCATATTTTTCTTTATATTCTTCAAATTTTTCACCACTTGCATTTGGACCAAATGTTTCACGTGGATCTTCATATTCAAAAGGTATTTCTAATACAAAGTCATAATCATTATTATCGTCATCTGGTTTATATGCTGCATGATAATCTTCCTCCTCATCACTTCCTTTGTGTTCTTCAACACCACCAACCATACCACCTTTCATATGTGGAAATGGGTTGTGTCCATCGTTATATAAATGTAATAGTTTTTTTAACATTATATTTATATACTTAATCTTTTTTTATATAGATTTGTTCTTGTTTTCTACTAGATCCCATAGCTTGCATATCGTCAGCCATATCTTTATTTAATTTAATTGTATCTTGATATTTATCACTTAAATACGAATGTCTAAGCTGATTCACTGATGCTTTTTTACCAAATATTTTATTTAATCTTTGTGTAAGCTTTACATTTGATAATTTTTTACTATTT
>Ga0181359_1000330_pt1 | contig 10158 bp, 19 predicted proteins | sample Fa13VDMM15SD_FD_141229 | JGI IMG/M metagenome (GOLD analysis project Ga0181359, IMG submission 141229) | Freshwater viral communities from Lake Michigan, USA - Fa13.VD.MM15.S.D | ecosystem: Environmental > Aquatic > Freshwater > Lake | place: USA: Michigan | collected 2013-09-24 | reverse complement strand
CGCCCATCCGCTGATAAGCACCCTCCCAGACGTGGAGGTATTTGTCGTAGTCCCGAATCTTGTCGCGCTCCATGTCGGCGCGCAGCTCAGCGGGGAACCACGGATTGTCCGACCAGTTGGCCGTGACCAGCACGAAGTCAGGATCGCCCGCGTTCTCGTTAAAGAACCGCTCGATTGGGTCCGCCTCGCTTACCGGGTTCCAGCTAAACCACATTTGCGAGCCGGGAGCGCGGAACGTCGGCCTTGCGATGTCCAGCGACTTCTGACTGATCGTCTGGGCCTCTTCCACCCACGCCCGGTTAAAGCCTTCCAGCGACTTGATCGACGTGTGGTTTTGCAGCCCCCGGAAAATCAGCAGGCTATCGTTTGGCCCGCGTATTTCGGCCTCTGTTGACCGGAACAAGTGCGACACGCCAAGCGCCGATACCTTGTCCTCGATAAGCTGCTTAACGCTGTCCTTAATCGAGTTTTGCACTTCACGAAGGCAGGCCCCGCGAATGTGGCCCGCCACGCACTCAGCGACCAGCTTGGTCGCCATGATGTGCGATTTTCCAGAACCGCGACCGCCCCTGGCGCCCTGATAGCGTTGGCCTCCAAGGAGCGGGCGAAATGCTCTAGGGATCGACGGGTTCAGGATCGACAATCGACCACCTCACCTCTTCGACCTGTTCCGTAACCTTCACGGCAGCTTCTACAGCGGACAGGCGGGCGTGAACGTAGGGCGCCGCAGCCTTGGCCGCCTCAAACCTATCGACCGGCGGCTGTGTTTCATCCCGCAGGATGCCAAGCATGAAGTCGAGCGGCGTAAGGCCCGACGCCTCGATCTGTGCGCGCTTTTGAGCGGTTGCCTTGTTTGGCGCACCTTTGGGGCGACCCGCTCCACCTCGCTTTCCGCCCTGCATTTTTGATTTCCGTTGATATTTTTTCAAGCGGGCCGAGTGTGTCGATTTCCCAAGCTGGCCGTTGCCGCAGCGCAGAACACAGATGGGAAATGGTTACTCAGTCGGGCTTGTCGCCATATCCGCAACAGCGCGGCCTTCCGCGTCCCGGCTGGGTTCGTTCCAGGCTGGCGCGTGTGTGTGGTCGTCATCGTGGGCAGGGACGTGGATGTGTTCGTTCATCGTCCTGCCTCTAGGGGTTCGCCCCGCGATCAGCGGTCGAATATGCACATGGCTGGGGTGAGGCCGTGTCGGGGGCGAATTGGGAAAATGGCTTGGCGGGCGTTTAGCCACGCTGGCGCCGTATGGGTGAAAGCCGGTTTTGATCAAACCGCGTTTACCCTGGGTCATGGCCCAAAGTCGGGCCACTTGCCGTCTTAGCTACATGTGGTGAACTGATTTGCAGGGTTACGCAAGGGCAGGTGTTTAGCGCCCGGCGGAAACCGGCAGAAACCGGCGGAAATTATGCCGGGGGTTTCCGCCGGGTGTTATGCCGCCCTCTCCAGCTTGTCCGCCCCAACCTCAACCTTGCTAGGCTTGAGCCGTCCTAGCGCCTGTAGCAGCACCATAACACGCCTAGCGCCCGGCTTGGCTTGCATGATCGTGGCAAGTTGACCGGCAAAGGGTCCGCCAATGATCTTGACCGCTTCCCCGTTGGCAAACGTCGGAATGTCCTTCCGGCTGTAGTCGAATTGCCCGGCGCGCTCGCGTTCGCGTATCTCGTGAACCCACTCATAGGGGATGGGCTGGGGAGTTGTGGCCCCGATAATAGCCTCGATGCCTTCGGTCTTACGAACCACGTAGAAGCTCTGCCCTTCGTCCAATTTAAAAAACAGGTAGCGGGGGAAAATCACCCGTTCCACCGTGTCAATGATCCGGGCATGGGCTCGCGTGTGTTTCTCACGCGGAACGTAAGCCTCTATCCCGTTTGCGTTCAGATCGGCGGCGGCGCGGAACTCCTGGCGAACCCCGCAATAGGCAACATACCACGTCATGCTTCCACCTCTTCCGATGCCCAACGGCGGCGCAGATTCATGTGAACCGTCCGCTTGGCCGTTCCCAGATGCCAGCCTCCGCAAGCGTCGCAGCGGTATGCCTTGCGCCGGTCTTCCCGATGGCGCTGGACGACCTTTGCCGCCAGCAGCGCACTGTCGAAACGGACCTTGCCCGCGCAATCGTTGGAAAGGCGGCTCATTCGTCGCCCTCAATCTCGACGTAGTAGCCCAGAGCGGTGACGAACAGCGTGGCGGGCAGGGCAATCGGCCAAAGCAAAATCACGCCGATGTGGTGAAGCTCTATCGGCCCGTCCTCCAGGTGATGGACCCAGAGCGCCATGCTCACCGTGATGACCAGCCCGACGAGGTAGGTGATTAAAAGCGCGTTCATTGCATCGTCTCCGACGTTTCGCGGTCAGCGGATTGAAACCGGATCATCGCGGCCTCGATGCTCATCAGCATGGATTGGCGGGGAGAGGCGTAGCGTTCGCACTCGGCGACAATCTCTCCCAGCGTCGGGAACCAGCTACAGCGCACCGCAAGCTCCTCGCAGGCCTTCAGGGCTACGTCGGCGGGGAACCGCTTCAGGGCGCCCGTGTAGAGCGCCAGCGTGAGCATTGCCGCCTCTTGCGACTTGCGCCCGCCCGCCGTAGCGGCCTGCAACATCGCCAGCCAGTTTTCCGCCTGCTCTGTCGTCGGCGGGGCCATAGCCGCCTCGACCTTGCGGTAAGCCGCCGGGAGGTTCGCGCCGATCCCTCCGACCTGACAGCCCTTGGCAACGCGGTAAGCGGGCTTGTCGGGGGGGTAGCGCCATTCAAACACCGGCTCGACCTCGACGCTCAGCGATGATTGAAGCGAAGTCCGAAGGGCCTTGTCGGTTGCCACCGGATCGCGCCCCACCAGCCACGCCCGCGCCTGATCTTCGGTTGCGACACCAGTTCCGCCATGTTGCGGACCAGTCGGACTTGCGGCCTCCTGCACCCGGCTTAGCGCACCAGAAATCGCGGAACTTATCGGCTTCAAGGCTAATCTCCTCCAGGGTCATGCCCTGTTGCTTGGCAAACGCGACTTCGGAAAGTTGGGGGGACCATTCGTCAGGAAGGCGCGTTCCCTTTGGATCGGGTTTCGCCTGGGGCTGCGCTTGCGCGGCCTCTAATGGTTCTACTGACGGTTCTACTGACGGTTCTAACGTAGTGGGATAGGACACTGTGTCCGGTAAGATCGGTTCCAAATGTCCGGTAAGATTGTCCTCAAATGTCCGGTAAGGTTTTCCCTTAGCGGACACTGTGTCCTTAAAGATTGTCAGCGTGATCAGGTCGCTTGCGCGGTATCCGTCGCGCCTGCGGCGATGCTCTTTCGTCATCAATCCCGCATCGATAAGCGATACAAAAACCCGGCGGATTTGGCGGTCTGTTAGGCCGGTATCGAGCGCCAATCGGGCTTGCGACGGCCAGCACCGGCCCTCAGCATCGGCAAAGTTTGCCAACGCCAAGAGAACCAGCTTCTCAGAAGGAGACACCCCCTGAACAGCAAAGGCAGCGGTGATAGCCTGAACGCTCATCGTTCACCCATCGTGGCCAGCGCGTCCGCGTGGCGGTAGCAAAGTTCGGTTGCGGTCTGACGGCCCACCAGGGCGCAGAGAGAGCCCAAGGAGGCTTGCAACAGCCCCGTGGCTATCTCGATACGCTCGCCGGGCGTTTCGGCGGCTGCGATCATGCGTTCGGCTTCATAGACGGACGGGGGGATCATGCGGCCCTCGCCAGTTCCCGGCGGGCTTTCGCGCGCCTCACAGCGAAGATGACGGTGGAATGGTCCCGGTCGAAAAACCGCCCGACCTGGGGAAGCGTCCATTGCCCGGTTTCAACCATCCGCAGCATGGCTTCCTGACGCGGGATGACGGCATCAGGAAACCGGTGACGGCTCCTGACCAGATCGGGCTCGACGCCGTAATCCGCGCACACGGCGGCAAAGATTTGCGCCATCGTTGGCTTGATGGGGATACGGCCACGCCAGAGGCTCAGGAGGTAAAGCTCGCTCATGGCTGCACCCACGCCCTGCCGCGATGACCGAAAATCAACCGGCCATCATTCAACTGCACCGACGAGGCAAACCCGCCCATGCGGAGAAGCACGGAGACATAAAGCTCATCCCCCGCGCCAAGATCAAAAGGCGCGCACCCGTCGCGGGATTGGCCGTCGCTGATAACCTTGCGCGTGACCAAGCCGGGGCCGCTGACGACCAAACCGTCTTCATACATCCTAGTGCTGACGGCTTTTTCGGATCGTCCGATGGACTTGGCTACATCGGCGCAAATGGTCTTACGATGGCCGCCCTGGTGGACGCGGGAGCGGAGAACGCCTAACTCTTCTGACGACCACGAACGGGCGAAGGGGTAATTTTTCATCACGCCACCTTCCGCGCGAAGTTGGGTTGCGAGTATCCGGCCCAGCTTTTCGGCATGTCGCCGCGCATTACGCGGGCGTGGGTGGTGCAGTAGGTCGCGCCCTTGGTCGGATTGCAGCAGGAGCGCGTATCAGCGCCCTCGCCATCCACCGGGAAGGCGCACTCGCCGAACTTGCGCGAGGTCCACACACGGGGCGCTATTGCCACAGAGGCGTCTACCTCACGGCCATAGGCGCGGGGCTCATGAACGGGGGGAGGGATGACCAGAAGGGCGCCGTTACCGGCCACAACCAGCTTGAGCTTGGGGCGCTTGAAGCCGCGCGCATAGGACGGGGCGAGCTTAGGCTTCTCAGGCTTGGGAACCCTTGCGACCTTCACGGCGTTGTTAGTCTGCGGCGGTGTGGCCTTGCGGCGTGTGGCATCGGGCTTCATGGCCCCAATGCGGTGCAGTTTACCGAGAACGGCGGAGCGGGTGACGGACACGCCACGCAGGCTCAACAGGTCGGCGATGTCGGTTCCCGACTTGCCTTCGATCCACCACTGGAGGCTTTCGCGCACAATGTCGTCGGTCCATTCAAATGCCATCAGGCTTCCCACCTTTTCTGAAAGCCCCGGCTTTGCAGTTTGCGCGTCGGCGCTGGCGCAATGCCGAGGTGTTTTTTACGGGTTCGGTCGGCCTTCGCCCGTTGGGCAACGTCAGCCGCCGTCTTCTCGCGGTGCTTGTCACGAAGGGCCGGAAACAGGTTGCTTTCAGCGTGGGCGCCGCCGTTGCAGAGGGCTTGGCGGTGATCCAAATCCCACTGGTCCCCGGCCATGATCTTGCGGCCCGTGAGGTGGCAGCGGCCCCCTTCACGTTCCCAAATGCGAAGGCGAACCCGAGCGGGGACTTTCGCGTCTGGAGTAGATCCGATCCATTCAGCGACGGTGCGTCCCGTCATGCCATGCCCGCCGCAGAAAGCAGGCTGGGAGCCCCGGTCTGGGATTCCATCTCCATGAGGTTGCGGACGGCTTGGCGGAAATAGGCGGGCTTCAGTTCAGTGCCGATGAACCGGCGCCCAGCCTTGAGCGCGCCCCAGCCCTCCGAGCCGATGCCCATGAACGGCGAGAACACAACGTCGCCAGGGTTAGACCAAAGGCGAATAGCCCGCTCGATCAGGCCAAGTTGCAGCGGGCAAAGGTGGCGCTCGTCCTTATCTTCGCGCGCTACCCGGACGTTCAGAACGTCGGTTTGCTGGATATCCATCCAGACCGGCGAGGCCCATTGCTGCCACTGCGAAACCGGGAACAGCCGCGCATCCTGGCCGACCTTTTCCGCTTCGCTTTCGTCGGCGGGCGTCTTGCGGAACACCATCAGATAGTCGGGCATTCCGACGCGCGAGCGGGTGCTGTCGGTCTGGAGTTGCTTGTAGAGAAGCCCCAGCGCCTTGGTCCGCGTCATCTCGACTACGGGGTCTTTCCAGACCGTGACCCGGCTGTGATACGTCCAGCCTTCGGCCTCATGCGCTTCCCGGATATCCGCCGGGAAATCATAGAGCCCAACGGCGCCATGCATCGACTTCGTGCGCGGAATGTCGGAGCAATGAACCGCCGTAAGCCTGCCCGGCTTGGTCGCGCGGAACTTCTCACGAACGAGGTGACGATAGAGCGCCTTAAACTCGGCCTCGTCCTTCACGTTGCCCATATCGCGCTCGCTGTCCGAATAGACGAACAGATGCGCGAACGGCGGGCTGTAGACGGAAAAGTCGAGCGTGTTGTCGGGGAGCGTAGAAGCGAACTCCACACAGTCGGCATTGTAGGCGGCGAAGCGTTCGCCCTGGTAGCTGTCCAAAACCTCAGTCATGCGGCAATCCATTGCGGAAGGGTGATCGCCTTAGTCGGCGTGTAAGGGGCTTGTTCGGGGACGATCCGTGCCGCGCGAGACATGGCGGCGGTCATCTCGGCTTTCATGGCGTCATGGTCGCCCGCCTTGCGGCTGACGATTTGCCAGATGCTCTCTTCGGTATCGGCGCAGGCAACATGGACGTTGACCGGGCGCGATTGCCCGAAGCGCCAGCAGCGGCGGATCGCCTGATAGAAGCTCTCGTAAGAGAAGCTCAGACCAACGAACGCCATGCGCGCGGAGTGCTGCCAGTTCAGGCCAAACCCGGCGATAGACGGCTTGGTAATGATGACGCGCGTCTGGCCGCTGGAAAACAGCGTCAGGTTCGCCTCTTTCACTTCCGCAGACATTGACCCGCGCACCTCAACGGCGCCGGGGATGCGGTCAGCTAGAGCGTCGGCTTCATAGTCAGTGTCGCACCAGATTACCCACGTCTCGTCGGGCTCGCTGGCGACCAGATCGGCAATCACATCCGCCCGCGCGTCCGTGGTCATGCGCTTTTCGCGGTGGATAGAAGTCGCCGACGTGTCGGGCATACGGAACAGCCGGGCCTGTCCGTCCTTTTCGTGGCCGGTATCAAGCGAACGGTCAGCAGCGACAATGTGGCGTTTCAAATCCAGCGTCGGCAGGTCATAGCCGGTGTCGTCAAACCCCAGGTCGGAAGGCTTGGAAACGCACCGCGCCCAGCCCGATACCCAATTCCAGAAGTCTTTGACCGCGTGGCCCTTCATCCGCCAGGTGCCGGTGTCGGCGCTGTCATGGATGAACCAGCGCGTAAGCATCTGGCTTTGCGACATGACGCCGAGGAACTCGGAGTGCTGGCCTAGCTCGGCGTGATCGTTCGGGGCTGGCGTAGCGGTGCAGCAGAGCCGGAACGGCGTGTTGCGGAAGGCGGCTATCAGGGCGCGGGTCGTAGCGCCGTGGAAGCTCTTGAGGATGCTACTTTCGTCCAGCACGACGCCGCCGAACTCGTCAGGGTCGAACTTGTCGAGCCGGTCGTAATTGGTGATGTAGATGCGGGCGCCGTCCATCTGCGACGGGTCGCGGATAGCCTTGGCGTCAATCCCGAACTTGACCGCCTCACGCTCATGTTGAGCAGCGACGGCAAGCGGGGCCAGCATCAGGACCGGCAGGCCCGTATGCTCCACGACCACCCGGCCCCATTCCAGAGCGCACAGCGTCTTGCCCAGCCCGGTATCCAGAAACAGAGCCGCGCACCCAGCCCGCAACGCGAACTCGACACAGTGGCGCTGGTGATCCTTCATCGCCGGGTTAAGCGGCGGGATGACAGACAGACCGCGCGGGACAAACGCAATGCGCTTGGCGGCGATCATATCGCGATAGGCGGTTAGGTCGCTCATCGCCCAAGCTCCAGCCGCAACTTGGCGTTAGTCGCCGCCACCAGGGCCGACCGTGTTTCATGCTGGCGCCGGGTGTCGCCTGACTTGAGCGCCCGTTGATGGGCATCCCAAGCGGCTTTGCGGAGCTTGGCGGCCTTAGCGGCGCGGATTTTGCGAAGAAAATTCATGGTTAGCGGACCTGTCCAAAAAAGGGGCCGCTCGCCTGCTCGACAGAACGAACGGCCCAGTTGGGGAGGCTCCCGCTTTCGGGACTTGTGACGCCGCGCCAGTAGCGCCCGCGCTGAATATCGGTGACGTGCCGCAAGCAAATCTGAAACCGCGCGGCGATTTCCCGGCGCTTCAAAACGCCCTTTAGGCGGCGAATATCCGCAACATCATCGCTCGAAAGCTTGCCCGGCGAGGCAAACGTCTGAGACGAAAACCACGAGCGGGCGCGGCCTTTAGCTGCCATGTCGGCCATGTTTTCCGCATGGCTTCCAATCCACAGGTGCTGCGGATTAACGCATCGCCGAGTGTCGCAGCGGTGGCAAACGTAGCGTCCGTCAGGTATCGGGCCACGAAACAGCGACCACGAAAACCGGTGAGCGCGCCACCTTTTGCCGTCAGCCTGGATCAACCCGTAGCCGTTCGGCCATTCCGCGCCGGACCACAGCCAACAGCCGCTGTTTAGGTCCGGCTCTACACGCGCCATGAAACGCTCAAGCATAACTGGCTCCGATGATCTGAAAGGGTTGGGGGAGCGGCAACGACAACCGCTCCCCCTGCACGCCGGGGAGAGCCGGAGCGCAACGCCGGGCCATCCGGGGGGATGCTGGCCGGGCGTGTTCGTGTGCGGCGGGATTGACCGTCGCGTGTGAGGTGCATTGATTTGCCGGGCGTCCGGCAATCATGTGAGGCTGCGTTTGACGCGAAAGCGCGTCCCCCTTGGAGGGGCTATGGCTTACCCGGCTACGACCAAAAACTTTTCGCATCCGCAGGACTCGCAAAACGCCGTTCAGCGTGGTCTGCTGCCCACATCGGGTTATTTTGGGTGCGCTAGTGAAAAGCCAAAAAGAGGACACGTCCGCGATTGCGGCGCTGGCGCTTTGCGCCGTCATGGGAGCCATAAAGCCGACCCGAACAGCAACCCGACGATGCCGAAGCAGACGGGCGCGGGCCGTCGAGGCGCTGTTAATCCAGTCAACCAAACCCATCCGACCAGCCGACGGGGCCGAGGCGGTTACATGGTTGCGCCGATCCTGCCGGGCCTGCGGGAAGTGCAAAGGTGTGTGAACCATCAGCCCGCCTCGCCCATAACAAAGCGAGCCGCCGGAATCTTGGTCGCCGCTTCTAACGCCCTGGCGCCATCAACTGACGGACGGCAAAGACCACGGCGGATGCGGTTAACCTGCGACCGGGAAAGCTGATGCCCGATCTTTTCCGCCAAACCAGCGTCGTTAACGCCGTTTCGGTCCATCCACTCTTGAAGGGTCTGGGGTTGCTTCGCCATGACTTGCAATGTGCACCATGTGCGCATTGTTCGTCAAGCGTCATGCGCACCCGGCGTTGTCGCCCCTTAGCTTTTCCGCGCTCAAAATGCGCAAATGGCTAAGAAACCCGCATCCCGGCATTTCATACGCGCTTGGCGCAAAGATCGCGGCTTGACGCTTGAACAGCTTGCCGAGCGGATCGGCATGACACACCAGAACCTGGGCAAAATCGAGCGCGGCCTGGTGCCTTACAATCAGGTTCTATTAGAGCTGCTCGCCGGAGAACTCCGTTGCGATCCGGCGGATTTGATAATGCGCGACCCGGCGCAGAAAAACAGCCTCTGGACTATATACGAGGCGCTTACGCCCGTTCAGCGCCAGCAACTGGTCGAGATCGGCGAGACGCTGAAAAAAACCGGCTAACCACTTTTTTGATTCCGGCCCAGCCCATACCCGACAAGCGCGGGGCGCACATGCACGCCTAAAAATGCGCTTGTGATGCACTTTTCTGTGGACACCAATGCGCACCCCGTGCACACTCTCTCCAGACACGGAGAGCAACACATGGCTTGCATCGATCCACATTCCCCCGAGGGCCTCGCCTTTCTCGCCGACTACCTGGCGGGCGGCTCGCCCATCGAAGACGCGATCCACGACGAGCTTACGGCTTGCGAGATTTGCGGGCGTCACTTCACCGATTTCGCGCGGGACTTTGACCACGACCACAGCGGCGAAGATCGGGCTTGCTGGGATTGCAGCGGCGACCCGGAAAACGCGCCCTACGATTACGCCCGGCATGAGGGGACGCACTAATGCGCCGCCCCGCCTCCCTCCGCGCGACCGTCCTGATCGCCGTGACCATCTGGTCGGTCCTGTTCTGGTTCGGGTTTTTCACCGTTCTCGCGGGGGGTGTCTGATGGACGCTCACCGCATCACCTTCACCCGCGACACGTCCAGCAACGGAACTGGCGTTAGCGCGGCTGAAACGGCCCCAGCCCGTGCCCCCGTGGCTGGGGCCACCCGCTTTAACCGTGGCTTCCGGGTTTTCTGGATGGCTGGCGGCGAACCCGTCTTCCGCGACCACACCGGACGCATCCGCCCGATCAGCCTAAC
>Ga0181359_1000328_pt1 | contig 10211 bp, 23 predicted proteins | sample Fa13VDMM15SD_FD_141229 | JGI IMG/M metagenome (GOLD analysis project Ga0181359, IMG submission 141229) | Freshwater viral communities from Lake Michigan, USA - Fa13.VD.MM15.S.D | ecosystem: Environmental > Aquatic > Freshwater > Lake | place: USA: Michigan | collected 2013-09-24 | reverse complement strand
AGACTTATCTTTTGACCTAATACTGTATCAGGATCTTTTAAACCCAACTTCTCCAGCTTAGTCATAAAATCACGTAAAGCTTCGAGAGCATCCCCGCCATGAAGTACGGCATCCCTAACCTCAGAGATTATATAGGTCTTATTATCATAGGCAAGCCTGCATAAAACCTCTATCTCTCCCCTCCATTTTATACCATCACCCGTAGCAACAGGTAGTGCACCTTTTGGTACACGAGTCTTACTGAACCCAATGTTACCATTAGCCCAACAATAGCATATTAACTCACTCATAAGTTATCTCCTGTATTGTGTTGATAATTAAATATAAAACAAAAAATCATGCCTTTATACGACGTGTTCTTAAGTTATTCATAAAGAACTTTTATCACGGATAGCAAACGCTTGAACCTTGTGAGCAGTCTCCTTGCTTTCAAACATGCCACTACCGTCTACAAGGCCATCACTTACTAAAGACTGTAGCCTATTTGAAGTTCTTACCATGTTGATCCCTGAACGCTCACATATAGACTTACGAGTAGCTACTATATTATCATCATTAAGCTGTTTTATAGTTTCTAAAATTAAGTCTTTCTCTTGAGCGACCATGATGGATTTAGCTAATGGCAATTTTTTGTTTTCCGAAACTAGCTGTTTAGCCCGTAAGACTGAAGGAGTTTTTTGGGTAGAATTAGCTATAAACGACTTTATAGCCTTTAATTCAACTAAAATCTCTTGTAGTGTCTCTTGCATGTTAACCTCTGTAGTTGGTGTTATAGGTAAGCTTATTTATGCTTATCTTGTTATTTAAGTTCTATTGCGTTTATTGTAAACGATTGAACTCTACGGCCTGTTATAGTACAAGTACTTATACCAGTATAGTTTATAAGACCATTTCTTAACATAGACTGCACTGTGTTTGAGGTTTGTATGATGTCCATACCTGATCGCTCAGCTATGATCCTACGGGTGGGTGCTATATCTTCCTCATGTAGTTTTACCATGGTATCATAGACTAACTGTTGTGCCTGAGAGATCTTAGCTGCTCTAGGGATTTTTACTTTTTTGACCGACAGGGCATCAGTGATACTTGCACTTATACTCTGTAGTTCGGCCAAAATGTGCTGTAGAATAATTATCTCTTGACTCTGCATTTTACTTTCTTTCTCTGTTGTGAATGAAGGTGAATTAATAGCCCTTTTCATCCTTGCTAAAAGGGTGTTGTAGTTTTGTTTGTGGCTCATTTGATACAACGGAACGTGATCTGATAACTTTTGCCATTTTTGTTTAAGGCACCTCGCTTTTTAAGTTCGTCGGTCTCGAGCTTTATAATACCTTCACCGACCCGCTGACATTGCTCTACAGTCTCATACTTCTGTAGGTGGACAGTTTGTTCTGGCTCGACATTCGCCATGTTAATGATAAGAACGATAAGGGTGACCATGTTACTACTCCTTTGAGCTATTTAAAAGATTTTCACAGTCTTTAATAGACTTTTTTAATAAAGCAACTCTTTTCTTATCATTTGCTTTACTTAGGTCTTGTTTAAGCTTTTCTAACATCTCTAGGAGTTTTTTCTTGTTTCTTGCAGGATATTTTGTCATGAGGGACTCCTAGATGTAGTTAAGATGATAGGCTTCTACAACAGCTTGTAGGTTATACAAAGCATCTGTTGAGCGAACAAGTGATAAGGCTTGTTGATAAGTAGGTTCATGTGGCCCATCCAGTGTTTGTTGGTATGAATACACTAAGGTGGGCTCATCAAAGGTGAGGGTACCGCCTTTAATAATAGCGCAGTCTTTGTAGTCACCGGGATGATAATGACCAAATTCATCATGATACCCTAAGAACCTATTTATTCTATCAAGCAAGCCATGATAAACAACACTATCATCATTGTTATAGTATTTATTTAACACCCGTTGTAGTTCACGGTTGCATACAGCTTTCATGCCCCACATGTCTTTTAATTTTGAATTAGAGAGTCTCATAGTGTTCACCTTTTATTGTGTTTGTTGTGTTGATAATTAAATATAAACATTGCAACAATAAATTGATACTACTATTCTACAGGATAAGTAAATTCCTTGCTTGGTCAAGCTCTTGAGGGGTTAATTGACTGCGGAGGTTATTGACTGCCTGATATAACAGATAGCGAATAGACGACCCAGGTGGCAAGGAACAAATATGAAACGATACACCTCGGTTTTTGGCATACTCCTCTGCCTCCGAAGCGAGTAAAAATGCTCTTGGGTACTCCCCTGTAGTAATAAAGATTGGTGCAGCAGTAAGATGGTTATCTTGTGCCAAATAGTCTTGTATGAGCTCTATCATATTAGTCCTCTACCAATTTTTCAGAGTTAACCTTGTCTATAAAAACCTCTCTTATGAACTCTACCAAGGCTATAACACCTGTAGTGTTTAAACCCACCTGTATAGCTGAGCCGTCTCGCTTATCATAATAGGTGAGATTCACTACCTCTTTAATGTATTGCGCTACGATCATGCCCTCTCTACCATTAAAGATAACACGACTAGGTAGTGCAAAACCCATAAGCGGGTCACCGATAGGTGTTGAGGCATGCTCCCTTAAGATAGACAATAACTCTTGGCGGGTATAGTTGGGTTGGTGTTTAGTCATTAGCGACCGCCTTTCTGTTTTCCTCTGTAACGACGGACATAGCTCTATCATAAGCTTCTTCCATATCTATGCCTAGAGCATCAGAAGCTATCGGCCCTAAAAGGGCGATTACTGCAAGTACCTCATCCGAGTTTAAAGTGGAGTCATTTAGGACTTTTATGATTTTATTAACTACTGGTGCTAGTCTTGACTGTATCATGTTGTTCTCCTGTGTTTATTATAAAAGATGATAGTAGAAAGGATTAGGCTGCTAATGTGTAGCTATCGAGTCACGTTCTTTCGACTTGATAGCGTACCTGTAGGAACCATCCGGCGATGGGTTAGGCAATTCATCGACCCATTCTTTACGATCTTTGTTGTTCCTGAAAGCACGGCAAGAGCCTATTAAACAACCATCTTTATTGTATTTACCCTGTGTCTGAACTGCATGAAACAGCGGGGTACTTCTGTAGAGCTTATTCATAACGTTTTCTCATTTATTGACATAAAAGAACAATAACACAGGAAAAACTGCATTCAACGACCCATGATATGGACTGCGGGTGATTATTTAACGTATTGATTATCATTGAAAAAGTGAGCCGCATCTGTATTTACGAGTATAGCTTAGCTTAGCTTAGGTATAAGTACCGCGGCTTTCTGGCTATCTTAAGAGAGGTTTTGCCCTTAATAGCTCTAATTATAAATTGCTCAACTTCATCCTCTATAGTCTTAAGGTCTTTTTCACTACAATTCAGAACAGTAATGCCGGTGCCATCCATCTTACACGATGTCTTATTTCTATAAGTACCATTCATGTAGTTGTATCCACCTCTACCGAGTTCCTCAAAGGTAATTGGCGGTTTCGGTTCTAGGTATGCGCTAAGGTCAGGGTTTATGGGGCCACTTATCGTATTAATACCTTGAAGGTTATCATAGCCACAACCACAACCATAACCAGAATCATCGCCGTAACCGCTTAAAATCTCACGGATACTATCAAAAGAATCCTCATCGTAGGATTTTTCTTGCATAGAGGGCCTCTTAACTACACATACTTTTGTGCTTTTGCCTCTGGGCACCCAGAGATAGATTCAATGGCAACCTCTGATGCTGGTATTATCTCAGTCGCCTCTAACCATACCAAGGGTACACGTGTTGTAACCTTACTTTCTAGGCGATCTATTCCATAAACAGCTACAGCGCTTAAAGAGATTCCAAAATTTGTCTTCCAAGACCATAAACGTCTAGCATCTTTTAAGATAACCTCTGCTCCGCTTTTCTCCGTAATCTCGCCAAACCAAACCCCAGCAGAGTATGTTCTAACAATACACTTTAATCCAATAAGTGTTGATTTTTTCATGATAACTCGAGTTCTTCTACATGTACTACTACTTTAACTACTTTTGTTTCACCTATGTAGCTATTCATAGGCTTATAATAATGAGCATTGTACCAAGCCTCGCTATGAACAGACGCTTTCTCAGCAACTGTTCTATCCTTTACTAACCAATACATCTCACCAGACGTGTCTAGATCATAAGTGGTATCCACACAACAATCGCTACCCTCATTAGAAGAAGCTGTCACTGTAAGTAGTTCTTTCCGCTTGATATGCCATAGGCCGTAGAGTATTTCTTGCATAATTAATCCTACTTATCACAAAGGAAGAACGACTTAGGGGGACTGTAGAAACTACCACCTCCATAAGCCCTACGCACATAACAACCCACATAGCTTTGAGCTTCTTCACAGAAGTAATACCACTGATCTCCATAACGAATTCTGTTACCATACTCATCTCTAACAATAGTGTCTTCGTCTTGAGATAAAAAGATAGCTTGTACGCCGCTAATCTCAATCCTGTTTATACCTTTAAAGTGATCTTCTGTTTTACTTTGCTCCATAGCGATTAACCTTATTATTTAAGAAGTAGTTATTATTGTAGATGAATTTATATTCTTTTCAACTCTGTCTTTACTGGCCTAACTTAGCCTATTTGACCTTTAAAATGGTATTTGGCTATAATTCTCATCCCTGTATAAAAATTGCATAGCAGCATTAGGGTCTTTTTGCACGAAAGCTCTTTCTAAAACACTAAATATCAGTATGGCATCTTCTCTATCAATAAATGTAGCAATCTTTTCATATCTCTTTGAAGTCTTAATATAAAGATGTGGCTTCTTGTTTTTTGTTATAAGCTTAAATTCTACCTCACAGTCCGACCCTCTGTGCCTAATTGACCTATGCTGACTGTAGCAAGACTGTTCAATGTTCTCCATTTATAAACCTCTCTATCTCTAATGATAATGGTATACGACTCTTTTTGTGAATTATCTCGATAGTTGCTTTAATAACTTTTTCCCCATCGTATTTATCTTCTAATAATAACCTAAGACTATCACAAGTAACCTTAGGGTCATAATTAGCTTTTTTCTGCTCTTTCATCCTAACGCATACACGATGGATATGGTAGAAGAGTAAGTCATTTTGTTTTTTAGTCCAAGCCATGTAACATATCACCCTAGTTTTAAGAGTTTTGTTGTAGCGACGGTTACTCCGCCTAAGGTGCAGTTAATAAAAGAAGTACCCTCAAGACTTGAAGCTGTACTAAAGTTTATATTCCCTAGTTCACATTCTTTAAATACAGCATTTTTTAAGGTAGCGTTATTAAAAATAGCATCCCTTAGTTCACATCTATAAAAGTTTGCACTAGTTAAGTCGGCACCCTTAAAGTCACTACGGTTCATCCGGTTAAGAGAGAATCCTACATGGGATAAGTCACAGCTCTTAAATATGGTGTCAAGCATCATGCAGTCTATAAAGACGTCTTTTCTTTTACAGAATTTAGACTGCCTAAAATCAACACCATTCAAGTTTGTATTATTAAAAAAAGCTTTACTAAAATCAACACCCATAGCCTTTAAACCACCCAGGTGAAGTTCTGTAAAGTCAGTAACCTCTCTTAAGATCATCAGCTCTAGGTACTCTTGACTTAAAAACTCTTTAGTAGACACAGTGTCACCTTATTTAGATTTATATGTATCATAGTTATCTAACTATTAATGTCAACCATCACCCGCAGAGTTAATGAATAACTCTACCATATATATAGGAAGACAGTGTTGGTGATATTAACTTGTTAATTTTGACAAGCTATAGAGTATTGGTTAATGCTTGAGTTTTGCAAAACTGACAAATAGCTAAGTTTTGTGGCTCCATCAAAAAAGTAGGATAGAGCTAATTTTGAACCAACAACTGCTGTACTACCCGGTACTCTTAGGTAAGCCCATGGCTCAAGTACCCTATTACGGACATCGAATCTTAAGAATCTTTGCCCTGTAGTACTACCTGGGTTAATATACATATACCTTCCCTCAAGCGTTACAGGATCATAGGCACCACAAGTACCAGTTGTAAAAGTTGTCCCACCTTTATTACCATAAGCTATATCAGCTGACCATAAGCCAGTAGCAGCCCCGGCTATATCAAATACGTCAATAGTGTTTACAGCACCACCTCTAATACGGTAAATCTGTGAGTGCCTATTATTTCCTGTAGTATCACGTGTTATGCCAAAAGCTTGGCTAGCAACAATACCTGCAGCTCCAGCAGCAGCCGCAGCAGCAAAAGTAGTAGTATCCCAAGTGTTAGCTGTTATGTTGTAAGTATAAACAGCGGTTTGGTTAGTGAATAGCAAAATTTTATCATCATCATTCTCAATCACAAATTTCGCGGTAGCCGAGGGTGTTACCGCCCAAGCAGCTACTGTAAAAGTAGGGGTTAAACCAGAGGTATGAGTACTGATCCTCCTCCTCTGACCTACAGCTGTTGGTGTAGTTGTATCCTCGACAACCCTTACTTGAAAGTTTCTGTATTCATCAGCGAATAAGGCATCTGATACACCTGTGGCTGCTACGATGGTTGTACCTGTTGCTGCACTGGCCGTTATTGTGCCTAACATCCCAGTAAATTCATTACGGTTATTAGGTATATGGCCCTCAGCCAATGCTACAAGAGATGAATCCCCTCCCACAGTTGCAGGTAAGTTGGTTGTAGTCAAGTTACCACTGAAAGAGTTAGTAGCTAAGTCATACGATTTCCACATACCCGCTGCTAAGGTACCCGCTGAAAGCATAAACACCCTGCCACTTAGTATCTCATAGGTATTACCTAAGGCCGGAGTAAAGGTAAAGGCAGAGTCGACTGTAATAGTGGGTGTAGTACCGGCAGTATTAGCAATAATAATACGTTCTTCAACTCTTCCTGAGCCGCCCGCGCTGTTACCAATAAGCCTTATACGAAAACCTTTTCCATCGCCACGGTTAGCTAACTGGTTAGCTGCAACAGCTGCAGGTAAGGCAGTAGTTAGTGTAAATGAGGTAGTAGTTCCACCAGCCGCAATAGTGCCTCTTGGGCCTTGAGTTGGGTGAAATATCGCGGTAGCACCAGCTCCAAAAGCCCCAGCTAAACCTGGAGAACCAATAAGTATCCACTCATCATTTTTTGGAGCATAGGCATATAGAGAGGTAGCGTTGTGTAGGAAATAGTTATATGGACTATTTCGCTGTGTGTTTCTCATATCATAAGCAAAAGATCCTCCAGCAGCAGTAGCTACAAAAGCCGGCGAATTAGGTCTCCATAAAGGAAGATCTATGATTTCTTTAAAATTTAATACAGTAGGCATAGCATAGACCTATTATTTAAGTTATATTAGCACGAACGCCATTTGCGTATTGGTTATACATCGCATCAAGGATAAGCGAGTTAGCAGCTATAGAACCAATCTGAGCCAGGTTTGTTACAGCAGATACTGTAGATACTGTAGTTACAGCAGATACTGTAGATACTGTAGTTACAGTAGATACTGTAGTTACAGTACCCAGAGTCTCACCTGCTACATCAACACGGAGTTTACCGTTTGCTTGGTTACAAGCATAAGCAAGAGGTGCTATTAAAGCATTAAGCATTCTTACTGCTACAGCAGATTCACTCGTTACACTGATAGGGTCAGCTCTTAACTGTGCATCAGTTAGTCCATTACTAGTAACGGGGATTGACGATGCCCTTAATTGAGCATCAGTTAAAGGTCCTGTTACAGGTACAGCCGTAGCCCTTAATTCAGTATTAGTTAGTCCATTACTAGTAACGGGGATTGGAGTAGCTCTTAACTCCGCATCAGTTAATCCACCAGTCGTTACAGGTATAGAAGTAGCCCTTAACTGGGCATCTGTTAATGGGCCAGATACCGGTACTGCTGTAGCCCTTAGTTGAGCATCAGTTAATGGACCGGACACAGGCACAGCTGTAGCCCTTAACTCAGTATTAGTTAAAGGTGTAAGCCCAGTATTTACCGAGACAGGATTTAAACTGGTAACAGCTTGACCATTAACATATAATTGAGCATTTTGGTGAGGCGTATGTACCGACGAAACCTCTGTAGTTTTAACTACTTGAGTAGCTCCAGAGGAATCTTTTACGCTAATGTTATTGGCCATAACTCACCTTAATAACTTTACTTAAGTTATTATAACTGGTTAATAACCCATTGTCAAGGCGCTTGATACTAAACACTCGTCACTTGCACTAACTCTATAACTGTAGCGTTATAAAGGTCTATAGCATGTTTTATTGGGAGTTGACCGGGTTTTACTAAAAGCCAAGGAGCTTCTGTTATAACTAAATATACAAGACCAGTAGCACGTTCCCTTACATAGTCACCAATTTTTGGCTGTATCATATTATCTCCTATAAGTTAAGTTGGCGACCTCTACAGGACTCGAACCTGTAACATCCTGCTTAGAAGGCAGGTGCTCTATCCAGTTGAGCTAAGAGGTCTAACCAGTAGTTAGTTAATGATCTTTTCAAGCTTAGCAACAAAAGCTTCCAGCTCAGCTTCTGTAGTTAAAGAAACTACATAACTAACACCTACAACAAAAGTCAAGGTAAGGTTAATCACACCAGACTGTCTGTCCACATTAAACATAGCTACTTTGTTTAAGTTGAAGCCGGAGCGAATAAGGCCATCTACTTTTTGAACATAGAGATCAGGAACTTCTTGGATAGGGTTTTTGTTTGTCATAAAGACTCCTTTGATTAAGTTTAGAAAGTATTATAATTTCGTTTTATTGAAAAGTTCAACTGTTATGTGGTGGTCGCCACCGGACTCGAACCGATAACTATTCCGTTATGAGCGGAAGGTTCTACCATTGAACTAGACGACCCATTGATACTTTATTGTAAGGTTTCTAATGAATCCTCCATACTGTACATGCTACCGCCCAGATAATAATGGTATGAGTCCCCGATAGCACATAGGATATGAGAGTACCAATAAGACTTAGCTGCTTCAACTGCGTGTTCAGGCAATAAATCCACTGCTTCTTGAACTAACTCAGAGATCGTATACATAATCTCTTCAAAGCGATCAACGGCTGATTGCTTAACGTCACTGTCATCTTCATCAACCATACAAATCTCCTGTTTCAGTTGTTGTAGTTTTATAATAAAGATTTCTTTTTATAGATAAAACCTTTAGTCTAAAAGCTACATTGATAAAGATTCAGCTTTTTACCTCGACTTTAATAACCTTTTCTTCTATTCTAGATAGGCAAACAGGCACTATTTCGAGCCCAAAGTCAATAATATGGTCGTGTAATTTACCTATACCTATATTAGTTTTAGTAAATCCATATTCAGGCTGATGTTCTTCAGATAGCCTTCTTTGAAGTTGAGCCTCTTTATCATGATAAAACGGGACCAAATCCCACCTAATATCAGATGGCTGTAGGGGTCTTACTTCGTAATAAGCAAACTTATCTTTATAAAGCAACATCGTAGTCATAAACTTTCTCCTCTTTTAGGGATTTTGTAGTGGTTTGCAAAGGTTATTATTAAATCCGATTTTTCTACACCTGTCGCATCTGACATCAGCCTAAAGATTTCAGACACTTGTGATCTTGACAGGAGGCAGCTTTCAAAGCTATCATTTTCGGGATCCCAAGGTGTTCTGAATTTATTCCTTACAAAATCATATACATTAGTGATTAGGTTGTGATCTTCCATGATTCCTCCCATAAATAGTTTTTGATAGAAAAGATGATATTTATAAAGTAATACTGGGTCAACCTGTTATATAAGGGTTAAATAACCAACAAGAAATAGTTTGATATAGTTATCATTTTATTTAATATAGATTTTAGTGTTTCTGAACACATTAAACCCTAATTTATAGAGTATATAGGATGAAAAAAGTTAATATAGGTGACCTTTTTGGTTGCATGACGGTTAAATCTATAGAAGGCTCAAAAGCTATTGTTAGCTGTAACTGTGGTTTAACAAAAGAAGTTTTAAAAGTTAATCTTACTACAGGTAGGACTAAGTCTTTAGGGTGCCTTAAGAATAAGTTTCATGATTTTAAAGTGGTCCCGATAACGCTTAATGATAAGTTATTAGATCGTTATAATGACCTTTGTTTACAATTAGGGTTCCCTCAAATAGGGTCGCTACCACCCACTGATCAAAAAGATATTCCACATTGGATTTTAGTTAATGTCTTTTTCTTTAAACCTGCTAATTTTAAACCTATCTTTAAT
>Ga0181359_1000323_pt1 | contig 10299 bp, 13 predicted proteins | sample Fa13VDMM15SD_FD_141229 | JGI IMG/M metagenome (GOLD analysis project Ga0181359, IMG submission 141229) | Freshwater viral communities from Lake Michigan, USA - Fa13.VD.MM15.S.D | ecosystem: Environmental > Aquatic > Freshwater > Lake | place: USA: Michigan | collected 2013-09-24 | reverse complement strand
GGATACTGAAGTAGATGATCAAGTCTTAACTGCTACTATATTAGACCAATTTATTAGAAATGTTGAATTAGATATTGCAGCAAAAGTAGATTACGATGATTTAAGAAAATATGTTGACTCAGTATTTACAGTTAATAATAAATACATTTCCATACCCGCCGATTTAATTGTGCCAAGAGCTTTTTTTGTAGCTACTTCTGGAACACTTGCTTCTGGCACTGTTGCATATTTACAAAAAAGAGATCAAACTTTTGTTAGAGAATTTAATTCAACAAATGCCACAGGTGTGCCAAAATACTACGCACAGTTTGATGATTTTACTGTAATAGTAGCACCAACACCAAACCAAGCTTATCCAGTGCAATTAGAATACATTGCAGATGCTCCGCATTTCAGCGCTACTAATAATACTTTTGTTTCTACTTATTATGAAAATATGTTGCTTTACGGAGTTTTAACAGAAGCCTTTTCTTATTTAAAAGGACCTATGGATATGTACAATCTCTATAAAACAAAGTATGATGAAGAATTACAAACCTTTGCTCTTATACAAATGGGTAGAAGACGTAGAGGTGAGTATGATGATGGTGTACCAAGAATTAAAATTAACTCACCATCACCAAGAAGTATTGAACCATAAAAATTAGGAGATAAAAATGGCTATAACAACAAACGCAATTTGTAATTCGTTCAAAGGACAAATTATACAAGGTCAGCATAATTTTACATTGTCGACAGGAAACAAATTTAAGTTAGCAATGTATACAACAGCTGCAACTTTAGGTGCATCAACAACATCTTTTACAACTTCAGGACAAGTATCCTCTTCAGGATATACATCAGGTGGTAAAGCACTTGTTAATTCTGGTGTTAAAGTATCTAGCGCTATTGCAATTACAAACTTTAGTAACGTTTCTTTTACTGGTGTAACATTGTCTGCACGAGGTGCTTTAATTTATAACACATCAGCTACAAATAAAGCTGTATGTGTATTAGACTTTGGTGGAACTAAAACAGCAACTGCAGGAACTTTCACAGTTCAGTTCCCAGCATTTACAACAGCAGCAGCAATTATTAGAATTGGTAACGCATAAATTTTAGGAGGCTCAGGTGGCGGACATAACAGTATCTGTATCGTCACCTGGCATCTTAACTTTTGGCGAATCTACTTGGAACACAAGTAGTTGGGGTGGAGATTCACTAAGTGCATCATTTTCAATAGGTAGTGTTGATTTTGTTTTTGCAAATGGTTGGGGTTCTAACCTTTGGGGACAATTTACTTACGGAATTGTAGGTGATGTAGCTGAAGTTACTGGATCACAAATTAATTTATCAGTTGCTTCTGTAACTACGTTTATAGACGTATCAATATCTTTAACTGGTCAACAATTAAATACAAGTATTGCTGGAGCCACAATAACGGCTGACGCAAATATTACAACTACTGGTTCACAACAAAATTTAAATATAACTGGAGTAACTACGGATGTGTTTACACCAGCAGATGTTGTAGGATCTCAAATTAATTTAACACCTGGTGCAGTTACAACAGACATTCAAGCTGATGCTGGTTGGGGTAACAATGCTTGGGGTATTGTTCCTTGGGGCGAAGAAAATGATGTTGCAGCTGCGGTTACAGGCACACAGATTAACACAGCAATTGGTATTGAAAGCGTTACTGCCGATGCGAATGTTTCTATTACTGGTTCAAGAATAAATTTGATTGTAGGTAGTGTTGATATAGCAGCTGATGGAAATATATCAGTAAATGTTGCAGAACATCGAATGAATATTTCTTTAAATTCAGTAACAACAACAGCTACTGCAAATATAGATGTTACAGGATCTCGAATAAATGTAACGGCAGGTACAGCTGTAGGTGGTACAATACAAGAAGTAGATGTAACAGGTTCAAGGATTAATGTTTTAATAGGTAATGAAACTACTTCTGCAGATGCTAATGTAACTGTTACAGGATCTAGGATTAATTTAACACCGGGTGATGTTAATATTGATTTTGTATATGATGTTACAGGTTCAAGGATAAATACCCTTATAAATTCAGTAACTGTTACTGGTAATGCTGTTGTAAATTTAACTGGAATACGCTTGAATATTACTGCCGGTTCTGTTAATGTCACAGCATGGGCAGAAGTACAAACAGGAGCCAATAATACTTGGACTCCAGTTGACTTAGCTGCATAAATGTATTAATTTAATTAAATAGGAGCAAATAATGGCATCAAGTTTTTCAACAGACCTCAAACTAGAGTTAATGGTAACCGGCGAAAATGCTGGTACTTGGGGTGATAAAACAAATACAAATTTAAATTTAGTACAACAAGCAATTGCTGGTTTTCAATCTATATCCATAGCAGGTGGAGCTCAAACTACAGCTCTTACAATGGATAATGCTGCATTATCTAATGCAAGAAATGCTGTTGTAAAATTAACAGGAACAATTTCAGGAAATCAAATTGTAACGGTTCCAACAGGTATTGAAAAAACTTATATTGTTCAAAACGGAACAGTGGGCGCATTCACAGTAGAATTCAAACAAGCAGGCGGAACAGGAACAACTTTTTCAGCAACAGATAAAAGTATTAAAATAGTTTTTGCAGACGGAACAAATATAAACACAGTTGATCTAGATACATTATCAGGAACAATTGCTACAGCTCAATTAGAAAATCTTGCAGTTACATCTGGTAAACTTGCATCGTTTGCAGTAACAGAAGCTAGACTTGCTTCATTTGCAGTTACAACTTCAAGACTTGCGACTAATGCTGTTACAGCAGTTAAAATTACACAATCTACAATTACACAATCAAAACTAGCAGCTAACTCTGTAGGATCAAATCAATTAATATCTACAGGTGTTGTTGCAGGATCTTATACAACAACTTCACTTACAGTTGATGCTGATGGACGTATTACTGCTGCATCTTCTGGAGCTGCTGCCGTATCAGCTGGAATGGGAATACCTACTTTATATGCTGTAGGACCAACATCAGGAACATATACTGCAGCACCAACTGCAAGTAGAATAGGTGTCTACTTGTATGCTGGTGGGGGTGGCGGAGCGCCGGGTAACATTCCTTCGGCTGGTGGTGGGGGCAGTGGGGGATTTGGATTTTATAATAAACCTATAGCACAACCTTTTTCACAACCCTTTGCTGTTGGTGGGGGTGGCGGAGCGCCGGGAGCTGGAGGAAATACAAATATAGCTAACGTTGGAACAGTTAATGCAGGAAACGGTGGAATGGTTGGTTCGGGTAATAACGGAAATCAACCTGCTGCATCTTTCACTTATCCTGTTAGAACTTTTATTGTGGGGTCTAATTTTGGAGCTGGTGGCGGTGCAGGAGGCCAGACTGGGGGAGAAAGCCCAGTGGGTAATGCTGGCAGTGGTGGAACAGGTGGTGTCATCGTAGTGTTTGAAAATACAGGTACTTAATATGTCTTATTTTATTTTTTTAAAAAATTCAGATAATATAGAAGGAACTATTTACAAAATAGCTGAAAATCAATCTGATTTAAATAATATTAATATTACTCAATCTGATTATAAAATTATTCAAGATTCTCAAGAAAATTTTAATAACGTAAAATTAAATGTAAAACATCCATTAAAATATAATAATGATGTAATAACTTTTGATACTGTATTAAATTTATTTTCAAAAAATAATTTACAAGAAGAAGTAAATAGTTATAAAATTCAAATTAAAAAATTTACTACTAACAATCCTAATCATCCATTGTTTAGTCGTTGGGATAACTATTATAATCAATTAAATAATTTAAATTTAGACAATATAAATTATCCATTAACTGTTTCATTGACACAGTATTTAAATGATTTAGGTCAGCCTTCATATAATATTTTACAATTACCTTAAAAAATGATACTTAGAGTATCATGTTTGATAAAGAGATAGAATTTAGTGCTCACGAAGATTATTTTGCACTAAAAGAAGATTATCCAATACCATCAAAATTAAATATTCCAGAATGGTATAAAAATTTAGAGCACACTGTGTTAGATAAAACAGTTAAGGGCTGTATGCCTTTTTTAGATTCATTGACAGCTGGTTACATTTTAAAAATGCCTCAAGATTTTTACATAAGACACAATGTAGATAATGAAAATGAAAAAAAAGAAAAATTTAAAGACTCTTTTCAGACTTTTGGACTTTATGATCAACAACAAATATTATATGCAAAAAATATAAATTTAAATTCAGGATTTGATAATCATCCTGTAAAACAAGTTGAAGGAGCCCCTTTTATTGAAAAAAATAAAAATTTACCTTTTTATAAAATACTTAATCCTTGGAAGATAACCACACCAAAAGGGTATTCATGTTTATTTGTTCCACCTTCAAATAATTCGGATGATAGATTTTCTATAATACCCGCTATAGTTGATACAGATGTTTTTCCAAATGAAATAAATTTTCCTATAATTATAAATGGAGATAAATATCCTGTTTTAGAAACAATACTAAAAAAAGGGACTCCCTACGTTCAAATAATACCGTTTAAAAGAGATAACTGGAAAATGAAATTTAAATTAAGAAAACAAAAAGAAATACAAAATTCTAGAATTTTTTATGGATTAAATTTATTAAATATATATAAAAATAAATATTGGAATAAAAAAACATGGAAATAAAAAATTTTATAAAAATTTATGATGAAGTTTTACCTTGGAATATTGTATCTAATTTAATACGTTTTGCAAATGTTTCAAATTTTGAAGAAACTAAAGTTGGGGGTGGTAGTGAATCTAAAATAAATTTTAATGTAAGAAGAACTTATGCATTGCCATTATCAAATTTAAATAATTCAATTTCAAATGTTCATTGGTTTAATTTGTTACACAGCTATTTCAATAAAAATTTAAAACAATATAAATTCGATGCAAATATTTTAGACTATGAGTATAGAAACATTTTTGATATTGAAATTTTAAAATATGAAAATACAGGTTTTTATACTTGGCATGTTGACCATTTTGCAACTGTTCCAAGAACAATGAGTTGTATTTTATTATTAAATAATGATTATGAAGGTGGAAATTTATGTTTTAGAAATCCAGATGGATCTGATGAGCGGGAAGTAGAGGTTAAACCAAATAGAATGATAATTTGGCCAAGTAATTTTTTATACCCTCATACAGTTAAACCAATAACGAAAGGAAAAAGGTATTCAGTAGTAGCATGGGCACTATAAAAGATATTAAATACAAATTAATTAAAAATTTTTTAACTAAAGAAGAAATTAAATTATTAACAGATTATTGCAGAATAAAACACAGAATTAATTTTGATTCATTTGATTTTCAACAAAATGATAATGGAGATACTTATTTTTACGGAGATCCTTTAATGGAATCTTTAATGGTAAACAAATTAAAATTAATTCAAAAAGAAACTGGTTTAGAATTACTTCCTACTTATGCGTTTTGGAGAATGTATACGATTAATGCTGATTTGAAAAAACATAAAGATAGACCTGCTTGTGAAGTAAGTGTTACTGTAATGATAGGATCTGATGGAACACCATGGCCAATCTACATGGATGGGACTGAAATAAATATGGAACCAGGGGACGCTGCAATATATTTAGGATGTGAAATAGAACATTGGAGAGAAAAATTTAATGGGGATTGGCATGCTCAAACATTTTTACATTATGTGGATAAAAACGGACCTAATAAAGAATGGGTAAAAGATAAAAGAATGTTATATGGAACACAAAACAGATAGTTTACTAACGACGAAAAAAGAATTAATTTTTAATAAACCTATAGAATTAAATACTTTTATTTTAATTAATGAAATTAATGACGATAAATTAATTGATACATTAATTTTAAATGTTAAAAAAAAAATAAAAGAATCTAAAATTTCTGGTAAAACTAATGTTAAAGCAGAACATTCTGAATTTAATTCTTTAACACAAGACCCTAATTTTCATAAATTTTTAAAAATAATACAGCCATTTATTTATAAAATATATCAAGACAATTTTATTGTTAGTGACGTTTGGGGAAATATATATTCAAAAGAAAATCACTATGCAGTAGAACATAACCATAAGGGAGTTTCTGCCTTTTGTGGTATTTTATATTGCACGAATGGACCTGGTCCAGGGACTTATTTTCATCAACATGATTTAACAGTTAGTGAAAAAAAAGGAAGATTTGTACTTTTTACTCCTGAATTAATGCATTCAGTTCCGAAATTTAACTATACGACCGAACGAATAACGATTGCTTTTAATTTTAATGAACAAAAAAAATTTGATACAGCCCCTACTTATATAATAAACAATAAGAATAAAAAAATAAACATATGATTCTTCTTCTTTTCTCTGGTGGTGTGGAAAGTACCGTTTTGTTAAAACATTTTTTAAAAGAAACGGATGAATTAGTTTATGTTTTATACACTGAACTTGGATATGATGAAGTAGCTCAGAAAAAAACACTAGAACAAACAAAAGCGGTAAATGAAATATTAAATTATTTTAAAAAAAATTACAGAGATTTTAATTATGGAAATGTAAAATTAAATTTAAATAAAATAACTAGAGTGCAACAAACGTACAATGGTTTTGGTTTTGATGAACAATGGAATATTTTTTTTGCAAGTGTTTATGCAAAATTAAATGGTATTAAAGATATATGGATTGGTCAATTTTCATATAACGATTATCATCGTATTGAGTATGCGCTTGAGCCATTAAGTTGGTTTTATGATGGAACGCTTGAGAAATACGCCTTATTAGGTTCTTGTTTAGATTTTAATTTTTTAAAAGATTTAAAGATAAATTTTCCTTCTAAAAATTTTAAAAAAGAAGGCATTGATTCTTTTAATCATAAAAAAGAAGCCTTTGATTATTTAGAACCCGAATTAAAAAAACTTATAAGATCTTGTGAAGGTGAAGAAAAGTTTTGTGGAAAATGTTATAAGTGTTCTCAATATATTAGATATGGAATGAAAAATGATTAAAGTAATAGATAATTTTTTAGATCTTGATTTATCCAAATATTTAGAACAGTATTTTTTAGAAATACCCCATACTTTTGGTTGGTCTTCTAATGGCTTAGATAAAGGCTCTCCTTTTTATCAAGCTGATTTAAATCCATACGATTCATTAATAAAATTTTTATGTTTAAAAATTCAAAAACAAGTAAATCATAAATTAGGTTTTTTAAGAGTTTATATAAATATTCATTATTCAAATATGCCAGGAGATTTTCATGAAGATGATGGAGACACTACATTTGTGTTAATGACTTCAAAAAAATTGCAAAAAGGTTCGGGTCAATTTCAAATACAAATAAATAATGATGTTAATAATATTGAATCAATTGATTTTATACAAAATAGATTAATTATATTTCCTGCTCAGTGGAAGCATAGAGGACTAGACCCAATCGAACACGGAACCCCGAGAATAACCCTTGCTTTTAAAACACAAAAAGTTTAACATATTTTATGAAATTTAAACAATATGAAAATGGTTCTTGCGATATAGAATTTTCTTGGAAAGAAAGAATAACTTTTTTTAGAAAAGGTAAATTACATTTATCGGATGAGAACTTAAAACATTTTGGAAATAATCTTGTTAAAATAGTTATGGACTGGCAAATAAAGTTTAATGAAAAAACAAGAAATTTACAGACAAAAGAAAACACGGAAATAAAAAGTGAATGAAAATTCTAGGAATAAATATTTCCCACGATTTTTCAATATGTCTTTACGAAAATAAAATTATAAAAGAAATATATTTTGAGGAAAGGTTTGTACAAGAAAAAAATTTTATTGTACAAAAAAAAGAAAATTTTTACAATTGTATATTTAAAAAAATAAATTTTAAACCAGACATTGTCGTTTATTCAAGTTTTCAAAGACTATTAGATAATGAAATAAAAGATAAACAAATCATTCAACAAATTCAAAAACAATTAGATAACCCAGTTCATTATTTTAATAAAAAAAATCATCATATATATCATGCCTGCTCGTCTTTTTTCTTTTCAAAATTTGAAGAGGCCATGTCTATTGTTATAGACGGTGGAGGAGCATGTCCATTAGGAAAAAATTATAGAGAAATACAATCTATATTTTATATTAATAAAAAAAATATTTATACAATTTTTCAACACTTATCAAACTATAAATCTATTTTATTACCTAAAAATTTTAAAAACGAATATTCAAATTTAATAACTAATATTTATAAAAAAGGAATTGAATTTTATTGTTCTTCCTTATGTATTGGAGGATTAGATTTTATAAGAGCTTGTAGTAAAATAAATTTAAAAAATGAACCAGGTAAATTAATGGGCCTAGCATCTTATGAATCAAGTAAACAACCCTACAATTTAGATTATAACAATGTAGACGTAGCTAAAAAAATTCAAGAAAAATCTTTTAAAGAAACTTGTGTGTTAATTGAAAAAGCTTATAACTATAAAAAAATTAAAAATTTTGTTTTATCTGGAGGATATTTTTTAAACTGTAGTAATAACTTTAAATACGTTAAAAAGTATCCTGAATTTAATTTTTTTGTAGATCCTGATCCTTCTGATGGAGGAACAGCTTTAGGAGCTTGTGTTTATTATGATTCGTATAAATAGTATTGAAGAAGCGGTTAATGTTTTGTTAGATCAAAAACCTTTGGTTATTTTTCAAAACCATAGTGAATGGGGTCCTAGAGCTTTAGGTAATCGTTCTATTTTATTTGATCCTAGAAATACAGACGCAAAAAATATTGTTAATAGTTTTAAAAAAAGAGAATGGTGGAGACCACTAGCAGGAACTATTTTACTTGAATTTGTTAATGACTGGTTTGATATAGCTACACTAAAAGAATCTCCCCACATGAGTTTTGCAGTGGATGCTAAACAACAAGCGATTGATAAAATACCCAGTATAGTTCATGTAGATAATACTTGTAGAATTCAAACAGTTACAAAAGAACAAAATTTAAATTATTATAGTTTAATATTAGGGTTTTATAAAAAAACTAATGTCCCTGTATTATTAAATACTTCTTTTAATTTAGCAGGATTTCCGATAGTAGAGACATTAGAACAAGCTGAGTATGTTTGTAGTGTTTCAGAGTTTAAACATTTATATATACCTAAATAACTCCGTATTTCAACTTGGTCAAATATAAGGTATAATGATCTATGCCTTTAAAAAAAATACCCGTAGCTCCAGGGTTTGATAAACAAGATACCGCATCCCAAGCAGAAGGTCGCTGGATAGATGGTGATAACGTACGTTTTCGTTATGGAAGTCCTCAAAAAATAGGTGGTTGGGAACAGTTATTATCAAGTACACTAGTAGGTGCTGCACGAAATCAATGGATATGGGCAGATCTTAAAGGTAATCGTTATTCAGCAATTGGCACTAACAAAGTATTAGTTATTTATTTTGAAGGTGCTTTTTATGATATTACACCTGTTGATGCTATTCTTACAAGTTGTACATTTAATACTTTAAACGGATCTACATCGTTAACTGTTAACAAAGCAGGACATGGTTTAACTGTTGGAAGAATTGTTAAATTCACTGCAGTAACACCTCCTACAGGAACAACCGCAGGAAACTTTACAAATTTATTTGAGGTTATAACAACACCTTCATCAAGCACTTTCACAGTTACTTTACCAACTGCATCAACCGGAACAGCTAGTACTTCAGGTTCTGCTTCTTGCACACCTTACTTTGATTTTGGTCCATTTGGTCAAACTTATGGATATGGTTATGGTACATTTAACTGGGGTGGATTTAGTTCAACAGTTACTCAAAATCAATTGAATGGAGCAATCAATAATTCTATTGGAACAATTACAGTAGATTCAACTACAGGATTTACTGTTACTGGAACTATTTTAATAGACTCAGAATTAATAACTTATACAGGTTTAACAGGAACAACTTTTACTGGATGCGGTAGAGGAGCCGAAGGTACGGCTGCAGCATCTCACGCAGATAATGCAATAGTTTATGATGCAGCTACTTATGTTGGTTGGGGTGAAGCATCTTCAGTTCAAACATCGATTAGGTTAGATCCAGCAAACTGGTCCCTAGATAACTTTGGACAAATATTAGTAGCAACTATGCATAATGGCCCTACATTTACTTGGAATCCAGATTCAGGTCTAACTACAAGAGCAGTGATCAATGCTTCAATGCCTCAAAAATCTGTTATGACTATAGTATCAGACAGAGATCGTCATCTTGTTCATCTAGGTACTACAACGACTGTAGGTTC
>Ga0181359_1000321_pt1 | contig 10377 bp, 20 predicted proteins | sample Fa13VDMM15SD_FD_141229 | JGI IMG/M metagenome (GOLD analysis project Ga0181359, IMG submission 141229) | Freshwater viral communities from Lake Michigan, USA - Fa13.VD.MM15.S.D | ecosystem: Environmental > Aquatic > Freshwater > Lake | place: USA: Michigan | collected 2013-09-24 | reverse complement strand
TCAGCTTCAAAAGTTGCTCTTTTGTGAAGGTTCCGTCCAATTGAATTTCACCTCTTAGTTGATCGGCACCATGGCCCTCCATGGCACATGCCAGCTCTAAAAGTTGCTCCCTAGTGAAACAACCATACAACTCAAGGGTTTTACCATCACCATTCGGGTAGATATAATTAGCGTTATGCTCTGGGCGATCTTTGATTTTGTTAAGTTCGATCATTTTGCTTTTGGGTTAAATAGCGAGGCAATCACATTGATGCAGTCTGGGCAGGGAACAAGGAGACCTTCGTTCCTGACAGTATAAGCAGCGTGGTCAATGTCCACGAAAGGAAGGTCAAAGTTACTCAAGGGATGGCCGCACCATGACTGCTTTGAGAGAGCCTCGTGAGTGTGCTGTATGCAGCGGATGTATTCAGGTCGTTTCGGGGCCATTTGTTTTGACTTCGTTGTTTATTTCGTTGCTGGCTAACTGCTTGGATTGCACCCGGTCGTAGCGTTTGCGGGCCCAGTGGGGGCAGGTACGTCCCCAATCTGACTTAGTAGACCAGTCTAACTTTTCGCACAGTCCCGTTGAATTTTGGTTTTTGTACTTTACGAAGTAAACGCAGGATCCGCAACTTTTGCTCATTGCCTTAGGGGTTTAGATGGGTGGGGTGTTGGGTTCGGTAGCACCGACAATGCCCGTGTATACCCGGAGAAAATGTTGTAATCATTGCCTGTAAAGTTCAGACATAATCAATGGGCGGACAGTATTGTAGTGGTCATTCTGGATCAGGAAACGTAACATTTCCTCTTCTAAACCCTTAGTTACATCCTCAGCAATAAACGCTGCAAGTTTCTTTACGGCTTCAACTGCCGAAGCTCCATTATTTGCTTGAACCTCAGATGTGGAAAAAGTAACATCACGAGTAGTTTCTTTTCCGTTTAATTTCCACCTCGCCCGCAGTGTGCAGTTATTGATGATAACTGAGGTGTTGTGCCAATGGTCTACAGCCACAGACAGGGAATTTTCCGGTGCGACTAAGTCTTTTGTGTATAGGGACAGGTAGTAATCAGAAAGCTCTTGCCACTCGGTAAGTTGTTGTAGCGGGGTTTTGTCAGACATTGTTTAATGGGTGTGGAATTTTGTCGTATGGTATCCAATGAGTGATGTCGTTGCAGTGGTCGAGGTATTCTAGGAGTTGATGCGGTTGAAAGTCTTGGCGGGTTGGGGGTTGGGTCCGGGCATAGCCTGCGGCGCCCGTCCCTGGTCGGAGGCTACGCCCCTCCCGAAATTTTGGGTTTAGCTCGGTGGTTCCAACTTCGGAGATGACACGGGCGATTATCGGAGCGGCTCGCTCTCGCCAGGTTAGGTATTTCATTGCTGGATGAATTTAAAAATTTCTTTCTTGGAAAGCCTAATGATTTGATTGTTTAAGGTTTCCGCTGAAGGGATGATCGTGGTGTCATCCGCTACTTTAATTCCGGACAAAAAGACAGACCCGGCTCTGATTTTACGTCTGGCATCGCTGGTGCTTTTTACTAGGTTGAGTGTTTTTAGCAGGTTGGCTAGTGGAATAGGGAATGCAATGTCATTGAGAAGGGCGGTTGGCACGTTGCTGTCCGTAGGATCTGCCAGGCCAGAAAATACAATGGCCTCAGCACTCTGTTTAGCCTCTAAGGCTTTGTCCATGCCGTGAAAGGTCGCTGTAACTTCGATTGCCATTTGCCGTTGCTTTTCACGGGGGTTGGTAGGGAAATCCTCTGGGCCACAATCAGTAAGCAAAGTGATGAACTCATTGACGGCACTATCGGGAATTTTTTCCAGTTTGGAAAACATGTGGAGAGGGTGCTCGTTGATTCCGATGGTGTTCCCAAGGCTCTTTGACATCTTTTGGTGGCCGTCGGTACCTACAAGAATGGGCATTAATAGTCCGATTTGTTGCACTTCCGAGCCAAGCCCCCTTTGGATGGTTCGTCCAATACTGATGTTGAATTTTTGATCAATGCCTCCTAGTTCCACATCGGATTGGACAACAAAGCTGTCGAAACCTTGCAACAACGGGTACATGAATTCGTGTAGGCTAATTGGTGTTTCGTTTTTCAGGCGGTTGGAAAAATCTTGCTTAGCCAGTAACTGCTGCACAGTCATTAGAGACTGGAGCTTGATGATGTCGTTGAGTTGTAGGGATGCTAAGTGTGTGGAATTAAATATTATTTCGCATTTTTCTATGTTAAGGAATTTTCTTAAAGTATCCAGAAAGGATTGCCCATTAGAGCTTACCATCTCGGGGTCAAGTTGCGGGCGAGTTGTGTTTTTACCGGTTGGATCCCCAATCCTAGCAGTGAAATCTCCAATAATTACAACCGGAGTATGACCATCTTGCTGGAAAGCACGGAGCTTCCTTAGGAGTACAGAATGCCCCAGGTGCAAAAAGTCTGAAGTCGGATCGAATCCAAGCTTGATGCGTTTGGGTTGTGATAGGAATTGGCTTAGGTTGGTGGCAGGTAGTACATCAACGATGCTGCTTTGTATGGGTCTTATCATGACTCTATTATAGGTTTACTCAGACAGCAAGTAAAGGGCGGATAACCGAACGTGCCTTACCTTTTTATTATGGGCAGCTTTATATGCTCCGAATCCGCAGGGTGTGGTTCCTTGGTTGACCTTGTTACCCATCTGAGAGGCACGAATATTTTTCGATGACCTGTCTAAAATCATAATTAATCTCAGGGTTGTGCATGGACTGAAAGGGGCTTATTAAAACAGAGTTAAAGTAAGATCTGATTCTTAAAAGAGTGTCATCTGTTAGGGGATGTTGTTTATACAGGAGTTCGAACAGGATCCTGCATTCCTTATCTTTCGCTAATGTTTCTGAAACTGCTGGGATATTTGTGCAACTTGCAGCCACAGCTAACCTCACCCGGGGTTCAGGATCTTCGGCTAATATTAGTATAATGTTCTCAGGGATGCCAGGGATTGCGTACCATCTATTATACCACAATGCTACCATCTCTCTTACTGAGTATTCTGCATCCCTAGCTAGCCTCGTTAGCATCTCTTCGTCAACACGATGGTTTATGGGTGCAGAAGCTCTGACCAAGCTACATTGGTCTTTTGACAGTTCCCGTAAAACTTCTATATCTGGTGTATTTCTAGCCAGGTTCATTTTGTGGGAAGTATCCAGGCGGAGTTGGTGGTTTGTCACGATTTTTTCAATAGGGACATGGTCAAAATTCTCATGTAGCATGGTAATCATACTTTGCCCTCCCCTAACAAGTCATTTATAAACTCTGAGATTTCACTACCGAAAAAGATAGCAGTAGCAATGATGTCGATACCGACAATGCCAGCAAAGACCTTGGTTGTGCTCAGATCGTATCCCCAATTATTGGCAACATCATGTGCAACAATGGAAATAGCATAGAAGATCGAAAATTCAATAACCTGGAAAACTAGAAAATTAGGGGGAGACGGTAGTTCATTAGGGTTCGGGGTTGAGGGGGTTAAATAGTTGCGTGGTCCATTATAGTAAATCGACTGGCTTTTCTGATTAGGTTTAAAGTATCTGCACTAATACTGGCTTCGGAACTAGCTTCGGCACTGGCTCTGATTTTAATATAGGAGTTCACTGCCCCTCTTATAAAGGGGTCTGGGTCTCTCAAAATCCCGAAAAGAAGGCTCCCCGAGAAATAATCCAAATGGGGCAGCAGCATTATGCGAACAAAATAGGACGGGTGATTTAATAGGGTCTCGTAGTTTAAGCTATTGATAGAATTTTTGCTGGCTGTAACTGCCATAGAGCGACATTTGTTACCATCTCGCTTGGTAGAGTTCCTTACTTTGATGAAAAAACCATTCGGTATGTCATTGAGAAAACTAACATGGTCCTGGTGACGCTCAGAGGTGTTATATCGTCCAATGTAGCTGTAGGGGTATATCCAAGAGTTTTGAGTTTCCAAAAAGTATTCCTTACCAATAGTCTTGCTACCTTTGAAGTCACTAATAGGTGGGTACATTACGGGTATAGACTCACACATAACAAGCAATGTCATTTTGACTTCCTGCCGAGGCGACTGCAGCTTCTTTGATTAGGTATATACACATTGAAACTTGCTCAGGGGTCAAACTAGAGTTGCATGGTCCTACAATCTCTTCTATGGTGAAATTCTCCGGGTCGCCCCTTAGTTGTACGGTATATTTCGGCCTTTCTTCCTCCTCAATTAGGACAATTCTAGATTCCCCCTTGAGAATTTGGTCCTCTCGGGAAAGTACGCAATTTTTAACTTCTCTCCCCCATTTGCCCAACTCGGCCGTATCCGCAGGTTGAAACACCTTGTAGTTGTCTTTTCGGTAGGGGGTTGAAATAAAGTCGTTACAGAGCTTGGTATTCCAAATGGATCTCTCAATGTAAAGGGCTGAAATATGGTCGTGGAACTCCCTAAATCTCCATCTGCGGGGCTTAGGGACCGGCTCTGAACTTTTCCTTAGTATTTTATCAAGTTGTTCTATGGTATCTCTTAATTCAGATTCTATTGTAACCAGGGTCTGTTTGCCGTGAACCCTGCTCAACATATTCAAAAATGAACGCAAATTTAGATCATTGCCGAGCCAGTTTAGGCATTCGGTCGTTGCTGGATTCACACCGTTATTACTATAGAGTCCCTCCAAAGATATAGACTCAATGAGTTTTTGGTATGTCTGGAAATGGTCGTTAGGGGAATCGGGCCAAATACGGGACAAGACACTCACGTTTCTCACGTAGTTGGTAAATAAGAATACATGAAGGTGGGCCTCCCACTCTCCCCCCTGGTCCAGGGTTTGCAAGCGTGTTAGAGCCAGGGTTTTGAAGTACGGGGTCTGCAAGAAGTCGGAAATATGATTTAGATCGCAGTCTGCTAGTTGTAACGCTTTGTACAGTCTTTCCGGGAATTGCAGTTTAAGGAAATCCTTCAGTTCGTATGCCATTTAGGTGAAATTGGTTTCAGGTTGGTTGGGGGTGAATGCCGGCTCCCATCATAGTTGCTTAGGGGGTTTAGACACGGTGCGGTTAACCGAAGGGTACCCTTATAGGCTAAGCATCGGCAGGCAACCGGTTCAGGGCATCCCGGATTGTTTCAATGTCCTGGCACTGTTCGCGGATGTCATTTGCACCGGATGCGATTGCGTGCAGGGCGGTCAAGGCTTGTTGGCGTGTTGGGGCCGGTTGCCCACCACTTCTCAAGCTGTCTAAGGTTGTTCGTGTTTCACCTTTAAGCTCTCGAATTCTGACCATACTGGCTTCAATTCTAAGGTCGGCTTCTCTGAGTTTCTTTTCTAGCTCGGGCAACTCTGAGGCGTCTGGATCCGAAATAGTTGTTGGGTGCAAGGAGCGTAGCTTCCTAATGATTTGTAATTGTCTGCCGTACAACAGGTAAACTGTAACCATGGTAACCAGTAGGCCAACCGCCAGAAAGAAGTCGTAGATAGTCATTGCAATTCCGGTGAGTTTAAGTTGGCAGTTAAAGCCTTGCGAATCGTATCTGTGATTTCTGGCAAGTACCTGCCGTCTTTTTCGATTGTGCCTAGAAATTGTAGAGCCAACTAGTCTAGAGTTGGGGACTTTGGGCGCCGAATAGCACGAAGAACATTCCCAGATACATATGCTTCATTTATTTCCATAACGTTACAACAGGCATTTAGTTCACCATCGGCAGCACTTTGCTCAAGGTACTGGATATACTCTCGGAGATATTCTACAATCTTTTCTGGAGTCGGAGTAATTCCTTTCCATTCCCAAAGAGAAGGACCGTCACCTCCAATTTCGTCAATGAAATTTGTGAGTGCGTCTGCCCACTGGTTTGATATTTTAAATTCGGTTCCATAACTCGTGACACCTGCGATTTCTCTAGCAAATGCTTTATAGTCTGCCGTAGTTCGCCAAAGGTGGTCAATTACTTCAGGTGAAACGGTAAATTCAAGTTTGTTGGTCATTGGTTGTTGTCATTGGGGGGGCTTCAAGTTCGGTGGCAATGTCGCAAAGTTGGTCTTTGCAGGAAAGTAGCATTCCCCCTTGAGAGCTTATTTCCGGGTCTAGAACAAGTTGATCAGCGGCGGCGCGAATGGACGCGGCAATTTGGCGGCGGCGTGTTGTTTCGGTATCGCCGAGAGATACAGGTAAGTTCCAAGCCGCATCGAATATGGTTTGGGCGGCGGTACTTAAGGGCGGGGTATTCCCGGAGTCGTAGGCCATTTTCAAGAAATATGCGGTGAGGTCGTTTTCTGCTCGTAATTGCAGAGCGGCCCGTAAGAGAGGTGGAAGCCTTAAGTCAGCCATTGTAACTATCCAATTCTAAGGCAATAGCGCTAACTTCTTCTGGATCCAAATAGACAGTCCCGTAATCATCCGTGTATTGAGTCCAGTCCGCCAGGACACGGAGGGCGGCAGCGATCATGCGATTTGAGTAGGTAACCCAAACACCATCGACGTATTCCCCATCCTCAGCCCCATGGAATGAATTGTAAGCCGCTAGTGCGGCAGGAGAAAGGAATTTAGTCACAGGGGTCTCAAATGTCAGATTTGCAGAAGGGGCGTGATACTTTGGTTCAGTCATTGTAATGTCAACGCATGGTCAGCTTCAGACGTGAGCAGGGCTCGAAGTTGTTTCCGGAAATCGTACTCGTGTTCCACTAAAGATCCAAACCAGATTGGGTCCAATGGTTCTTCTTCTGGTACAAGCCAGTCACGAATAGCTCGGATTCGAGCAGCATTGTAGTCTTCGTCGATAAAACACTCACCAGTCTTTCCTTCTATTGCCAGAAGGTCGTCTTCTGACTTATCTATAGCTTGCCACAGGCGAGGGGTGGTTCTGGCAGTCATCGTAATTGGCTTATTACGAATATGGATAATCCTATGTAGATAACTCCTACTACAACCACCGTGCCAACGGAACCGGCGGCACCGTAAAGGAGCCAAAGTGGAATTGTGAATGTGAATGTCATTGCAGTTTAATTGATCGAAGGTATAGGAGGGCTAAAGCCCCGAAGCAGGCCAGGGCCAGTATTACAATAATAACGCCACCACCCGCAAAAAGGAGCCAGATTGGAATGGTTACTGTCATTGGGGGACCTCAGGTGTAGCCTCTAGTGCGCGGCGAATGATGTCGCATTGGTCGGGTGTTAGTTTCACCGCTGACGCACCATATGTCTCAAGTGAACGCAAGGCCAGTTCTTTTCAGAGGGTGGTTCGGGGCGCCGAGCAGTGCGAAGATCCTTGTAGAAGTCTGGATCGCATGACTCGTTGTCGTAAACAAAGTTGATGCATGCCTGCAATTCCATGTCGGCCGCCCATTTCACTAGTGAGTCGATTTCTTCGAAGGACAACATCCAACCGTTAATGGCGTTACTCTGGTCGGGTGATGCCTCCTTGATTATGCGGATTTGGCAGTTTATTTGGTCTCGGGTGAGTGTCAACGGATTAGGGTCGGTCATTGTGGTTAGATCGTTGGTTGGCGGAATGTTGTCTCGTGATTTCATACGACTGAGTGTATTAAGCACTTTTCTAGGTGTTCTTTTCGAAGGTTATCCCAACACCAAGCTCTTAAGTCTTTTCTGGTTGGTTTTTCTGCGTGAGTGTCGTACCAAAAGGCCAAGAACTCCGCTTCCATATCGAGTGCTGCCTGGTGCAGGGAGCCTGGTCCTCTAGCGTCCATGATTTCTTGGAGAGACATGACTATCGGTTTCTTCTTTACCTGGTCTTCGTTGTTATTCATCGGTTTCAAAGAGGTACTCATCGCATATCATCATAATAAAGAGTCATTCTACGGTCGCATATCTTGCACTTGTAGTATTCGCAATGGAAGTCGGACCATGTTTCTAGCATGTTCGGGCATGACCATGACTCTTGTTCGGTGTTGCATCTTGTGATTTTATCGGAGGCATTATTCATCTTTATTATAGGTCGATGCCCTTAGCAATTTAGGGTGTGAGATCATTTCGGAAAGCAACCCATAGCCGCCTAAAGACATTGTACTCACAGAAATTGTGAACCCTACACCTGATGTCAAAAAGTTTGTCATTGGTTGATAGGTACCTATCATTCAAAGAAGCATTAGTGCTTAAGGCATCGTTGAGTTTTTCCTCTAGTTTACAGTTTATATTTTTGTAAGCTAGGGTATCCTCTTCTAACTTACTGACTTCGGCTGCCCATTCTGCCCTGAACGGTGCAGACAGAATCTCTTTTAAGGCAGGCTCAACCGCAAATAGGTGGTATTGGGTTTGTCGATGGGGTTTGTTAGATTGATTTAGCAGGGGGCCCGGAAAATTAATTTTCGAAAAGCTGCCAACATGGTGCAAAGGCAAATCGATAGTTTCGGACGTAGGGATCCGAAGCGGTCCCCCACCCACGACCCCGTAAGTCAGGGTGGGCTCATCAAGTGGAAACGTTCGGACCGTACTGCTGCAAGACTCAACAGGAACGACCTTGGCGTCTAAGGTATAGATTGTGGCAGTTTGCATCTTGTTGCTGGTAGATTATGCGATGGTATTCGATGGGTGGGCAATCAGATGGAAGGCCGATAGAACCCGACACCAGCAACCTCTTCCCAAAGCTGCCGCATCGTTACTAGTATAGCAGCTTGGTGCTTAGAGTCAAGCAGCCCGAAATCGTGCCGGTATCGCATTGCCATTGATTCTAGGAGGGCCGGGTCGGGCTGTATGGGGAAGTTAATAGCTTTGTCGTTTACCATATCAATATTAATCGCATGATGGTCGTTAATTCCCGATTTGGACACGATCCAGTCCCCGTCCCAGCGCTCAAAGGTGATCCATCGTAAGGTGCCAGGACATTTGGTTACTCTCAGTCTGTCACCTCGCTTTAGGGTGGTTTTGGCCTGAGCTGTTGCTAGTTTGCAAATACGTTTCCTTTCGGAGTGGTCGGGTGTTTCAGTTTTAGGGTCTTGGGCAAGTTCTAAGTCAGTCATTGGGAGGTGGTATGTATTTAGTTTGGGCGGCGATTCCAGGCTTTAATCAGCGGTTCTGGTGTATCTCCTGCAACTTCCATGCTGGCGGGGCAATCTTCACACTCTGCTCACCATGTTGGGGGGCGTAAGTATCTCCGTGATAGTCGGTGCAGTGCGGGCCTCTAAGGTTTATACTTCCGCAATGGGGACATGGTTTGAGTGTGGTTGTGGACTCTGTGTCTTTCATGGTTTTTCGCTTGTGGTTGTTGAGGAATCTCTCATTATACTCTTAAAGTGATTCTTGATGTCATCGTCATCAATGCTCACATGAGTTCTGCCAGGGTACTTTCTTCTTGTTTTGTCAAATGGCCCATCAGTCTCATTAGCCATTCGTGCAAGTTGGGAGGGAGAATATTGGCCATACAGTTCCCAAATGCGCCTCAAGAGTGGGATTCTGGAGTCGTATTCTCGAAGAGTTGGGTAACCGTCGAGGAGTGAAAGGCAGGACGGAATTGGCCCACTTCCAAATTCTCCAGCAAAGCTATAAATACTTTGAAATCCAGGTCCCCATGGCATCATCGTCACTACTTCACTAATGAGGGGCTTACCGTATAGAGCCAGGCTCCACCCGTAAGCGAAGTATACGAGTTTTTGCAACTTGGACAGCGTGATTTGCTGGCCATCTCGCCTAGCAGCGTCTATGAACCAGTTTGCCACGGATAAGGTATCTGAGTTATTCATTTTTCGAATTATTCCGGAGCAACATCAAAACGATGAAGCTCGTTTAACATTCTAGCATACTTTGATTCAATGGCCCAATGATCTACAAAAACACGGCAGCTTGGGTGGGCACCCTTTAGCTGCATCGTTCGGAAGTCAAAGGATGGCAAGGATGCGGACGTTTCGAACTTCACACCTAGGGCACTGGCTTCCCCTGCCCCGAACAACCTGTCTGCCATCTCCTCCATTTGGAAGATATGCCCATGGTTAGCAGCTATGACATAGACAGCCTTTCCTTCTTTCGCCAATTTGAACGCTTCGGTTAGCATCCTTGTAGTTCGGCCAGTTTGTCTGTGGAGATCAGGGGGTGTAGACATGGGTGTTGGTTTGATGATGGATGCTTCAACAATTTGTTTGACTCTTTCTGGATTTCGGTTAAGCTCTCTGAGTGCCCGTAGTGAGGCATTTTGCTGGCGGAGATTTTCCGTTTCTGCCCGTATGGCGGCGGTCTGCCTGCGGATAATCTCAGTTTCTTCATGAAACTCCCTCAGCCAATACGGGATTTCAGTCATGTCAGAAAGTCCTGATTGGCTTGTCTTAATCTAATTTCGCAAGCTTTCAACCAAAGGGCATCGCGGCCAATTCTGTCGGCGATTGTTTTCAGTTCGGACACATCGCATGGCACTTGTAGCCAAATTGTCTCTGGGTCTTTGTTTGGGGCGAATCCATGGTGGAACCGGTCTT
>Ga0181359_1000315_pt1 | contig 10403 bp, 19 predicted proteins | sample Fa13VDMM15SD_FD_141229 | JGI IMG/M metagenome (GOLD analysis project Ga0181359, IMG submission 141229) | Freshwater viral communities from Lake Michigan, USA - Fa13.VD.MM15.S.D | ecosystem: Environmental > Aquatic > Freshwater > Lake | place: USA: Michigan | collected 2013-09-24 | reverse complement strand
GAAGACCAAAGCCGGTGAGTGGTGGTTCGCAATCAAGATTGGCGGGCCGAAGATGGGCAACCCGGCGGCACCGACCATGCGGCCGATTGACCAGCACAGCCAGGCCAAGGGCAATGCGTTTGTGTCTGACAACGACGATGACATCCCGTTCTGATGGGGGCCGACATGAAAGATCAACCGGCATTTCCTTTAAACACCCCACAGTGGCACGAATCAGTTTCTGATAACGGGTTTCCTGGCATTGATTTCACAATGGGCATGACCCTTCGTGACTACTTCGCAGGGCAGGCGCTTGCTGGCGGTCTTGAGCAAGGGGTTGAGGACGACATGAATAGCGGCTGGTGGCATGACCCTTCCAAGATTGCGAAAAGAGCTTATGCGGTGGCAGACGACTGACGGTTCTCTGCACTGGATTGATATCAAGCCCGGCAAGACCAAAGCCGGTGAGTGGTGGTTCGCAATCAAGATTGGCGGGCCGAAGATGGGCAACCCGGCGGCACCGACCATGCGGCCGATTGACCAGCACAGCAAGGCCAAGGGCAATGCGTTCGTGTCTGACAACGACGACGACATCCCGTTCTGATGGCGACTAGGCCCAAACACCCAACGGTGATCCCGCCTCTGACCAACTGGGGCGGCGTGCGCACTGTGCAGCGCAGGCTGGAGCGCTCTACCACGCTGGCTGCCAACAAAGAGGCGGTTGCTTACGGGCTGCTGGCGATGGCGAACACGCGCATCACCGACATCATGTCCTGGGATGAGCGCGGCAACGTGACTGTCAAGCGCTCTTGCGACATCCCAGAGCACGCGCTGAACTCAATCAAGAACGTCAAGGTCAGGACTGACAAGGACGGTGCCAGCACGCTGGAGATTGAGCTCTACGACAAGGTGGCTGTGCTGCGCCTGCTGGCGAAGGCAAGCGGCCTGCTAGACAACCCAGACAACGAAGACCGGCCATCGGTCATCGGCATCAACGTCAAAGCACCGGAGGTCATCGATGAGAAGTGATGACGACGACAGCTTGTTCCACGACCTAACCATAGTTCTCGGCTTTTTTGCCGCGCTATTTCTGATTGCCCTAATCGGCAGTCTTGTGTTTGCTTTTGTTTTGGAGGTACTCGCGTGATTCATGTAATTTTTATCCCCGTGCTGTTTGTCTGCGCAAACGGCGAGTGCAACTTTATGCAGGCGCAAAAGCACTATGTGCGCGAGGCTGAGTGCCGGGCGCAATTGGAAGTTCAAAAGGAGAACATCAAAAAGATATCGGCCAAGGCGGGCACACCCATCACCTTGATTGAAGGCACATGCATCACAGCAAAGGACGGCATGCTATGAAAAATTGGAACGTATTCGCCCGCGTGGCACTGCTTGAGATAGCGGTAGACCGGCTCACACAACTCGCAGCGCCACCCGCCCAGCCATCGGACGCTGTGCTTGCGCAACGCAAGGCACGCCAGAAAGAGTACTCACGCAAGTACTACGCAAAGCGCAAGACAGCCCAGGCTGCGAAGGGGCAGGCATGACCGGCTTTAACTCCAAGCAAGACATGGCTGCCGGTAAGTTGCAGGAGCCGTGGGATTGGGCTGTTGGATATGAGAGCGGCTACCACGACGGCATGAAAGCAGCACTCGCCAAACGGGAATGGAACTTCTGCGAACGCTGCGGTAAGCGAACTGGCGACCTTACCGTCATTCACACTTGTACACCACCATTACAACCGACATGAAAACAAAAGAACAAAGCGGCAAGGCCGTGCCAATGGCCGGGCTGAACTTGGACTTCAGTACCTCGCCCGTGGTCTACAACTTCATCCAAAGCAGCAATTTTGTGCAGGGCGTGATGGGGCCGGTGGGCTCTGGCAAGTCCTACGCATGCGCGGCAAAAATAATGATCAAGGCGGTGCAGCAAAAGCCCTCGCCAATTGACGGCATCCGGTACACCCGGTGGGCGATTGTCAGGAACTCTTACCCCATGCTGAAGACCACGACGATCAAGACCTGGCTCGACCTGTTTCCTGAGAGCACCTTTGGCCCCATGCTGTGGACGCCGCCGATCACCCACCACATTCGGCTGCCCGCCAGGGGCGATGCGGCCGGGATCGACTGCGAAGTCATCTTCCTGGCGCTTGACCAGCCCAAGGATGTGCGCAAGCTGCTGTCTTTGGAGCTGACGGGTGCCTGGGTCAACGAGGCGAGAGAGTTGCCCAAGGCGGTGATCGACGGTCTGACCCACCGGGTTGGCCGCTACCCTACCCAGCGCGACGGCGGCGCAACCTGGCACGGCATCTGGATGGACACCAACCCTATGGATGACGATCACTGGTGGCACAAGATGGCCGAGAAAGAAAAGATGACCGGCCAGTACGCCTGGAAGTTTTTCAAGCAACCCGGCGGCGTGTTGGCCGTCAACCCCGAGGACTTACCGGAGAACCCCGAGGCCAACGACCACATCTTTGCCACCGGCAAGTGGTGGAAGGTCAACCCAAAAGCGGAGAACATCGGCAACTTGCCCGCCGGGTACTACCAGCAGATGCTGCTTGGCAAGAATTTGGATTGGATTCGCTGCTACGCGGGTGGCGAGTACACCTATGTGCAAGAGGGACGCCCGGTCTGGCCTGAGTATGAGGACTCCACCATGTCTGGCGACACCGAAATCGACATGAATGTGCCCATCCAGGTCGGGCTGGACTTTGGATTGACCCCGGCGGCGACCATCGGGCAGCGCTTACCCAACGGCCGGTGGCTGATTCACTCCGAAATAGTGACCGCCGACATGGGCCTGGAGCGCTTTGGCACCCAGTTGCTTGCCGAGCTCAACCAGCGCTACCCAAACCACCAGGTTTTGGTGTGGGGCGACCCGGCAGGCATGGCGCGGGACGCTATATATGAGGTGACCGCGTTCGACTACCTGAGAACCCTGGGGCTCAAGGCCCAGCCCACGGCCAGCAACGACTTCAAGGTGCGCCGGGAGTCTGCGGCCGCGCCCATGGGACGCCTGATCAACGGCAAGCCTGGGCTGATCGTGAACCGCGCCTGCAAACTGCTGCGCAAATCGCTTGCCGGTGGGTATCACTTCAAGCGTGTGGCCGTCGGCGCGGGCCAGGAGCGCTTTCGGGACGCGCCCAACAAGAATGAGCACTCGCACATCGGCGACTCATTCGGATACCTGATGCTCGGCGGCGGTGAGTACAACCGCATGACCAAGGCGCACAACCTGGGCGGCAGGCCCATGGGGCAAAGCACCGCGAACACCGACTTTGACATTTTTGCCTAGGTGATATCGCTCTGATATACATCGCTTGCGCGGTGTTGCAATGCCAATAGACACTATTGGTATGAGCGATGAAATTGATCTGGGCGTTGTACATCACTTCAGCGATGGGCTCTATGCCAAGCGCATGAACCTACCGGCTGGAAGTGTGGCTATGACGCACTCGCACCGGTACGACCATCTCAGCATCCTGGCAACTGGCCGCGTTGTGGTGACCACCGACGGCACCCTGACCGAATACATCGCTCCAGCCTGCATCAACATTTGCGCAGGCGTGCATCACCAAATCGAATCGCTGGAACCGTCGGTCTGGTTCTGCATTCATGCGAGTGATGGCACTGATGCAGAAAACATTGATGAAATTCTTGTAAGGAAATAGACATGCCAATCCTTTACGTCTTAGCCGCCACCGCTCTCTACAACGCCTACCAAGGCGAAGAGGGTCGCAAACGAGCAGAGGAATACCAACGCAACGCGCTCAACGCGCAGCAGAGTGACGCGGCCAAAATGCGCGCTGAACTCCAGGCGCAAACAGCGGAGTACGCCAAGCAAGGCGCGTCCCTGGAACAGCAGGCCCAAACGGCGCGCCAAGCTCTTGAGGCGCAGCAGGGCAACTACGCGAACAACAAGCTTGAAATGGAGCGCAAGGCGGCAGAGGTGACCGCCGCCATGGAAGAGGAGCGGCGCAAGGCGGGCGAGGCCCAAGCATCTGCGCTCAAGGCTCGAACCCGAGGCGGGCGAAGGTCGCTGCTTTCCAGCGCACGCATGGACGCCGAGCTTGGCATCCCCATGGACTTGGGCGGTACCGGTGGAAGGATTGCGTGATGGCAAAACAACCTCAATTCCAGATGGCAAAGATGGCTCGGCGCAAGAGCTCTGACCTAGAGCGTTTGGCTAAGACGTACCAAGATCAAGTGAGCGGCATCAGCGGCAACATGCAAACGGCGTACACCGGATACCAGGCAAAGGCAGCGGAAACAAACGCCCCATACGAAGCAGCCCGTACCAACTACACCGATAACTTATTGCCCGCCTACGAAGCGCAGAAGGCGAAGTACTTGAGCAACCTAGACGCATACAACGCAACGCTGGCAGAGATTCAAAAGAATCCTGTTACCCAAGAAAAAAGAATGAATCTAGTTCCACAATTCAATATGGTGAGGAAAGAATATCCAGGCGGTTTGGGCGTGATGGAGACAGAGGTGACTTACAAAACGCAAGAGGAAACATATTTCAAACCTAGACCTCTGCCAAAGAAATTTTCTGAAACGGCACCCACAGCGCCAGACATTCCGCAAGCGCCAGAGATCGCTGCATTCGATGACACCGAGTTCAAAGAGCAACTGGGCCAAGCGGAGCAAACCTACAAAGGCGAGGTTGGCAAGCGCAGGGCTGGCCGTCTCAATGCGAGCTCACGCAAAGGAGCTCGGCCACTTTTATCTGGAGCAAGCGCATGAAAGACAAAAAGGAAGTCTGGGACAAGCCACGGCCAAAAGATTTGGGCAAGCCGAAGGAGCTCTCATCAGGCGAAAAGCGCAACGCCATGCGCCGCGCCGCCAAGGCAGGCCGACCCTATCCCAACCTTGTTGACAACATGGCCGCAGCCCGAGCGAAGAAGTGAGCAAATACAAGGATCCAGAGGGTGGCCTGACCGAAGCCGGTAGGCGTAAGTTTGAAAGCTCTGGTGAAAGCCAAAACCTACGGCCGGGTGTCAAAGACAAGAGCCCAGTAGGCCAATCGCTGCGTCGCAAGGGATCATTCCTGACCCGTTTCTACACCAACCCAAGCGGCCCACTGGTGAACGACAAGGGCAAGCCCACCCGGCTGGCGCTGGCAGCAAATGCGTGGGGCGAGCCGGTGCCGCGTACTGCTGGTGCCGCAGCAAGGCTGGCAGCCAAAGGCCGCAACATGTTGGAGAAGTACGAATTGCAAAAGGATTGAAATGGAATACGACAAAACCACGCCGGGCGGTATTCGCCTGACACCAGAGCAAATCCTAAAGCGGCAGGAGGCGGCTCAACGCAAGAAGGATGAGTTCCAGGCGCTCTACCAGGACGCCTACGAGTTCGCCCTGCCTCAGCGCCAGCTATACGGCGTGTGGGAAGGCGGGCACACCGGTAAGAACAAGATGTCGCGGGTCTTTGACTCCACGGCCATCAACTCCACGCAGCGCTTTGCCAACCGCTTGCAATCTGTAGTGTTCCCGCCTCAACGCAAGTGGGCCAAGCTTGAGGCTGGCTCCGATATCCCGGCAGATCGCAAGGCCCAGGCCCAGCAGATTCTGGAGGTCTACCAGGAGAAGATGTTCACGGTGCTGAACCAGAGCAACTTTGACATTGCGATGGGCGAGTTTCTGCTTGACCTCGCAGTGGGCACCGCCTGCATGATGGTGCAGCCGGGCGATGATGTGCAGCCGCTGAATTTTGTGCCGGTGCCTCTCTTCCTGGTCACCTACGAAGAGGGTGCCAACGGTCAGGTGGACAACGTCTACCGGCGCATGCGCATGAAGGGCGAGAGCATGCAGCGCCAGTGGCCTGATGCCAAGATTCCTGATGACATGGCGCGCAAGATTGAAGACAAGCCGACAGATGACATTGAACTGCTTGAGGCCACGATCTACGACCACAAGCGCGGCGACTACTGCTACCACGTTATCGACAAGGTCACCAAGTCTGAGATCGTCTACCGCCGTCGCAAGATGTCGCCCTGGGTGATCTCGCGCTACATGAAAGTGGCCGGCGAAATTTATGGTCGCGGCCCGCTGATGACCGCCCTGCCCGACATCAAGACGCTTAACAAGGTCATCGAACTGCTGCTGAAAAATGCAAGCTTGGCGGTGGCCGGTGTCTACACGGCAGCGGATGACGGCGTGCTGAACCCCAATACCGTCAAGATCATTCCTGGTGCCATCATTCCGGTTGCCCGCAACGGTGGGCCGCAGGGGCCAGCACTGAGCCCCCTGCCCCGCGCTGGCGACTTCAACGTGTCCCAGATTGTCATCACCGATCTGCGAGCCAACGTCAAGCGCATCTTGCTGGATGAGTCGCTGCCGCCCGACAACATGAGCGCCCGCTCGGCCACCGAGATCGTGGAGCGCATGAAAGAGTTGGCGCAGAACCTGGGCTCCGCGTTTGGTCGCTTGATCAACGAAACCATGATCCCTATCGTCTCCAAGATTTTGGAGGTGATGGATGAGCGCGGGATGATTGACATGCCGCTGCGCGTGAACGGCCTGGAGGTCAGAGTAGTGCCGGTTGCGCCGCTTGCCATGGCTCAGAACATGGAAGAGATCAACGCCATCATGCAGTACATGCAGATCACCCAGGGGCTCGGTTCAGACGGCCAGCTTGCGGTCAAGACTGACATCTTGGTGGACTACCTGGGCGACAAGCTCGGCGTCCCGGCGTCGGTGCGAAACACGGCGGCAGAGCGCGCTGTGCTCATGGAAGAAGCGCGCAACCAGCAGCAGCAGCAAGCCATCGCCCAGGCCATGGCAATGCAAGCGCAGGCCGGTGGCGCACCGGGCGGCATGCCTGGATTACCCGTATCACAACCCCCGCAAATTTAACCACTGAAAGGACTTATATGTTTCAAACAACTCCCGACTCCTGCGCTAAGACCGCAGTATCCATTACCCCAGCAGACTCTGATTTGGCGGTGCCATGTCGTGCTCTTTATGTTGGCACTGGTGGAAATTTGCGTGTGACCACAATCAACGGCAATGATGTAACCATTGCCAACGTGGCTGCCGGTACGATTTTGCCGGTATCGGTGAAACGTGTGTGGACAACCTCAACCACGGCAAGTAACATTATCGGGCTGTCTTGATATGCAAATCAGCACAGCAATAAATTTACCAAATCGCGAATGTAGTGCTGGCGGTTTTGGTTACGGAGCATCTTTGGCGCTGGACTTTACCTCGGGCAACCAAACCCTAGACTCCCGCGTCACGTTCACCCGTTCAACCACAGCCACTCGCACCAACTCCAGCGGCTTGATTGAGTCAGTTGCAATCGACGGCCCACGCTTTGACTACAACCCCACTACGCTTGCTCCATTAGGGCTGCTAATTGAGGAGAGCAGGACAAACTTGGTGACTTACTCAAGTGAGTTTGATAATGCGGCTTGGACAAAGACCAGCACAACAATTACTGCAAACACAGTTATTGCTCCTGATGGAGCTTTAAGTGGCGATTTATCTGTTGCCAATACCTCATCGGCTATTCATGCTGTCAGAGCTACATATACAGGTACAACAACTACAACTTACTCTTATAGCGTTTACGCAAAACAAGGAAGCGGTTCTTATGAGTTTGTAATTCAGTTTGGAGCTTCTTCTGGAACTCCTGCATGGAACGTTAGCAACAGGGCGAATGCAAGATTTAATTTGCTGACGGGGGTTGTTGTTAGCACAGGGGCAACAGGTAATTCAACTGCAACATCTGGCTCTATTACCCCTGTAGGTAATGGGTGGTATCGCTGCACTTTTGTGTTTATACCAGATACCACTGGCGTTTCAACGAGTTTTTCTATTGGTCAAATTGCAATCCCCACGAGTCAATCTGCTTCTACAGCTTGGACAGGCGATGGCTCCTCAGGCGCTTACATCTGGGGCGCTCAACTAGAAGCCGGAGCCTTTCCTACCAGCTACATCCCGACAGTGGCAAGCCAAGTGACCCGCGCTGCTGATAGTGCGGTCATGACGGGGACTAACTTCAGCAGTTGGTTTAATCAAACAGAAGGAACAATATATGCGGAAGGCGTTTTAAACAATCTTGCGGTTTCTGGAGCGCAGGTTAGAAGGATTGTTGACATAAATGACAACACCAACAATAATAGAATAGCATTAGGCAGAGCGGCAGGAGGACTTCTTGCGCGGGTTGTATATACCGTTTCTGGTACAAATTTGAATGGAACAAATGGGCAAACAACTGGCCCTGTTTTTCCATCTGGAAGACTTGCTGTTGCGTTCAAAGCAGGTGATTATGCTTTTTCAGGAAATGGCTCGGCTGTAGTAACAAACACTGGAGCAAGCGTACCTGTTGTCGATAGGTTAAGCATTGGAAGTGATGCGGCAGTTACCGCGAACAGCGCAGCAAACGGCACAATTAGCCGCATTGCTTTCTACCGCCGCCGCTTGGCTGACAGCGAACTACAGGCCATCACATCATGACCGACTTGCATCTGAAATTTACAGACGAAGCCCAAGCCACTGAGGCGCTGGATGGCTACGAAGGTAGCATTGACACAATCGGAATCATCTACAAGCGCACGGGCGGCACGGATGAAGAGCCTGAGATGACTGCACTCCCCGGCTGGCACGTCAACGTGCGCGGCCCTGAGAGCGAAGCACTCAAAGCCTTTGCCGTAAATGTTGCAACGCCTATGCGGGTGTGGGCATGAGTTGGGACGAACTTGAGGCTATAGGCCAAACGTCGGACATCCGCGAGGTTGATCAGAAACGCGACGATCTGGCGCGCCTGACTTTGCGCGTTTTTTCCAGCGATGACGGCAGAAAACTGCTTGCTTGGCTGAATCAAATGTATGTGAATGTGCCCGTCGCCGTGCCGGGAACAGACCCATCACATGCCTATTTTGCCGAAGGGCAGAGGACGGTTGTGCGGGAGATTGAAGCGCGGATACGTCTGGCAAAGAACCTGTAAATTTTTTTGCCTGTTTTGTACATTTAACAACTGTACCAATTGTAAAAAGGAAAATTGAATGAGCGACACCGCAACCGTTGAGCCCGGTGCAACCGGCCTACTTGACAACGTGCAAGTGCAAACAGAGACAAAGCAAGAGAACTCCCAGGCCGTTGAGATCAATCACAAGGCCGCGCCAGCAGATGCACCCACTGCTGATGATCCATTGGTACGGCCAGATTACTGGCCCGAGAACTTCTGGAAAAAAGACACAAGCGAACCCGACCTGGAAGGCATTGCCAAAAGCTGGTCGGACTTGCGCAAGCAGATCAGCCAGGGCAAGCACAAAGCGCCAGCCGACGGCACCTACGATCTGAAGGCGTGGACAGGCAATGACGCTGAAAGCAACCCGATCATTTCTACGCTGACCGGCTGGGCAAAAGAGAACAACCTCTCGCAGGGCGCGTTTGATGACCTGGTCACCAAGCTCCAGACCCAGGCCAACGAGGTGATCGGCAGCCAAATGATTGACCCGGCCAACGAGCTTAGGCAGCTTGGGCCAAAGGGCGGTGCCATTGTGAACGGCATGGTGGATTGGGCCAGGGGTCTGGTCAACAAGGGCGTCTGGTCAAAGGATGACTTTGATGAGTTCAAGATCATGGGCGGCACGGCCAGGGGTCTTACGGCGCTGATGAAAATCCGCGAAAGCTACGAAGGAAGGGTGCCGCTTGATGTCATGCCAATGGACGGCGCGCAGGATCTAAGGAAGAGCTCTACCAGATGGTCAACGATCCCCGCTACAAGTCAGACGTAGGGTATCGAAACAAGGTGGAAAAACTCTTCAATTCCACTTTTCAATAAATACTTGTACAAATATCAAGATTACCTATTGACATTTGTAAAAAAGTACTAGAATGCGGCAGGGCTTATTGGGAAACCGACCCCTGCCGCAGCGGAAGCTGACGCCTGGCTGGCGCAAAAAGCAAGTATCTGGCCCTGTCTTACAGGCTTACCGGCGCGAGAACCCTGTCCAACCACCGAATGAGGTAATCCAATGAGCGTTTCTCTCTCCAACGCCTTTATTACTCTTTTCGACGCAGAGGTCAAGCAAGCCTATCAAGGTAAGGCAATGCTTGTCCCGGCAGTTCGCCAGCGTCGTGGAGTCGAAGGTTCCACTGTTAAGTTCCCCAAAGTTGGCAAAGGCGTAGCAACCCTGCGCATTCCCCAAACTGATGTCACCCCTCTGAACGTCGCATTCAGCTCAGTCACTTTGACTTTGGCTGATTTCAATGCAGCAGAGTACAGCGACATCTTTAGCCAAGCAAAAGTCAACTTTGACGAGCGCCAGGAATTGGTGCAAGTTGTGGCTGGTGCTATGGGCCGTCGCCAAGATCAGATGATTCTGGATGCGCTGACAGCATCCAGCACCAGCTTGACCGTGGCAAACAGTATTGGTGGCTCAAACACCAATATGAACATTGCCAAGCTGCG
>Ga0181359_1000313_pt1 | contig 10424 bp, 2 predicted proteins | sample Fa13VDMM15SD_FD_141229 | JGI IMG/M metagenome (GOLD analysis project Ga0181359, IMG submission 141229) | Freshwater viral communities from Lake Michigan, USA - Fa13.VD.MM15.S.D | ecosystem: Environmental > Aquatic > Freshwater > Lake | place: USA: Michigan | collected 2013-09-24 | reverse complement strand
GTGGAAGAATCTAGCACTAACAAAACACCAATCAAAGTTCCAGACAGCTATGGTTGGCAACCTGACAACTCGTATGTATTTGCGGGTCGTATCTTTACTAAGGGTAAACCCCCTGTCAAAGTCCCAATGCCGGGCTTGGAGAACATCACCAAGAACACCGAGCCTCGCGGCACTATGGAGGCATGGCGTGCGTTCATCGACATGCTGATCGCCAAGAAGATGTGGGATCACCTAGCCGTTTTGCTTGCCGGTGCTGGCGCACCTTTCATGCGCTTTACAGGCATCTACGGCATGACGTACCACTGTGCCAGTACCGAATCTGGTACAGGTAAGACGCTGGCGCTGGAGGCTGCAGCATCGGTCTGGGGACACCCTACCCACTACCGCACAGGCAAGAGCACATCGCCTGTTGCTATGCAACAACGTTTGGGTCTGCTCAACAGCCATCCACTTATCACTGACGAGATCACATCCAAGAACCGAGACGACTTCGAGTGGTTGCCCGAGTTCCTACTGGACATGACCGAAGGCCGTGGCAAGGAGCGTATGGAGTCTGGCTCCAACAAAGAGCGCCTGAACTTGTCGACATGGATGACCAATGCGTTGATGTCTTCCAATACCCACATCGTGGACTACTTGACTGGTGGGCGTACCCACTCATCTGAAGGTGAACTGCGCCGCTTGCTAGAGTTTGTGCTTGAAGACGAGTTGAAGTGGGAACCCCATGAGATTGAGATCATCAAGTCTTTACAACACAACTACGGCGTGGCCGGTTACGCCTTGGCTCAGTACCTTGCTGACAACGTTGACCAGTTCCCCAAGATAGTTGGCGAAGCCGTTGCCGGTATGTACACCGAGTTCAAGGCAACCAACGATGAGCGCTTCTGGATGGCTGGCGTTGGGGCTTCTATATGCGCCCTTAAAGCGTTTAAAGAGTTGGGTGTAGCCGAGATACCCTACCGCCACATTCTGAACTCCTACAAGAAGGCTGTGGACTATATGCGAGCCAGTATGAAGAGCAGTGTGCGCACCGCCGTGGATGTACTGAACGCCTATACCCGTGACAACTACGGCAGTTTCGTGGTGATTAAGCCTAGCAAGGGCGGCCTCATGGCGGAACTGGGTAGCGGCAAGGACATCGATCTGTCGATCACACGCAACAAGGTGTTCGGGCGGGTGGAGCACGAGCCTATCCCCAACCACATCGACTACTTCATCGAGGAGCAACTGCTCAAGGCGTACTGCGCCACCATGAGCTTTGGGTATTCATCATTTAAGCGCCAGCTTGAACAACTGTACAACGTGGAGTATCTTAAGAAAGATATGATGGCCAAGACCAAAGGGCCGCAGATGCGGGTAACAGTTATGAAAATCAGACGCGAGATTATCGAAGCCGATGAAGTACTCCTCACTGCGCCTTCCGTGGGAGAAAGTTGAGAAAGGGCAGGGGTTCTTTATCCCCTGCCTCGACACCGAAGCCATGAAAGAGTGGGGCTTAAAGAAAGCCTTCTCCTTGCGGATACTAGATGCCCACGCTAGCGTGGGCATCCTTGACGGCAAGCTAGGCGTTATGTTTAACCGCCGCCAAGCCGCTCCTCCATAGCACGCGACTGCCGAATAAAAGCATCTGCTCGGTCTTGCTTGGCTTTTTCTAGCGCATCAAGGCGCAGCCGCTTCTCTTCTGCGGTCAAGTCGTCACGCTCTTGCACGCGGCGGATGTCGGTGTTGATGCGCCCAATGATTTGGCGATACTGCCCTGCGGCAGGAGCCATGGCCATCTCCACTTTGTTTTTCTCGCGGTAGGCCACAGCCTCTTCACGACGACCTTCGCTAAGCATTTTCTTGAATGTGGCATTAGCTTCAACAGCTTCTTGTGCTTCGCGGTACACCACATCGGCATCGCCACCACCGTACTTCTTCTGGAACGCTGTACCAATCAAAGGCAAGTCAGATGCGCGGCCTTCAGGCTTTTCTCCCTTGCCTTCGCGTTCAAACAAACCATTGGCCGCCGCCGCTGCCGCCAAAGGCAACACGCCCAGATAACCGCGCACGATGTGCTCTATTTGGATTGGAGACAGGATTGGCAACAGGCTACTCATTTGCTTGGCCAACTCTGTAGTGGTTGCAAGGTAGCGCTCTTCAGTGTTGTATCCTTGCATCCGGCGAGGCTCGATCGGGCCTCCAGTTAAGAAGTTCTTATCAGTCCACACTTCAAACACAGGCTTAACAAGTGCCGGCACTCCCATAGACGAGTAGCCGGGAATAGATCCCAAGAACAAATCTCGTAGAGCTTGGAACTGCGCCTTGCCATCAGTTTCAGCACGCATGCCGTCAACTGCGGCCACAGCCAGCGAGAAGAAGTAACCGGCTTCAAACGGGATGGGCATTTTAAGCGGCTCATCCACGCCCGGAATAGGCAAGAAGAAGTTGGCGTACTTGTCCCGTGGGCGAGCGTTACGGAAGGTTTCGTCGTCTTCCATGGCCATGGCGTACACAATACCAGTGCCCATCAGCAACACAGCGTTGTTAAAGAACTTGCGTTTAATTTGCTGTTGTTCCTCAAAAGGCATCTTGCCACGGGCTGCTTTGTACAACACGTTCAAGCCTTGGATCTGCGCGTTAAAGAACGGTATTAAACGACTGGCGTATTGCAGCGTGGGGGACAACCCGCGCTTATAGAAGTTCATTGACTCCATCGTGGCCATGTCAGCTTCGACTTCGGACAAGCCGTTAGCTTCAGCGTTTTTAAGCACCAGCGCTAGTGTGGCAGCATCAGCACGCATCGCGTACCGGTCGGCTGCGGCTATCACCTTGTCTAAAGCACTTTGGTCTTTACCGCTGGCAAGCTGAAGCGCCATCTTCTTCATGTCAGACATATCGCCTGCAAAGATGTTGGACTGGATCAATCCTTTTTCAATCAACTTGGCTTGCATAGCACTATTGCCCGCGCTCATGCGTACAAACTCAGAGCCTGCTTTGAACACTGCTGAAAATACGTTTTCGTCTAGGCCGCCAGTAAAAGATGCGGCCATTGGTTCGCGCAGTAGTTTGCGAGCAATATACAAAGGTGTACGGGTCACACCAGCGCGTAGCAGATCAGCAGCCGCCCCAGCTAATTTAAAGAACCCGGGGAGCGCAAGGCTTGCGCCTTCCAAACTCTGCACCACTAACTCAGCAGGAATGCCTTCGGCGGCAGTGCCTTTGGTATCCACCACAATGTGGCGCTCACCTTTATCGTCGGGTTTGTTTGGGTCCGGCTCTTGGTAGAACCGAATCACTTTAGCATCGGCAGGGCCTAGACCCTTTTTAATGGCCATCAAGTCCGTGGGTTTGCCTGTCTTGGGATCGATAGGGCCCTTGCCTTTGCCCAGTGCTTGCAGGCCATAGGCCACACTCTTAGCAGCATTGTTGGTCAGCGCCATGTCTGTCAGCAGCAACGTGTTGCGCTGAATAGCTTCGTTCAGTGGTAGCAACTTTGTGTCGCCGCCTTTGAGTTCTGCAAGATATGGCTGACGGCGGATGTCTCCCACGTTAAACGTAATGTTGTTGTTAAAGACCAAATTTGCGTTGCCGTTTTTGTCAACGCGATAGAAAGGCACGTAGTCGCCTTCCTTAAGCAAGTCCGCCGCCACTTTCTTGGTGATGCGTCCGGTGCTGGCAAGAAACTCAATCATGCCTTTGTTGTATGCGTTGTACTTGCTACGCACATTCTCTAGCGCTTTCTTTAAAGCAGGGTCGGCATCAGCCGCAGCCAAAGCCGCAGTCAGTTGTTCTTGCGTAATACCTAACTCGCCAAGGTCTAGCTTTGGTAACCCTTTGTTGGCGGTACGCTGAGCAACCATGTACGCCTGCGCAATGTTAGTCTTTAACTGCGGATCGTCTACGGGGATGTCCGCGATTGCGTCAAACACTTCACGAGCGCTGTTCTCATTGGAACTGCGATAGCCCACAAAACCTTTAGAGTCTCTGTACGCAACTAGCGGGCCGCTGTTCATGACGGTAAACATCTGCGCCATCTTCTGTTCAGCCTTGCGTACGTGATACATGGCTTGGGTAAACAGAGTATCGTCACCAAACTTAAGGGTGTCGCGCAGTCCAGCACGCATATCAACCGCTTGCATCTCGGCTTGCAAGGCAAGGTTGTTGCTTAGCTTTTCTTTGAGCGTTTTAGGCTGCGTGGTAATCTGTTTTGACAACGCAATCAACGCGTTGTCTGGTTCAGCAGCGGCTTTGCGGGAAAATAATAAGTCCCCAACTGCGGGCAATTTATCTTCTGCAATTTCTCCGTTTGCTTTTTTAGGTAGTTTTTCTACTGCGGCAATAAGCTGTGAACGCATATCTAAAACAGCCGCTTGTAATCTCTCAACCGCGTCAGGTTTGCTTTTTAACAAATCTATTACAGATTCCGTTGGATCGTCGCCGTTACCATAGCTTCTCATAAATATATTCGAGTACACACTGTCCACGCCTTCTACGTCAGGATCTACGTTGTACAGAGCTTCAGCAAATAGCTCGTTATCTATGTCAAAAGAATAATCTTTTAACATGTTTCGTAACGCCGGTGTTTTAGCCATACCTATTACAGTGCTAAACCATGCGTCGGCGGCATCCAGTGTTGCATCAAACAATTTTGCTTTAGCGTTAATGGACAAACCCTTGTTAACTGCCGGCAGATACATTTGCCCAACAGCAGAAACCGCGCCGCGTAAAAAAGTACGGCGACTCATACCTTCAGGCATTGCACGCATTTCCATTTGCGCTGCCCCATACGCAATATCAACCAATCCTTGCGCGTCAAAGGATTTTAGATCCATGCCAAATTTTGTTAACAGTTTACGGAACCCGTCTGCAATCCTGCTTAACCACGTACCTAAAACCCCCTTAGTTTGATTTGGGATAACGCCAGCTTTAACCGCTTCTTCAATGGCGTACGCAAGAATTTCATCGTCTCTGTGCTTGGCATCTGTTTGTGCTGCTTCTACTCGCGCTAACGCTGCTTTGGCAACAGTAGACTCTAAAGAACCGTCGTTCTTTTTAGCCCAACCTTTAATTGCATTGACCATTCCGGTGTATTGACTCTCACCCAAAATGTTTTTAAGCCCTACGTGCGCCCCTACTTCGTGAAGTAAAACACCCAGCGCTTGTCCTTGGTCAATGTTTTCGGCAATTAAAAATGCTTTGTTACCTGCTGTGTCTACAAAACCCCTAGCGTCTGCTGGAATAAGCCCTTTGTATTGGGGGTTGGCTTTTATTAACGCGTCAACAGAACTGTAAATTTTAATGCGTGTTAAGTCTTTAAAATATTTTTTTAATTCTGTGTTAACTGTGTTAACAGTACTAGGGGTTGTTGTAGGGCCGCGAGAAAAATCCAGCCCACCTTGCTCATCAAAGTAAACGTCTTCTACCGCGCCTTCTGTACGGGTAGCTTCGCCATACACATCTTCTTCCGTAGCCTTACGTCGACGGCCACGAGGCTTGGCTTCTTTCTCAACGGGTTCAGCAGCGGCTTCTTCTGCGGCTCTGATGTCAGCTTCGTTAGTAGACTTGTACAGCTCTTTCTTAACACCTTCAAGTTCTTGACGAACAGCACGGCGCTCGTTCTCGTAGTCTTCAACTTCTTGTTTAGCGTTTATGATCTCTTCAACTGAAGGCAGGTTGCTTCGGCCAGTAGCAGGACGCGCGGCTCTTGCTTGTAGTTTAGTAAGCCGATCTTTAGATAACTCCAACTGGTCTGTCAACTCTTCATCACGACGCTCCAAGATGACTTGAAACTCAGCTTGACGCTCAGCTTCAATAGCCGCTAGCTGTGCCTTTGTCAACTCCTTTTCACCAGCAGCACGTTGCTCGGCAAACGCATTAGCTTCGGCCACCGCTTGTGCCACGGATGGTGATTTGATGTTGCGTTGCTCAACCAACGGCTGTTTTACAGAACCCACGTTACGCTTAGATTCGGCTGTCCCTGTACGGAATTTAGCGGGCGCACTGGTAGTTTGACGAGCGCCAGCCGACACACGGCCTTGTAGAGCCACAGCAAGCCTAGCTTTATCTTCTGTGCCAACAGAAATCTCAGTGTTAACTGCATCAATCTGCTCGTTTAGACGCGCAACAGTTTTAGTCTTTCCTTCTTTGATGGCAATGTCGCGTTGAGTATTTAGGTCTGCAAGGCGGTCTGTTGCTTTGCCCAGCTCTTGTACTTGATCTACATACTGATCGATAGCGTCTTGTTCTTCGATGCTGGCTGAACGAACTTCTGGCGCTGCACCAAGAGTTTTTCTAAGCGGTGTATTACGCGCACGCATAAAATTAATAGCGTCTTCAATCAAGCCTTTACGAACAGACAAACGGCTTTGCAGGCGAATAGCAGACATCATGCCTTTAAACGCCATAGCGTAGCCTGAACCCCTAAGCTCTGGTGTAAGCGGTAATACAGTTTCTACATTGCCCGCATACTCGCTAGACTTTCTTTTAGCCGCCAGTACAGTGGCTTCAGTTTCTCTTAACTGTTCATCAATACGGCCAAGTTCCAGAATCAAAGATAGCAGTGGCTTGTTATACAGATCGTTGTTGTACTTAACTTCACCAGCAGCATCTGCTGTCAACCCACGATCACGGGCATCTCTTTCTGCGGCAGACAAAGCGCGTACTTGTACGCCCTGCGAGAAACCAGATAGCGCCACATTCAAACGGCGGGCACGTTCGTCAGAGATTTTTTTCTCCAACGCTTGTATAGAGCCGGCTTTGGCGCCCTGCACAGCCTGTGCTTTGTCTGCGGCGGCTTGACGTTCTTTGGTTTCAGCTTCGCCAACTTCAGCCTGTGCTGTGCGTACGGCTTCTTGCAAACGTTTTATCTCGTCTTGAGCGGCGGCATTAGATTTAGCCAGCGGGTCTGTTGTTGCTTTAAGTTCAGCCAAACGCTGCTCACCCACCAACACTTTAATCTGTGTGCGCACTAAGTCCAGCGCGCTTTTAGTCTGGGTGTATTCAGCCTTAGCTTCTTGGTGCAAAGAAATTAAGTCGTCTAGTTCTTTGAAGAACTTTATTTCTGGAGCGCCGCCTCTGGCGCGTACGCCGGCGCGATTGGCTTCTTTGATTAAATCTTCTTTAGCCTGTTCGTACGATTTAATACGGGCGTTCAGGTCACTGACGCTGAGCTTCAGATTGTTCATCTTCAGCACCATGTTCTCAGTGTTAGTCTGGAACGCAGTCAACTCTTGGTTTTCTTTCAAGAACTTAGTCCAGTTCTTGATCTTGCTCATACGGGCAGTGGTCGCTTTGCTGTCTTTCAGCATCTGCTTCAGACGCGGCAAAGCCCTGCTCAGGAACGCACGTACAGGAGCTAAGTCTTTCTCAGACTGCTTCATGTCTTGCTTGAGCTTACGAACGTATGGGCTATTCATGAATCGTTGGAACGACTCAACGTCTGGACGGGCGCCAATGTCTAGGCTAGGGCCAGCTTCAATCCCGCGGCGTTCGGCTTTTTGTACACGGCTACGTTCATCGGCTGCACCAAACAAAGGCAGCTGACCTGCTTGCTCGTCACGAACAGTTTCAGACAGACGCACTAGCGGCTCTAACTCAGCCTGTAAAGACAGCGGTAAGGCTTCAGCACTCTTACCACGTATGGTTCCAGACACAAGTTCCTGTTTGCCTGTTACAGGGTTGGTGCGATACACCGGCTTGTTAATCTCTTGCCCACGTTTCTCAACGGTGGGCTGGGCTGCTTCGCCAGTTGTGCGTTCTGCTTCTTTAGGCTGGGTTACAAAACCGGGTAGCTTGCCGGGTTTGCCTGTACGCTCAAGACGCTCACGCTGGGCATACATCTCAGTCTGAGATACAGATGCGGCTTGGCCGGGGGCAGCCCCAGTAATACTATCAACATCTTTCTTAAACGGCTCAGTTGGCGTGGTTGTGCTGGCTTTGGCGGCTGCGGCGCCCGTCATATCCAACGGGAAGGTCTTGAGAGTTACTGGACGGCCAGCACCTTTACGCGGCACACCCTCTGCGCCGCTCTCAATCTTTGTCAACTGTCGGTCAAGTAGTGTAAGGAAGCCCTGCGACTCCGATACATTTTTAAGCACGCCTCTATCAGCAACAACTTCACCCGCTACGTTTTCTTGGTTTGCTCTGCCAGACGCTTCTTGCTTGAGCGTCATGTCTGCTTCAGGAATTACCTGTTCAGCGCGTCGCAAGAAAGCTGCGGCTTCTGGAGATAGTGTGTATGTGGACAGCACACGGTCAATACGGTCACGCAAAGATTCGGCAGTAATTACTTCGCCTGTATTTTCTGCACGGGGGTGCAGTTTAAACTCGGCATCTGACACGCGTTTAATTACGCGCTGCTGTTCACCTTCGGGGCCAACATCTTCGGCTGTAGGCAGTGTCCCTTTCTCTAAGGGTATACCCTGTAAGCGTTGCTGCAACTGACCAAACGCAGCAGATGTCGATGGTGTAGCTTCTTCGTTTCCAAACAGTCCCAAGTTCTCGGTCATCGGGGACGGGGCGTTCTTCATGCGCTGTAATGCCAAAACCTCTGGAGCTAAACGATCGCGGCGTTCGGCGTCTTCAGTAGCGGTTTCATCTGCGGCACGGCTAGCGGCTAGGGCGTCTTGCTCTTCTTGTTCAGCCACGGACAGTCTTTGTTGAGCCGCGCCAGTTCCTAAACGCCCCTGCGCTTGACGTTGTTTGTCTAACTGTTTAAGTTGTAGTTCCAAACCGCTGTAGACAAGAGACTGTTCTTTTTTAGTTAAACCGGGCAATGGTGTGCGGTTTTCTGCCAACGTTTGCGCCATTACGGGGTTGGTGATTAGGTAGTCAACATATCCGCTGACTCCCCGCTCAGGTGCTTGTTGCTTGGCAAGATCAATACGTTGTTGTGCGTATATGGCTTCGCGAGAAGGCAATGTAGCAAACGGATCGGCAACACCCACGTCTGTAGTTTCACCAGTAGTTACTTGCTGAGCCTGAGCTTGCTGTAGTGCATACTCTTCTGGAGACATGCCGGCAATACGCGCTTTCTCTGCTTCCTGCGCACGTATGGGTTTGGTTCGGCGGTACTCAGGAGTTAACTCGGCTAGTTGATCGTACAGTGCGCTGACTTCGGCTTTAGCTTCTTTGTACACGGCCTTTTCTTCAGGCGTAGCGTTTTTGCCGGGGTCTTTGAGAACTGAGCGTTTGGCTTGATAGTCTTTCAGCAGTGCTTCGTAATCTGCGCCAAGTTTTGTTGCGTACGCAGGCGACTGTCTTTCTGCTTCTAGTGCTTGTGCCGCGGCTTCTTCTTGGGTTCTTTGTTGCTGTAACTGTTCAGAACTGCGTTGCAAAGCTTCGGCTCGGTCAGCCGCCGCTGCTTGCCGCTTGGCTCCCCCACGCTCAAAAGCACGGCCAACAGGGGCTAAGGTTCCGCCTAGTACGGCACCGCCAATAAAGCTGTCAATGTACTCTTTACGGGCTTCAGGATCGGTAATCTCCAAGCCTGCCTGTAGGCGCTCAAGCAACTGTTGCGTAGCTTCCGTTACGCCTTCGCGTCCCATGGCCACACCCGTTTTGGCAGTGTAGTCTGCAATAGTTCGTGTCAGTGTCTGGGAAGCAATAGCCTTGGCTTGTTCAGTTGTAAGCTTAGAGCCCACAGAGCCGAACAGCTTGCCTACACCGGGCAACAACGCCATGGCAGCGGTGTCAATTAGCGCTTGTGGCACAGCGGCTGCTGCGGCTTTTCCTAGACTTGTTTCTTCCAGAGACTTGCCGGTCTCCATTTGACGCGCAAGGTTGGAGCCTGTGAACTGGCCAGTAGACACAGCACCCGCGCCCAACAAACCTAAGCCAGCCGCAACTGGCGCTGATACTGGAGCGGCCAAAGCCGCAAGACCTGCGGCGGCAGGAGCTAACATGTACGGAACAGATCCGCCCAGTAATTCTTTAACGTTTTGAAGGGGGGACTCTATGAAGCTGTCTTGAGTAGGCGTGAAGCGTTTAGCCGCCGCTGCTTGTTTTTCCTTTTGATATGCTTCAGCTTCACCTATGTCCTTTAGCCCGAGCTTGGCCGCAGTCAGTGCGGTTTCACCTTTTAAACGCTCAAAGCCTGCGGCTGCGGCGGCTTTAAACCCTGTGGTGTCTTGTTTGGGTTTGTTTTCTTCTTTTTTACGCCCGAACGCTTCGGGGTACATTCTAGAAGCTTCAGCCATTGCCTCCCGGGGGTCTTCGCCTTCTTTAAGTGGGAAGAAGGATCCGTCTGGAAGTTTTATTGACTGGGCCATAGATTGCTTTCAAATTGTGTCTGAGCAGCGCGGGCTCAGATGTTTATGCGCTGTTAAACCGTATTCTAATACTTACCTTGCGCGCGTGGGAGCCTCATTGGTTACTTTGGGGTACATGAGCGCACTATACTCGCGGGCACTGTTTACGAGGTCGGCCATGCTTATGGGCGGTCT
>Ga0181359_1000307_pt1 | contig 10580 bp, 10 predicted proteins | sample Fa13VDMM15SD_FD_141229 | JGI IMG/M metagenome (GOLD analysis project Ga0181359, IMG submission 141229) | Freshwater viral communities from Lake Michigan, USA - Fa13.VD.MM15.S.D | ecosystem: Environmental > Aquatic > Freshwater > Lake | place: USA: Michigan | collected 2013-09-24 | reverse complement strand
TTGAAGTTTTCAGAACCTGATTCACCAAGTCTTTCTGCGTCAACGGTGGCCATACCACCACCGACGTTATAACTTTGCTGGGAAGTACCAGCAGCATTAAGAAGACCAGGGTTGCTTCCAGATTGTGAAGCAGTAGTACCGAAACCTACGTTTGCTTGTACCTCTGGATCAACAGCATACTGGGATCCGTTGCCCTTTCTACCAGAGAACTGAGTATCAACTTCATCAAAGAATGCTTCAGCACCAGTCTGGCTAGTATAACGTGAACGCATTGCGAAGATGAGTCCTGTAGGACCGTTCATTGGTTGAACACCTGCGAGGTCATAAGCGACCAAGTTAGGCATTGAACGTCTGATCAATGAAATTAGAACTGGATCGAAACCTGCTACTGGACCACCTACGGCAGCATCACCAGAGAAACCAGCAGTACTGCTAGTTGAACCACTATAGGAGGGTGCTTCGCCGAGGAATTGTCTTTCCTCACGAAGGAATTTTTCTTGATTCTCCAGGAGAACTGCGGTTACCATTCTACGATGTGAATCTTTGATTCCATCAAGTCCCTGATAGTCAAGGAGTGGTGCCCACTTCTCCTGCAGATGTTCTGCGTTGAACATTTGCATTTGTTTTACCTCTTTAAAAAATTTTAGTTTGATTGTTATAATTTAAAAATCACTTTTTAGAAACTCTTTGGAGTGCATCGAGATAATATGACATCGAACCAGATACTGGTTGCGAATAATCAGTTTCTTCTGCGATATAATCCGAGTTGTCTCTTTGAGTACCAGCGTTTCTGGGGAAATAAGATTCCCTTAATGTTACCAGTTTCTCACGATAGCTACCTTCACTATCAAACTCAACATTTTCTGCAAGAGAAGCGAGTTTATCCTTCTGAGAAAGTGCGAGACCCTCAGAAACTTCGGCAAAGATTACTTCAGTAACCGACTCTGCTAATCTTCTATTCAGAGCAACATTCCTATGAATTTGCTCATTGAGTTTGGACTCCATATCATCAAGTTTTTCTACCATACTCTCAAGTACATCATATCTATCTTCAGGGATTGTTACATAATGATCTTCAAAAAGACCTTTCATTCCTTGAAGGAATGATTCGGTCATTTCAGTCTTAAGTCCCTGCTCTACTTCGAGAGCATTTTCTTGTAACCATTCTTCTGAAACATACTCAAGGTATGCATCAAGACGGTCAGTTAATTCTTCTCTAATTACTTCTACTTCTTCAGCAAGCTTTTGCTCATATTGATAAGCAATTGCTTCTTCGATTTGCTCGGTTCTAGCATTCAAAGCAGCTTCGAAAACTGTTTTTGCTTTTACCTTGAAATCTTCGGAGAGTTCTTCACCAGAAAGAAGTGCATTTACGTCCTCTTCGATTTCTTCTTCGATTTGGGCAAATGCCTCTTTCATTGCTTTTTCTTTTTCGTCCTCTTCATCATCTTCTTCACTATCCTCATCTTCACCTTCTTCGTCATCCTCATCCTCATCATCTTCCTCATCTTTTTTGGAAGACTTTTTCTTTGCTTCGGAAACTACTTCATCTTCATCATACTCAGTCTCGTCATCAATGAGTTCTTCTTCCTCATCTTCTTCGACTGATTCCTTAGCAAGGGACTTCATAGCATCTGCTGCTTTTGCACCTTTGTTTACAACATTCTTAACTTGCTTAAGAGTTGCGCCAGGAGTTGAAAGTTTTGCAGAATCATCATCTGGTTTGTAGTTCTCTGGAGTTGGTCCTCCAAGATCTTCCCAACTACCAGTTTGACCATCAGGAATGCCTGTGGTTAACTTCTGCATTGGTTCTGCTGCTTTTGCTCCCGCATTCACAGCAGTTTTGGATTGTTTAGTGCCTGTTTCCATTTCTTGTAAGTTTTTACCACGGGACATTTTAGATCTCTCCGATTAACCTGTATGTTTAATCTTTATTTATTTATAATTTAAAGATTTGATAAAAAGTTTTGGAACAGATCAACTTTTTGTTCTTCCAAACGTTTTTGGTCTACTAATGTGTTTATTTTTCTCTTTGCTGCTTCTGCGGCTCTTTCACGAAGAATTCCACCTTCCCAACACCACTCTTTTCCTTCCATAATTCCGTTCACAAAAGCATCAGGAGCAGAAGGGTCAGCAACAAGATCTGCTGCTGTTGCTAGCATAAAATCTTCACCAACTACAGAATAACCTTCATTAGTTGGAATTAATGAACCAACACCACGAGAAGAAACTCCAAGCATCACACCTTCACCAAGAAGAGATTCGGCAATTTTTCCCATAGGAGTGGAAAGAATTTTTGCTCTTCCTTTAAAATTATCTCCAACTCTCTCCAAACAAACAATTTTATGAGAAACTCTATCGAGATTTAAAGATGGTCCATCAGGATGACCGAGTTCTCCAAGAGCACGACCTTTTTGAATATAATTTTCATTATATCTTTTGACTTCTCTTTCAAGAGTTCTCATTTCATAGAGACGCTTGTTTCTGTTTGGTTTGTTTGCTTGAAGAAAAATACCTTCAATAAAAAGAGACTTTTTACCGTTGGTTTCTTCAACAATAACTTTAACCTTTTCGATTTCTTCTGTGATAAGTTTCATTGGATTAACCACCTGCGATTTGAATTTCTGTGATGTGGAGTTTTCCACTTGCCCCAAAAGCAGCAACTTTTGTTGTTCTTCTTAAAACACCAGTAGGAGTGGTGATTGGAGCACCTTGAGATGAAGTATTCCAAGTAAGAGTAATCACTCTATTAAATCCACCTGTTCCAGCACTGTTTGTTGCGTTTACTGAAGCAACGGTTGCTGCTGTTGTGTTGATACCTGATGGAACAACACCAGTAAGTTCAACAATATCACCAGCAGAAAAATCAGAGAAAGTACCTTCTGGTAAAGTTACAATAGTAGTAGTACCAGTAGTAACACCAACAATAGTTTGAGTAATTGCTGTTTCTTTTAATACAAGTTCAGTTCCTGCTTTAACAAAAATGCTAGCACTTGTAGAAGTACTAATCGTTGGAGTTGGAGCAACCTCAACATAAGCATCTTGTTCTGGAACAATTCTCAAAAAACCAGACCTCAAAGCAATTGGATTGCTAGTTACTGCCACACCAGTCATTGTCAATGGTGTAATCTTTTGTACAATCTTATATACGGACATTGTAATAATTAGACTATATTAGTTATTTAGTATTTACTATCTCTGTTCAATCCTAATATTCTTAATTATCCTCAACATCACCAAAGAGACTTGCGGCAACTTCTGGTCTTACGGCATTAACATTTTCTGCTGATTTAGCAAAAAGAATTTCTTTAATCTTATCGCTGATGTCCGTAGGGGATTCATCAGTTAAAATCATATCCATTAAATCATCCATAGTTATAATAAGTTTAACTGAAATTATTTATAATTCCCCAGCAGAACCCAAATCAACACCTGCTTGTTTATCAGTTAATCCTGGTTCTTGGGGCATTGTTCCAAGTGCATTTGGGTCTTGTGGAGCACCCATAGCACCTGGAGCACCCATTGGGTTCATCATTGCTGCTGGGTCTGGAATAGTTCCATCTTTAATTTCTTTCTTCATTTGTGCGTCAATTTCTTTGATTTCACTATCAGTTTGACCGAGAATCGTTCTTCTTACATAATCTGCAGAGAAATAACGACCAAGATATGGGTCCATCGCAGCAACAACACCCAATTTATCATTCATCAATTCATTTTTCTTCAAATCAGAAAAATGATTATCATAAACATAATCAAACTGAATGTGATCTGATAATACTTTCCAATCTTCTAATGATACAATATTTTTGAGAATTAATTGAGTTTTAAGTAAATCAATAAAAATCTGAGAAAATCTCTTTCTCAATCTTCCAACAAAACGAGTGAATTTGAGTTCATCTCTTAAAATTTCAGATGAACGACCAAGATTAAAACCACCTTCTGCGGCAAGTCTTGTTGGTGGAACACCTAAAGAATCATAAAGTTTCTTTTGGAAATACTCAATATCAGCAAGTTCTCCAAGATTTTGCCCACCAGGAAGTGTAGTAATTTCAGTTCCTCTACCACCTTCTCTTCTTGGTAACCAGAAGTCCTCAAGCATCGCCATATGCTTTCTATCATCTTTAATCTCACCAGTGCTTGCATCATATACAAGTTTGTTTCTATAACGGTTCATAACGTCACGCAGGTACTGCTCTGCTTTAATCTTAGGAAGATTACCAACATCAATATAGAAAATTCTACGTTCTGGTGCTCTGGATAGTCTATAAATCACAAGACTATCCTCAATCATTCTCAATTGATTAAGTGCCTTGATTGCCTTGTGAAGGAATGAAAGAACTGTTTGCTTATTTCTATCTACAAGACCAGATGTAACATATACAATCGCATCTTTTGCGATCTTTACGTTATTTACATCTGATACTCTATAAGTAGCATTCTGTGATGACCCAACATTTGGGTCATACATATAAAATTCTTCTACTTCTTGGTTGCTAAAATCAACTTGATTTTTTCCATTTACAATATTTCTATATTGAGAACCAAAAGCATCTTTATTGTCTTTTTTAAGTTTTCTTATATACTTAATTTTTAACGCATCAATATATCTTACTTCTTTGATTCCATCTGATGGTTTGTTGAAGTCAATTACTTTATGGTAATAGATTCTTCCATCAACATACCAGTTTCTAAAAATCTCGTGGCACTTCTTATCGAAGTCCATAACTTCTTTCAGATACTTAAACTCTTCTCTGATAATCTCTTTTAGTTTATCGGAAGCAGGAAGATTTGAAAGGTCTATCTCTACTGGAGAATCATTTAAGTCTGATACAATTGCTTCGTTTACAACATCCTCAATCGCACTATCGCATTCTGGGTGTAAAGCCATCTCACGATATCTTCTGATTAAATCTGCTTCACTCTTATAAACACCCTCAATATCTACGTACTGACCGTAGAAACCACTTGAAATATAAAAGTCTGATTTATCTTCTTCATTACGAGGAATGGGAGAAACAATCTTTTTGGATTGCTTCTCCCTATTATCTTCAAATTTAAAACCAAACAGTTTTGCCATAGTAACGTTATTGTCCTTATTCTACTATTTAGATGCCCAATAAAACATCAAAATTCTTCTTCATCACCTGAACCAAGAATAGATACGTTGTTTGTATCAAGAGCATCCCACCATTGAACTTGAAGGTCTACTGTGAATTCTTCAATAGTATCTGCTTGATCGTATGAAAGATCAATAGCACTAATGGAAGTTGGGAACGTTCCATAAAATTCATATTGTTTGAGAACTTTTATCTGATTACTTGATGTAAGATCACCATTAATTTCTGCTTTACCAAGTTGATAAACTTTCATATTTCTTTGATAGTTAGCAGGATTCAATTCACCAGAATTGTCTTCGTGCTTATTCATATAGTTCATCCACTTTTCAAAAGCATTTCTAATTTTGAAGTCAGTATCATTAATTACTGTAATTGTCCAAGGATCGAATGTTCTATCACCAGCAATCTTAAGATTTCTTCCTCTAAAAGGAATATCAATTACGTTAATTGTTGAAGCAGGTAATTGTGCTGATTTAATTAAAAATCTAGTTGTATCCTCAACATCATTTCCACCAAATTCCAAATTAAGATCGTCGGGAAAAGTAACTTCACATTCAAAGAGGTTAGGTCTTGCTCCACCTCCAGAAATTCTATTCTTGAAGTCGTTTAGAGTTCTAGATCCAGGTGATACTGGACCACCAGTAAATTGATTTGCCATTAGTTTTTACCTCTTTGATTAAACAGTACCGATAATTTCTTCAAAACTAACTCCTGTGCGAGTAGCAACAAAAGTCAATCCAATAAAGTTGATTGATCTTGCGGGTTTGATGTAGATATCAGCTTTGAATTGATTTCCATCAATAACATCTGGAGTGTTGTTTGACTCATCGCAGACAACAACGAAATCAGTAATACCTCTTTTTGACTTCACATCACGGAGATAAGGATCAACGATATTAATAAAGTTTGCTCTAGTGATTGTATCATTAAACTCAAAGAGTTGTGCTCTTGCTGCTCTTTCAATTGATGATTCAAGTGTGAGGAATAAACGACGAACGTTAATTCTATCAAATGCCGAAGTGTATGAAAGGGCAGTCTTATCACCAAAGAGAATAATACCAGCACCAGGAGAGAAAATAATTGGATTAATTCTCTTAGGATAAAGAGTATCTCTTTGTGCTTGTGAAGGATTGTAAGCAAGTTTAACTGCGTTATTTAATGCTCCTCTGTTAGCACCAGCAGGTGAGAACCAAGGATACTGATTGATTGATGTTCTAGCCATCAATCCAGCAACGTCAGCATTACAAGCAACATATCTAAATTGATTATTAAATCTATCATAAACATACTTATAACCAGTATCAAATACTGCGTAAGATGATGAGGTTAATGGATCAAAGAAATTAACAATATTGTTAGTTTGAGTATCAGAGTTTGCTTGATTGACAACACCGTCTCTATGTGGTGAAATGGTAGCAACACAGTCCTTACGAATATCTGCGATTGCGATCAATTCTTTTGCTTTTGCTTGTGATTCATAAATTGAAGTACCACCAGAAGGACCACCAATCAAAAAGTCAATTTTGTATTCTGCTGGATTTGTGAAGTTTCTGTAAGCACTAATTACATCTGATAAACCAACTGAATAACCACCAACACTACTAACTCCAGAATAATCTCTACCACTAGTTAAGTTGTAGATAGATGCTCCAATACAATTGAATGTACTGCCTTGTGCTTCTAGACCCCAAGTAGTATTAGATGCTGATGTAACCCCAGATACTGTTGAAAACTTTGTTTTATCTCCAGTTGGAGCAAGTCCAGGAAAAATATATTGTGAATTATTAGCAATAATATCTTTATAGTAATTTGCTTGCGATGGAGAAATCTTTGCATCTAATGCTTTGGAAAGATTTGTATACTTCTCTAAGATATTTCCAGCAGTACCAGTTACTGCTCCAGTATCATCAACAACAACGACGTGAAGTTCATCATTTCTTCCACTTCTCTCGGAGACATATTGAGAAGTTCTTGGTCTTGGTGCGATATTTTTCCAATAAACAGTAGTATTTGTCAATCCTAATGTTTGTTCATTATACCAATCAGATGCTGTTGCTGTGGGACTAGAAGAAATGGTGTAAATTCCAAATGTATATGTACCACCAGCACCAGATACACTTGAACTTAAAAGAATTGTTGTTTGTGCTACACCTGCATTTATATTTGTTGTTCCAAATCCAGCAACTGTTGTATTGGATCCCAAAATACCATCAGTAGTTGATTGAATTGTGGATCCAGTAGTAATTCCAGATAGAAAACCTGTAGTTGAACTTATAGGGTTCATTATTGATGACCCAGTAGAAACAACACCTTGAAAAGTTCCAATTGTTGTATTTAGACTGGTAATACTAACACCAGTACCACTATTGTTTGTAATAAAAATAGTTGAACTAGGTGTAAAAGCATTTACACTTCCTTCGGAGTAAGCAGTTTCTGTAAATACAGTTGAACCAGCACCAGAAGACTTTGCGGTGATTTTTACATCAATTGAATCAGCATTAACTTTAGTAATAATACCTTTGAGTATTCCTTGTTCTCTTGTTGTTGTTCCAGTACCAGCAACTGTTTGGTCGATTGTGGCAGTAACAGCAAATCCAACACTTAAATTAGCAGCAGATGCAATGCCAAGTCTTTGGTCTGCTGCGGCATCAATAACACAAACCTTCAAGTTGTTTGCCCAAGAACCTGGGTTTCTAGCAGCCCAAGCCCAAGCAGTATCAGTAGAATGATTGTTATTATAATCTTCTGTTGATTCAATTTTAAGTGTAGTTCCTGCGGTAGAACCAATCCCAGTAGAATTTGCGTTGTTTAATGCTGTTCCATTACATCTTACAACTCTTAGAATACCACCGTAAGAAAGATATGAAGAAGCACCTAACCAATATTCATATTGTGCGTCTGATGAAATTGGTTTTCCAAATGTATTGAGTAAATCATTCTCTGTTTCAATTAAAATAGGAACATTAACTGGACCCTTTTGGAAAGGTCCAGCAATAGCTCCAACTTGATTGTTTGCTGCGGTAATTCCACCAACAGTCAAATCAACTTCTCTTATTCTGACTCCTGGTGATACTAAATTTAACGCCATCTGTTTCCCCTCGTGAAGAAGTTCATTTTGCCTAGAAGTATTTATAAATTGTTATTCTTCAAATGGGGAAACAATACGTGAACAATTACCAGTCTGGGTATTGGCAATCTATGGATTTTTGTGGTTGTTTTTTTCTACTATTGATAATTCTATTCACAGTACATTCTTTACATTCATATGAATAAGCAGAGGGGAATCCCTTTCTATTTTTTCTAGTCAAATAAAAATCATTTAATAAATCTTTTTTTATTTTACAAGTCCTACATTTTCTTTCTTTGAAGAGTAAATTGTCCAATTCAAGTTCTTCTTCAAACTTCATTATTGATATTCCCACATAAAAGATCTATCTCCATACTCATCCAAATGCCACCTATCACCGTCATTATCAACAAATGATGTATCATCACTCAATCCATCAGACATAAAACCAAATGGAGCCATATCTTGTTCGATTTGGTCTTTTTGGTCTTCGTATATTCTTTTACGAACATCATTATCAGTCATCTCCTTGAAATAATCCTGAACGACTAACCAAGCAAAAATCACAAGACACATTGCAAGGTCATCATTACATCCTTCTTCTGCTTCAAATGATTGACTTTTTTGAATAAAAGTTGTTAGTTCACTAATAATATCATAGTCTTTAATGACTAACTTATCATCTTCAATAATTGTTTTTAAGTTAGAGCATCCAATTTTTTTGACCGTTTTGGACATTTTGATTCCAAGTTGAGTTTTCTTTCCAGAAAATCCCTGACCGACCATTTGACCTGCTCTTCCTCTCATCGAACACATCAAAATATTATCGTATTCTAAATCAAAATGAAGTATACTTGATACTTGTTCTCCAATATCATTTACTTCAGCAAGAACAAATGCTTTATTGTATGCTTTTGCTATATCGTAAATAATATTTGGAAAAAGCATAGGTTTGATTTCATTATTTCGATATTTTGCAACTACCTTATATGGGAATTGACTAATATCAAATACAATAAACGCAGAGTAATCGTTACTCATTCCACGAGATACGTCCACCGTCATTAAATATGTGTGCTTTTCGATTGGATCTTCATAGACATCCATTCCTTTGCTTCTATTGAGTGGATCATCATAAACCATCATTCTAAGTTTTGATGGAGTAATCAAAGTATCAACTGACCCCAAGAATTCGCACTCAAACTCTTGTGTAAACTGTCGTTCAGAAGTATTCGCAATAGTTTGTCGTTTCCACTCTGCGTCCCTTCCAGGCACCGCAGACCAATGGACTTCTAGTGGAATATAACCATTCTTTCCTCTTTCTGCATCGTGCCAGAGTTTATAAAACATATTCATCCCATTCGGGGTTGAGATGATAATAACCTTTGTGCTTGTTCCTGAAGAAATGGTAGGATATACAGAGGAGAAAAACTGTTCTGCGATATGATTTGGAATGAACGCAAATTCGTCCAAGAAAATAATATTAAAAGAGTTTCCTCGAACAGCAGATGATGATGTGGATGCTGCTACAATTTTGGATCCATTTTCAAGTTCTAGAGAACCTTTGTTCCAAGAACCAACACCTTGCTGTAACCACTTTGGTAAATTTTCATAAGACAGTTGCAATCTACCTAAAAGTTCTATTGCGGTTGCTGCTTTGTTTGCTAGAATTGCAATTCTTATATTATCATTAAAAAGAGCATAATGTAAAAGGTATGATACAACAGTTGTTGATTTTCCTGTCTGTCTAGGAAGTTTTGCAATATTAAATCTATTTTCATGAAAGTTTGTAATCAATTCTTCCTGAAAATCATACATTTCAAAAGGCATTAATCCGTGATCCAAAGAAACAATCTTTACGTAGTTCTTTGCAAAATAAATTGGATCATCTTTACATTTTAGATATTCTTGAATTTGGTCTGTTGTAAATTCAATCTTTACATTTTCCGCTTTTAAATTCGGGTTGCCTTTATAATGTCTTTCAATCATAAATTAATAGCCATACTTGCGACTGTTTCTTGTTGTTTAAAATAAAGTTTCACGTAAGATTTTGATATATTTTTCAAAAGTTCTACATCATTACAAGAATCAATCTCTCTAGAAATTTTTTCATACTCAAAAATCTTAGAAAGATTTTCTAGTTCAATGTCGTCTGGATTCATTTTCATCTCCTGTGAATAGTAAAGGTTTTGTTGGGTCTTTTGTCGATGGATTGTACGACAATACAATCGCACCAGGATATATCTTTCTTACTTCAAATGTGACCTGATCTTTTGGTGGTCTAGCAAATTGTGGGAAAAACATTTGAACTGAAAGATATTTTCCTCTCCAATTCAATACAATGCTATAAGTAGATCCACGAGACTGTATTCTTGTATATCCTTCTTTTACATCTT
>Ga0181359_1000306_pt1 | contig 10585 bp, 7 predicted proteins | sample Fa13VDMM15SD_FD_141229 | JGI IMG/M metagenome (GOLD analysis project Ga0181359, IMG submission 141229) | Freshwater viral communities from Lake Michigan, USA - Fa13.VD.MM15.S.D | ecosystem: Environmental > Aquatic > Freshwater > Lake | place: USA: Michigan | collected 2013-09-24 | reverse complement strand
AATTTATTAGTAGGTGATAAAAATGCATTATTAATAGCTGCTCGTATTTTAGGATATGGTAAAGATTATAATGTAAATTACAATGGTAAAGAAGTTACAATCGATTTAACACAATTAAAAGATAAAGAAGTTAATTTTTCTTTATTTAAAGAAGGTACTAATGATTTTCCATTCACATTACCTAAATCAGGAAATTCAATTACTTTTAAGATATTAACACACGGCGACGAACAAAGAATAGAAGCTGAAACTAAAGGTTTACAAAAAATTAGACCAGACGTTACATCAGATGTTTCAACAAAAATGAAATATATTATTACCTCTATAAATGGTGACCGTGAACAAAAATCAATTCGTGATTTCGTTGACAATTATTTATTAGCACCTGATGCTAGATCATTACGCCAATACTACGGACAAATATCCCCAGATATCGATATGAGATACATCCCTGAAGATGAAAACTATGTTGGGGAGGGCATAGAGTTTACTCCTTCACTTAACTTTTTTTGGCCTGACTCAGGGCTATAGATTATATGTATTTAGACAAATACATGAAATAGTATTTAATGGTCAGGGTGGATATGACTGGAATACTATATATAATATGCCACTTTGGTTGCGTCGATTCACATTTGAAACTTTAAAAGAACATTACGAAAAAGTTAGAGAAGCTGAAAGCAAGCAATCAAACATGTTACAGAATAAAAATAATAAGGAAGTATCACGACCGAACATAGCTTCAAAACAACCAACATATACAGCAAAGGCGCCTAAAAAATAGGCGCTTTTAATATTTATATGATATAATAATGCATTATGGCTTTAACACCAGAAGAAATACAGAAATTACAAGAACAGTTTACTAAACTTAATGAAGAGTTAACAAAATTGGGGGGAACTGCTTTTAAAACAATGCCTGCAGATATTGATGATGTTGTTAAAGCAATAAAATTAATGTCAAATGAGATATATGACCTAAAAAATGCATTTAGTTCTATTTCTCAAACTTTTAAAAATACTATTGCTGATTTTAATTCTGCTGGAAAGTTAATAGGAATGATTAATGGTTCTTACAATAAATTAAGTAGTTTATCTGCTAAAGTACAAGAACATGTTAGTGGCACTAATATATTAACTGTTAAGCAGTTAGAGCTTATTAAAGGACGTGCTGCAGCAGAAGTGGCAAATTTAAAAAATCAACAAAGCAATATTGCTACTCAATTACAAAATGCAGCTATAGGATCAAAACAGTATACTACTTTATTAGCAATGCAAACTGAATTAGCATCGGCTTTTGCTGATAGTAATAGTGAGTTAGAAACAATTGAAGCACAAATTCAAGATGTAATTACTAAAGAAGAGGAATTAAATAAAAAATTAGGTTTAACAGGAACTGCTTATAAACTAATATCTAAAATATTAAAAAGTTATGGTGTTGATAGTGAAATTATAACAAGCATAGGTAAAAAACTAAGAGACGCTGCTGAGGATGGAAAAACTGGGTTTGGATCTTTATTTGGTATTCTTAAAAAAGAACTTCCTAAAATATTAGAAGATCCAGCTGTTAGATTTACTATAGGTCTAAAAGCATTTAAATCAGGATTATCTGACATAAAGAAAGCATTTAATATATTTTTAGAATTTGATAAGGTATTTACAGAAACCGCTCGCGGATTAGGAATGTCTACAGATCAAGTAATTAAAATGACTAAAGCAACTCAGCTTTCGGGAGATGCTTTTTCAAAAAATGTTTATACAGCGGCTCAAATAGGAAAATCAATATCTGATGTTAATGCTCAATTAGGAACCTCGGTAATAGTAAGTGGCCAAACTCTAGATGAGTTTACTGCTATGACTAACCAGATGGGTTTATCAACAGATGAAGCCGCTAAAATATATAAATTAAGTTTACTTAATGGATCTTCATTAAAAGATACCAATAAAGATATTGCTGCAGGTATTTTAGCTGTACAAAAAAGATCAGGAATACAAATCAATGAAAAACAAGTATTTCAAGAAATTGGAAAATTAAGTGCAGGAATTACAGCTAAATTTCAACAAAACGTACCAGCATTAGCAGCAGCAGTAGCTCAAGCTAAAGCATTAGGTACTAATTTAGAACAAGTAGATAAAATTGGTGAATCATTACTTAATTTTGAATCATCAATTGAAAGTGAATTAAAAGCAGAATTAATAACAGGTAAACAGCTTAATCTAGAAAAAGCTCGTTATGCTGCTTTAACTGGTGATCAAGTTACATTAACACAAGAACTTGCTAATCAAGTAGGTAGTTTATCTGAGTTCCAAGGCATGAATGTTATTGCTCAAAAATCATTAGCTGAGGCTTTTGGTATGAGTAGAGAAGAATTAGCAGAAATGCTTAAACAACAAGCTGTATTTAATAAATTGGGTGATGTATCTAACATGACCGCTCAACAAAAACTTGATAGAGCTAAAGAATTAAAATTATCAAATGATGATGCTTTAGTACAAGATTTACAACGACAAGCATCTGCTGAACAATTAGCTGCTACTTTTGATAGCATTAAAGTATCTATAGCTGAAGCCCTTAATGGACCTTTTAAAGGCCTAGTTGATGTATTTGCTAATCTTGCTAAAAATGCAGGGGCTATTAAATTTGCTATGGCTGCTTTAGCAGCAATTTCATTAGCTAAAACTATTGGTGGTTTAGCAGTAATGGCTGTACAATTAGGTATAGGATCAGCTTTTACAATGACAATAGTTGCTGGTCTTACATTCGGTCTTGGAATAGCTGCTGTATTAACTGCTATATCAGCATTATCTGGAGCTCAAGAAGAAGTTGAAGCTAGTATTAAAGCAAGAGTACCAGGGGCTGCCTTTGGTGGTATTGCTGAAGCAACACCAGGAGGTACTTTAGTAAATGTAGCTGAAGCAGGAAGCGATGAACTTTTAATTCCATTAAATTCTCCAAAAGCTGATGCAATATTAGGTGGTGGTGGTATAACAGTAGACAATTTAAGAGAATTTGCCGCTAATATAGTAAGCGGAATTAGAAACCAAACACAACCCGACATAGTATTCTCAGTTGACGGTGATAGTTTTGGTAGAATAGCAGGTAAACAAGCATCAACAAGCACAAATACACGTCAATACAATTCATACAATTTAGCATAATTTAAATATTTATACCAAAATACAATCACAATGAGCTTATTAAGTAAACTATTCAGTAAAACATCAAGTATCTTAGGTTTAAAGGGCAATACCCCATTACAATTTGGCGTTGACCCCGTTCCACCAGATACATTACACTACCACTACTCAACAGATGGTACTCCAAACATTAAATGGAGAACTATTAGCGGTGTTGGTCCAAAACCTAGACCATCTCGTTTAGATATTAATGACAGTAAATCAAAATTTACCCCTTCTAAAAAATATACTGGTAAATAATGCCATTAATTGACTTACTAAAAAATAATCCTAATTTCCCTTATTATTATAGGGGAAAAGGAAATTTTTCTCAAAAAGCACTTAAATACGGAAGTGATACTCCTGGAGGAGGTGATAGTGGACAACCCTATATCACAGATCCTGAAGGGAGAATTACTGTACGAGCAGGTGATGATGGGTTTGTAAGAGGAGGAGCATTAGGTGCTGCTAAATCTGCTGCTAAAGATACTCTCCGTATTCAAAAATTCTTAGAAGATAAACCTAAAGGAACTTTATTTATAGCTAGACAAGTTGGATTGCAATTATCAAATCCAAGATTAGAAGTTAAAAAAGGAGCTCAAGGTATTATTGAAGGAATTTTTGATGCTGATTTAGGTCCTATTACAGGAGGTTTATTACAGCCAACCCGCCTTTATAATCTAGGAATCAATACATTAGCTCAAGTACCAGCAAATATTATTGGTACTCACTTTAATAGACATGGATTATTGCCTGTACAAACCGATGGCTCTAAATATCTTTCAGTAGTTAGATTTAATAACAACAGTGATAATTCAAAGTACAATAGACTAGTTTTATTAAGAAATAAATTAGATGTTGCTAATGATCAAGCCCCACGTCTTAAAGATGGTAGATTTATACAAGCAATAGGAAGTATACTTGGATTCACTGTAGGACAAAATAATATAGACTCATATATCGGAGGACCCGGTTCAACATACGGACTAGGATTTACAGATATTCCACGTTATGATTTTACTAATAGAAATAATAGTAAAATTAAACAACCTCCTGTTGAAAAAGGAAAAATTAATTATTCTGATACTTTAAAAATATCAAAACAATATTTTACTTCTACAATAGTAGAAAATCCTTTAGCTGAATTTAATGAAGCTTTAGGATATGAAGAATTTTCTCTTACTACTACAATACCTGAAATAGTATTACTTCCTACTCAAAATCTAACAGTAATACCTTATGAAAATAATATTCCTGCTGGGTCTAATGGTACTAGTGATTCACCAACACTTAGAGATTACAAAAACTTAATTTCACAAATTGATAAGAATAATACTAAATATGTTAATACTCTCCCAACAGGATCCACTCCACAATCACTCACTGCTTCTTTTATAAATAGACAAGGTAATGACGTTTTAGAGACAAAAACTTATAGATATTATGGTGGGTATAATAAAGATGGAAGTAAAAAGTATGTAGATACTACAACTAAAGACGAAACTCAAGGTATTGATTACACTAATAGAAATCAATTCTCAAGAAAAGACGCTGATATATTAACTGTTGTGTTTAGAGCTATTCCTCCTTTTGGAAATATAGCTACAGACATTGCCGACAATAAATATAGATATGCATTTTCAGCATATATGAAAGGATTTAAAGATAATTTTACAGGTACTTGGAATGAAACTAATTATGCAGGTCGATCTGAAAGTTTTTACATTTATAACAAATTTAAACGTGATGTATCTTTTAATTTAGATATCCCTTGTTTTAATAGACAACAATTATTTGAAAAACATAGAGCATTAGGACAATTAGCAGCTACAACAGCTGGTGCTTATAATGAAAAAGGAATATTAGGTGGTGTATTGTTAAAAGTAAATATAGGAAACTATTTAAAAGGTGAATTTGCTATATTAAATAGCTTAAGCTATGATATTCCAGACGATGCCTCTTGGGATACTGATGATACAGCTTTATTAGCAATGTATTTAAAAGCCTCTTTTAGTTTAACTATTATTCATAAAGAAGAAGCAGCTCAATACAAACCAGATGGTGGTTTCTTTAAACACTTGCCTAATACTTTAAAAAGCTTTTTACCTACGATTTCTGAAGGACGTTTAGATACATTTACAAAAGACTAATTATGGAACGTTATAGTAATGCTTTAACATTAAAAACAAGCACAGGAGTAGATTATAAAAAATCCCAATTTTATCCTAACATACCGCTATCAGAAACGGATGAATACGTTATTACAACTATAGGAGATAGACTTGATAATTTAGCTTATTCTTATTATCGTGACAGTACTTTATGGTGGATTATAGCAGCGGCTAATAACAATGCTACTAGTGGTTTTTTATTTCCTATACCAGGAACACAATTAAGAATACCAACAGATTTAAATAAAGTTTTAGAATTAGTAGAAAAATTTAATCAAGCTAGATAAATGTTATGTCAATATTCCGAAGTACATTCGCTCCAAAAATAAAAGCTCAATTAGAAAAACGTCAAGAGTTTTTTAAAAAAAGAGACCAACAAACTCTTCAATATCTAAGTGCACGTAATGCCTGGATTAGAATGCAATCTAGTGTGGATGTTGATGGAAAAAGTGATTTAGCTAAAAGTTATGTATTACAAGGTGGCACACTTGATAAAGGTGGTGGGATTAAAAAAGGAGTAGGCAATACCACTACAAACGTTTACAGCAGCAAAACACCTGCAGGTACTCCTCATAGATTAGGCATACGCCCTATGCCAGGTATTACCTCAATAGATGTTAAATCAAAATCAGCATATGGCTCATTAAGAGAAGTAACTGTAAATTTTCAATGTTGGGATATTAAACAACTAGAAGAATTAGAAGTACTATATATGCGCCCAGGATATACTGTGTTAGTAGAGTGGGGTTGGGCACCTTATTTTGATAATCAAGGTAAAACTCAAATCAATAATTTTGGTGAATACAATATTTTAGATCCAATATCAAAAGATAGAACAACAATATTTAGTGAACTATATAAAAAATCATCAAACGAATATAATGGTAATTATGATGCAATGTATGGTTATGTTAAAAACTATAGTTGGAATGCTCGTTTAGATGGAGGTTATGATTGTCAAACTATTATTATATCAACAGGAGAAATAATTGAATCTCTTAAAGTAAATTATCTTAAACCCGAAGCAATTATTGATATTGATGATGGTTTATTAAATGCTGAGTTTAGTAATCAAGGTAATTCTTTAGATAGATGGAAGGGAAAATATCAAAAAAATATATTAGCAGGGATATGGGCGGAGGCTTACGAAAAAATAAAAGATCCAAATGCTCCATTCTCTCCTACTAGTATATTTAAAGGTGAAGAAGCAAGAGTTATATTAAAGGCTCTTAGAACTACAGATTATGATAGCAGCTTATCGGCAAAAAGTGATATTCAAGTATATATTACTTTAGATGCTTTTGTTAAAGTAATGAATAAATGCATTATATTAAAGTCAAAACAAGATGGTAAACCATTAATAGAATTATCTGTAAAATCAAATGAATATGATAATAATAATAATTATTTAAATTGTATAGCTCATCCTTTACAAATATCGGTTGATCCAAGTGTATGCTTAATAAAAAATCCTTTATGGATGGGTAAAGATGGTTTTATTGATATAGTACAAGACCAAGCAGCAGCAACAACAGCCCCGGATAGAAAAATTGCTGATGAAGCAGCAAATCTTATTTTTGAAGGATATAAAGGTCTTGGTACTAAGGAAACAAAATTAGTAGAAGGGGTTAGTAAAATTACCACTTTACTTCAATTAACATATCTTAATGAATATATTTCTCTATATGGTGATTATAATGATTTACAAGAAGTATTAAATGGAGAATTAGGATCTAATGATATAGATGTTTTATTAAAAATAAAAGCTCAATTAGAAACAATTAATGGAGTTATTGTTGATTATAAAAGTCCTAGAAAACAATTAACTAGTTTTGATGCAGCTGGATTAAAAGAAGAAGGCAAATATGGTAAAGTAACAAAAGAAGAATTTGATGATTTTTTATTAACTAAAGGCCAATACATTATTTTAAATGGAGTTATATATAGAATACGATATGCTTTAGAATCAAATACTATAAAAATTACAGTACCAGCAACTCAAACAGCTCCAGGAACGTCTTATACTATATTAAAAGAAGCATCGAATGCTATAGCTAATTTAGAATTTCTTAATAAGTTAACTTATGATTACTTTTATAACAACAAACCTGAAAATGAAATAGCAACTCAAGCACACATATATGTTAATGTTGATTATCTATTTAGAAAATCAATAGATGCTAATATAGAACTACAGGATAAAAATGGAAAAAATGAAATTAATCTATATGCATACGTTAAGAAAATAATGTATGATATTCAAACTTCTATAGGTAATGTAAATAATTTTGAAGTGCATGTTGATCCTCAAGATAATGTAGCTAGAATAATAGATATAAATTATACAGAACCTGATAAAGCTATATATAATAATTTATTCCCCTTAGAAATACATAATTTATCTTCAACTGTAAGATCATATAGTTTAGAATCTAAAATATTTCCTGAGCAAAGTGCTATGATAGCAATTGGTGCTCAAGTTAAAGGAGGACAAATAGGAATCCAGTCAAACACAATGATTGATTTTAATAGAAATCTAACAGATAGAATTATTAAAGAAAAAATATTTCCAGGTAATTCTGATTTAACATTAACTAATAATATTCCTTCTATAACTAATGGACTATCACAAATAATAAAAGCATTTAATGCTCTTGATAAAAATCCCGTAGCCTCAGGAACAACAACAGATATTAATTCATTATTTGCTAATGCAAAAAATTCTTTAAGAGATATTATTATCTATTTTCAATCTCTTGTTCCATCTCCTGGGAGTAATAGAGGTATTATTCCAACTAAATTTTCATTTGAAATGGATGGTATTGGAGGTTTAGTAATAGGTAATATGTTTAGATTACCTAAAGATATATTACCTAAAGGATATAGAGGAGAATTAAAGGGTATTGGAGCTCAATTAGCACAAGCTATAACAGGTATAGGTCATACTATATCTAATGGTGATTGGAAAACTAAAGTAGATACTTTAAATATAGTATTAGATAATAATAAAAGTAATTTTAATAAACTAGATATAAGTGAACTTAAAAAACAAGTAGCAGCTGCTGTTAGTTATAATCTTAGTGCTGCTGCACAAGGTCCTAGCCGTGATTTAAATACAATCAATCAAATTATTCTTCATGATACTGATGGATTTTTTGGCATTCCAGGGACAATTGCTACACTTAATCAAAATGGAGATAGTATCCATTATATTATTGATAGAAATGGAACTATAGCAAGACCAGTAGGTATAGAAAAAGCTGCACAACATGCCGGGAACGCAAATAGGCTTTCAGTAGGTATTGAAATTTGTAATTCAAATGGTATGATACAACTTTCAAACGGAACATTAAAAGGTGCTGGTAACCATATTTACCCAAATAGTGGTAAGGAGGGAGAAAAAGTCTTACTTGATTTAGTAACTCAAGAAGGACAAAATGTAACAGGAGGGATTCGTGATCTTGGGTTTTTTCTTAATCAAAGAAGATTTTATGAAGGTTATAGTCCGGCTCAAATGAATGCTTTAAAAACAGTAATATTAGAAATTTTACAAAAATGTCCAAATATTAAACTTAATTATACTGCTGATGAATTAAATATATATCAAAATGTATTTGGATTAAAATCATTAACAGCATTACCTACTAATAACCAACAAATAAACACCACAAGAGATTGGAATGCTTCAAACTCAGGAATATTTGCTCATGCTGTAATTACAAATCAAAGAGCAGATGCTCATATAGATCCTGAAATGACAAGAATACTTAAAGAAATTAAAACTGCAACTAATCGTTAATCATGATAGTACCTAATAATTTAATACAACTAAATAAGTATACTGCTGGTAACGAGTATAGAATTAAATCTACAAATGCTCCTTATAAAGGTTATTATTATGAATTAAATGGATTTTATTATGCAGGTTTAAAATATAATTCTTCAAATCCTGAATTAATACATGTTTCTAAAGCTAATACTTTATTTAATAATAAAAATACAGCTATATACTCAGCTATTACAGGTATAACATCTCAACAACTTCAAACACCTAAAATTAATACAGTAATTCAAGATAATAGAGCAGATGGTGGTAGTATTATTGTAAGATATTTTTGTAGAAAAATTAATGTAGAACCTATCATAATAAAAGAAATAGATAGTACTACATATAATCAAATCAAACCTAATCCTATGTACGAAACCACTTTTATAGGTAATAATAGTGGTGTTAACCAAACCGCCCAACAAGCCTTCTCTCAACTTAAAGGATTAGAAAGGTTTTTGTCTGTCTAAATTTAAAGTCTTACATTTACGGTAATAAAAAGGTTATGTTTTACATCATTGAGAAATCATCTCAACTACCACATTCATTCGAGGATTGTTTTGTTAGGTTTATCCCTACCAATGATAATTTTCACCCTGCACTTACCGATTTAAGTTTAATTTATATTAGACCATTAAACGATAAGAAGGGATATATACTGTGTTTAAATCATAATGAATCACTTGGTATAGATAAAATAGAATTACTTGATTGGTTATTAAATCATACAGGTAAATTATGGACATTAGATAAGAAAAAAGCATTACACTGGTTATATCCATTATCAGATAAATTATTCGACGTAAACTTCATACAACCTGTGAACATAACAGAGTTAGACAATGCGTGCATTAGCTACTACTATAGCAAGCACAATGCATTGTCTAACATTAACTGTTTAATTCCAATTAGTAAGCATTATGAAATGTGTGAGGCAATATTCAACATGGCGTTGCCTATTATTAAACAATATACACTAAGCGACACAACGTTTCAATTTAATAATTTTCGCACGGCAAATGTGTTTTATAATATTGAAACCAACGGCATTAAGGTCGATAAAAACTGCTTCATTGACTATTACCAGGGGAAGTTAACAAATCCTCAATTTAGTTTAAATCGCAGTAAAATATACACCCAATACAATTTATATACCACCACATCTCGCCCATCTAATACATTTAATAGTATTAATTTTGCAGCTCTACATAAAGATGATGGTGAACGTACATGTTTTAAACCAGAAAACGATAAATTCATCGAATTAGATTTTCAGGGATACCATCCACGATTAATTGGTGAAATGATTGGGTTTGATTTTCCTAAAGATAAAAATACATACGATGTATTAGGTGAACTGTTAGATGTATCAGCTCACGCTGCTAAAGAATTAACATTCAAACAATTATAT
>Ga0181359_1000302_pt1 | contig 10602 bp, 10 predicted proteins | sample Fa13VDMM15SD_FD_141229 | JGI IMG/M metagenome (GOLD analysis project Ga0181359, IMG submission 141229) | Freshwater viral communities from Lake Michigan, USA - Fa13.VD.MM15.S.D | ecosystem: Environmental > Aquatic > Freshwater > Lake | place: USA: Michigan | collected 2013-09-24 | reverse complement strand
GGAATAATGCACAGTGTGCATATCCACCAGATTGTCCTTACGATTCCATAGAAACAAAAGAACCCCCAAAAGTTTTAAAAGTAGACGCAACAGAATCTACTGAATACGAATACAATCCAACATTAATGTACACTGGAAACAATAATTATACGGTTGACGGTAAACCAGATTATCAAAAATATCTTAAATATCTAATGGAGTTTTTAAAGCAAGAGTTTCCTATGCCCAATCCAGATCCAGATCCGTATAATAATTATCCTGGTTCTACATATAATCGTGATTGGATATTGGTCACAGAAAATCCACAATGCACAACCGATAAAATGAATTACTATAAGTATAGTTCTTTAACTAAACTTATTTTTATAAGTCTAAGTACTGCACTTAGAACTATGATTGGATTATGTCCCATAGTAGGATTCAAACCAACATGCGAACACGCAATACTTTTCAGACAAGATCTGGAAAGTATGGGGTTATATTATAAAAGAGTTAAAAATTATCAACCTTGGAATAATTTAAAATCATTCTACGGATACAGTATTGCTTCCACTGCGGCAGGAATTACCTACGAAAAATTAAATAATTTAGTGTTAAATAAGAATGATAATATCTACTCTTATGATTTCTTAAAAAATAATTTAAATCTTAATTTACCTTAAACTGCTTCTGATACCTGTATTTCAATAACAGAAGCTATATTTGGTTCGTCTTCTGTAAACAAATATAAAGTTGGTGTGCTATTTGTTGTTCTTAAATAATGAATAGTTTTTATTTTTAGAAAAAGCAGAAAAAGATTGTCTAAAATCTTTTATTAATGAGTTTTTAAATCTATTCTTAATCATTTTAGATATCTATTCTTTCCGATTAAATACATCCTCTAATTTTTCGTCAACTGTTTTTTTTTATCTTCCATAATATACCTCAATATATTTATACCAAAAATGTTCAGTCTGTCATGTAATAATAACCACCACCTGATCCACCACCACTTGATCCACCACCTGATCCACCACCACTTGATCCACCACCTGATCCACCAGCAGGCTGCGTGACGACAGGCGGCGTTGCACGGCGCGCAGCAGCAGCCTGCTGAAGTACGCCACCACCACTTGATTCACCACCTGATCCACCACCACTTGATCCACCACCACTTGACCCACTGCTTGTCGGACCACCTGATCCAAGATTAGCCAGACTTTCTGACATTGTATTGTAAATATATTGATGGAAGGTTGATGTATGTACCGACCCAACCATTTTTCTACCCAGGTGTTCATGGAAAGGACCATAATAGGCTGTTCCGTCTACATATCCAACCAATTGACTTATAACCGATGATCCGTCTGGCATTGTAGGAGCAGTCAAACCGGAACTTAAAACTATACCGTCTGATACCTGTATTTCAATAGCAGAAGCTATATTTGGTTCGTCTTGCATAAACAAATATAAAGTTGGTGTGCTATTTGTTGTTCTTAAATAATGAATAGTTTTTAATGCATTTTCATTAATTAGACCAAAAACACCATCTAAGTATGGAGTTAAAGTATCTTTTGTGGTAGAAAATCTTAATATCTTTTTATAATTACTTGTTGATGTTTGTTCAAATGTGTACAGTTTATTTGGATTTAAATACACTATATTACTTTGTAAAACACTAGAATTACCAGATTTTACTTTTAATAATATTTCATTCATCAAAGGATTTATATTAATACTAACATCAAATACAACCGAAGAAGTTTGTGCTGTTGTTATATAAAATTTATCAATTGCAGTTAAATTAGAAGTAGTCACGATAGTGGGTGTCACAGTAGAAACTGTTGAACACGATTGTGATTTAAAGTGACTATAATATCCTTCGGTTCTAACGTAACATTCGTATTCTGTGGTATTATCATATGTTTGATTTGTTTGCGTGTTTAAACAACATCCTGTTACAGTATTATCAAACAAATCTTGTGTTGGATTTTTTATCTTGGTTTTTGCGTAAAAATTAATAATTGTGGAAGAACCTATTAAAGATTCGCTGATTGCTTTTGTTTTTAGTTTAATTATTTCTTTATTGTTTATATTTGAAACCTCTAAAATTTCATATTTGTTGTTATTATTTTGAGAGTTTGGGTTAATAATTTCTATTAAATCACCTGGTTCAATATATCTGGAAGAAAAATTATTTTCTGATTTTGGATTTATTGATATCAATAAAGAATTTGTAGCTATATTTTTATTTTCCCAAGAGGATGTTGAAGTTATTATTGGTACGTCTATAAAATAATCACCTTCAAAAACTTTTTGCAAATCTGTAGACGCCACTGTTGTTGTGGTTTTTGCAAATAAAATATTATTTTTATATTCTCTAAAAAATAAATTTAAATCATAAGATTTATCTAAACCATTCTTTTCGTCCAAATAAGACGCGTTAGAAAAAGATAAACCAGAAAAATCATTTAATCCATTAAACAGTATGTCTAGATATTTTTTATCTTTTTCAGAAGCCCCAGAATAATCCAACATTACTTTAGTTTCTGCGTTTTCTTGGTAAAAAACTAAATTTGGTTTAGACTCTACTGGGCCGTTAGAATTAAAAATTTCTTTTTCGTCGTCTGTTATTGTTAAGTAATGAAACAGACCAGTTCTAACAAAGCCGTATCGATTTAAATCATCAGAGCTATTATTAGCTAACAGCGCATTAGTATTTTGTATTGGCATAATTTTTAAGAAGCAATGTAGTGTATTCTAATTGGATAAGTATTGGAACTTTCAAAGAACAGATTTTGTAGGTTGTTTGTTTCTATGAAAATGCTTTGACCAGAAGACAGCGGATAACCATCATTACCTTCACCATTTCCTGATATTAAAACATCCTTTGTTAGATTTGAGGTTGCAGCTCGTATGGTTACACCAGAATAAAGTGCGGTTGATGTTGGGAATGTTGTTAATGCCGAGGTTATGTCAAGAACACCAATATAAACTTGTCCGGGTTTTTGAGAAATTGTATTTATTCCATTTGCAACTTTGTTGTAAATGTTTTCTATATCCGAACATTTTGTTTGTATATCTTGTAGTTGACTTTGTACTTGTACAATAGAAGCATTTACTGCATTTAAATCTACTGCTACCTGTCCACTAACTGAGACTGGCATGGCAGTAGACCATATAACAGGAACAGCATCACCAGATCCTAATCCCTTGACTCTAACAGCAGGTCCTGTTGTGGCACCAGCAATGAACAAAGGAACATTTTGATTGGCTTGACAAATTCCTATAATTGTTCCTACGTTTACAGTTGCAGTAAATCCGGATCCAACTATATTTACATTTAGGGCATCACCAGAAGAACCGATAGAAGCTCCAGAACCGGAACGTAAAGTTACCGGAATCATAGTTTCTCCGTTATTTCCTCCGTATATACGCACACCATCATAACCTGGTAGTAGATAACGGCCACCAGTGATTCCCACTGTACCGGATACTGTAACACTATCAGTGGAAGAATTTAATCTTCTGCCACCTGTAATACCTAATTCAATACCACCAGTAACGCCTTGTACGTAAACATTACCTAATACACTGACATTACCTGTGATACCAAGACGAATACCGTTAGTTACGCCTTGAACATACCCGTTTATTTGCACTGGAGCAAATGAAGACGATGTTGTACCGGAAACAACCAATGGAATGGTTGAACTGCCGGATAGTCCGTTTATCATTCTAAAATTACCAATTCCACCAACACTACCTGTGATTCCTAGGGTAGCAGTTACTGTTCGTATATCGACTGGGAGTGGTGCACTGGTTGTTACTCTTGAGGTGGTTTCTGCAGGACCCCATGCCATTTTAACAATTTGTACGTGACTATTGGTTACACCACTAGTGCTGTAATCAGTGGCTATTGATGCGGTATTTCCGGTTATGTCTACTGTTATATTTGTATCAATGTCTGGCATTTATTTCTCCGATGGTAATGGAAAAAGATCCGTTTATCTCCTATATATAGGTATACTAAAAGGTTTATATATGGTCTTATATTTTGATGAAGAAACACAAAACGATTTTTGCCGCCAAATAGAAAAATATGTAGAAAAGTGGAATGTCTCCTACATGGATGCGGTTATTGCTGTATGTGAAATTAAAGACATTCCCGTGGAAGGGTTGGCAAAAGTTTTATCAAAACCAATAATTGAAAAACTAAAAGAAGAAGGCCAAACCTTAAATTTTCTTCCAAAAACAACAAAACTACCAATTTAATTTGACTTTACTGATTATCGGTGTATATTAACATTAATAGGAGATATTATGTCATTTAAAGATCTAAAGAAGAATTCAACGTCAATGGCCAGCAAGCTTCAAGAAGAACTGGAGAAGAGCAACAAGACTAATGATTACAAGGACGACCGATTTTGGCGACCTACTCTGGACTCTGCTAGTAATGGATATGCAGTTATTCGATTCCTTCCTTCAGTGGAAGGCGAAGACATTCCATGGGTTAAGCTGTACTCTCACGCCTTTAAGGGAAAGAGTGGATGGTTTATTCACAACTGCCCCACTACCCTTGGCGAAAAGTGCCCAGTTTGTGAAGCAAACTCTGAGCTATGGAATAGTGGTACTGAAAGCGATAAGCGTATTGCTCGTGATCGTAAGCGTAAGCTTAATTATGTGTCTAATATTCTTGTTGTGGAAGATCCTGCTGCTCCTCAAAACAAGGGTAAGGTGTTCCTGTTCAAGTACGGTAAGAAGATTTTTGAGAAGATTCAAGAGCAAATGAACCCAGAATTTGAAGACGAGAATGCAGTTAATCCGTTTGATTTTTGGAAGGGTGCAAACTTCAAGTTAAAGATTCGTAAGGTTGAAGGTTACGTCAACTACGATAAGTCTGAGTTTAGTGCAGCTTCAGAACTGCTTGATGGCGATGACGCCAAGCTTGAGGCTCTGTGGAAGAAGCAATACGCTCTAAAGGAGTTCGTGAATCCCAAGGAGTTCAAGAGTTATGCAGAACTCAAGGTAAAGCTGGTAGATGCTCTAGGAGGCGATGTTCGCGGTGAAGCTTCCGAAGATGATACTATCGAGAACCAAGCACCTGCTCGTTCTTCACGGAAGCCGTCTCCCAAGACGGAAGTGGATGAAGATGTAGATGTTGAAAGTTATCTGAAGTCTCTAGGAGACGAATAAAAAAGGCCCCGAAAGGGGCCTTTTCTTTTATCCCATATCTGTTCTCCAAGACGGTAAACTTCGCATCGTATTCTTTATACTGGATAAAGGATCTGATCTTGGCATACCTGCTCCAGAGCTGCTTTGACCACCGCCAGAATAATTGTTTACTATTGTGGCTTGTTGTTGCTTTTGACCTTTTTGTAGTAATGGAAGTTGTTTTAATCGCTGTTCCATAGACATAAGTTCTTTATTTTTTTTATTTATTTCCATTATATTCATATTGGTTTTATTAATACTGTCCGTTTTTATTAAATTATCTTTGTTAATATTTCCTTTTAGTATACCAGATGAAAACTGAATATCCGCGTTTGTTGCATTATTTGGTTTATCGGATTTTTGTGCAATCAAATTATCTTTATTGTAATTGCCTTTTAATACGCCAGATGAAAACTGAATATCAGTGTTTGTTTGATTATTTGGTTTATCTGATTTCTCTGGAATTAAATTATCTTTATTGTAATTCCCTTTTAATACACCAGAGGAAAATTGTAAATTATTATTTGTTGGATTATTTGGTTTATCTGATTTCTCTGGAATTAAATTTGTTGGATTATTTGGTTTATCAGATTTCTCTGGAATTAAATTTGTTGGATTATCGTTATTTGTACTGTTTTCTTTTTTGGTTTGCTCTTGAGCAGGATTATTATTTTCTGGCTTTAAATTTTCTGATTGACTTACTGGTTTGATGTCTTTGGAATTGTTAAAATAATCAGATTGTTCTGCTATTTCTGGCAGTTTGCTTACGTACTCTTTACTTTTGTATTTTTCGTTTTTATTATCTTCCATACATCATTCCTTCTGCTATGCTTGCTTTTAGATTCTTTTCTTCTTCTAAATGTTCTTTTATCTGTTCTATATAAACAGTTTTTTCCCAAGGAATCATGTTTTCTATTTCACTTAATTCGTAATTATGATAATATTTTAATTGAAATAGTTGTTTATATAAACTCTGTATGTTTAGGTGTTCAAAAAAAAAATTCAAGTAGTTAAAAATGCCTTTTATAGAAATTGATCTTTCTATATCATCGCTTGTTTTGTATTGTTTGTTTATTTCTAATTTTGTTATATTATCAAAATAATTTAAAACTTTTTTCATCTGTTCATTAGTTAAATTTTTAACAAAATCAATAACTTCATCAAAAGAAACTTGTTTACAATCTTTAATTTCACTTCTTGTTTGTATTTGTTTTATACAGGACCCTATAAACGCATAAAAGGATTCTTCATCTGAATCGTATTCTGGTGCAATTATTAAATTTTCTATGGTTGGTTCTGACATAATTAACAGTAAATTATCAGTTAATTTAATTTTAGTATTAGCTGTAGATTTTGTTACTTTTGCGTCTTTCATAATATCAATTTTTAAATTGATGTTTTCATTAGTATGCGGACATTTTAAAGAGAATCCTTCAACTTCTCCTATGGATTTTGCTCTGATACATAAGAACAAATATTCTAAATCTGTTATTTTTATTTTTTTAAAGTCGTTTTTCTTTAAGTCTTGACAACAATTTAAAATAATAGACTCTAATGTTTTTAGTAATCCTAATCGATCACTTGTATTTTTTGCTAATATAAGAGCTTTTTCTTCAGACACAACCATTGGTCGAAAGCATATTTTGGTTTCGGATGGTAATATTTCGCAATACTGCGGTAAACTGGATAATAATAAATCTTTTAATGCCATAATTTTATGTTGTTCTGTAATATCTATAGTTAAAGTCTACACTCAAAGTTAAGTATTGATTTGGTATATCGTCTGAAAATTGTGATGGCAATATCAATTTAGGATATGCTTCGTAGACAGTAATTGTTGCTGCTACAGTACCGTTATCGTTTAGTGCTTTAATTATAATATTAGAAAGATTTGCGGATGTGTTTCTAGGATTTACAGTATTTGATTTACCACTAATAACAGAAGAAAACATACTGTCACACCATCGTTCAAAATACTTTCTAACACTCCAGTTTGAATCAACAATAAAATCTATGATAAACCTGTCATCATATTCTCTTTTTAATGGTATGTGTATTGTGGGTCCTGATGGAGAAAAAGTTTCTGGATACCAGACTATGTATTGTTGCGGTATCTGGCACTGAGAAGCCCAGAAATGTGTTGATTGTTGTGCTTCACCGTCCGTACCGTTCTGTCTAGTAAAAGAAACATCAAATCTATTAATTCTTTGAAATCCGGTAGAAAAATAACTGGTTATTTCTGATATGCTGTTTGACGCCATTTTAGCCTTTAAAAATATCTTCTTCTGTTAATATTTTAAAAATCCAACTATTTTTTTTACAAAATTCCATTGCAGCATTCCATTTACAAGTATTTGTTTCGTAGGTTATACACTCGTTTAAGAATGCTCTTTTGTTTTTTCTTGGTTTTGGTTTGATTGTTTGCTTTTTTGGTTTAATTTCTATGATATACGTTTGTATTTCATTTTGTTTTTTGGCTTCAAACACAAAATCTGGATAATAGTGATGTACTTGGTTGTCTATGGTGGAATAATATGGAATTTTTAATTCCTCACTAGACCAACGTATTATTGTTTCGTTTTTATCTAAGTATTTGCAAAATTTTCTTTCCCAATTTGAACGGCATACTATATTCTCTACGTTACCTACGTATTTATGAGGAAATTCTGGAATATATTTAGTTTTATACGCCATGAAACATAAATATATATGTTAGTAATAAAAATGACAACACAAACAAAAATATCATTTCCTGGCGATAATATGTCATCAGAAATACCGGTATTTCTTACCTGTTTCTGGGGAGATTACAGTCGGTATAACAAAGATAGAACTAAATCGTCTATTATAAGCAAAGGAAATTATATTCAAGTTCCTTATCCCAAGTTATTTAACGTGTCAAATGACGTGCCTTACACTAACAGTGGCACAATTTCTGGTGGACCCATGGATAATTTAAAAACAGCATTTGACAACTTAACATTTGAAGGAAACCAGTTAGTTAACTACTTTTTGAAGGGTGGTAGTAGTTTTACTTACGATAACATGGAGTCTGTATTAACTCCAGGAGCCAGAAGAAAGTATATTGTTGGTATGGATTTGATTGCAAAAACAGAAGCTCAAGCAGAAAAGGCAAAATTAATAGCCGATACCTTCCAAAAAAATGCATTTTCTACTTGGGAAGGTGGTAATAGACTAATATGGAAGCATCCTCCTTTATGGGTTTTGAGCACAACCACAACTCAAAATAATACTACTAACAGCAAAGGTTGGGATCCTACTGGTCTACCTAGTGTGTTGACTCACGTTGATATCAATAAAAATCCAATTTTAGACACCCCATTTAATCTATCTAATGACCATCCATTAGCAATAAATATAAATTTATCGTTTGTAGAACTCGAACCTGCTGTAAATACTAAGGCATACGGTCTCACTAATAGGGCACAAACGTTTGGAGGATGAATATGAATGATTATTTAGATTTTATACCAGGAATGGTAAAACAACCAATTAATCGGGGAATTACTTTATCGGAAAGTAAATTATTAGATACTAATCCTTTTAATTATGAAAATTACATGTATAGAAATCATTATAATAGAATTTTAGGTTTAAGTTCTTTTGGTTTAAAACAACGATATAAAAATTTAACTACTGGATTTTTAAATAGATATTTTGGGCCAACAGGCCCCGGTTATAATTACGGAGGAGCAACTTCAGATTTTTATAGTTATACAAATTTAAATGGCAATTCTGAAGTTTCTATTTCTGAACTTTTTAGATATAGAATGTTATATTATGAAACCATAGAACTTTCTTGTGGATTTACATTTGCAGATTCAAAATCTAGTTTTACATTAAATCAAATAAATAAAATACATGCACGAACAATACAAAATGCACAAACACCGGGAATAGCAGGAATAATCGGAACAACACCAGCGGGATCTCTAGGAGATCGAATAAAATAATAGGAGATTTGGTTTTTAATGTTTGATAATTTTTCAAAAATTAATTATAAATTAAGTGGAAAAACTTTAGAGTTTACCGATATTTTTAAATCTATAAAAATAAATACAGAAAACTCGACAGATATTAGCACAAAAACTATTTCTGGTAGTAGACCTGATCAATTTTCTAATTTAATTTATAATGATCCTAAACTATTCTGGGTAACTTTACTTTTAAACAATATAAAAAATCCATTTACTGAATGGTCCGGTTCTGTTGCTGCAAAAACACAACAAAACGAACAAAATTACGATACAAAAATATTTCAATTTGCTAACACTTCTCGATATTTAAGTGGTAATACTTTAAATTTTAATGAAAACGAATTGGATTCGTATAGTGGTATTGATTTAAGTAATATACAACAAGACGATATTATATTATTTCAAACCGGTTCTGGATCTTTTGAATTAAAAACTTATGGTGCAGGTGAAATTCCCGCAAACACTAGTTGTGGTTATCCTCATTTTGGTCAAGCTGCAATTCCAGACAATTTTTTAAACAGAAACAATATCATACAAATATCCTGTGGTAAAAATATAACAGCATGTTTAGATGATCTGGGTTATATTTGGGCATGGGGTGAAGATATAGGATTAGAAGCAAGTGGTTTTTCTTTAAACGGTAGATTATATCGTTCTGCAACCGGTCAATACAAATTTATCGATACAACTAAAGATAAAATAGTAGCAATAAATTATTCTGGAGATTTACAGTGCTTTGGAAATTGCGGGGACTTTACTTACACTGGTCAGACTAATTTAGTCAAAACTGCTTGGACAAGTGGTAATACACTGGCAGGATTGGCTATTAAATCAGACAACACTTTACAAGTGTTTGGGCCTATTGTGTCTACTGACAGCACAGCACAATACTTCTCTGAGGTTTCTTGCGCAGACGATTACTGTTTAGGTGTAATAACTGGTCCAAATTCAAACAATAAAGTAGTAGGATTTGGTAGTACCGGTTATTTTAATCAAATAACACAATCACTATCTTACTCTAATACAATCAATGATCTGGGAACAATACCATCCACAAATCCTTTATACCCCTTTGTTGATCAAAACCAAAAATTCTTAAAACAACAAAATCAAGGAGTATTGGAATTAAAATTAAAAGATCTACCTCCTTTTACTTCTCCTGCTGGAAGCGGACCAGAAGAAGCTTATAGATCCGATTATCATAACGTGTATGCTGGACTGCAAGAAAAAATATTAATAGGAACTACTGATATTGATGCAGAAAGTAGAGAAGGATTTTTTATTAATAATCCTAAACTATTTGCTGCTCCTGGTGTTACTTTAAAAGATTCATTAGAATTTGAATATAAATCGTATTATGATGAAAAGTTCAAACCACGTAGACATTACGGATTAAATGATAATTTAATTC
>Ga0181359_1000301_pt1 | contig 10609 bp, 5 predicted proteins | sample Fa13VDMM15SD_FD_141229 | JGI IMG/M metagenome (GOLD analysis project Ga0181359, IMG submission 141229) | Freshwater viral communities from Lake Michigan, USA - Fa13.VD.MM15.S.D | ecosystem: Environmental > Aquatic > Freshwater > Lake | place: USA: Michigan | collected 2013-09-24 | reverse complement strand
AGAAAAGTGGTCGATGCAGGAACGAATCCTTCTTGCATTGCATCGTATCCTTTTACTTCAAGTTGTCCGTTTGCTTCGTTTACTCTGTAAACTACATTCTTATTTACTTTTCCGTCATTCTCCAACACGAAGAACTCTTCTCCATTGTTGGCAGAACGCTTTTCTACTTCTACTGTTTCTTGTGGTCTTTCTGCTGGTCCCTCTACAGGAGCCTCAACTACATCTTCGTTTACTGATATTGGAGGAGCCTCAACAAATACCAATGGTTCTACGGGATTATCTCCATAGATTTTTTCATCTAGTTTTGTTGCCGCTTCTCCAGTAGGCATATTTTCGATTGTGTCGTCAATGACACGCATTGTTTCTTCTAATACGGGGTTAGAGCCATTGCTTGCAATATACTCTTGAATTTTTTGTTTGGCTTTAAAAACATATCCTAAATTAGCAGGGGATGCCAACAAAACGCAACTTAATCCTAGTATTGAAAAGTTTTTAGTTTGTTCATCAACTGTTTTACCAAAAGCATCTTCAAATGCTTTATTTACATCAAACCCGTTTTCTGCAAGTAGTGGAGTTATATTACCAACAACTTCAGCAACAAATTCACCAGATGCACCACTTAACCAACGACCAAGAATAAAAGTTGCTTTACCATATTTACCACCAAATCTCTCAATACCTCGTGCAGCATATTTATCAAATGCTTTTTCTGTAACTGTTTCTGCTACACCTGTTCCAAACTTTTGATCAGATAACGCATACGATGTTCCTTGAACCAAATACGGAAGAGACCCTTCAGCCATGCTTGTAGCAAAACGTCCAGCTGCTCCATATTTGTTTGACATAAACTCCTTAGTTACTTGCCAGTACTTAGATGCTGTTAGTCCCTTTGCAACAAGACCAACCCCATAAGAACTAATTCCTATATCAATCATGGTATTAAGAGTAGGTCCCAAAGATGAACCTACGGCTTCTCCTAACCCTGCTTCTGCTCCTAATAGTTGTTTGTTTGATAATTTAATACCCTTGGCATCAAAGAACTTTTTAGTTTCTTCAACTTCTTGTATACGGGTACGCATTGTATTTTTATCACTGAACAAACTAAATCCGTATCCTTTTTCTACAACTGATTCAGCAGCAGCTTTGATTCCTAATTCGGCATCTCTTTTAAAGACATCTTCGTTTGTATAAATTAATCTATTTAATGTCAAAAGTTGACCATACAATTCAGCTTTTTTGTTTCCGAGATTTAACACGACATTGAATAGTTGTGCGCCCTTTCCCGTCATTCCCCCCTCAATCCCTAAAGCCTTTTGTGCCAATCCGATTGTGGTATACGCTGCGTTACTTTCACGTTGCCACTCCATCATAGCCGAAGTAGCTTGTTCGTCTACAAACTGTATTTTTTCCCAAAGAAGATTACGTTCTGATACGAGTTGATCTTTTGATGATTTTGATGAATATTTTTCTGTTGCTTTCTGTGCGCCTATTTGAATAGATTGCTTTTCTTCTGGTGTTGTGTCGATCATTTCTCCAGTTACAGAATTGAACATTTGTTCTGAGGCCAGCCCTCTGTTTTTTCTGTATTGAGCAGCCTCTTTTTCAAGATTTCTTAACTTTATCTGAAAGTCAGGGGCTACTCCTTTGCCTGAATACTTATCTGAGTACATCTGCTCAACCAAAGCATCTATTTGGTCATTTATCTGAGCTATTTTTTGATCGTCTGGTGACAAAAGTTGTCTGTTTTTTGTCTCGACATCTTGATCGTAAGTTTTAGTCTTTGCTCTATTTTCGTTTTGTTGTTTTGTTGCAACAACATTAAGGTAGTTTTCTTTTTGTTTTCCTTTGGCTTCTTCAAATTCATTTACTGAATATACACCCGCTTCCCCTTCTATACTAGGTTGAATTAAACTTGTGTCTACATCCGATTTACCGTATTTCTTTTTTAGAAGTTGAGTGTAATCGTCGTAAGTAAGTTCAGTAATTTGTTTTGTAACTAATTGACCATTAACAAGTTCTGTAAGTTCAATTGGTTTTTCCAATGGAATGGTTTCACCAACGATACCTAATTCTTCTGTGTTGTATACAAGTTCTGAAAGTTTATCGGGATCTATTTGATCTAAATCATCTCGTTGAAGTTGCTGTGCTGCATCGGTTTGTATCTCAGTTACAGTTTTGAGCGATTGTTTTGGTTTTGCGTTATTGGCAATTTGAGTTAAGTCAAATCCTTTTGATTTAAGAGAGTAGTTATATGCTTTTCCCCACTCACTTACGTTCTCAGGACTTGAGAAGTAATCTTGCATCTCTGTATAACTATTGAGTGTTTTTCCAGAAGCGGTTTTATTTATTTTATTTGCCTTTAGTTCATTAAATTGTTTGATGGCAGGTTGGTTTAAGTCCTGATACTCCATCTGCTGAACTTGGGTTACTGGCTCTACCATTGGAAGAGATGGTTTTGCTTTTTGCATCGCAATCTCTCCTGAAGTGAGACCCCCAGATAACTTTACTTTAAATTGATCTAAGTTTCCTGCACCAAACGACATCGCAGGTGCGCTATACATTTTATAGTATGCTTCTTGGTTTTCTGGAGTTTGCAAAAAGGATTCTAGTTCCTTTGCATTCGCTGCATATTTACCATTAGGTAATGGGACATCCTTACGCTGTGATACCTTAGTGGATTCAGCAAAAAGGTTCTGATAAGTTAGTGGAAGTGTACCAGTTGGGGGAGTAGGTTGACCTGTGAGCAATTGTTCTGCCATAATACAAATATAGCGAAAAATTGCTGAAAACTAGTAGGATTACTTGTTTGCTGCCGCTAGCTCTTTGTCAAGATTCATCATTCCTTTTGCAAATGCAGAACTGGCTTGTTTTCCCTTTTGTGCGATTGTAAGTGCATATACCGACCTAACTGCAGGAGTAAACTCTGTATAGAAATCAGGATTTGTTATTTCTCCTTCTACTCCTATAAACTCAGTTTTACCTTCAAGAAACGCAGCATATTCTACTTTCTTTCCTTGTCCTTTTAATTGGTTTACTCTTTCGTTACTTGTAACAATTTTTACTCCATTTTTAATTTCGTATGGTAATATATTCACGAAATTTGCATTTATGTTGGTTGATACTGACGACTTGTAAGGAATGCTTGTGTTTTTATTGATTAATGATTGATTTGGAGTAAATCTAAACGATATTCCACCTAGCGGAACAGAATATTTAGAATCTACCGCAAATGACTTGGATTTTCCTCCAACACTTGCTGCAAAATTAAGGTCTGGTAGCGGAGATCCCTCAAACGCATATTCCGCAGCTGTTCCTTGTTGGTTTATAATTGTTGTGCTTCCTGGTGGCTTTGCGGTTTGAATGGTTTCTTTCCGTTTTACATTTGGCTCAACCATATATTCATAAAAGTGATCTTCAATTTCTTTTGCCGTTTTGCCATCTAAGTTATTTTGGTCGATATACTGTAACGCTAGTGCTGCGTTATCTAATAGTTTTAATGGAATTTGTTTTGCTGTGAGCATTGGACGTACCAGATTACCATTAGCATCTACCATGTTACTAACTCGTTTAGCTTCCTCGTCATCAATTGGAATACCCATGACTCTTGGAAAAAATGTAGTTTTTGTATTTGGATCTGTATATGGATCTTTTGACACTCCTATAACAACCGAGTTACCAGCAATTAAATCTTTTACTGATTTGTTGATATCGTAAGCATCGAACGATTGGGTAGCTACGCGTCCTTGTTCATCATAGTCAAAAAATTCATTACGTGCAACCCCATTGTCATCAAGTGCTTTAATAAAATCTGCACTTGTTTCAGATTTGAGCATAATTCCAGCAGCCTGTCTTACGTTTTTAGTAACGTATTTATTTCCAGTCGCAGCTTCTCTTACTGTTTTTTCTAACCCCCAATAATCACCACTTCTATTTTGTGCGTTATTTAGATCGGCAAACATATTTGTTATTTCATTATCGACTCCATTGACATCCTCTTCAGCAGTCATGCGTCTTACTTTTTGAACAAAGTCAGCAGTTCTGATTCTCATCGGTTCTACTTCCAATGGGTGTAATTTACTTTCTGCAGATTTGACGGTAACAAGTTTGATGATGTCATCTAACTTATCGTCTTTTGCTTTTTGTTTTTGTGCTTTCGCTTGTTGATTGTAGCGATACAAATTGCTGTAGTCCTTTGCTGTTGCTGTTAAGCCTATTGAGGAACCAAGTCCTCCGAGTGATCCGTCTGCCATTAGTATTTTACTTTTTGTAAAGTTGTTGGTTTTCTGAGGCCGCCGCTTCCTCCGAATTCGTATGGAAGATTTTCATAATCGACCATTGTGTCAACCGAAGGTCTCATTCCTCCAACTCCACCCATTGAAGTTGGTAACGGCTGATAATCAGATTTTAAATCAGATTTTATGGTTTTATTAATAGTAGGTCCGATAGATATGGTTTTTGAATTATTATCACCTTTGTAATTGGTTATGCCTTGTCCAGAACCATCTCTAGTCGTTCCCATCAAGTTAGCTGCATTAGCTAAGTTACCGTATCCACTTGCTATTGCTTTTCCTGCTGCTTGAATAGCATTTCTTTTGTCTTGCTTCTGTTGTCCGATGTCTCTCATTGAAATGTTAGTCAACGATTCAGCAGTAGAACCAAGTCCACGAAGACCCATGTTTCTCTGTTGAATATCTGCTTCTTGAATTGCTCTTTCTCCTTCGTTTACATTGAGACCCGCCAATCTAGAAAATACACTACTACCCTGACGAGCAGTTTCTCTAAATTTCTGCTGAAGACCTGCAATATTAGTACGAAACCTTTCGCGCATTATATCCTCTTGACCTGTAGAAATACCAGTATCGTAAAGTCTTCCGTATCTTGCTTTTTGTTGTTGTATTTCACCAGCTCCACTCATAAATGAGGGATCAACCATTTTATTAGCTTTTCTCAAGTTAGCGTATCCTCCGATTAATTCGATACCACCGAGTACTGCACTTCCTGCCGCTAAGTATGAATTTGATTTGTTTAGCTCTCCCATATTACAAAGTTAGTTGTTTTTTCTTATTTTCTATACAATCTGTGATTTGGTCTATATTTGACCACGTAGTTTAATAATTTCTGTGCTGCTCCAGCAAAGAACGTAAATTTAATTTTTAAATATCTTCCCCAAAGACGAGTAGTATCTCCACTGTTTACTCCTGTTCCCGTACTATCGTTTTTGATTGGTCCGTAGAAGTAATCTTCTAGTTCATCTAGTTCGCCTTGTGTTAAGAATGATACGTGGTCACGAGTTGTAAAATCTAAACGATAAGGATTTGTTCCAGAAACAACCTGAATTGCTTCATAGTTTTTACTCAAGTTCAAATCGTAATTCATTACGCTTGTGATGGTTCCGTTGTTTGCTGTTCCATAGTAATTCATCTCATCTCCCCTATCGTGAACATATACTAATTTTTCATCTATTGGTTTTGTCGAGTAAAAAGTATTTAATATCGGCATATAGATATTTGGGTAATAACTATGGAAGGTTATAAATCCGTTTTTGATTTCATCGTACACAGTTGTAAACAATGTAAATAGTTCAGGATTTGTTGAAATTCCAACTTGACTCCAATAGGTTGTCCACAGTGCGCCGACTCCAGGTTCGAAATCATCGCTAGAGACAGTAAAATTACTCAGGGCTACATACACATAAGAAAGCCCTGAAGATTGACGAGGAGCCCCAGGAGATGTGTTTTTGACCATATCTCCAATGACGTATGTTCCACCATCAGGATATTCAATTGCTTTTGTTGTTACAGCCTTGAAAGTAAGAATCAATTCGTTGTATTTGTCATTCCAAACTCCGTGTACACCCTCCCCCCCTATCTGTTGATATTTATCTCTTAGGAAGTTTGCTTTTTGGTGTAGGTAAGAAGAGAAGCCTCGGTCTGAAATAACAGTAACTCCATCTGCCCCAAGTCTGGCAATTTTTCTCAATTGGTCATTAAACCAATATATGTTATCTTTTCCTGAAGTGCTGCGACCTTTGATTACAGACCACTTCTTATCACATCCGATAGATGTTAATTCTATACCTGGGGCTCCAAGAATAGAACCCGCACCAATAACAATGTCTGAACCACTTGCAGAGTTGATTGTTGTGGCATCATTGAAATACTGACGCTGAACTGATTTATTTTGAAAAGTATATAAGTTGCCATTTACAATTTCGTGTGTTGATATTTGTCCAAGAGTTTGATCTAAGTCTGCGTAATCAATTGGTTTAAAAACACGATAGTTATCTTGAGTAGAGTCAATTTGTTTTTTCTGAGACCAAAACATTGTAGATGGTCTTTCTCCACTATATGCTAAAGTTGAATCAAAGCCAGTATCAGATATTGTTCCATCTTTAGCGTTGTATCCCAAATCGTAATTTCTTTGCCCATCAATCTCAGGCCACTGTTCTATTGTGTTAAACAAACCTGCTCCAATTGTTCCTTTGTTTGCGCTATCTAACCCAGAACCAGGGAATCTAAAATCTGCCACAAATGCATTTTTATCTTGGTATTGTGGAAATGTCCAACCCGATCCTGCTGCTGACTCATCGTACTCAAGTCTATTGAACATTTGAATATTTCCAACGTTTTGAGAATACATAGATATCATATATCCAAATCCTCTTCTTGGATCATCCAACGATGCTCTTCTCAAATGTAGATGTGTTTTTTGGTTGAATACATCTCCACCAAATACAGATTCTATCAATATGCCATTTTCTCCATCTACTAAGTTTCTGATATGTCCAGTAGACTGGTAAATGGTTTCGTATTTGTTTTTTGGATATTTTAAATTAGCTCCTTTGTTTCTAAAAATTTGTCCATAGTATCCACTTGAATTGGTTGAAACACCAACTGGAATTACACTTGCTGCTGTCAACTTTTGAGTTAGTCTAAAAACATAACAAGGAACGTGATGTGCAGTCAAGTCATCTGTTGTACTTGGGTCTATCTTTACGTTGTTATTTACAATGCGTGAACCATAAGATGAAACTTCTTCTCCGTATTCGAATCTTCTACCCTCACTTGTTGCAAACTCAATATATGCCTGATTGGCCGCAGTATAGTAGCCGTTAGTATCTTCGTATATTGAATAGTACTCTCCATTTGTCGATCCCTGAAAGGTTAAGTTTCCGTTGGACTTATTCAAAACCAACAACTTGTCCGATGCAAGATACGAGTACGTATTTACTGAATACAAATGGTCAGCTGAATAAAAATATGCAAAGTCAGATTCGTCAAAATTACCAACAGGCAATCTAGTAAGTCCTGATACAATTGTCCCAAAACTGTTTGGAAACGTAGAAAAAGTTGACGTACCAATAGTGAAATCTCTAGTGTATGGCATCACAGTCGATGAATCAATGTTCCAACGAGTTCCTGGTAAGATTAAACCCGTAGCCAATATTTCGGGAATACGTTCTGCTCTTGTAAATCTAAAGGCAGAAATCAATTCAAATAATAATTTACCTGTTCCTGGAACTAGGTAGCTAAGATTGATATTTCCAAACTTAGGATAATAAACATAAGTTGATAAATTGTCTGAGCTTGTAAAGTTTGTAGTTATATTGTTTGCTGTTCTTCTTGTGCCAACAACGTTTGAACCAAGCGTATCGAAACGAATATCATCTACCCAATATGCTTGACTCCATTTTCCTGTATCTTTCCACTGAACTTGAATACCAAAACGATAAGTATCGTTCATCATGTATCCAGTATAATTATAAGTGTTTAGTGGATTTAAGTTTTCTCCAAATACAGTAGATGAGTACGATGCCTTTATTACACCTGAGTTTGAAAATACCTTTCCTGTTGATGTAATTGAGTTGTATTCTAGAGAGTGAGTTATAAGTGAGGCCCAAGTATCTAAATTGTAATCTACCTGCTCTTTAACATTTGAGAACACCATTCTGTTCGTAAAGATTTTCATTGTCTGAACTCTTTCGAACTTTGTGGTAACACTCAACAACTCAGCATTTGACAAGGTTTGATTTAATTGTCCTCTGTTTGTGTGCTCTAATGTAATACCGGTTTGGCTTTGTGATAGCGGAACTCTTTCTAAAATCTTAGCAGAAAAACCTCCACCTGCATATTCAATCGCTACAAACTCAAAGTATTTATAAACCCCTGATGGAATGTTTGTCAATTGACAAGTTACTGATTTATTTGTTGTATCTCCAGCAATATTACCTAAAATTTCAGAAGGTACGTTGGCTGGTGCTGAGTAGATATTTATAGGATTGGTTGCAAAAATAAAATCTGTGGGAACTAAATCATCAGTTAAGAATCGTCCCATATATCTTTTGTTTCCTGCTGTAACAGACCCTCCTCCTTCATTTACAGAAGTGATTGAAATTACAGCCGATGTATTAGGAAGAACAAACGATGTTTGATTCTCAATATAATCCAAGTCGTAATACCCACCGTAGGCACGAAGAGCCATGTCATTTGCGTATGCTCCTTTAATTCTTATTGTTCTTGGCTTATTGAAAGCATCTGTCCAATAAAGATTTACTTGGTCGATATTTGTTTTTTCAACTTGCGCCTGAACTCTATAGTTTGGATCGAAGTCCAATAATTTACTTCTGATTAATCTTTTGTATGCGTATGTATTTGCTCCTTCATTGTAAGTAATTACACCTATTTCTGAGATAGTTCTACTAGATGTATCAAAGATTCTATCTGTAACACTCCAAACAAACACATCGCCATCTAACTCTTCGCTTCCGATTACCTTGAATGACTTTACGCTGTTGATGTACTCAGTAAGTAATTGAATATCAAATAGATTTCCAACTTGCCACAGTAAATATTCAAGGTCAGTAAGTTGGTTTAGACTAAGATCAAAGTATCCTGTTGTTCCTGTAGTTGTAAGAGCAGTAAACTGAAATGGATTAGCTGGGCTTGCAACAATACTATTGAATAACCCCGTTGAGTTATTTGTAAGTGCTGTGTAGTAATCGGCTAATGTAGTATAAGATAAACTTAAATTGGCAGCAGCTATTGCATTTGTTGCTGAGTCTTTATAGTATAGTGTTCCAGATGCAGTACCACTAGAGATATCAATAAACACACGATAAACACGAGCCGTAATAGTTGTATTTGGTATGGTGACAGCAAGTGCGTTTCCCACAACAGGAACAATCGCTTGGTTCTCACTACCAACTAAACTCCTGTGACGGATGTCGTTGGCATCTTCATAGTTACCTTCTCTCAAAAACTGAGAGTCAGTATCTTTATCCATTACGCCATTTGTATTTAATCTTACGAATTGACTCATGTAAGGGCTTGTTTTTGTAATTGAAACTCTTTTTTGAAGTCGTTAACTATGTATGCTGGGTATCTATCGAAATGTCTGCGAGTATATTTCCAACAAACGTAGGATACTAACATACGCTCCCATATATCTCTTAGTGCGATATCTCCCTCTTCATCTACTGGTAGTCCTTTGTAGGTAAGAGTAAACTCAATTCCGTCTTCTACGTTATATGAAGAATCAAATAGAATGTAATTGTCTTGAATGCAATAATCCATATCCTCACACCAAGTAATTCCGTTTAGGTCAACAAGACAAGACATCTTTATGAAGTTACTTGGTAACTTGATTCTTGAGTCTAGTGTTTCTACTTTCTCACTGAACATCATCAATGCGTTGGCACTCTTAAATGTTCTTACAGCCTGGTGAATTAATACCTTAAACCATAGGGCGTTTTCTCCATAGGAAACTTGTAGTTCTTCTGAGGCCGCAGCTATAACATCTTCAATTTTCATCGTCTAGGTAATGTATTTTGTGAATCAGAAATATAGTCTGGGGCTACAACAGTTATCTTTTTAAGCAGGTCAACAGATATCATCTCAACTACTTCATTCTCTGTAACTGCATCCAATGGGTATTGGTCTACATCTTTACGGTAGTTTGGAACAGCCGTTGGATTGTTGAAGATTGCTCTAATCAAAATCTTTCTTAGTCTGTGATTTTTGTAAACGTTTATATCATAAGACCCCGTAACATTAACTACAAAATCCCAAGCAATCTGTGTTTCTTTTTGATATAGAGAGTGCATTGACAATGCTGTGTAGTTAGAACGAATCCTCATGAAAGGCTTCATTCCACTCACGTGACCAACATAAGCAAATCCATCGTGTCTGTCATCCAAGTGAATAACTGAAGGACATTCGAAACTTACCATCTCACATTCCTCGTCGTACTCCAACAAGTCAGGATTGATAGCCTGTACAAAAGATTCGTTGATTCTATCTCTCATTCCAGAACGAACAAGATTGGAAAGAATCATTCCTCTTGCACTATGTATTTTACTTTCGATAAACAAATCGTCTAATCTAGTCTCATCGGTTGTAAAGCCAGATTCTAGATTGCTTTTTACTTTATCTACTATTTCCTTTAGCGTACTCACGGATTAATAGCAATTGTTTGTGCCACATTTTGTTTCAGTTCGAAGTCTCTAACTTGCTCTGCATAATTCATAACGCACTCATCCAACAAACGATACAAAAACTTATCGGTGTAAACCGTGATAGTGGATCCTGATGTAGATACGATATCGGTTGTC